>ENA-UOJD01000088-UOJD01000088.1-human-gut-metagenome-genome-assembly--contig:-P48-NODE-88-length-153455-cov-9.707679_pt1 | contig 153455 bp, 171 predicted proteins | sample MGYA00242342_ERZ723889 | MGnify/ENA metagenome assembly ERZ723889 | reverse complement strand
ATTCTACAACAGGAGGTCTCTTTTTTCTATTGTCCGTTCTTGCGGGAACAGTCCATCACTCCGGCAGGCCGCTCTTTTATTTTACAGCAGGCTCATCACATACACCTGACAGGGGTTCCAGGGATCCCATAAAGTGGGAAACACCTCAAACTCCCGAAAGCCCATCGACTGATAGAATCGGTTCGTTTCATCATATTCTGCATAGCGGCCCATCTGTACCGTTTTCACCTGCATAAAGGCATAGCCCTGTTCCCGTGCCTCTTCCCGGGCCCGTTCGACCAGCAGTCGGCCGATGCCGCGGCGTTGATACTCCTTCAGCACGCCCATGACATATAGCTCCACAGTGGCATCCCCGGTCTCCTTCAGGTACAAAAAACCTGCCGGCTTCTCCCCCTGACAGGCGCAGAAAAATGGCTTGCCGCAGCTATCCCGAATGTAAGCTTCCCGGGCTTCCGGGATACCGAACCATTCCGGAAGGGCCTCCAGTATATGCCGGGAAATGCGCTGCTGTTCCTGAAAATCCGTTACCTTCTGTATGCAGATAACACCGTCTGTCTGGGTCATAAGATCCTTCTTTCCATAGAAATATCAATCAATACAGATCCGATGATCCTCCCCAGGAGAAAGGATCATCTGCCGGGAAACAGTCTTCCGCTGCCTGATGTTGGAAGCCGTCATATTCCCGTTCGCTGCGTTCAAATCCATACCGGCGGGCAAACTCCTCCGGCAAAAGGGTCTCGCAGGGTGCTTCCCCATGGAAGCAGAGCACCTTATCCCGGCTCTGGCTGTATACGGCCCCTTGCCCGGCCACCAGCTGATCCAGCAGCTGAATGCCTATCCCTTCCAGACTCTTTTTCATCTGCACGCCCACCTGCAGATCTGCATCGGAGGGGCGCACATCTCCGGAAGGATGGTTGTGGCACAACAGTACATACCGGGCGTTGCAAAGCAGGGCCTCCTGTGCCACATGACGGGGCTCCACGCTGACATAGTTGACGCCCCCTACGGCCAGAGTCTTTGTGCGCAGCACCTGCCCTTTACTGTCCAGACAGATAAGATGCAGAGTTTCATAATGATCCTCCAGTGAAAGAGCCAGCGCAAAGGCACAGGCTTCCTCCAGAGAAAAAAGCACCCGTCGCCGGCTCCCTGCCGTATAGTACCGAACCAGCAGCCGCTTTTGCAATGCCTGCATGGTTTTGATCAAAACGGCTGCGCTTTCTCCTACCCCTGCCAATTCCTTAAGCTCCTCTGAGGATGCCTGAAACACCTTTTCCAGCCCGCCAAAGCGATCCAGCAGATGATGGGCCAACGGATTCACATCCGCACGGGGTATGGCATATGTCAGCAGCAGTTCCAGCAGTTCATGATCCTCCAGCTCCGCTCCGGACAAGAACGCCCTGCGCAGCCGGGCACGATGCCCTTCGTGAACAGACTTCATACACATGGCCCCCAGCATCTGTTTATATATTAATTAATATTATATGAACCCGTTTGAGAACTGTCAAGGATAAGGTGGAAAATGCCCGTCGGCATCCTATATAATCATATGCACATATAGTATCTAAAACTAATTTTACTTTTTTATTTACAAATATTTCCTTTTATGTTATTTTATATGCATGACGTGCTTTGTGCAGGAATTCGACAGCGGTTTCAACACCGCCGCCCCCCACTCCCGGCAACAGCGAGGTATCCCCTAGAATTTTATGCACATATAGCGAAAGGTGGAAAAGCTCAATCATCGGTGGTTACGCATCTAACGGATGTATCACATTGACTGCGCCAGAAAACGGACTTCTTTTATCAAAGCGCTTCGTTTTGAATTTACTTCTAAAGATATCTATCGTAAGGCGAGGCTGGCACGGGTCGATCGACTTGCAGAATATCAATTACAAAAGCATTATGCAAAGAAGGAGGATAAGCATGGAAGCCATTAAAAGACCGTTGAAAAAACACAAGATTCGTAGCTATGTGGAAACCGTAAAAGAGGGGGCAGATAACGAAAACTTTCCCGATGGCGTAAGCCGCACCATAATGTGATGGACTATCAGGACGAGGACTTTTTGCAGCTATCCGGCATTCAGCACTTTGCTTTCTGCCGCCGCCAATGGGCTCTGATCCACATAGAAAATATGTGGGTCGAAAATTATCGCACCACAGATGGTGCCATTCTGCACGAAAAGGCCCATGACCCGCAAGGCAGCGAAAGCCGGGGAGATCTCCTTATTCTGCGAGGCATACACATCCACTCCGCCAGGTTAGGGATAAGCGGCCAGTGCGATGTAGTAGAGTTCCGCCGCAGTCAGGATGGCATTCGTCTGAACGGGCGGGAAGGGCTATGGAAGCCCTTCCCCGTAGAATACAAGCGGGGAGAGCCAAAGGACAATACCTGCGACAGTTTGCAGCTTTGTGCACAGGCCATGTGCCTGGAGGAAATGTTATGCTGCCCCATCCCACAGGGCGCTCTGTTTTATGGACAGCCCCGCCGCAGACTGCCGGTAGAATTTACCGAGGTTCTCAGGCAGCAGGTAGAAGACATGGTCAGCGAAATGCATCAGGACTATCGCCGCGGCTACACGCCTAAGGTCAAACCTTCCAAAGCATGCAATGCATGTTCCTTGAAGGAATTGTGTATCCCTCGCCTTATGCGTACTCGAACGGCAGCGGAGTATTTGCGCCATGCTCTGGAGGAACAGTCATGAGAAAACTTCTGAACACGCTGTATGCCCTTTCGGAAGATATCTATCTGTCTTTAGACGGGGAAAATATTGTAGCAAACAAAGAAAAACAGGAACTGGCCCGTTATCCCCTGCACACATTGCAAAATATTGTCAGCTTCTCCTACGCCGGGCTTTCTCCCGCCCTTATGGGTGCATGTGCCAGCCGAAACATAGGTATTGCCCTATGCTCTCCCCGAGGCAAGTTTCTGGCCAGAATATGCGGATCTTCCAATGGGAATGTACTTTTGCGTCGACAGCAATACCGAATTGCCGATGATCCGCAGCAGAGCTGCCTGATTGCCCGATGCATGATATTCGGCAAATTGTATAACTGTCGTTGGAGTATTGAACGCACCCGCCGGGACCATGGCATGCGTGTAGATAGCCTCCGTCTGGCGGCGGTTTCGGCGCAGCTCAAGGAACTTCTGCCCAAAGTGTTAGCCGAAACTTCTCTGGATACACTTCGCGGACTGGAGGGCAATGGTGCCAACGCATATTTCAGCATCATGGATCAGCTAATACTGAACAGCAGCGATACCTTCCGTTTTTCCGGGCGAAACCGCCGTCCCCCTTTGGATCCTGTAAATGCACTGCTCTCTTTTGCGTACAGTATGCTGGCTCATGACTGCGCTTCTGCGCTGGAAACCCATGGATTGGATGCGTATGCAGGCTTTTTGCACAGAGATCGCCCCGGCAGAACCTCTCTTGCTCTGGATATAATGGAAGAACTTCGCCCCTGCATGGCAGATCGATTTGTTCTTACGCTTATAAACAACCGGGTTATGCAGGAAAGTGACTTTATCCGCCAGCAAAGCGGTGCTGTCTTTCTGAATGATGCCGGACGTCGAAAGTTCTTCAAACATTGGCAGGAGAAAAAGCAGGAAACCTTGATGCATCCTTATCTGGCCGAAAAGTTACCCTGGGGCATGATCCCCTATGTGCAGGCACAGCTGCTGGCCCGATATATTCGAGGCGACCTGGATGCATACCCACCTTTTTTATGGAAGTGACATATGCTTGTGTTAATTACCTATGATGTAAATACAGAGGATGCAGCCGGACGAAAGCGGCTGCGTCAGATTGCCAAACAATGTGTCAACTATGGTCAGCGGGTTCAATGCTCTGTATTTGAATGCTTGCTGGACGCAGCTCAATGCCGCAGCCTGCAGGCGAAACTTTGCAGTATAATGGATATGGAAAAGGACAGTCTGCGGTTCTATTACCTTGGAAACAGGTATCAGAGCAAAATAGATCACTTCGGCTGTAAAAGTGCATATATGCCTGAAGACCCGATCCTGCTTTGATGCGAAGAGCAAGTGCACAGTTTTTTTCGATAGGTTCGCACCGAAAAAAGCACTTTTCATTCGGCTTCCGATGTGGTATTCTATCATTAGTGTGTAGGTGTTTTTTGAAAAACAGCATATTATACACTGAAAAACTGAAAATTCGAATAAAATATTCGTTTTTTCACTGTCGCTCCCCACACGGGGAGCGTGGATTGAAATACACCGGCAAAGCCCTGCAGCATGGTGGTATTCGTCGCTCCCCACACGGGGAGCGTGGATTGAAATTCTTTCGGAGCCGCGGCATCCGCTGTGCTCTTGGCGTCGCTCCCCACACGGGGAGCGTGGATTGAAATATATTCATCTATAACTTTAAGTATTTCTATAAACGTCGCTCCCCACACGGGGAGCGTGGATTGAAATCCACTCACCGTCCCTGCTGTAGCCGTCATCCCGGTCGCTCCCCACACGGGGAGCGTGGATTGAAATCGAAAAACATGGATTCAGAGTAGCACACGGCGTTGTCGCTCCCCACACGGGGAGTGATAAATTTGTGCATCGTTATGTTCCGTGATTGCCATTTGATAATCATAACACTTTTACGCTAGGTCGTTTGTTTTCCTACGCATACTTCTCCACCCTTTGTTTTCAGCCGACTGTTAAAGAACAATGCTCCATTGCGCATATATGCACTTATTTTACCAGCATAGCAGCTGGAACTTTAACGATGTTTGCATTTCCGGCTGTTTTCCTAGAACCCGTTTTTAAAACCCTGCCATCCCCTGTCATTTGCACACGATGGCGACGGCGGCACATTCTTTTTTGCAAAAAGTGTGTGTGTTTGCCGACTTCAGCTTAATAGAGTCTGTTCCATCCACTTGGCATACACGCAGTACCCTCGGCGAGGTTCGTTTACGAACACATGCGTCACGACCCCAATGAGTTTTCCGTTCTGCACAAGAGGGCTTCCACTCATTCCGGGTACGATTCCTCCCGTTTTCTCCAACAGTTCTTCGTCTGTAATCTCTATGATGACTCCCTGCACTTCCGGTGCACTTTGCACATCGGCCCGCAGTATCCGGCATCTATATGGCAACGGATGTTCCCCTTCCAGCGTTACATACAGGGTAGCTTCTCCGGTATGCACTTCTCCTGGCTGCGCAATGGGCAGATTGGTACTGCCGGATATACCTGCAAGTAATGTGCCTTCTATCCCAAATACGGTGTTTTTTTCTATGCTGCCCACAGCGTCCCCTTCATGAAGGGAAAACGCTCCAACCAGCTCTCCCACCTGTCCGGGCGTCCCCTTAACGGTACGGAGCACTTTTGCTTTGGTCACATAGCCGTGCCCCCGTTCCAGCGTAGTTCCCGTATCTATATCTGCAATGGGATGCCCCAGTGCACAAAATTTGCCTCCCTTTATAAACGACAGCGTACCGATCCCGGAGGTGGAATCCCGTACATACGCACCCAACCGCCAACAACCGGTATTTTGCTCCAGCGCCGGCTGCACCTGTACCTGAAAGGCCTCGCCCTCCCGCAGACAGGTAAGAAGGCAGCTTGTTTCCCCCATATGAGTTTGAAAGTCTGCAGCGTCCTGTATTTCCTTTCCGTTTACTGCCAGAATGGTATCCCCTTCCTTAAGTCCTGCGCTGCTGGCCGGCGCGAGTCTCCCATCCTTTGTTTCTACGCCGGCAAAACCGACTACCTGCACGCCCTTTGTATGCAGAACTATTCCCAGTGCTTCCCCTCCCAACGTTACCAGTGTGCCTGTTGTGGCCTGCTCAATCGTTCTCAGGGGTATGATACCAAACAATGAAACGGTGTATTGTGTCCCCAGAGAAGCATCCTTGCTTTTTCGTACATAAGCAGCCCCGCCATTCTGTTTTATGCTGCATAGCAAGGCACCCTGACTATCCGGTTCCTCCACGATTTGGGGCATAGCACGCAAGCGGAGCATTCCGGGGGAAAAATACCAGCCAAATATTGCCGCTGCCGCTCCCGAAGCTGCCCAGAGTTTTATGCTTTTTTTCATACACGCCTCCCGGATCTACTTTAGTATTAGTACTTTGCCCCGGAAGCCGCTGATCTATCCTTTTTATATGTGAAGGCAGCAACGATCTGTTCCTCTCTGTTTTACCGCTGGTCTGTTCTATGTTATCCCGGGTATTAACGATGGTTCGTTCTTTTTATGAGAATTAAACATATTGTGGTTTATCTTTTACGTTGAAAGGCGATTTGTGGACGCACGTTTCGTCGGCTCTGTTGACGGAACTCTGCGAGCCGTTGCCCCGCAGCATGCTGCAAGGCCCGCTGTAAGCTCAACCGCTGAATACCGCTCTACTGATGTACCTTGCCAGAGCACGTCTCATATTCTTTTTGACGGATCTCTTTTTTACCGACATACCGTACATTTACTTTGTCGTGAGCCTTACATCGTTTTCTCTTCTCCTATTCGGTTCAACAAAAAAAGACCTCCGGATCTCTCCGCAGATCTTTTTGCATTTATTCGGTTGTTGGTTCTCAGATCAGCTCCAGCACTACCATGGGAGCGGCATCGCCACGGCGAGCGCCCAGCTTATATATCCGGGTATAACCGCCCTTCATGCCTTCCTGAATGCGTGCATCGTACTTGGGAGCCAGATCACGGAACAGCTTCTCCACAACGGGATGTGCACGATCCTTGGTGCGCTCCTTGTACGCGCTCTTGCGCTCCTTAGCCTTCTTGAGCTCGGGCACGTCATACAGATACGCCATGATCTGACGGCGGGCATGGAGCTTGGAAGGAAGATCCTGCACCTTCTCCACCTTGGAGACCTGGCCCTTCTCGTTCATGACGTCCTTTTCCACGGTCTCAGAGTTCTTGTACTCGCGAACCGCCAGAGTGATCATCTTCTCGGCGATGCTGCGGACTTCCTTGGCTCTGGTTTCGGTGGTGACGATCTTGCCGTTCCAAATAAGGGCGGTGGTCAGGTTTCTGAGCATTGCAACACGCTGGTCAGTGGGTTTTCCCAGTTTCCGGTTTGCCATTGTTGCTTCCTCCTATCAATCTTCATTCGTGCGCAGGGAAAGACCCAACTGCGCCAGTTTTTGCTGCACTTCTTCAAGAGATTTCCGGCCCAGATTGCGAACCTTCATCATCTCATCCTCATCCCGCTGCACCAACTCGTCTACGGTGTTGATGCCGGCACGCTTGAGGCAGTTGTAGGAGCGGACGGAAAGATCCAGATCCTCGATATTCATCTCCAGGATCTTCTCCTTCTTGCTCTCCTCCTTCTCCACCAGGATCTCCACGCCCTGTACCTGATCGGTCAGGTTGATAAAGAGCATCAGGTGCTCCGTAAGGATCTTGGCGGCCAGAGAAGCGGCTTCCTCAGGCTTAATGCTGCCGTTGGTCCAGATCTCCAAAGTGAGCTTGTCAAAATCGGTGATCTGGCCTACACGGGTATTTTCCACGGTGAAATTCACCTTGGTGATGGGGGTGTAGATGGAGTCTACAGCAATCTCGCCGATGGGCATGTCGGGCCGCTTGTTGCGGTCGGCCACCACATACCCGCGGCCATGGTCCAGCATGATCTCCATATGGAGCTTCCCGTTTTCATCCAGCGTAGCAAGATGCAAATCGGGGTTGATGATCTCAACATCCGAATCGGGCAGAATATCGCCTGCCTTTACTTCACACTCGCCTGCAGCGTCAATGATGACCTTCTTGGGACCGGGGCAGTGGAGCTTGCAGATCAGTTCCTTAATGTTCAGGATGATCTCAGTCACGTCCTCCTTGACGCCTTCTATAGTGGAAAACTCATGCAGCACACCATCAATGCGGATGGAAGTAGCTGCTACGCCCGGAAGGCTGGAAAGCAGCACCCGGCGCATGGAATTCCCCAGGGTAGTGCCGAATCCGCGCTCAAGAGGCTCCACGACGAACTTGCCGTAATTCTCCGTAATCTCCACGCATTCGAGTTTGGGCTTTTCGATTTCCAACATAAATTACCCTCCTTCGGTGATGTTGCTAATGATTGGTCACGTAGATTACCTGGAGTAGTACTCGACGATGAGGTGCTCCTCGATGGTCAGGTCGATATCCTCTCTCTTGGGCAGTGCTACCACTTTACCGGTGAGATTCTCGGCGTCCAGCTCCAGCCATTCGGATACGGTGCGCTTGGCGCCCTGCTCCTTCAGGGTGGCGAAGAAGGGGATCTCACGGCTCTTTTCCTTTACGGCGATCACATCGCCGACCTTCACCTGGTAAGAGGGAATGTCTACCTTCTTGCCGTTTACGGTGAAGTGGCCATGGGTGACCAGCTGGCGGGCCATGGGGCGGCTCTCGCCCATGTTCAGGCGGTAGACCACGTTGTCAAGACGGGTCTCCAGCAGCTGGAGCATGTTGTCACCGGTAACGCCGCGCATGTTGGCGGCCTTCAGATAGTAATCATGGAACTGGTTCTCCAGCACGCCATAGGCCCGGCGGACCTTCTGCTTCTCGCGCAGCTGGATACCGTATTCAGACTGCTTTTTGCGGCCCTGACCGTGCATCCCCGGGGGGGTGTGGCGAACGGTCATCGCGCACTTCTCGCTGTAGCAGCGATCGCCCTTGAGAAAGAGCTTGCAGCCTTCCCGGCGGCACTGCCGGCAAACGGAATCAGTATATCTAGCCATTGTTTGTTACCCTCCTTACACTCTTCTGCGCTTGGGCGGACGGCAGCCATTGTGGGGGATGGGGGTGACGTCTTTGATCATGTTGATCTCCAGCCCTGCGGTCTGCAGTGCCCGGATAGCGGCTTCACGGCCGGAGCCGGGGCCCTTCACGTACACCTCAACAGTCTTAAGACCATGCTCCATGGCCGCCTTGGCAGCGGTCTCGGAAGCCATCTGGGCAGCAAAGGGAGTGGACTTACGGGAACCCCGGAAGTTCAGAGAACCTGCGCTGGACCATGCGATGGCATTGCCCTGCATATCGGTGATGGTCACCAAAGTGTTGTTGAAGGAGGAGCGGATATGGGCCTGGCCACGGTCGATATTCTTCTTCTCACGGCGCTTGCGGGCAACGACTTTTTTCATTTTGGTTGCTTTAGCCATTTATTCTTCCTCCCTTACTTTTTCTTACCGCCCTGGGTGCGCTTGGGCCCCTTGCGGGTACGGGCGTTCTGCTTAGTGCTCTGGCCGCGGACGGGCAGCCCCTTGCGGTGACGAACACCCCTGTAGCAGCCGATCTCGATCAGCCGCTTAATGTTCATGGAGGTTTCGCGGCGAAGATCGCCCTCTACCTTCACGTGATGGTCGATGTACTCTCTGAGCTTGTTGACATCGTTTTCCGTAAGATCGCGAACGCGAACATCAGCATCCACACCGGTAGCAGCCAGGATCTCCTTGGAGATGGAGGGGCCGATGCCGTAAATATAGGTCAAGCCGATCTCAATTCGCTTGTCTCTCGGAAGGTCTACGCCAGCAATACGTGCCATATGGTTTTCATACCTCCGTTAAAAATTCACTCTTTTGTATCTATATATGCTTGCGGGAAGCGCCCCCTTTCGGGCTGCGCCAGCCGCCCCGCAAGTACTCTTTCGCAAACGAATTTGCTTAGCCCTGACGCTGCTTGTGCTTGGGGTTCTCGCAGATGACCATGATGCGGCCTTTGCGCTTGATGATCTTGCACTTCTCGCAAATCGGTTTCACAGAGGGTCTTACTTTCATTTTTATATCTCCTTAAACGTAGTAGAAATTCTTGCTGAAGCTGACTTTCTTTTAGTTCTTGGCGCGCCAGGTGATGCGCCCCCGGGACAGATCGTACATGGACAGTTCCACGGTTACCTTGTCTCCCGGCAGGATCCGGATGTAGTTCATACGGAGTTTGCCGGAAATGGTGGCCAGGATCTTATGTCCGTTCTGGAGAGTAACCTCGAACATCGCGTTGGGGTATGCGTCGGTCACAACGCCTTCTACTTCAAAAACATCCTGTTTGGACAAGCTTAACCTCCTTCATAGGTGTCCTTTCGGTCCTGCCGTGTCTGCGCTTCCACCCATTTCAGGTGGCGGCGTATATCCGCATTCTGGACCGTTTCGCCCTGTGCCAGGGCCTTCATGCTGACGTCTATCCTCGTGGGATAAAGCATCAGGTGCATCCACTTTTTCTTCTTGGGCTTCTCCAGTGGCCTTGTCTTGCCGTCGGTCAAAAGGACAACTCCCTCTTCCGGCACGGAAAGGATCACCATGGCCAGGCCTTTATCATGACCGGCTCTGGATACCGCAACATCTCCTGCTTTCGGCTCCCGGATCATGCTTCCTCCTCATAAAAGGTGGTCATGATGGGGTCTCCGTCGGTGATGAGAATGGTGTTCTCATAATGGGCGGAGGGCAGGCCGTCCTCGGTTTCCACCGTCCAGCCATCGCTGAGCTGGCGAACCTTCCAGGTACCCATGTTGATCATGGGCTCCACGGCAATGGCCATACCGGCACGAAGCCTGAGCCTTGCCCTGGGAGAATAGTAATTAGGCACTTCCGGGTCTTCGTGCATGTTCCGCCCGATCCCATGGCCTACATAGTCCCGTACCACGCCGTAGCCGTTGGCCTCTGCATGGGTCTGCACCGCCGTACCAATATCGCTGAGCCTGTATCCTTCCCGGCAGTATTTTATCGCTTCAAAGAAGCATTCCCGGGTGACCTGCACCAGCTTGCGGGCCTTCTCATCCACGTTTCCGCAAAGGAAAGTCCTGGCTGCGTCTCCAACGAATCCGTCCAGAGTGGCGCCTGTATCACAGCTTACAATGTCGCCCTCCTTCAGCTTCCGGTTCCCGGGAATCCCGTGAATGACCTGGTTGTTGAGGGAGATGCATACACTGGCAGGATATCCGCCGTATCCCAGAAAGGTGGGGACTGCGCCGCAGCTTATAATATATGCATGAGCCAGCCGATCCAGTTCTTTGGTGGTGATGCCCGGGTGGATATTTTCGCCCAGGAGCTTTAATGTCCCGGCTACCACCCGGCCCGCCGCTTCCATTTTTTTGAATTCGGCAGGTGTCTTGATGTTGATCATGCTTCCAGCTCCCGCCGGATCTCTCCGGCTACCTGCTCTACAGCCTGATCTCCGTTGACCCGGCGCAGGGTGCCTTTCTCTTTGTAGTAGGTAATGAGAGGTTCCGTCTTCTTTTCATACTGGCGCAGGCGTACCTCTACGGTTTCCGGCTTATCATCCTCCCTCTGATACAGGGTACCGCCGCAATGGCCGCACTTTGGATCGGAGTAAGTGGATACATGATAGGCGGCGCCGCAATCGGGGCACATCCGCCGGCCGGTGATCCGGTCCAGCAGCCTTTCGAAGGGCACATCGATGTCGATCACATAATCGATATCGGTGAACGTCTCCAGAGCCTGAGCCTGTGCAATGGTTCTGGGGAAACCGTCCAGGAGGAAGCCGTTTTTGCAATCCTCCTGGGCGATACGGTTCTTGACCATGCCAACGATGACGGAATCGGGGACAAGCTCCCCTTTATCCATGTATGCCTGGGCCTCGCGGCCAAGGGAGGTTCCTTCGCGGATCTCTGAGCGCAGCATATCTCCGGTAGAGATGTGTGCTATGCCGTAATGCTCGGCCACTCCCATAGCCTGGGTGCCTTTGCCCGCTCCCGGCGGGCCCAAGAATATCAGCTTCATACGCTTTCCCTTAGTTCAGGAAACCCTTGTAATGCCGCATGAGCATCTGGGCTTCCAGCTGTTCCGTAGTTTCCATAGCCACGCTGACCATAATGAGCACGCTGGTGGCACCAAACATGCTGGTAACGTGGAGGCTGTTCAGGATAACAGTGGGAATGATGGCGATAATGGCGAGATACAGCGAACCGAACAGGGTCAGACGGTTGCTGATCTTACCCAAGTACTCCCCGGTGGGCTTGCCCGGACGAATGCCAGGGATAAAGCCGCCGTTTTGCTGCAGGTTCTTGCTCATCTCCACCGGATTGAAGGTGATGGAGGAGTAGAAGTACCCGAAGGCAATGATGAGCACAAAGTATACCAGATAGTAGGGCACGGGCACCGCTGCGCTGGAGCTCATGTACTTCTCCCACCAGGTGGCAAAGCCGGAGCCGGGGAAGAACTGCAGGATCATGGTGGGAACCTGTATCAGCGTCATGGCAAAGATCAGCGGCAGTACGCCGTTGGCGTTGGCCTTCATGGGCAGATAGGTGCTCTGTCCGCCGTACATCTTACGGCCTACCACACGCTTGGCATACATGATGGGGATCTTCCGCTCGGCCTTTTCGATCATGACCACGAAGGTGATCATGGCAACGATCAAAACCAGAGACACGAAGAACTGCCAGATCTGAACGCCGGTGAACAGCAGCCGGAAGCGCTCGACGATAAACTCGGGCACTCTGCTTATGATGGAAGCAAAGATCAGCATGGAGGTACCGTTGCCGATGCCCTTTTCGGTGATCCTCTCACCCAGCCACATAAGGAAGGCCGTACCTGCGGCGCTGGTGACGCAAATGGTCACATAGCTCCACCACCGGGGTTCCCCAGTGACGATATTGCTGCCGTAAGTCACAATGATGCCAAAGGACTGAACAAGCGCCAGACCTACACCTACATACCGGGTGATCTTCTCGATCTTCTTGCGGCCGTCTTCTTCCTTGCTCATCTTCTCCAGAGTGGGGATGGCAATGGCCAGCAGCTGCATGATGATGGAAGCCGTGATGTAGGGGGAGATACCCATGGCAAACACGGTGAACTGAGACAGTGCAGAGCCGGAAAGCAGGCTCATGAAATCAAAGAGCGCAAGCCCTTCGATCTGCTTGGCCCAGGCCGCGGCATCAACGCCGGGGATTGGGATTGCACTGCCAAGACGGTAGATCACCAGAAGAAGAAGGGTGAACAGTATCTTCTTCCGCAGATCCTTGATCTTGAAGGCGTTGATGAACGTGGTAAACATTACAGCACCTCAACACTTCCGCCTGCGGCCTGGATAGCAGCTTCAGCGGACTTGGTGAACTTGGCTGCCTTTACGGTAAGCTTCTTGGTCAGCTCGCCGTTGCCCAGTACCTTAAGGCCGTCCTTTTCGATCTTGCTGATGATGCCGCGATCCTTGAGCAGCTCAGCAGTCACTTCAGTGCCGTCCTCCAACTTGTTCAGGTCGGAAATATTGATGATGGTGTATTCCTTGGCGTAGATATTGCAGAAGCCGCGCTTGGGCAGACGGCGAGCCAGAGGCATCTGACCGCCTTCAAAGCCGTTCTTCTTGCTGCCGCTGCGGGCCTTCTGGCCTTTATGACCCTTTGCAGAGGTCTTGCCGAGGCCGCTGCCGACGCCGCGGCCTACTCGCTTGGGGGCCTTTACGGAACCGGCTGCAGGCTGTAATTCATGAAGCTTCATACCTGTACCCTCCTTATGCTTCTTCGACCTTCACCAGGTGCTTTACCTTGAAGATCTGGCCACGGATGCAGGCATTATCGGGCTTTTCCACGGTCTGGTTGAGCTTGCGCAGACCCAGTGCCTTTACGGTGTCCTGCTGATCCTTGAGGCTGGAGATGGGGCTCTTGACCAACGTGATTTTCAACATAGCCAGAAACCTCCTTAGTTGAGAATTTCATCCACGGACTTACCGCGGAGAGCAGCGATCTGCTCAACGGTGCGAAGCTGGGAAAGACCGTCCAAAGTGGCCTTTACGCAGTTGCTGGGGTTGTTGGAACCGTAGGACTTGGTGCGGATATCCTTGATACCTGCCATTTCCAGTACCGCACGGACGGGGCCGCCTGCGATAACGCCGGTACCTTCTTCAGCGGGGAGCATGCGCACATGGCCCTTGCCAAACTTGCCCTCGACCTCGTGGGGGATGCTGGTGCCTACCAGGGGAATCTCGATCATGTGACGCTTTGCGTCCTCAACGCCCTTACGGACGGCTTCGGGAATCTCCACGGCCTTGCCCAGGCCTACGCCTACCTTGCCTTTTTCGTTGCCCACTACCATCAGTGCGGTGAACCGGAAGTTCTTACCGCCCTTGACGACCTTGGCAACACGGTTGATGTAAACCAGGCGCTCTTTGTATTCGGAGACTTCTTTTTCGAACTTTCTGTCGTTACGCATGTTGTTTCCTCCTTAAAAGTCCAGGCCGGCTTCTCTTGCGCCCTGAGCCAGGGACGCCACCCGGCCGGTGTAGAGGTAACCGCCGCGATCGAAGACCACCTGCTTGACGCCCTTCTCCAGAGCGCGCTTACCTACTACGCTGCCTACGATCTTTGCAGCGTCTTTCTTGTTCTTTCCTTCCAGCTGCGCCTTTACTTCAGCATCCAGAGTGGAAGCGGAAGCCAGGGTGCTGCCATGGATATCATCGATGACCTGCGCATAGATGTGATTGGTGCTGCGATAGACATTCAGGCGGGGACGCTCAGTGGTCCCGTTGATGTCTCTGCGCTGCCGATGATGACGGACCTTACGAACCGCATTCTTATCGATCTTTGAAAACATCCTTTAACTCTCCTTCCTCTCTTACTTCTTACCGGCCTTGCCTTCCTTACGGCGGACCACTTCGCCCTCATAACGGACGCCCTTGCCCTTATAAGGCTCGGGTTTACGGGTCTCCCGGATGTTGGCGGCCACCTGACCCACGACCTGCTTGTCAATACCCTTGACAATGACCTTGGTGGGAGCAGGCACTTCGTAGCTCACATCGTTGGTAGCCTTGAACTCGATAGGATGAGAATAACCCAGGTTCAAAACCAGCGTGGTGCCCTGAAGCTGGGCCCTGTAACCGGTACCCACGATCTCCAGGTGTTTCTCAAAGCCCTTGGTCACGCCCACTACCATGTTGTGGATGAGGCTGCGGGTGAGGCCGTGGAGAGCACGGTTCTCTTTTGCGTCGTCGGGACGCTTAACGGTCAGAACGCCATTGTCCTGCTCGATAAGCATATGGGGGTGCATCTGCTGTGACAGCGTGCCCTTGGGGCCCTTCACGGTCACAACATTGTTGTCGTCAACCGTGATTGTCACTCCGGCGTCAATGTGCACCGGAAGTTTTCCGATTCGAGACATTGTAAATCCTCCTGTTTATCTTACCAGACGTAAGCGAGCACTTCGCCGCCAACGCCGAGCTTGCGTGCTTCCCGGTCGGTCATGATGCCGCGGGAGGTGGACAGAATGGCGATACCCATGCCGTTGAGCACCTTGGGGATCTCATCCTTGCGGGCATATACCCGCAGGCCGGGACGGGAGATACGCTTGATGCCCACGATGACCCGCTGCTTGTTGGGGCCATACTTGAGCTTGATGCGCAGAGTCTTGGCGAGGCCTTCCTCTACGATGGCATACTCCTTGATGTAGCCTTCCTCTACCAGGATATCGGCAATAGCCTTCTTGATGGTGGAGCAGGGAACGTCTACGGTGTCATGCTTGGCGATCAGGGCATTGCGGATCCTGGTCAGCATATCTGCGATAGTATCAGTCATGTTTGTTCTCCTCTCTTACCAGCTGGCCTTGCGGACGCCGGGAATGTTGCCGGCATATGCTTCGTTGCGGAAGCAGATACGGCAGATGCCATACTTGCGGAGCACGGAATGGGGACGGCCGCAGATACGGCAGCGGGTGTAAGCGCGGGTGCTGTACTTGGGAGCAGCCTGCTGCTTCAATTTCTTGCTCAACTTTGCCATAAAAGCTCCTCCTTAGTCCTGGCTGAAGGGCATGCCCATGAATGCGAGCAGAGCCTTCGCTTCTTCATCGGTCTTGGCGCTGGTAACGAACACGATGTTCATGCCGCGCACCTTATCCACATCGTCATAGTTGATCTCGGGGAAGATCAGCTGTTCCTTAACGCCCATGGCATAGTTGCCGCGGCCATCAAAGGACTTGCCGGAAACACCGCGGAAGTCGCGGACCCGGGGCAGAACGATGTTCATCAGTTTATCTGCGAAGTAGTACATCCTGTCGCCGCGGAGAGTGACCTTGGCGCCAATGTTCATGCCTTCACGGACCTTGAAGTTAGCCACGGATTTGCGGGCCTTGGTCACGATGACCTTCTGGCCGGCAATGGCGGTGAGCTGCTCAACGGCAGTCTCGATGGCCTTGGGGTTTTCCTTATCGGAGCCCAAACCCATGTTGAGGATGATCTTCTCCAGCTTGGGGATGGTCATCACGTTCTCATACTGGAACTTTTCCTTCAGGGCAGGAACCACTTCCTCCCGGTATTTGACCTTCAGACGGGGTTCGCCGGAAAAGGGCTTTGCAGCGGCAGCAGCCTTCTTGGACTTGGCGGGCTGTTCTACGTTCTTCTTAGCCATTTATGTTCTCTCCTTCCGTCTTAGTCAATCTGCTTGCCGCACTGCTTGCAGACACGAACGCTCTTTTTCTTGCCGTTAACTTCCACGATCTGATGGGCTACACGGGTAGGCATCTTGCAGCTGGGGCATACCAGCTGTACGTTGGAAACATGGATGGAACCGGCCTGCTCGATACGGCCGCCGGCTTCGCCCTGACGACGGGGCTTTACATGGCGGGTGACCATGTTACAGTCTTCCACGATGACGCGCTCTTTTTCAGGCATAGCGGTGAGGATCTTGCCTTCCTTGCCCGAATCTTTACCGGAGATGATGCGGACCTTATCGCCCTTTCTGACATTCAGCTTGTTCATCTCTTCCTCCTTACAATACTTCGGGTGCCAGTGAGACGATCTTCATGTAATCCTTCTCACGAAGCTCTCTGGCCACGGGCCCAAAGATACGGGTGCCCTTGGGCTGCTTCTGATCGTTGATGATAACGCAGGCGTTATCGTCAAAGCGGATATGGCTCCCATCGGGACGGCTGGTCTCGGCTACGGTGCGGACGACCACGGCCCGGACCACGTCCTTCTTCTTTACTGCGCCGCCGGGGGTAGCAGTCTTAACGGCTGCCACGATCACATCGCCGATGCGGGCGACCTTACGGCCGGAACCGCCCAGAACCCGGATGCACATGACTTCCTTAGCGCCGGAGTTGTCGGCGACCTTCAATCTGGTTTGAGGCTGAATCATACTTTACCTCCCCTTACTTCGCCTTCTCGATGATTTCCACCACGCGCCAGCGCTTATCCTTGGAAATCGGGCGAGTCTCCATAATACGAACGGTGTCGCCAATGCCGCACTGATTTTCTTCATCATGGGCCTTGAACTTCCGGGTACGATTTACCATCTTGCCGTAGAGGGGATGGCGTACCTTGGTGGAAATAGCGACGACAACGGTCTTATCCATCTTATCGCTGACAACGACGCCGGTACGGGTCTTGCGATATCCTCTGATGATCTCTTCCATTGCTTACTCCCTTCTTACTCGGCTTTTGCAGCCATCTCACGCTGACGGAGAATGGTCTTGATCCGTGCGATGTCCTTCTTGCATGCGCCGATCCGGCTGGGGTTGCTGATCTGACCGGTCACTACCTGGAAGCGCAGATTGAACAGTTCAGCTTTGAGATCCTTCTCCTGCTTTTCCAGCTCTTCCACGGACATATTTCTCAAATTTTCAGCCTTCATGCTTCTGCTCCTTCCTTAGCCTCTTCCCGCTTTACGATCTTGCAGGTTACGGGCAGCTTGTGGGAGGCCAAACGCAATGCTTCCTTAGCAGTTGCTTCGTCTACGCCGGCGATCTCAAACATCACACGGCCGGGCTTGACGACGGCCACCCAGTATTCGGGGGAACCTTTACCGGAGCCCATTCGGGTTTCGGCGGGCTTTTCGGTAACGGGCTTATCGGGGAAGATCTTGGTCCAAACCTGGCCGCCACGCTTGATATAACGGGTCATGGCGATACGGGCGGCTTCGATCTGCTGGCTGGTGATCCAGCTGGGCTGGGTAGATACCAGGCCGAATTCGCCGTAGGTCACGGTGTTGCCCCGGTGGGCAGAACCCTTCATTCTTCCGCGAAACACTTTGCGGTGCTTAACTCTCTTAGGCATCAACATGGTTATCTGCCTCCTTCCTTACGCTTGCCAAGGACTTCGCCCTTGTAGATCCAGACCTTTACGCCGATGCGGCCGTAAGTGGTGTGGGCTTCTGCAAAGCCGTAGTGAATGTCGGCGCGCATGGTCTGCAGGGGGATGGAACCATCATGGTATCCTTCGGTACGGGCGATCTCAGCGCCGCCAAGACGGCCGGAGCAGCTGAGCTTGATACCCTTTACGCTGGGACGGCTCATGGCGCGGCTCATGGTCTGCTTCATGGCCCGGCGGAAGGAGATACGCTTTTCCAGCTGAGCGGCGATGTTTTCGGCTACCAGCTGTGCATCGGCATCAGGATCCCGGATCTCCATGATGTTCACGTTGACGGGCTTGCCGATCTCCTTGGCGATGTCGGCCTTGATGGCGTCGATGCCTGCGCCGCCTTTACCGATCAGCATGCCGGGGCGGGCGGTATAGATGCTCACGGAGATCTTGCCGGCCGCACGGTCGATGACGATGCGGGAAATGCTGGCCGCATAGTACTTTTCCTTAACGAACTTGCGGATCTTGTGGTCCTCTACGAGGAAATCTGCGAAGTCCTTCTTCTGCGCATACCAGCGGGTGTTCCAATCTCTGATAACGCCGATACGGAAACCGTTGGGATTTACTTTCTGACCCATATTTTCCTCCTTACTTGGCCTGATCCAGGACGATGGTGATGTGGCTGGTCCGCTTCATGATGGGGGAGGCGGAACCACGGGCACGGGCGCGGAAGCGCTTGAGGGTGGGGCCCTGGTTGGCATACACCTCTGCCACGTACAGATCGTCACGGTTGAGCTCCAGGTTGTTTTCCGCATTGGCAATGGCGGAGTTCAGGAGCTTGAGGACGGGCTCGCAGGCAGCTTTGGGCGCATAAGTCAGGATACCGATGGCTTCCTTGACGCTCTTGCCCCGGATCATGTCTACCACGATCTTGCACTTGCGGGTGGAAATACGGATGTAACGAGCCGTTGCATGGGGCCGCTTGTCAGCATGCTCTCTGCGATAGGCGCTCTTGGTCTTGCTTCTAGTTGCCATAGTCTCCTCCTTACTTGGCGCCGCTGGACTTCTCGGAACCCCTGTGGCCCCGGAAGGTGCGGGTAGGCGCGAACTCGCCCAGCTTGTGACCGACCATCTCTTCGGTAACATACACGGGAACGTGCTTCCGCCCGTCGTGTACGGCGATGGTGTGGCCTACGAACTCAGGGAAAATCGTGGAGGCACGGGACCAGGTTTTCACCACGGTCTTCTTGCCGCTCTCATTCATAGCTGCAATGCGGGCGTACAAGGCTTCATTTACAAACGGTCCTTTTTTAACCGATCTGCTCATTTGCTAACTCCTTTCCCATTACTTACCGCTGTTCCTGCGGCGAACGATGTACTTATCGCTCTTGTTCTTGGTCTTCCTGGTCTTATAACCCAGTGCGGGCTTGCCCCAGGGGGTAACAGGGCCGGGACGCCCGATGGGGGATTTGCCCTCGCCGCCGCCGTGGGGATGGTCGCAGGGGTTCATGACGGAGCCGCGGACGGTGGGGCGGATGCCCATGTGACGGGTCCGGCCGGCCTTACCGATCATGATGTTCTGGTGATCCAGATTGCCCACGGTGCCGATGGTGGCGCGGGCCTTCAGGGGGATCATACGAACTTCGCCGCTGGGAAGACGGAGCTGTGCATAGTTGCCTTCCTTAGCCATGAGCTGTGCAGCATTGCCTGCGGAGCGAACCAGCTGGGCGCCCTTGCCGGGAACCAGCTCCACGCAGTGCACCATGGTGCCTACGGGGATCTTCTCGATGGGCAGGCAGTTGCCGACTTTGATATCAGCCTCGGCGCCGGAATAAAGCACGTCGCCGACCTTCAGGCCCAGAGGAGCGATGATGTAGCGCTTTTCACCGTCTGCATAGTGGAGCAGTGCGATGTTGGCGGAACGGTTGGGGTCATACTCAATGGAGAACACCTTGCCGGGCACGCCGTCCTTGTTGCGCTTGAAGTCCACAATACGGTACTTACGCTTTGCGCCGCCGCCCTGATGCCGGACGGTGATGCGGCCGGAGAAGTTGCGGCCCGCATTTTTGCGCATATCGGTGAGCAGGGATCTTTCGGGAGTAGTCCGGGTGATCTCTTCAAAGGCAGAGACGGTCATGCCTCTCTGGCCGGGAGTGGTGGGGTTGATCTTGCGAATTGCCATGGTGTTCCTCCTTACTGGGCGATGCCGTCGAAGAGCTCGATGCCCTTGGAATCGCCGGTCAGCTTTACATAAGCTTTCTTGGTGGAAGCCCGGCGGCCCTCATAACGGCCCTGGCGCTTCATCTTGCCCAGCTTGTTAACGGTGTGTACGCTCTGGACCTTTACGCCGAAGATCTCTTCTACGGCCTTGCGGATCTCAACCTTGTTGGCAGTCTTGGCTACTTCAAAGGTGTAAACACGGTGGGCGATGTAATCATAGCTCTTCTCGGTGAGGATAGGAGCCTTGACGATGTCGTATGCAGCCTTCATCAGACGTACACCTCCTCAATCTTTGCAACGGAATCCTTGGTGAGGATCAGTTTCTTATACTTCAGGATCTCATAAGTATTGAGAGTGCCCACCAGAGTGGTCTTGACGCCAGGGATGTTGGCGGCGGCACGCTCTACCTTCTCGTCGCTCTCAGGGAGGACGATGAGGGCCTTCTGGGTATCAACGGCCTTGAGGACCTTGACCATTTCCTTGGTCTTAGGAGCTTCAATGTTCAGAGCATCGAACACGATGAGCTCGCTGTCGGCGACCTTGGCGGACAGGGCGGACTTGAGGGCCAGACGGCGTACCTTGCGGTTCACCTGCTTGGTGTAATCACGGGGTTTGGGAGCGAAGACTACGCCGCCGTGAGTCCACTGAGGCGCACGGGTGGAACCCTGACGGGCCCGGCCGGTGCCCTTCTGACGGTAAGGCTTTTTGCCGCCGCCGGAGACTTCGCTGCGGGTCTTGGCGCTCTGGGTGCCCTGGCGGCAGTTGGCCAGATGGGCCACTACTACCTGGTGGAGAGCGAACTGGTTGACGGGCTGACCAAAGACGTTTTCGGAAAGCTCGATATCGCCGATCACCTGGCCGTTAATATCGTACAATGCAACTTTAGGCATGTTTTCTTTCCTCCTTACTTAACAGTGCTCTTGACGGTGACCATGGTGCCCTTGGCGCCGGGGATGGCACCCTTGATGAGCAGCAGGTTCCGCTGGGCGTCCACCTTGACCACTTCCAGATTCTGGACGGTAATGGTTTCGGAGCCCATATGGCCGGGGAGGCGCTTGGTCTTAAAGACCTCGCCGGGATAGGTGCAGGCGCCCATGGAGCCGGCCACCCGGTAGGAGTGGGAACCGTGGGTCTTGCGGCCGCGGGACTGGTTCCAGCGCTTGATGTTGCCTTCGAAGCCCTTGCCCTTGGAACGGCCGGTGACATCCACCTTCTCACCCTCGGCGAATACGTCGCAGGTGATCTTCTGGCCCACTTCATAGGAAGCGGCGTCTTCGAGACGGAACTCTCTCAGATAACGCATGGGCTTGAGGTCGGCCTTGGCGAAATGGCCCTTCTGAGGCTTGTTGGCAAGTTTGTCGCGAAGCTCGCAGAAACCAACCTGCACAGCATCGTAGCCTTCCTTGGCAACGGTTTTCTTCTGGACGACGGGGCACGGACCGGCTTCGACGACAGTGACGGGAATCATGGTACCGTCAGCCCGGAAGAGCTGCGTCATACCGATCTTCTTGCCCAAAATGGCTTTCTTCATTGGTTCATACCTCCGTTTGGTTACAGCTTGATCTCGATATCCACACCGGCGGGAAGATCCAGCTTCATCAGGGCATCAACAGTCTTGGCAGAGGGCTGCATGATGTCGATAAGCCGCTTGTGGGTGCGCGTCTCGAACTGCTCACGAGAGTCCTTGTACTTATGTACGGCCCGGAGGATCGTGACGATCTCCTTCTCGGTGGGCAGGGGGATGGGGCCGGAAACCTGGGCACCGGTTCTGCGGGCGGTGTCCACGATCTTCTCGGCGCTCTGGTCCACAAGACTGTGCTCGTAGCCCTTCAGCTTGATGCGGATTCTCTGGTTTGCCATATTATTTCTCTCCTTCTAAAATTTTTTCGGGCAGTACACGGTGCCGTGTGTTTCCAATCTCTTTATTTGCGCGTGGCCTTTCGGCCACACATTTTGGATCTTACAGCCCGCTATTTTTGCCCCGCCTCATTTTCAAGGCGTTGGTCCGGCAGAAATTACCCGGATGGCAGCCGGCAACCTCCTGCCTGAACCGGCGCAAGGCCATAGTTCCCCTATGGATACTTGCACACGAACATTTTTATTATAGGGCATCCTTCTGCGGAATGCAAGTGTTTTTTTCAGATTTTTTCGTGTTTTTCTGTTGTTTTTGTTTTTCCTTTTTCTGTGCTTTATCCTGTGGTATGCTACAGGCGTATCCCCTATATATGGGGTAAACGACGGCCCTTCACTATTGTGCAGAATAAGTCGGGCAGCAGCATGGTGTTTTTGCTATACTCTTTTTGCAGCAGAAAAAAGAACGGAAAGGAGACCCTTTATGAGCGGATGGACGGAAGGCCTTGCCCGGGCCATGGCCTACCTGGAAGCACACCTGACGGAGGATCTGGATCCCCAGATATTGGCCGCACAGGCATATGTATCTCCCTTTTATTTTCAAAAGATCTTTCATGTGCTTTGCGGAATGACCCTCGGAGAGTATATCCGGGGTCGCCGGCTGACTCTTGCCGCGCAGGAGCTTTCCGTAGGAAGCGCCCGGGTCATGGATCTGGCTTTGAAATACGGCTACGATTCCCCGGACAGTTTTGCCCGGGCCTTTACCCGCTTTCACGGCATATCTTCTTCCGCTGCCCGCGAAAAAGGGGTCTCTCTGCGTGCTTTGGCTCCGCTGCAAATAAAAGTAACTTTGGAGGGTGGCACCATGCTGGAATAACGTATTGAAGAAAAAGATGCATTTACCGTGATGGGCAAGCTGGCTCGTTTTGACTGTGAGACCAGCTATCAGGAGATTCCACGCTTCTGGGATGCGCATTACCAGAGCGGCGGCGGGAAGATCGTCTGCGGCGCCTTTGGCCTTTGCCTGGATGGGGACGGCCTCAGCTTTAATTATATGATCGCCGATCTTTATACCCCTTGGAAGCCTGTTCCCCAGGGATATTTGACCCGTATCATTCCCGGAGGCACCTGGGCCGTGTTCCCCTGCCGGGGTCCTTTGCCCCGGACACTGCAAAGTGTGAACACTGCCATCTGGTCCCAGTGGCTCCCGGCGCTGAAAGGATACAGGCTCCGGGGCAGCTACACTGTGGAGATGTACACACCCCCGGCAGAAGATCCTGCCGATACTTACAGTGAGATCTGGATTCCTCTGGAGAAGTGCTGACCGTTTTCCCCGTCCGTCAGAAAAGATACGTCATTATAAATAAGTAAACACCTCTCGAGAAAAAACAGGCAATTGCCGTTCTTCCGTTTGGCGGCATTGTCTGTTTTTCTTTACCTTTACAGCCCGCAAAGGCTGTTCTGTACGCAGCTTCGCCAGACGATGCTTTCATCCGCAAATATCCGGCTGGGCTTCTTTCTTTTTCAGATACAGACGGACGGCGTCCCGGGCCAGTACGCCCGTGCCCGTGCCTCCGGCTTTGTCGATGTTCTCCTGAAACTCTCCGCCTCCGCCATACATTTCCCCCAGATAAGACAGGATCTGGTCGGTACAATGGTACATGTGTGCACTGATAAAGCTTTGCAGCCGCCCCACCCAGGTTTGAACCTCCGGCGCCTCCGGCCCCGAGGCTCGATACATCCCCAGCTCCCGAAAAAGTTCCATCAATGCTTCCGCCTCCTGCGCTTTTTGTTCCCCGGTGGCGTCTTTGTGTTTCTCCTCATACTCCTGCCAGGCCGGTGTATGCTGCCAGGTCTCCCTGGCTTTTTTCGCATAGGTATCCAGTTTTGCCGTATCAAAGGCAGTAAAGTTCATAAGATATCCTCCTTCCGTTCCTTTCATCAGGACGCCCCGTGCCATAAGAATGAGTGTTTCCAGATGCTCCTTTTGCATCTCCAGCAATTCTATCTGCTGCCGCAGCGCCCTGTTTCGATCAAAAGCCGGACTGTCTAAAATGGCGGCTATGCTTTGCAGCGGGAACTGCAGCTCTCTGTACATTAAAATGCAGCCCAGCCGTTCCAGCGCCTTTTCTCCATACAGCCGGTATCCGCCTGCCGTATGGGCTTCGGGTTTCAATAATCCGATCTGATCATAGTAGTGCAGCGTCCGAACGCTGACGCCCGTTCTTTTACTCATTTCATTTACGGTCATCATAGGCTTTTCCTCCTGACGGATTTCACTGTACACCATGACGTCAGGGCAGAGTCAATACCTTTTTCTTTTTTCAACATAAGAACAGACATGACAGCCGGAACTGCCATGTCTGCAGATGTTTTCATATCCGGTTTTACGGCTGGGCGAAAGGTGCCGGACTTTCGGTCGTTTCCGTCAGGGCAGAGGGTACCGCTTCCCGGATGGGAGTTTCCCAGCCCATAAGCTCAGAAACGGTACCGAAAGTGTATCCGTTTTCAATCAGGAACTGAAGATAAGGCTCCAGATAGTAGGTCACAGAGGCAGCCCCGTTATGCATTAGCACGATGTCTCCGGGCTCTGTCTCCGCTTTCAGGGTACGGAGGATGGTTTCCTTGGTGATTCCTTCTCGGGAATCCCGTGCACTCAGGGCCCATAGAACGGCTTCATATCCGCAATAGCGGGTAATTGCATCGGATTCCGGCGTGTGGCTGCCATAAGGAGGACGCATAATATGGGATTGATAGTTTACCTTTTCCAGCAGACGCGCATCGCACTGCATAATGGTTTTATAGATGGCCTCGTTGCTTATTTTGGAAAATCTGGGATGGGTCTGGGTATGGTTCCCCAGCTCATGCCCGTCCGCCAGCATCTTCTCGATCCATGGGCCGTGGTTCCCTACCCAGGTACCCACCATAAAGAAAGTAGCCTTTATCTCATACTTCCGCAGCAGATCCAGAATGTAATCCGTATAGGTCTCCCCATAGGCGCAGTCAAAAGTCAGGGCGATCATCTTGTCTTCCCGTTCATAATTACCCTTCACGCCCTTATACTCCGGGTCGATAACGGCAATATCTTTCTGAGACACGGGATACTCCGTCCCCTCCTGATACAGATACAGAGTGGTACGGGCCGGGTAAGTGCCTTCCGGCAGAGTCGCTGCGATTCTGCCCTCCGCTTTGTCCACCGTATCGGCACCCACAACTGTGCCATCTTCCAGACGGATCTCCACTTTCCGGGGACCCAGTTTTTTTCTGTCCGGATACAGGAAGCGCAGATTTACTTTTTTTCCGGGCCGGCATACATACAAAGGCTTCTGATCCAGCGTGATCTCCGGCACGGGAGTGGCCGTGGGTTCCGGAGTTGGGGTGGGCGTGTCTGTAGGTACGGGCGTGGGCGTATCCGTAGGCGCCGGTGTATCAGTGGGAGCAGGTGTAGGTACCGGGGTATCCGTAGGCTGAGCCGTTGCCGGTGCAGGTGACGGTGTGGCTTCCGTCACTTGTGCATCCGTTCTGCCGCATGCAGCCAGAAGCAGCATCAGCATCAGAATCACGGCCGCAAAAAAGTTCTTTTTCATCCAAATCCATCCTTTTTCTTTTTTCTCTGTAGATAGTAGCATACCCCCCCTGCCCTGTCAACGGGAACCGACTCTGTTCTTGCTGGTAGAAAGCTTTCAATACCGGCTGCCTTGCCCCCCTTCGGAGTCCGTGGCAACCGCTGCTTTCATCGTCTTCTTTTGTAGTCATAAAGAAAAAGGAGCCCGAAGGCTCCTTTTGTTTGCTTTGTTTTGTTACTCAATGATGCTGGCCACAACGCCGGAAGCAACCGTACGGCCGCCTTCACGGATAGCGAACCGAAGGCCCTGCTCCATGGCGATGGGGGTGATCAGGGTGATCTCCATCCGGATGTTGTCACCGGGCATAACCATTTCTACGCCCTCGGGCAGCTTGATGGTGCCGGTTACGTCAGTGGTACGGAAGTAGAACTGGGGACGGTAGCCGGAGAAGAACGGAGTATGACGGCCGCCCTCTTCCTTCGTCAGCACGTACACCTCGCTGTTGAAGTGGGTGTGAGGATGGATGGAACCGGGCTTTGCGATTACCTGGCCGCGCTCCACTTCCTGACGGGTGATACCACGCAGCAGCACGCCGATGTTGTCGCCTGCGATGGCCTGATCCAGCAGCTTCCGGAACATTTCCACACCGGTGACCACGGAGGTCTTCTTCTCATCGGACAGACCCACGATCTCAACGGGATCCTGTACCTTCACGGTACCGCGCTCTACACGGCCGGTAGCCACGGTGCCGCGGCCGGTGATGGTGAATACGTCTTCCACGGGCATAAGGAAGGGCTTATCGGAGGCACGCTCGGGAGTGGGGATGTAGGAGTCTACAGCGTCCATCAGCTCGAAAATGCACTTGCACTCAGGGCTTTCCTTGGCGTTGGCGCCATTGGTCAGGGCTTCCAGAGCTTTCAGAGCGGAACCGCGGATCACGGGGATGTCGTCGCCGGGGAAATCATAGGAGCTCAGCAGTTCGCGGATCTCCATCTCGACCAGCTCCAGCAGCTCGTCGTCATCTACCTGGTCCACCTTGTTCATGAACACGATGATGTAGGGAACGCCTACCTGACGGGCCAGCAGGATGTGCTCGCGGGTCTGGGGCATGGGACCATCGGCAGCGGATACTACCAGGATAGCGCCGTCCATCTGAGCGGCACCGGTGATCATGTTCTTGACGTAGTCGGCGTGGCCGGGGCAGTCAACATGAGCATAGTGGCGCTTGTCGGTCTCATACTCAACGTGTGCAGTGTTGATCGTGATGCCACGGGCCTTTTCTTCGGGCGCCTTATCGATCTCGTCATACCGCATGGCGGCTGCCTGACCCTGCTGTGCCAGCGCCATGGTGATGGCGGCGGTCAGGGTGGTCTTGCCGTGGTCTACGTGGCCGATGGTGCCGATGTTTACATGGGGCTTCGTCCGTTCAAATTTTTGCTTAGCCATTTTTAACTCCTTAAATCTTTATCTTTTTATTTTAGTATCAGAACTTATAGTTGTAGCGGCCCAGAACCTTTTCTGCAACGCTTTCGGGCACTTTTTCGTATCCCTCAAACTGCATGGTAAAGGTGCCTCGTCCCTGAGTGCGGGACCGCAGGGTGGTGGCGTAGCCAAACATCTCCGAAAGGGGACAGGTGGCGTTGATCTGGGTACCGGCGCCGGTGGTTTCCAACCCGTTGATCCGGGAACGGCGGCTGCTCAGATCGCCGTTGATCTCGCCCAGATACTCGTCGGGCACCAGAACCTCCACTTTCATCATGGGTTCCATGAGCATGGCGTTGTCCTTTTGCAGACCCTCTTTCACCGCCAGAGATCCGGCGATCTCGAAAGCCATTTCCGAAGAGTCTACCTCGTGGTAGGAACCGTCCAGCACGGTGGCTTCGATGTCCACCACTTCATACCCGCCCAGGGGGCCGGACTGCAATGCGCCCCGGATGCCCTTGTCAATGGCGGGGATGTACTCCTTGGGGATGACGCCGCCCACGGTCTTATCCACGAAGCGGTAGCCTTCTCCGCTGGAGAGGGGGGTGAACTGCACCACGCAGTGGCCATACTGGCCATGGCCGCCTGTCTGGCGAACATACCGACCCTCGGCCTTGACGGGGCGCTTGATGGTTTCCTTGTAAGCCACCTGGGGCTTGCCTACGGTAGCCTCCACTTTGAATTCCCGGATGAGCCGGTCTACGATAATCTCCAGATGCAGCTCGCCCATACCGGCGATGATGGTCTGACCGGTGGTCTGATCCACATAGGTGCGGAAAGTCGGATCCTCGTCCTGGAGCTTGCCCAGGGCCTGATCCATCTTTTCCTGACCGGCTTTGGTCTTGGGTTCAATGGCGACCTGGATAACAGGATCCGGGAACTCCATCTTTTCCAGCAGCATCTGGTGAGTCTCGCTGCACAGAGTATCGCCGGTGCTGGTCTCTTTCATGCCGACCAGTGCAACGATATCCCCGGCATAGGCTTCTTCCAGCTCCTTGCGCACGTTGGCGTGCATGAGCAGGATCTTGCTGACCCTGGCCTTTTTCTTTTTGCCAACGTTATATACATAGCTGCCGCTTTTGAGCGTACCGCTATACAACCGCACAAAGCAGAGCCTGCCCACATAGGGATCCACAATGATCTTGAAGGCCAGAGCCGTCAGGGGCGCATCGTCCCGGGGCTCGGCGATCATTTCCCCTTCTCCGTCCTTATCCGTGCCCTTGGCGGGGGGGATATCCAGCGGGGAGGGCAGATAGTCCACAATGGCGTTCATCAAAGGCTGTACGCCCTTGTTTCTGTAGGAGGTGCCGCAGGTCACGGGAACTATGGCGCCGACAATGGTAGCCTTGCGGATGCAGCCCTTTATCTCTTCCTCAGTGAGGTCGTCCCCCTCCAGGAATCGTTCCAGCAGCTCGTCATCCTGCTCTACCACCGCCTCCAGCATGTTGGCCCGGGCTTCTTCCGCCTGTTTCAGCATGTCGGCCGGGACATCCTCTTCCCGGATGTCGGTGCCATTGTCATTATAATAGAGCTCCGCCCGCATACGCACCAGATCAATGATGCCGCGGAAGCCTGCCTCCTCACCGATGGGCAGCTGAATGGGAACAGGATTGGCTTTCAGGCGGGTACGCATCATCTCCAGCACATGGTTGAAGTTGGCGCCCACAATGTCCATCTTGTTCACATAGGCTATACGGGGGACGCCGTAGCGCTCCGCCTGACGCCATACGGTCTCAGACTGAGGCTCCACACCGCCCTTGGCGCAGAACACGGCAACAGCACCATCCAGCACCCGCAGGGAACGCTCCACCTCTACGGTGAAATCCACGTGACCCGGCGTATCGATGATGTTGATCCTGTGACCTTTCCAATAGCAGGTGGTAGCGGCGGAGGTGATGGTGATACCACGCTCCTGCTCCTGCTCCATGTAATCCATGGTAGCGGCGCCCTCGTGCACCTCGCCCATCTTGTGGATCTTGCCCGAATAGAACAGGATCCGCTCGGTGGTGGTGGTCTTCCCGGCATCGATATGAGCCATGATGCCGATATTTCGGATAAGCTCCAGTGCGATATCCCGCATTATTACCAGCGATAGTGGGCAAAGGCCTTGTTGGCCTCGGCCATCCTGTGGGTATCTTCCTTCTTCTTTACGGCGTTGCCGGCGTTGTTGGCGCCGTCCATGATCTCACCGGCCAAACGCTCGCACATGGTGCGCTCGCCGCGGCTGCGGGCGAAGGAAACGAGCCAGCGAAGGCCCAGGGTCTGCCTGCGCTCTGCGCGGATCTCGATGGGGACCTGGTAGGTGGAACCGCCTACACGACGAGCCTTGACCTCCAGCACGGGCATGATGTTATTCATGGCCTGCTCGAATACTTCCATGGCGGGACGACCAGTCTTGCTCTCGATCATGGTGAATGCATCATATACGGCAGCCTGGGCTACGCCCCGCTTGCCATCCAGCATGACCTGATTGATGAGCTTGGTAACGACGGTGCTGTTGTAGATAGGATCCGCCAGAACTTCTCTCTTGGGAATAAAACCTCTTCTAGGCATACGTTTTCCTCCTTACTTCTTGGGGCGCTTTGCGCCGTAGAGGGAGCGGGACTGATGACGGTTGGCTACGCCTGCTGCGTCACGGGTGCCGCGGATGATGTGGTAACGAACACCGGGCAGATCCTTTACACGGCCGCCGCGGATAAGCACCACGGAGTGCTCCTGCAGGTTGTGGCCGATACCGGGAATGTAGGCGGTACCTTCGAGACCGTCGGTCAGACGGACACGAGCGATTTTACGAAGCGCAGAGTTGGGCTTTTTGGGGGTCATGGTACGGACACCCGTGCATACACCCCTGCGCTGGGGGCACTGCTTCAAAATGGGCGCATTGGATTTATACTCCACCTGCTGTCTGCCCTTGCGAACCAGCTGATTTACGGTTGGCATTCAGAATTCCTCCTAAAAAAATGGCTTAAAATCTATCTATATTGAAATTCAATCTCTCTGCAACCCTATCGTAGAGAGTATTGTCCATCCATTAAGGTGCTTATACGCACCAAAGCATATGGGCCTTTTGCTCCCATACGCTGCCAAATATTAATTTTATCAGCCCGTTGAAAGGCTGTCAAGGCTTTTCCCACGTATTTTCCCGTCTTTCAGGGAATTCACGGAGTGTTCACACCTGCTCTTCCTCCCGGAAAGCATACGCTTTGGAGGGTGCGGTGCCCAATCCGCGGTGCAGCCGCTTCCGGGTGAAGATCATTCGCTGGGCACCGGCTTTGCCCATGGGCAGCCAGCCTCTTTCCAGCAGAGCCCGAACCACGGGATGTTCCTCCGGATCGATGTACATGTTCCGACTGAAGCGCTTTTGCAGTTTCCGGGACAGCAGCTTCCCTGTGCCATACCCCACAAGGGCCAGCACAAGAGTCAGAGTCAGCGGCAAGCCACGCCACAAAGCCCGCAGGGGCTGGGCAAAGTGTTCTACTCCGGCCAGAAGCAATGTAATCCCCAAGCCCAGGATCAGGCCCAGCATGGGGAGATACCCGGTCAGCAGTACTCTCCGGCGGCATCGGCGGCAGCAGGCAAACTGCAGCGGCAAAAGATACTCCCATCGAGGGACCTGAGGGCCGAAAAGACTGAACTTTTTCTTCCCAGCAGGCGCTTCCGCAGGGAAGCCCATATCCCACAGGGCGTAACCGTTTCGCTTTTCCTTTTGCTCCCCTTTGCAAAGAGAACAGGTTTCGGATTCGAACAGGGATGCAACCGCGGGGCCATCCACCCGGGCGTCAAAGCCCCGAACCGTGGCCTCCAGTGCAGCCCGGCCTTCCGGATCCCGGCCAGGGCAGATATCGCAGGCGCCCATGTGCAGCAAACGGCATGTCCGGCTGCCCTTCAGTGGGCAATCGTCCAGATACGTTCTCTTTTCCATGGGCGCTTCTCCTTCCCGTTGGGGTTAGTTCATTTGGGCGTCTTTCTCGGCCACCTGCACTTCCTGGTACCGGCGGAGCCCCACGCCTGCGGGGATCTGCTTGCCCAGGATAACGTTCTCCTTCAGGCCCAGCAGCGGGTCGATGCGGCCCTTGATGGCTGCTTCGGTAAGTACCCTTGTGGTCTCCTGGAAGGATGCGGCGGAGAGGAAGGATTCCGTAGCCAGTGCCGCCTTGGTGATGCCCAGGAGCTTGCGCTTGGCAATGGCGGGACGGCCTTCGGGATTCTCCGTGAGAACGCGCTCATTCTCTTCCTCGAAGCGGAAGATGTCGCACAGCTCACCGGCCAGCAGGTTGGTATCTCCGGCATCCTCCACCTGCACCTTGCGGAGCATCTGGCGGATGATGACCTCTATATGCTTATCGGAGATCTCAACACCCTGGAGCCGGTATACGCTCTGCACCTCTTTAAGCAGATAGCTCTGCACGCCCTTTACGCCCAGGATGCGCAGGATATCGTTGGGGTTCACGGAGCCTTCGGTCAGTTCCTGACCGGCCTCTACGGCATCTCCTTCCTTTACCTTCATCTTGGAGCCGTAAGGAATGTGGTAATCCACGCTCTCGCCGTCTTCGTTGGAGATGATGGCCCGGCGCTTTTCCTCATCCATATGGAATACACCGGCGATCTCGGTGATAACGGCCAGTCCCTTGGGCTTGCGGGCTTCGAAAAGCTCCTCCACGCGGGGAAGACCCTGGGTAATATCCTCGTTGGAAGCAACGCCGCCGGTGTGGAAGGTACGCATGGTCAGCTGGGTGCCGGGCTCGCCGATAGCCTGTGCGGCAATAATGCCCACGGCTTCGCCGATACTCACATGGCCGCCGGTGGCCAGGTTGTTGCCATAGCACTTGGCACATACGCCGTGCTCCGTGCGGCAGGTGAATACGCTGCGGCAGAGAACTTCGGTGATGCCTGCGGCTTCAATGGCGTCGGCCTGCTCATAGGTGATCATGGAATCCGCCGGAACGATGACTTCGCCGGTAGCGGGATTGACCACGGGATCAATGGTATAGCGGCCTGCGATACGGGCTTTCAAAGGCTCGATGAGCTTGCTGTCATCCCGCAGATCGGTGATCCACATACCCTTGGGCGTATCGTTCCGGGAAGCAAAGCAGTCCTCCTCCCGGACGATCACGTCCTGAGAAACGTCTACCAGGCGGCGGGTCAAATAACCGGAGTCGGCGGTACGCAGAGCCGTATCGGCCAGACCCTTACGGGCGCCGTGGGAGGAGATGAAGAACTCCAGCACGGAAAGACCTTCTCTGAAGTTGGCCCGGATAGGCACCTCGATGATCTGGCCGGAAGGATCTGCCATCAGACCACGCATACCGGCCAGCTGACGGATCTGCGCCTTGCTGCCTCGAGCACCGGAGTTGGCCATCATGAAGATGTTGTTGTAAGGATCCATGGAATCCATCAGGGCGGTGGTAACATCATCCACAGCCTTTTCCCAGATGGCGATCACGTTGTCGCGGCGCTCCTTGTTGGAAAGCAGACCCATGCGGAACATATTGTCGATATCCACGACCTGCTTTTCGGCAGCGGCGATAATGGCCTTTTTCTCTTTGGGCACCTTGATATCCTGATAGCTGACGGTGATGCCCGCCTTGGTGGAATAGGTAAAACCCAAAGACTTGATCTTGTCCAGCACCTCGGAGGTGATGGTGGGGCCATGCTTGCGATAGCACATATCCACAATGGTGCCCAGATCCTTCTTGACCACCAGATGATCCACTTCCAGCTTGAACATATCATCCAGGCAGTCTCTCTGCACAAAGCCCAGATCCTGAGGAATGGCGTTGTTGAAGATCAGCCGGCCCACGGAGGTATTGACCACCTTGCGGTAGGTCTTCCCCTGCCACTGGCGCTCCAGCCGGACATACACCTTGGATTGCAGCGTGATCTCACCGGTCTGATAGGCCATGATGGCTTCGTCCTCGGAGTGGAAGGCCTTGCCTTCGCCCTTGACGCCGTCCCGCTGCTGGGTCAGATAGTAGCAGCCGATGACCATGTCCTGGGTGGGGCAGACCACGGGCTTGCCGTCCTGGGGCTTCAGGATATTGTTGGCCGCCAGCATGAGGAAGCGGGCCTCCGCCTGTGCTTCCACAGACAGGGGCACGTGCACGGCCATCTGGTCGCCGTCAAAGTCGGCGTTGAAGGCTGTACATACCAGAGGATGGAGCTTAATGGCCCGGCCCTCTACCAGCACCGGCTCAAAGGCCTGAATGCCCAAACGGTGCAGAGTAGGCGCACGGTTCAGCAGCACGGGATGATCCTTGATGACCTCCTCCAGCACGCCCCATACTTCCGGTGCGCTGCGCTCCACCATGCGCTTGGCGCCCTTGACGTTCTGGGCGAAGCCGCCCTTGACCAGTTTTTTCATGACGAAGGGCTTGAACAGCTCCAACGCCATTTCCTTGGGCAGACCGCACTGGCTCATCTTCAGCCAGGGGCCGATAACGATAACGGAACGTCCGGAGTAGTCTACACGCTTGCCCAGCAGGTTCTGACGGAAGCGGCCCTGCTTGCCCCGAAGCATATCGGACAGGGACTTCAAAGGACGGTTGCCGGGGCCCGTTACTGGGCGGGAGCGGCGGCCGTTATCGATCAAAGCGTCTACGGCTTCCTGCAGCATACGCTTTTCGTTCCGGACAATGATATCCGGAGCCCGCAGCTCCAGCAGCCGCTTGAGGCGGTTGTTGCGGTTGATGACCCGGCGGTACAGGTCGTTCAAATCGGAAGTGGCGAACCGGCCGCCATCCAGCTGCACCATGGGCCGGATGTCCGGAGGAATAACAGGCAGCACGGTAAGTATGATCCATTCGGGGCGGTTGCCGCTCTTGATAAAGGCTTCCACTACTTCCAGGCGCTTGATGCTGTTGATGCGCTTCTGGCCGCCGAAGGTCTCCACTTCCTTGCGAAGCTGTGCTTCCAGCTCTTCCAGATTGATTTCGCACAGCAGCTCCCGGATAGCTTCTGCACCCATGCCGGCGCGGAAGCTCTTGGGGCCGAACTGCTCCTGATATTCCCGGTATTCCTTATCGGAAAGGATCTGCTTTTTGCGCAGAGTGGTCTCGCCGGGATCGATGACCACGAAAGAAGCAAAATAAAGCACCTGCTCCAGTTCCCGGGGGCTCATATCCAGCAGCATTTTCATGCGGCAGGGGATGCCCTTGAAGTACCAGATGTGGGATACGGGCACGGCCAGCTCAATGTGACCCATGCGCTCCCGGCGGACCTTGGAGCGGGTGACCTCCACGCCGCACTTTTCGCACACGATGCCCTTGTAGCGGCCCCGCTTATAGCGGCCGCAGTGGCACTCCCAATCCTTGGTAGGCCCGAAGATCCTTTCGCAGAACAGGCCGTCCTTTTCGGGTTTCAGAGTACGGTAGTTGATGGTTTCGGGCTTCTTGACCTCCCCGTGGGACCATTCCAGGATCTTCTCGGGGGAAGCAAGGCCAATTTGCAGTGCGTCAAAATCGGTCAGATCAAACATGAATTTCCATCTCCTTTTCGTGCCGTCACTCTAAGTCCAGATCGCCGTCCAGCTCGGAGAAATCCTCAAAATCGTCCGGCAGCAGGGCGTCCTTGCCGTCGTCCTCGTCCATGTCTCCGTCGTCGAACTCGCCGAAGTCTTCGTCCTCGTCAAAGTCGTCATATTCTTCCCTGCCGGATTCGGGCTTCTCCCGCCCGGCGGGCAGATCGGGCATATCCTCGATGCCGGAGATATTGATATCCATGGGCCGCAGATCCTCGTCGTCATCCTCGCCGATGATGATCTCCTGCCGGTCCTTGGAAAGCACCTTAACATCCAGCGCCAGGCTCTGGAGCTCCTTGATGAGCACCTTGAAGGACTCCGGCACGCCGGCCGCCTTTACGTTTTCGCCCTTGACGATGCTCTCGTAGGTCTTTACACGGCCCACCACATCGTCGGACTTAACGGTAAGGATCTCCTGCAGGGTGTTTGCAGCGCCATAGGCTTCCAGTGCCCAAACTTCCATCTCGCCGAAGCGCTGGCCGCCAAACTGAGCCTTGCCGCCCAGAGGCTGCTGCGTGACCATGCCGTAGGGGCCCGTGCTGCGGGCGTGGATCTTATCGTCCACCAGATGATGGAGCTTCAGGTAGTACATATAGCCTACGCTGATACGGTTTTCAAAAGGCTCGCCGGAGCGGCCGTCATACAATATGGTCTTGCCGTCCTCATCGCAGCCGGCGGCCACCAGCAGATCCTTGATATCCTGCTCGGATGCGCCGTCGAACACGGGGGTGGCAATGTGGATGCCCAGGCTCTTGCAGGCCATGCCCAGATGCAGCTCCAGCACCTGCCCGATATTCATTCGGGAAGGCACGCCCAAGGGGTTCAGTACGATCTGCAAAGGCGTTCCGTCGGGCAGGAAGGGCATATCCTCTTCCGGCAGAATACGGGAGATAACACCCTTGTTGCCGTGACGGCCTGCCATCTTGTCGCCCACGCTGACTTTGCGCTTCTGGGCAATGTAGACCCGGACCATCTGGTTGACGCCGGGGCTGAGTTCGTCCTTGTTCTCCCGGGTAAAGAGCTTCACGTCCACTACGACGCCGCCTTCGCCGTGGGGCACCCGCAAAGAGGTATCCCGCACGTCCCGGGCCTTTTCTCCGAAGATGGCCCGCAGGAGCCGCTCCTCGGCGGTAAGCTCCGTCTCGCCCTTGGGCGTAACCTTGCCCACCAGGATATCCCCGGGGCGCACCTCGGCGCCGGGGCGGATGATGCCGTTTTCGTCCAGCTGGCTCAGGGCATCCTCGCCGATGTTGGGAATGTCTCTGGTGATCTCTTCGGGCCCCAGCTTGGTATCCCGGGCTTCCACCTCATGCTCTTCGATATGAATGGAGGTGTATGCATCCTCGCGCACCAGCTTTTCGGAAATCAGGACGGCGTCCTCGTAATTGTAGCCCTCCCAGGTCATGAAGCCGATAAGGATGTTCCGGCCCAAAGCGATCTCGCCGCCTTCGGTGGAAGCGCCGTCGGCAATGACGTCTCCCTTGCGAACCACTTCGCCCTTGGTCACCACGGGCCGCTGATTCAGACAGGTGCCCTGGTTGCTGCGCTGGAACTTGGTCATATGATACTCGTGAGGCACACCTGCGGGGGTGGTGATCACGATCTTGGTAGCGGAAACGTAGCTGACCACGCCGTCTTCCTGAGCCAGCACCACGATGCCGGAGTCTGCGGCGGCCTTATATTCCATACCAGTAGCCACCACGGGGGCTTCGGGCCGGAGCAGAGGCACCGCCTGACGCTGCATGTTGGAACCCATGAGGGCACGGTTGGCGTCGTCATTTTCCAGGAAGGGGATCATGGCGGTGGCCACGGACACCAGCTGCTTGCTGGAAACATCCATATAATCCACCTCGGTGTTCTTGACTTCCAGGATCTGATCCAGCTGCCGCACCACCAGACGATCCTTTACGAACCAATGGGTCTCGGGGTCGATGGCTTCGTTGGCCTGAGCCACCACGGCGCCGTCTTCTTCATCGGCGGTCAGATACACGATATCATCGGTGATCCGGTGGTTCTTCTTATCTACCACCCGGTAAGGCGCTTCGATGAAGCCGTACTCGTTGATCCGGGCATAGGTGGACAGAGAGTTGATCAGACCGATGTTGGGGCCTTCAGGCGTCTCAATGGGGCACATGCGGCCATAATGAGAGTAGTGCACGTCCCGGACTTCGAAGGTAGCCCGGTCACGGTTCAGACCACCGGGGCCCAGAGCGCTGAGACGGCGCTTATGCGTCAGCTCGGACAGGGGGTTGGTCTGATCCATGAACTGAGACAGCTGGGAGGAACCGAAGAACTCCTTGATGGCGGCGGTAACGGGGCGGATGTTGATCAGGTTGCTGGGCATGACCACGTCCATGTCCTGCAGGCCCATACGCTCCCGGACCACACGCTCCAGACGGGTAAGACCCACCCGGATCTGGTTCTGCAGCAGCTCGCCTACGCTGCGGATACGGCGGTTGCCCAGGTGATCGATATCATCTACCCGGCCTACGCCATAGGAAAGATTGATCAGATAGGATACGGAAGCCACCATATCGTCCGGAACGATGTGGCGGGGAATCAGATCGTTATAATGGCTGCGGATAAACTCCTTCTGGCCCTCCAGATCCTCGATCTCCTGCATCTGGGGCAGCAGCTCTATGAGAGTGGGGATGTGCACATCCTCGTTGAGGCCCGCCTCTATGGGCGCAAAGGGCAGGAAACCGGCAGCGGAAGCAAAGTTGTTGCCCACCACCTTGGTGCGCTTGTCTCCGGAGCGGACATACAGGGCGTTGACCCCTGCATTCTGGATCTGCTCGGCCATCTCTTTGGAAATGGTCTCGCCAGCGGAAAGGAGCATCTCGCCCGTAACGGGAGACACTACGTCCTCATCGGCTACGCAGCCTGCAATACGGGCCTTGATGCCCAGCTTTTTATTGAATTTGTACCGGCCTACCCGGGCAAGATCATAGCGGTTGTCAAAGAACAGGGAGTTAAGCAGGTTCCGGGCAGACTCCTCCGTGGGGGGCTCGCCGGGGCGCTGCCGCTTGTAGATCTCGATAAGGCCGTCGGCAACGGTCTTGTTGGGATCCTTGGCCAGGGTATTCTGCAGGCGTTCATCGTCTCCCAGCAGCTCGATGATCTCGGCGTTGGTGCCATAGCCGATGGCCCTGAGCAGGGAGCTGATAAAGACCTTCCGCTGCCGGTCGATCTTAACATACAGGATGCCGTTGCTGTCCGTTTCGTATTCCAGCCAGGCGCCCCGGTTGGGGATGACCTGAGAAGAATAGAGCTGATTGCCCCACTTATCGGTCACAACGGAATAATAAGCGCCGGGGGAACGTACCAGCTGGGATACGATGACCCGCTCTGCGCCGTTGATGATAAACGTACCCTGAGGCGTCATAAGAGGGAAGTCGCCCATAAAGACTTCCTGCTGCTTGACCTCACCGGTCTCCTTATTGATCAGACGAACGGAAACACGCAGGGGCGCCGCATAATTCACGTCCCGCTCCTTGCTCTCTTCCTGGGAGTACTTGGGCTTATCCAGATCGATCCGGTAATCCACGAACTCCAGAACCAGCTTGCCCGAATAGTCAACGATGGGCGAAATGTCGTTGAATACTTCTCGAAGGTCCTCTTTTAGAAAACGATAGTAGGAATTCTTCTGCACTTCAATGAGATCGGGCATGCTCAACACTTCGTTTACATGCGAAAAGCTCTTGCGCACCCGACGGCCCATCTTGACGTCATGCATCATTGCGTTCACTCCTTCTGATGCCGCTGCACCAACTGTATTCCTCCCCCGCAGGGAGCCCTGGCATTGCCTGCAATCAAACAATCTGCTGCACAAAAAGGCATATTTTGCGCATATTACGACAGTTTGACTATCATAATGCGATCATGAATAATATCACCTGGAAGTCAAGCTGTCAAGAACTTTTTTATGAAAATTTCGTGTCATTTTATCTTTTTGTCCCGAGAGATGCATACAGTAGTATACAAGCCGGTATTCCGGGCCAGAACTATATGCATACCGTATATGCAAGGAAAGGAGCTTTATATGGAAAACAACTTTCACCGGCAGCCCCGCAGCGGCTGGAACAGCCGGGAAAACGAACTGCTCGCCCAACAGGTGCGGCAAGCCAAAGGAGCCCGGCTCCCCCTGCGCACCGCCTTTGAAGCCGTTGCCCGGGCAACGGGCCGCTGTCCCAACAGCGTACGCAATCACTATTACGCCGCCCTTCACGCCCGGCAGAACGGGGTCCCTGCCTTCATCCCCTTTTCCGAAGAGGAGGGCGCCGCTCTGGTGCGGGAGATCCTGCTTTCCTGCACCGCCGGAGAAAGCGTCCGTTCCTGCACCATGCGTCTGGCGGAAGGGGATACCCGGCGGATGCTTCGCTACCAGAACAAATACCGCTCCCTGCTTAAAAGCCGCCCGGAATTTATCCGTCAGATCCGCCGGGAGCTTTTGGCCGGAGGACAGCCGGTGTTCGATCCCTATGCTCTCCCCCGTCAGGGTCCCGGAAGACCCCGGAAGCAGGAAAAGGAAGAAGGCCTGCGCCCCCTGCTGCTGGAGCTTTGCCGGCGGCTGGCACAATTGACGGAGGCAACGGAGCAAAAGGAGCTTTGCTGAAGCTCCCTGCTTGCGTATGCGGGGTCTTTCGCCATCTTTCGGCTGTCTTTTCCTTTTTGTGTAAACGGGTTTCCCGGCGTTCTTTCGGTCAATTTCTTCTGCAAACAAACAGTCCGGCGGGAAAGCGCTCCTGCCGGACTGTTCTGATCTGCTTATCCTGCCGTTCTCCATCCGCCGGCGCTGTCAAGACATTGGGCTCGACTCATCCGGCGGTCATATCCGGATGCAGCTTCATCAGGCAGCAACGGCCGTTGTATTACGCCTTAAGATCGGTTTGTGACGGATTCCTCCGCAAAGGGATCCTTCATAACGGTATTCTCCAGATAGGCGCGGAAGCTTTCGTATGCTTCCCGGCTAAGCGGCCCGGGAGCGGACATTACCACCAGTTCGTGCCCGGGAGTATTCCTGTGATAGGGCGGGTGTACATGGGCAAAGGGAGCCGCCTTGTAGCCGCAACCCTCATAAAAGCGCTTCCGGTTCATGGATACCCTGTCCACAGGAGGATCGATCTCCAGGATCACAGGCTTTCCGCCTTTTCCCAGAAGAGCCAGCGCTTTTCGGCCGTATCCCTGCCCCCGGAGCTCCGGCCGGATGCAGAAATGCTCCACATATATAAAGTCCTTTGTCTCCCAGCAGAGCAGAAGTCCCACCCAGTCTGGTTTTTCTCTTGCCAGCAGATATTTATAGGCCGGATCCTTCATGATCCGCCGCTGAGAAGCCTCCTCCCTCAGCTCGTTGGGCGGAAAGCTGCTCCTGTACAGTTCCATGGTTTCTTCAAAAGAGGGGCCCGTTCCCGGAGCCCAGGGGATCAGTTCCATTTTCCGTTCCTTTCTTTCGCTTATAAAAACGCCGGTTCTCCGCAGAAAACCGGCTGTATGGATGGTTTATGCCTGGGGCTGCCTGGGTTTATCCTGACCGCCGGGCTTGCCGCCCTTGCGGTAGTAAGGCCGCCGTTTCTTTTTGGGAGCCTCTCCCTCGGCCCCCGGAGCGGGCTGCTGCCCGTTTTCCTGCGGTTTATCCTTTTGGGGTTGGGGCTTCCGGTTCCCCTGAGCAGGTTTATCTTCCTGAGGTCTGGCTCCCTGCCCCTGCGGTCTCCTGTTATTTCCCTGGGGACGGCGGTTGTTCCGCCGCTGACCGCCGTTCTGGGGGACCGAAGCAGGCTTATCCCCTGCCACGGTGCTGCCGGAAAGGCTCTCTCCGGGGAGTACCGTCCTGCCGGAAAGAGATTCTCCCGGAAGCACGCTGCGTCCTGCGGCTTCCTCTCTGGGCTTTTCTTCCCGGGGCTTGTCACCCTGGGGCTTCCGGTTCCCCTGGGGCCGGTCGCTGCGCCGGTCATTGCGCTGCCGCGGGGGCAGCACGGGTGCGGGTTTCGGCGGAAGGGCCTCTTCCCCTGCGGCCGCCTGATCTGCCGCTTCGGCTTCCTTCTGGCGCTGGGCCGCTCCCGGGCCCAGAATGGCATAGGGATACTCCTTTATTTCAAAGGAACCGTCCTCGGCTGTAATACGCACCTTGGTCTTTTCGGTGATGACGTTGTTTTCCACCGTCACGCCCACGCCGTCGGGCGTTTCTATCTCTTTGCCTACCTTGGGCATGAGCTTGCGCATCTGCTCATAGGCGCTCTCCTCATACTGCAGGCAACACATGAGTCTGCCGCACAGACCGGAGATCTTGGTCGGGCTTAAGGAAAGATTCTGCTCCTTGGCCATTTTGATGGACACGGGCCTGAAATCATCCAAAAAGGTCTTGCAGCACACGGGGCGGCCACAGGGCCCCAGCCCTCCCAGTATTTTTGCCTCGTCCCGGACGCCGATCTGCCGCAGCTCGATACGGGTCTTGAACACATAGGCCAGATCCTTTACCAGTTCTCTGAAATCCACCCGCTCGTCAGCGGTGAAGTAAAAGACCACCTTGCTGCCGTTGTAGGTATATTCCACATCCACAAGCTTCATATCCAGCTTGTGCGCCTGAATCTTTTCCAGGCAGATGGCATAGGCTTCCGATTCCTTGGCGGCAAACTGCCTGCGCAGCCGCCAGTCCTCCTCTGTGGCTACCCGGAGCACGGGCTTGAGGGGTGCTACGATCTTCTCCTCCTCCACTTCCATGGGGCCGCTGACTACATCGCCGAACTCCTCGCCCCGGGCCGTTTCCACGATGACTCCGTCACCGGTATGTATCTCCAGCTCCACGGGATCAAAAAAATATACCCGCCCGCCGGTTTTGAATTTAACGCCGATCACATTGCTCATATCATTCAATACCTGTTCTCTATAATTTCAGCTCCAGCAGCAGCAGATCCGTTACGGAGCCCGGCCCCGCCTTCAGGGCAAGCTGCTTCTGCGCCCATAAAGTCCTGTTTATCATACCCTGAATTTGCCCCCTTGTAAAGCGTGCGGCGATTTTATTCCGCAGCTTTTGGCAATCCGTATTCATGGGCGCTCCTGCCGCCTGGGGAAGACTGTCCCGCAGAAGCGTTCCCAGAATATCCGTCAGATCCCGGGCCCGCTGAGGGCTGAGTTTTTTCTTTTTGTTTTCTTCTGTTTTGATCAGCTCCGCCGCCTTTGCAAAGGGGCTGGGGCCGAAGAGCGCCTCTTCCAGCAACAGAAGGGCTTCCCGGCGAAACTCCATATAGTCGTCCTGTGCATACCGGGCCGCCATGCCCGGATACCCGCCGCTCAGGGAAGCCGCCAGAGTCGCCCGCTCCGGAGAGACCCCCTGCCGCTTCAGTATTTCAGCCACCTGTTCCACGGGCATGGCGCCCACCCGCACGATCATGCACCGGGAGCGGATGGTGGGCAGCAGCCCCTCCTCATTGCCGGTAAGCACCAGCAACGCCTCTTCCGGCGGCTCCTCCAGAGTTTTGAGAAGGGTATTCTGGGTACGCATATCCAGCAGATGGGCATCCGGCAGCAGCAGGCACCGCCTGCCCCGTCCAAAGGCCTGCTGGTTCAGCTCGGCGCAGCAATCCCGCAGAGTCTCGATGGAGGTATCCTCCATTTCCCGGAAATAAGGGCAGTCTGTCAGAGCTTCCGGCTCTGCCGTTCCCTTCAGGTACAGGGCTGCTGCCTGCCGGGCATAGTCTTTCTTGCCGCTGCCCTCCGGCCCCGCCAGCAGCACGCCGTGGGGGGTGTTTCCCTTTTTCAGGCAGGCAAACCATTGCTTCAGTTCCATTTATGCCTCCTTCCCCTCTGCCCAGGGAGATGTGAGCATGGCTCTGAGCTCCGAGCCGGGGGAAATGCACAGTGCCCGTATCTTCCCCTCCTGCCGATAAAGAAGCATCAGGGTATCCGCCAGCTTTCCTACCCGCACATGGGGGCCGGGTCCGCAGTTTTCCTTCTTCAGCCGCCGGGCATCGTAAGGCCCGGCATAAAAAATATCCTCCAGCGGGATCCGTACTCCGGGACGCTCTCCCCTCCCGGTGATAAAGTCCACACAGAACCCCTTGTCTGTCAGGGTATAGCGCAGCTGCCGCAGCCGGAACCTGTATACCAGATACCCGCCGCCCAGCAGCAGAGCATACATGCCCGCCTGCACATACAGCGCCGTTGCCCCCAGATCCCGGATGCACCGATTCCCCAGCGTGATGATTCCCAGAGCCCCCAGCAGCAACAGCATATACAGAGCTGTATCACTGCGGATAAAGCGTCTGGGTGGCGCAACGCGCTCCGTATACAAAATATCTATTACGGTATCGTTCATGTATTTTATTGTAGCGCAAAGGGCACGGGCCGTCAACAAAAGGGTCCGGGCGGGAAAAGGGCATAAAAATACCCGGAAACCCTCCGGGCTTCCGGGTCATGGAACAAAGGGGTCAAAAAGTATGCAGGGCGCTGCTTTTTTCCAGCTGCTGAAACTCCTGGGCAAAGTAGCGGATAATATCCTGCCGGGTAACAATGCCGATGAACATGCCCCGATCATCCGTAACCGGAACGAAGTTCTGGTTGGTGGCATACTTGAGCAGCCCTTCCAGATCCGTAGTCACGTTCACCGCCCTGTACTGGCGGCTGAGAATATCCGTCAGGGGGATCTGCTCCCAGGACTTCACGTCCCCGCCGCAGTCCAGGATCTTGCGCAAAAAATCGCCTTCACTGACGGTACCGCAGTATTTCCCCTCCTCGTCGATGACGGGAACGGAGGAAAAACCGCCCTGCCGGAGCTTTTCCACTCCCTGCCGCAGGGTAAAATTCTTATGGAGGGTACATACCTCCTGCTTGGGCTTAAGGAAAAACAACAGATTCATGCGTCGCTCCCATTTCTTAACGGCAGAGGGATGTGTACAGGGGCCCTCACCGGATTCCACCAAAACAATATATGCCCCGGGGGCGGTTGTCAATCCAAAATCGGAAGATAACACATTCCTTTCACAATATATTTCCTGGTGCCAAAAAGAAAAACAGGCGTCTCCCCCGGGGATGTCCGCCGCCGGAAACGCCTCTGCGCTATTCTCCTCACGGCGAACCGGGCAGCGGAGGGAGGTCTGCTTTTATGTCCGGCCCGCCCGGTCGCTTTTCTCCGTGTTTTTCCGTCATCCCCGTCAATGACCCGAAAATCTCCTGCCATAAGAGCCTATACGCTGCTTGCCGGCTATGGGATTCCGGGCCATCTGATGCGGAGCACGGCAGCGGCCATACCGATATGGTCTTTGAAAGGTTATCCGGCAATACGAGCCGTACCCTGCACCTGTATCCCCCGTAGCAGCAGATCCGGGTAAGGCAAAAGGGCCTGCCTCTGCAAATTGCAGCCTGCAGGCCCTTTCTGTTGTTTGTACGGCTTTTCTTTTTGAACTTCTTCCTGCCTTTTCCGGAATCGTTTTTCCGGTGTTCAGGCGTTACGTCTGTGCAGATCCCTTAGATGGTTCAGTCTTCAAAGCCCATGGGGTTCTGCTTCTGCCAGCGCCAGCTGTCGGCGCACATTTCTTCCACGGAGCGTTTGGCCTGCCAGTGAAGGATCTCCCGGCTTTTGGAGGGATCCGCATAGCACACGGCAATATCCCCGGGACGGCGGGCCCCTATGGAATGGGGCACGGTCAATCCGTTGGCCCGCTCAAAGGCATGGAGCATCTCCAGCACAGAGGTTCCCTTTCCGGTGCCCAGATTGAATACCTCCGTGCCCCGGTGCCCCAGCACATAGGCCACCGCAGCCACATGGCCCTCCGCCAGATCCATCACATGGATGTAATCCCGGATGCAGGTGCCGTCGGGGGTGGGATAATCGCTGCCGAAGATCGTAAGCTCCTTCCGGCGGCCTGCGGCGGTCTGAGAGATATAGGGCATCAGATTGTTGGGGATCCCCTGCGGATCCTCCCCGATGCGCCCGGAGGGATGAGCTCCCACCGGATTGAAGTACCGCAGCAGAGCCACAGACCAGCCCTCCCGGGCGGCGGCAAAATCACGAAGGATCCGCTCTCCCATGTATTTTGTCCAACCGTAGGGATTGGTGCAGCCCAGAAGCCCGTCTTCCCGGTAGGGCACAGGGTTCTCCTCCCGGTATACCGTGGCAGAGGAAGAAAAGATCAGGTTCTGCACCCCGTGCTTTTCCATGACCTTCAGCAGCGTCAGGGTGGACATGAGGTTGTTTTCGTAATATAACAGGGGCTCCCGAACGCTTTCCCCCACAGCCTTGAGACCCGCAAAGTGGATCACGCAGCCGATATCTTCTTTTTCAAACAGGCCGTTCAGAGCCGCTTCCTCCCGGATATCCAATTCATACAGGGGGAAGTCCTGCCCCGCCAGCTCCCGGGTACGCTTTACGGCCTCCCGGTGGCTGTTGCAGAAGTTATCCGCCGCCACCACCTCATACCCCTGTTCGCACAGAGCGATGCAGGTATGGGAGCCGATATACCCGGCCCCGCCGGTCACCAGGATCTTTTTCACAGGCTTTCCTCCTTTGCCGTCAGTCCTCGAGAGTATAGGGGAAGCAGGGCATATACTGCAGCTTGAACAGGTTCTGCACATGCTTGCGGTCGATCTTCTCTTTTATGGCCGGGTCTTCGCAGACGCCCTCCCGGATATATCTATCCAGCACGGCATAGGTAAAGCCCAGGTTGTCCTCATCCGTCTTTCCGGTCAATCCGTCGCTGGGGGCCTTTTCCACCAACGCTTCCGGCAGACCCAGATACCGGCCCAACGCCTTTACCTCCCGGACCACCAGATGGCTCAGGGGCGAGAAATCCCCGGCGTTATCCCCGTAGCGGGTGGAATAGCCCACCCAGTCTTCCGAAAGATTGCAGGTATTGGCTACCCGTCCGTTGCGGGACTGAGACACGGCATACAGAGCAGACATGCGCAGCCGGGGAGGCAGATTGATGACCGTCTGCCGGCTGGGTTCCACACCGGCAGCCTTCATGGCGGCAATGGTAGCTTCAAAGGCTCCGCCGATGTTCACGGTATAGTGCTCTATGCCCAGATGCTCCACCAGCAGGTGAGACATATGTATATCGTTCTGCTCCCCGTTAGGCATGAGCACGCCGATGACCCGCTCCCGGCCCAGCGCCCGAACCATGAGCGCCGCCACTACAGAGCTGTCCTTGCCCCCGGAGATGCCCACCACGGCGTTGCAGCCGGGGCCGTTCTGCTCGAACCAGTCTCTGGTCCACTTTACCAGATCTTCCGTGACCTTCTGCACATTGAATCCCATAGATGCCTCCTTATATGTATGCGTATTCCTTACAAAACATGAATCTGGCAGACCGCCATGGCTTCCAGTGCCCGGCGGTGGCTTTCTGGCGTGACCCCTGCGCAGCAGCGGCCATCCACATACACCGGTACTTCCGGTGCAAAGGCCTTGATAAGCATGGCATTGGAGATCACGCAGATATCCGTGCATACTCCTGCCAGCTCCACCTGCTCCAGCCGGGGCAGAGAGGCAATATAGCGCCCCAGCTCCACGGAGCCGAACGCGGGCTTATCAAAAATCCGGCAGTTGGCCGTATCCAGAGAAGGATGGATCTGCCAGCCCTCCGTTCCCCGGATGCAGTGGGACACAGGAAGGTTCTTCCCTTCCTGTGTGGAAAGATATTCTGCCGTATGGGTATCCCGGGTAAAAAGAACGGTATCCCCCGCCCGGCGGTATTCCTCCAGCTTCTTTTGCAGAGCCGGCAGGATAGCCCTGGCCTCGGCCGTGCCCAGCGCCCCGTCAATAAAGTCATTCTGCATATCCACGATCACCAGAACCCGCATATTTCCATCCTCCCACAGGGTTTGCCCTATTATATAGCAGTCCGGCGGCAAAAGGCAATGCCCTTCCCCCATTCCCGAAAAGAAAAACGCCGCTGCAGCCCGGCAGGGCGCAGATATGCAAAAATGCCCCTCCGCCGGGGAAAGAAGCGGAGGGGCAACCCATGATGGAGGGAGGGATTATTGAATTTTCATAGGCCGCAGGCAGCGCAGGGCATTGAGGATGGCAATGACGGCCACGCCTACGTCTCCAAAGACGGCGCCCCACATATTGGTGATACCTATGGCGGTCAAAGCCAGCACCAGAAGCTTGACGCCCAGTGCAAAGACAATGTTCTCCTTGACGATACGACGGGTACGCCGGGCAATGGCTACGGCCAGCGGCAGCTTGCTGGGATCATCGTCCATAAGGACTACATCCGCCGCTTCAATGGCAGCATCGGCGCCCAAAGCACCCATGGCCACACCTACGTCTGCGCGGGCCAGCACGGGGGCATCGTTGATACCGTCGCCCACATACCCTACCACCTGACCGGGGCGTTCCTTCATGATGCTTTCCAGCGCGGTGACTTTATCCCCGGGCAGCAGCTCGCAGCGGGCTTCATCGATCCCCAGTTCCCGGGCCAGCGCTTCGCCGGAAGCTTTTCTGTCTCCAGTCAGCAGCACCGTATGGGAAACACCTGCACGCCGGAGCCCCTGAACGGCTTCTTTGGCGTGGGCCTTGGGGGCATCGCCGATGCGCACATAGCCCATATACTTCCCGTCGGCTTCCACATAGGAGAGCGTCCCTGCGGCTTCCACGGCGGGGGCTTCCACGCCGCACTGCTCCATAAGCCTGCGGCCGCCCACATGGACCCGCTTCCCCGCTACCAGAGCGGATACGCCGTACCCGGCCTGTTCGGATACGTCTTCCGCAGGCGCATAGTCACCGGCGGCTTCCCGGATGCAGGCAGCAATAGGATGGGAAGAATGATGCTCTGCCGCAGCAGCCAGCTTGAGGAGTTCCTCCTGGCTGACGCCCGGCGCCGGACAGACTTCATGTACATACAGCTTGCCGGTAGTCAGGGTACCGGTCTTATCAAAGGCCACGCAGTGCATATCGCCCAGCTTTTCCAGATAGTTGGAGCCTTTGACCAGAATGCCCTGCTTGGCCGCCCCGCCGATGCCGCCGAAAAAGCTCAGCGGTACGGAAATGACCAGTGCACAGGGACAGGATACCACCAGGAAAGACAGGCCCCGGTAGACCCAGGTGTTCCAGTCCCCGGTGATCAGGGAGGGGATCACGGCCACCAGCACGGCGGCCACTACCACGGCGGGCGTATAGACCCGGGCAAACCGGGTGATAAAAGCTTCGCTCTTGGATTTGTTATCGGCGGAATTTTCTACCAGCTCCAGGATACGGGCCACGGTGGAATCGCCAAACAGCTTGGTGACTTCCAAAGTGATAACGCCGCTGGTGTTCACCACGCCGGAGTTAACGGCATCGCCTACTCCCGCATGGCGGGGCATGGCTTCGCCGGTCAGGGCCATGGTATCCAGCAGGGTATCTCCCTCCAGCACTACACCGTCCAGAGGCACCCGCTCGCCGGGCCGGACGAGAACCTTTTCGCCGATCTCCACCTCATCGGGATCCACTTCTTCCCAGTCGCCGTTCCGGAATACCCGGGCACTGTCGGGACGAAGCTCCATGAGCGTGCCGATGGACTTACGGCTGCGCTCCACCGCCAGACTCTGGAACAGCTCGCCCACCTGATAGAACAGCATAACCGCTACAGTCTCCGGATAGTCGCCTACGGCCCAGGCACCCAGGGTAGCCACGGACATGAGGAAGCGCTCATCCAGCATACGTCCGTCCAGAAGGTTTTTCACGGCGCCCCACAGCACATCATAGCTGATGAGGATATAAGCGGGAATGAAGAAGGCCCATTCCCAGGCTTCCGCCTTGGGCAGCAGCAGCGCGGCGGCATACAGCACGCCGGAGGCCAGGATGCGGATCAGGTTCTTTTTCTGCTTTTTGGTCATGGTCTTTATACCTTTTTGCTCCTAAAAGGGAGAACAGGGAGGGTTACAGGATTTTTCAGCGAACGATGGTGCAGTCGGGCTCGATTTTTTTGCAGCGCTTGACGGCTTCATCCATGATGGCGTCCATCTGCTCTTCGGGGGCTTCCACAGTCAGCCGCTGGGTCATGAAGCTGATGGTGGCCTTTTCCACGCCGGGGATGCCGTTGATGGCTACCTGCATTTTATCGGCGCAGCATGCACAGTCCAGATCCTTGAGTTTGAATACCTTTTTCATGTTTGCTTCCTCCGGTAAAAATACTTGTTATTCCCGTATATGGTCCATGCCCTGGCCCAGAATGGTGCGTACATGCTCATCGGCCAGCGAGTAGAAGATAGTTTTGCCCGAACGGCGGAACTTTACCAGCCGTGCCTGCTTGAGCACCCGCAGCTGGTGAGAGATGGCGGAAACGCTGCTGCCCAGCAACTGGGCCAGATCGCACACGCACACCTCCTGCTCAAAGAGCACATACAGAATCTTTATGCGGGTGCTGTCGCCAAATACCTTATACAGCTCCGCCAGATCATACAGCGCTTCTTCTTCGGGCATTTGTGCCTGCACCCGTTCTACCACGTCCGGGTGAACGTTCAGAAAACCGCAGCAGGGCACTTCTTTTCTCATGGCATCCTCCAAACACTTGAATAACTGTTCAATCGTTATATTAGCACTCCTTTGCAAGGCTGTCAAGCATTTATTTATTTTCATAGTATGAAAACAGGGGAACGGATCCTTTTGCGTTTGGATGGGAAATTGTAATAATTTTTACAGGAATATCCCCGTTATACTGCCCCACAGGAGCAGGGGACCGCCCCGGAAAGGAGAGACTATGCAGGCAACACTTTCAGGATTTATAGAATATCTGCACAACCAGCTGGGGGAGCCCTATGTATGGGGCGGGCAGCACACCAAGCTAACCCCCGGGAACTATGTATCCATTATCGACCGGAAAGAGGAGCGCACCGGAGGCTATCGCAATGAGACCTATGCCCAGGCGGCCAAGACCTTCTGCAAAAAACGGTTTGCCGCCGGCGCCCGGGTGCTTTACGGATATGACTGTTCGGGTCTGGGGGCCTATTATCTGTTTAACCTGACCCGCGCCTATAAGAGCGATGTCACCGCTCACACCATGTATACCCGCTGTGCCATAGACAAAGACGTCCTTCCCAAAACCGGCTGGTGGGTATTCCGTCTGAGCAAACGGGGCCGTGCCACCCATGTAGGCTATATGGTGACCGACACCGTGCTGATAGAAGCGCGGGGCCGCCGGGACGGCGTGGTAAAAACCATATTCCGTCCCAAAGAATGGAGCGTCTGGGGGATCCCCGGCGTTTTCGCCCGGGAGATACGAAAGGAAGCAATGCCCCGGCCGAACATTCCCGCCGAGCCGGAGCCTCCGGAAACGCCCCTGATGCCGGAATCCCCGGCAAGCCCCGCCCCCCGGCAGGTGGAGGTGCTTGGCCGTTCCGTAAACGTACGCAAGGGGGACTCTACAAAAAATCCGGTGCTGTTTATCGCCCACAAAGGAGAAATGTATCCTCTTCTGGGCACGGCCCCCACCGGCTGGTATGAAATAGAAACCAAAGAGGGCCGGGGATATATCTCCAACGGAACTGCCTATACCCGGCTTCTTCTTCGGTGATGTATGAGAAAGGAGGTGAAGCACCATGGAAATACAGCAATCCGTATCCATGCAGAGCCGCATGAAAAGCCCGCTCTTCTGGGTGGGCATGCTCTCCGCCGTGTATGAAGCGGTGATCTCCGCTCTGGCCACGGCCAATGTAGAGATGGCTCCCTGGGTCAGTGCCATAGGCGTTGGGCTGGCCGCCGTACTGGTATACTGCAATGGGAATAACCCCTGCCTGACCCGGTACTGAAGACACCGGCTGCTGCGTTTCCCCGGTTTTTCGGCAGACGCAGCGCCTGTGCAGCCGTAAAACAGAAAGTCCTCCCTGTGAAACATCACAGGGAGGACTGCTTTTATATACAGATGCATGAGGGGCTTTTCCCCGCAGTTGGGACAGAGTTGTTCAGCGCAGGAAGCCTTCCAGAATCTTTTCTTCCGCTTCCTCCCGGGTAAGGCCGAAGGTCATGAGCTTGATAAGCTGATCCCCGGCAATGCGGCCGATAGCGGCCTCGTGGATGAGCTGTGCGTCCACGCAGTTGGCCCGGATAGCGGGGATGGAAGCCACCTTCGCCTCATCCATAATGATGGCGTCGCACTGCACATGGCCGAAGCACTTGTTTTCCCCGGTAACGCAGGGATAGAACACCTGCTCGGACCGATTCTGGGCCACGGAACGGGAAATGATCCGGGCGGTGGAATCCTCTCCCTCCAGATACACGTTCATGCGGCTCTCCGCTTTCTGCCGGTCATGGGTCAGCAGACGTTCGGTGATGACCGTTTCCGCACCTTTACCCACATGGATCTCCGTCAGCCGGTTGGTAGAGGTGATCCCCCGTATCTGGGTGGCCTCCATGTTAAAGGAGGCGCCTTCCTCCAGATATACTTTGGTGCCCGGGTTCATGATCCGCTCCCCGGTGCCTTCTCCCTGGCCGTAGTGCTTTTCCACATACCGTACCCGGGAGTTCTCCTCAATGTGGAAAATATGCACACCGTCATGCTGACTCTTCTGGGCGCCGCAGTTGGAGATACCGCATCCGGCGATAATGAGCACGTCGCAGTCCTTCCCCACAAAGAACTCATTGGTCACTACTTCGGAATAGCCTGTTTTTTCAATGATCACGGGAATATGGACGCTTTCATTCTTTGTCCCGTCGGCAATATAAATATTGATGCCGTCGCAGTCTTTTCTCGATTCTATGTCGATATGGGCGGTGGTGTTCCGGGCGGCCTTCTGCCCGTCCTTACGGATATTGTAGGCCCCCACAGGGATCTTGTGCATATCCGCGATGCTCTTGAGCAGCTGCATATCCAGATCCGTCAATGCCATGGTGTTTCTCCTTTCTCCTCTTCAGCGCTGGATGCCGCAGGGACAGTCCTCTGCCCGGGTCATTTCCGGCAGGATCTCTTTTGCGCCGCCCCGGCGGGTGATCTTTCCTCCGGATACCAGCAGTATCTCGTCCGCCATGGACAGAATCCTCTCCTGATGGGTGATGATCAGCAGTGTCAGGGCCTTGTCCTCATGGAGCTGCTCAAAAGTCTCCGTCAGCTTGTGAAAGCTCCACAGATCGATGCCGGCCTCCGGCTCGTCAAAGATCATCAAAGAAGCGTTCCGGGCCAGCAGGGTAGCGATTTCGATGCGCTTTATCTCCCCGCCGGAAAGAGCCGCGCCCAACTCCCGGTCCACATACTCCCGGGCGCACAGACCCACCCGGTTGAGATACTCACAGGCTGCGGCGGTAGTAAGCTTTTTACCGGCGGCCAGAGTCAGCATATCCCGCACCGTCAGCCCCTTGAACCGGGGTGGCTGCTGAAACCCGTAGCTGATCCCCTGCCGGGCCCGTTCCGTAATGGACATATGGGTAATGTCCGCACCATTGTAAAATATGGAGCCGCCGGTAGGTTCATAAATTCCCATGATGGCCTTGGCCAGAGTGGTCTTTCCCCCGCCGTTGGGGCCGGTGATCGCCAGAAAGCGCCCCGGTTCCACCTGCAGGTCGATCCCGTTGAGGATCTCCGTGCCTTCCGCTTCAAAGCGAAGATCTCTTATATCCAGCATAGTTGCATTCCTTTCTTTTTTGCAGCTTTTCCTGCACAATGGTTAGTGTAGCACACAGCTCCTCCATATTTCAACACTGACCCTGCTTAAAAACGCAAAAATGCGCATGGAAATCCCCAGTCGCTTTTGGCACAGAGGGTATGGAGCAGCAAGATCCGGCAGACGTGCCGTCAAACGGCTGTTGAGTGGTTCGCAGGGATGCGGCTGAAAAACGGAAGCCGCCGGAACGTGCGCCCCCGGGCTGCGTATACGAACCCGCTCTCTCGATGCCGCAGCCCCCGTATACCCGGCGGCTCTTTTCACGAACGGGCTGTACCGCCCCAAGAACTTTATGTTTCCAGAAACGGTTTCAGCCGCCGGAGCAGCCACCCTCCCAGCAGACCTATCAGCGCCCCGGAAAGGGTGCCCGTCAGCAGCAGCACCGGCAGATACCCCAGAATGGCCGGGGTCTCCAGCAGCAGCAGCGCCGCCGCGATCTGCCCCAGATTATGGCATACTCCGCCCAAAACACTGACTCCTACAGGAGAAAACCTGTCCGTTCTTTTCAGCAGCGCCATGGCCAGAAAGCTCAGTGCCGCCCCTGCCAGGCTATACAGAAAACGCATCCCCGTGCCGAAAAGCAGTGAAGAGAGGGTCAGCCGCACCGCCGAAAGTGCCAGAGCCGGCCAGACTCCCAGCCCGTACAGCGCCAGCAGCACCGACAGGTTTCCCAACCCTGGTTTTATGCCGGGTACGGCTGTAAGGGGGGGCAGCAGGCTTTCCACATAGCTCAGCACCAGAGCCAGGGCCGTAAGCAGGGCCAGAAGCGTCAATCGTTTTGTTTTCATGGGCTCCTCCTTATCCGCTTACCCCGTCCAGTGCTTCTTCTCCGCCCTCAATGGTCACAGTGAGCCGATGAGGCAGGCACACCAGGCTTTCTCCCGTCCGGGAGACCCGTCCCTCCTGTACGCACAGACCGTTGGGACAGTCTGCCTCCCGGATATATGCCTGTCCCGCTTCTATGACCAGCAGGTTATACCCTTCCGCTGTATGCAGGAGGATCTGCGCATCCTGTGAAAGGGGATACCGGCCCAGCTCCCGTCCCTCCTGCCGCACCACCGCCCAGCTTCCGCTCTTTTGCAGCAGCCTTTGTGCGGCCAACAGAAAAACGGCCAGAAGCACACAGGCGCTTATGAGGATCAGATCCCTGCGCCCTTTGTGTTCCCGGCCGTTCTGTTTCTTCATGTATGTTCCGTTGGTTCCCTTCTTATGCCTCTTCCTTCACATACCGGTGGATGCCGGAGAAGTCGGAGATCTTGATGCAGCCCACGGGGCAGTTCATGGCGCACAGATGGCAGTTGACACACTTTTCGTAATCGATGACCGCCAGATTGTCCACCACCTTAATAGCCTGTGTGGGACAGTTGCGCTCGCACTTTTTACAGCCGATGCAGGCATTTTTACAGGCCTTGCGGGCAAAAGCGCCCTTATCATGGTTGGAGCAGGTAACTACCACCCGGCTCACATCCGGGAACAGGTCGATCAGATGGTTGGGGCAGGTGCGGGTGCAGATGCCGCAGCCGGTGCACAGGCGGCTGTTGACCTTGGCCACTCCGTCTGCGATCTCTATGGCGCCGTTGGGGCAGGCGCGAACGCAGTCCCCCAGACCGGCACATTTATAAACGCACAGCCCCTTGCCCCCAAAGAGCATCTTGGCTGCGGCACAGGTCTGGATGCCTTCATAGGCGCACTTGTCGATCTCGGTATTGCTGTCGCCGCAGCAGTGGACCACGGCCACCTGCTCTACAACATCCTCAAAGGGCAGGCCCAGCACATCGGCCAGCGCGTGGGCAGCCCCATCGGCGCCGGGCACGCACAGGTTGGTTCTGGTTTCCGTGCCGTCCACCAGTGCCTGGGCATAGCCGTCGCACCCGGCATAGCCGCAGGCGCCGCAGTTGGCGCCGGGGAGGCATTCCCGTACCTTGGGGAAGCGCTCATCTTCCTTCACAGCCATATACTTGGCGGCCAGCACCAGTACGATGGCGGCCACGGCGCCCACGGCGCCCAGTATCAAAATGGCGGTAAGAACAGGACTCATTGCTTTTTACCTCCCTTTTCTTAGCCGAACAGGTGCTCTGCCATACCGGTAAAGCCCATGAAGGTGATGCTGGTCAGGGCTGCCGCCACCAGAGTAATAGGCAGGCCTTCAAAGCACTTGGGGGGCTTTGCATATTCCAGAGAACGGCGCACCCCACAGAAGAGGACCATGGCCAGGCCAAAGCCCACACCGGCGGCAAAGCCGTCCATGCAGCTTTCGGCAAAAGTGTAGGTGTTTTCGATGTTCAGCAGGGTAACAGCCAGCACTGCACAGTTGGTGGTGATCAGGGGCAGATAGATGCCCAGCGCATTGTACAGGGGTTTGATGAACCGCTTGAGAACGATCTCCACCAGCTGCACCAGGGCCGCTATGACCAGAATAAACATGATGGTCTGCAGATATTGCAGGTGGAAGGGTACCAGCACATAGGTATACAGCACCCAGGTAACGGCGGAAGCCATGGTCATAACAAAGATGACGGCCCCGCTCATGCCGATAGAGGAATCCAGGTTCTTGGATACCCCCAGGAAGGGGCAGATGGCGATGAACTGCACAAGAACATAGTTCTCCGTCAGCACCATGGTGAAGAAGATGGCCAGGAGTTTGAGCATCATTTGGTTTCTTCCTCCTTATTTTCGCAGCTGCCTGCCATGGCACAGCCGGTGCAGGCGCCGCAGCACTTGATCTCGGGCTTGAACTTCTTGCCGCTGGCCGCCAGGGCTGCGGTAAGCATGGCCATCCACAGGCCGAAGGTAAAGAATCCGCCGGGAGTCTGGGTCATGACGCCGATCTGGTAGCCTTCGGGGATGATGCGGTAGCCCAGCAGAGTACCGCTGCCCAGCAGCTCCCGGAACACGGCCATGGAGGCCAGCACCATGGTATAGCCAAGGCCCATGCCAAGACCGTCAAAGAGACTTTCCAGCGGATTATGCTTGTTGGCGAACATCTCGGCCCGGCCCAGCACGATACAGTTGACCACGATCAGGGGCAGGAAGATGCCCAGCGTGTCATACAGAGACTTCATGTAGGCTTCCAGCACCATCTGCACCACGGTAACGAAGGATGCAATGACCACGATGTAGCAGGGGATGCGGATCTTGTCGGGGATGATCTTCCGCAGAGCGGAGATGACCACGTTGGAGCCCACCAGCACAAAGGTCAGAGCGGCGCCCATGCCAAGGCTACCCAGAACGGTAACGGATACGGCCAATACGGAGCAGCAGCCCAGCACCAGCTTCAAAACGGGATTCTCTTTGAACAGGCCGTTTACAAATATCTTCCAAAGGTTCTTCATACGTTACTTCCCCTCCTTCTGCAGCGCCTCAAAGGCGGAAAGAGCGTTTTCCACTGCGGTTTTGACCGCCTTGCTGGAATAGGTGGCTCCGGTGATGGAGTCTACGCTCAGGGTATCCAGGCTCTGCCCCAGGAATTTATCGGTATAATCGCTCTTGGCGGTTTTGGAGCCGATGCCCTGGGTCTCTGTGGAAGCGTCTACCACCATCCGGCCGATCTTGCCTTCGGGAGTCACGCTGAGCGTTACGGCCACGTCCCCGCCGTAGCCCTTGGCGGAAGCGGTGAACACATAGCCTGCGCCGCCCAGGTCCCTATAGGCGGAATCGATATTCCATTCGTCCTTACACTGGATCTCTTCAAACTCCGTCGCCTCGGGAAGCACCTCTTTGCGGGTCTGCTCCGCCGCCAGGCGGGCGTTCTCCTCGATGATGGGCGCGGTAGCATTATTGGTAGCGGCCAGAATACCGCCCGCCGCCACGCAGATGATCACCAGCACCAGGAAGGGTTTGACTATTTCGCTGAAAAATCCGTTTTTCATTTGGTATAGTTCCCCCCGAAAGCTTTCTTTCTGGTCCACCCGTTGATATAAGGCACCAGCAGGTTCATAAGCAGAATGGCAAAAGTAACGCCCTCGGCCGCATTGGCAAAGACCCGGATGGCGGCGGTGAAGAAGCCGCAGCCCACGCCGAAGATCACCTTGCCCCAATCGGTAATGGGGCTGGTCACATAGTCCGTAGCCATGAAGATGGAGGTCATGAACAGGCCGCCGGCAAACAGGCTCAGCAGCGGCGCCGTACCCCCGAAAAGCCAGGTAAACAGCACGGTGCTGCCCATGAAGCACAGGGGGATAATGGGCTTGATGATGCCCCGGATCACCAGGAACAGGCCGCCCAGAAGCAGCGCCAGCACGCAGGTTTCACCGATGACGCCCCCATGCTGCCCCAGGAACAGGGTCATGAAATCCGCCCCGGAGAGTTTATCCATGGCCGCCAGAGGGGTGGCAGAGGTCAGCGCATCCACTTTGGAAACATAGTTGGCATACTCCGTCATGGACTGGGGGAAGGAGAACATCATACACACCCGGCCCACCAGAGCGGGGTTGACGAAGTTGCAGCCCAAACCGCCGAACAGCATCTTGACGATGACGATGGCAATGAAATCCCCTACCAGCAGCTGCCAGATGGGCATCCCTACAGGGACGGACAATGCCAGCAGCATGCCCGTGACCACGGCGGAAAAATCACCTATGGTAGGTTTTTTCTTCATCAGGCGGCACCAGAGATACTCCAGCAGCACGCAGTTGAGCACGGAAACTCCCGTAAGCAGCAGAGACCGCCAGCCGAAGATGGCAATGGCCGCAATGAGAGCCGGGCACAGCGCGATGCAAACGCTGCGCATGATGGAACCGGTATCCTTTTTGCAGCGGATATGCGGGGAGATGCTGAGGATCAGTTGTTTCATTTGTTCTCCTCCTTCTTCATCTGGGCCAGCTGCTCCTGCCGGGCTTTTTCCTTTTCGACCTGTGCCTTTTCCTTGGCCTGCCAATCCCGAAGCATTCCCTTGGCCAGCTTGTTGACCTGCACCAGGGGCCTGTGAGCCGGGCAGATAAAGGCGCAGCAGCCGCATTCCATACACAGGTTGACCTTGAGCTTTTCCAGCTCTCGTCCGTCTTTTTTATCAAAGGCCCGCTCTATTTCCGCAGGCATGAGGTTCAGGGGGCAGTGATCCACGCAGCTGCCGCAGCGGATGCAGGCCGTGGGATCGGGGGTACGGGCGTCTGCTTCATTAAAGGCAGTAACGGCGTTGGTGGTCTTGAGCACGGGCTGCTCCAGATCCGGCACGGAAATACCCATCATGGGGCCGCCGTACAGAACCTTCCCGGCAGGGGCCTTGCAGCCGCCTGCAAAGTCGATCAGATCTTTCAGCGAAGTGCCGATGGGCACCAGCACGTTTTTGGGATCCTTGATGGCAGAGCCGTCTACTGTGACGCACTTTTCTACCAGCGGCATACCGGTAAGGAAGTACCGGCCCATATCCGCCAGGCTGGTGCAATTCATAACGATGACGCCGGCGTCAATGGGCAGCTTGCCCTCGCCCACGATACGGCCGGTGGCATGATAGATGAGCACCTTTTCACCACCCTGAGGATACAGGGCCGGCAGGGGCAGTACGCTGACGCAGCTGTCTTTGGCCGCCAGCTGCTCCATGGCCCGGATGCACTGGGGCTTGTTTTTCTCTATACCGATGATGACCCGCTTGGCCTTGAGATAGGTTTCCAGCATTTTAATGCCCCAGGCCATCTCTTCGCCCCGGTCCAGCATGGTGCGGGTATCGCTGGTGATATAGGGCTCGCATTCGGCGCCGTTGATGATAACGGTATCCAGCCGGCTGAGATCCTTGATATCCAGCTTTACGGAAGCGGGAAAGCCTGCGCCTCCCAACCCCACCAGACCGCTCTGAGCCACGGCGGCGATAAACTCCTCGTAGCTGTGGATCTGGGGAGGGACGATGCTTTCGTCCTTTTCCATGAGGCCGTCGCTTTCGATAACGATGCAGCTTACGTGCTGCCCGGCGCTGTTGAGCCGCTCCTCCAGGGCTTTTACCTTTCCGGAGACGGAAGCGTGGACGGGGGCAGACACATAGCCGCCGGCCTCTGCGATCTTCTGCCCGACCTTTACAGTATCCCCCACCTTTACCAGGGGCACTGCGGGTCGGCCGATGTGCATGCTCATGGGCAGCACCACCTGGGCAGACGGAGTCATGGGCACCGGAGCCGCTTCAGCGGTATTCTTGCAGTGCGGCACATGAACGCCATTCAACCATTTCTTCATTACAAGCTCCTCTTTCAATCCGTCGACACAATACTGTAACCGATGTATAGGCCGATAATATGGGTTAACCAATAATAGTGTAGCGCAGTCCGGACAAAAAAGCAACGGATTCCCGAAAAACAATCGATTGCACCGAAAAAAGCAACGATCAGAACGGAAAAAACCATATATACCCCCGGGAGGTGTATAAAAAGCAGCCTCTTTCGGAGCAGCTTGGGGAAGCCGCCCGAAAGATGCAAGCCTGGGAAGCAGGGGTGGGATGCGGAAAAACGAGCCAGTTTGCATACGGAGCTCAGGGGGCGCACCATGTGCCTGACGGCACGCCTGCGGGGCGGCCGCCCCGCAGAGTTCCGGCGGCTTTGCCGCCGGAACGTGCGCCCCCGGGTCGCGTATACGCACCCGGCTTCCGCCTCAACGGCTTCGCCCTGTATGCAGCAAACTTCCTTTCCTCCGGGCAGCCGGAGCCCTTTCCCTGTCAGCTCCGCTCCCGGCGCCTTTCGGATTTTGGAAGAAACAAATTTATTTTTATGCTTGACAAGACTTTGCTTCCGGTGTATGATGCATAAAAATTAAACAACAAAGGCAACGAAGGGAAGAGTAAACCGTCTGTGCGCGTCCAAGAGAGCTCCCGTTTGGTGAAAGGGAGTACGGCAGGGCAGTTGAACATGGTCCCGGAGCCGTGGGGGCGATAAGGTAGTCTTCAACGGGTGCGCCCGTGATCGCGCAAAAGCATGATAGTGCTTGATAAGACTTCCGGCTGCAAAGCCGGAAACGAACGCAAGGTGGTACCGCGATGATTCGCCCTTGCCTCTCCATGAAAAGAGGGGTAAGGGCTTTTTTATGTAAAGAAAGGAACCTATGGAACAGCAGCCCATTATCCGCCTGGAAGGCGTAAGCAAAACATTCGGCAGCGGCGAAAATGCCGTTCATGCCCTGCAGGATATCGATCTGTCCATCCGGGAGGGAGAGATCTTCGGCATCATCGGCCTGTCCGGCGCAGGCAAAAGCACTCTGGTGCGCTGCATCAACCTGTTGGAAAAACCCACTTCCGGCAAAGTGTTCGTAAGCGGGCAGGAACTTACCTCCCTTCCGGAGCATCAGCTTCGGGCCGCCCGGCGGAATATCGGCATGATTTTTCAGGGCTTCCATCTGCTTATGCAGAAGTCCATCCTGGATAACGTATGCTTCCCGCTGGAACTGGCGGGGATATCCAAAAAAGAAGCCCGTCCCCGGGCCCAGGCCCTGCTGGACCGGGTAGGGCTGGGAGACCGGGCCAACGCCTTTCCCGCCCAGCTGTCCGGCGGGCAGAAGCAGCGGGTAGCCATCGCCCGGGCCCTGGCTACCTCCCCCAAGGTGCTGCTGTGTGATGAGGCCACCTCCGCGCTGGATCCCACCACCACCCAGTCCATTCTGGAGCTGCTGCGGCAGCTGAACCGGGAGCTGAAGGTCACGGTGGTTATCATTACCCACGAAATGAAGGTGGTGGAGCAGGTTTGCTCCCGGGTGGCCATACTGGATCACAGCCGTATCGGAGAGATGGGCCCGGTGGAAGAGATCTTCCGCCACCCCAAGACCGCCGCCGCCCGGCAGCTCATCTGCCCCCAGGGGGAGCCCCCCGAAGCCGCTTCTCTTGGCGAAGGAAGGTTCCTGCGGCTGATCTTTGACGGCTCCCGGGCAGACCGGCCCGTAGTCAGCGAAATGGTTCTTTCCTGCGGGGCTCCTGTAAATATCGTCTTTGCCGATACCCGGGTGCTTTCCGGATGCCTGTACGGGCAGATGATCGTACAGCTGCCGGAGGACGAGACCACATTGAACAAAATGACCCGCTACCTCAATGAGGCAGGCGTGGTCTTTGAGGAGGTGAGATAAATGGGCTTTTTAGAGATGCTTCCCCTAATGGGCAAGGGTCTTTGGGAGACCCTGTACATGACCGTGGGCTCCACGGCCCTGGCGTATCTGATCGGACTGCCTCTGGGGCTGCTGCTGGCGGCCACGGCCAAAGAAGGCCTGTATCCCTGCCCCGTATTCAACCGGATCCTGGGCATTGGCGTGAACCTGCTGCGCAGCGTACCCTTTATCATCCTGTTGGTATGGGTCATGCCCATCACCCGGGCGGTCATGGGCACTACCATCGGTTCCAAAGCCACGCTGGTGCCTTTGATCATCGCCTCGGCCCCCTTTATCGCCCGGATGGTGGAAAGTTCCGTTCGGGAGGTAGACCAGGGCGTAGTGGAAGCAGCACTTTCCATGGGAGCTTCCCCGCTGCAGATCCTGCTGCGGGTGCTGCTGCTGGAGGCTAAACCCTCTTTGATCACTGGGGCAGCCATTGCCCTGACCACCATCCTTGGCTACTCCGCCATGGCAGGTATTGTAGGGGGCGGCGGTCTGGGAGCCATTGCCATCAACTACGGTTATTACCGCTCCGACAGCAACGTCATGCTGCTGATGGTAGCAGCGCTGGTATTTATCGTACAGGTCTTTCAGGAGATCGGAAGCCGTCTGGCCCTGAAGACCGACAAACGCATTCGCTGAACCCGTTTTACCCGGCGGCCCTGCCGCCAATATATAAAAGAAAGAAAAACAATCTGGAGGAAACAAACATGAAACACATCCGCAAATACATTGCCCTGACCCTTTGCCTGACCCTTCTGTGCGGCCTGCTGGCCTGCGCCAAGTCCGATAACAAACAGGCCGATGCTTCGGGCTCCGTCACCCTGAAGGTGGGCGCCAGCATCACTCCCCACGCCGAGATCCTGCGGGAAGCCGCCAAGATTCTGGAAAAGGACGGCATCATTCTGGATATCGTGGAATATGACGACTATGTGCAGCCCAACATCGCCGTGGACGACGGCAGTCTGGATGCCAACTACTTCCAGCACCTGCCCTACCTGAACACCTTCAATGCCGAAAACGGCACCAAGCTGGTATCTCTGGGCGCTGTCCACTATGAGCCCTTTGGCATTTACCCCGGCAAGACCAAGTCCCTTTCCGAAGTGCCCGATGGCGCAACCATCGGTGTGCCCAACGACGGCTCCAACGAAACCCGCGCCCTGCTGCTGCTTCAGCAGGAAGGCCTTATCACCCTGAAGGGCGGCATTGACGCCACCTCCAACGCCACCATTCTGGAAATTGCCGAAAACCCCAAGAACCTGAACATTGTGGAAATGGCCGCCGCTCAGATCCCCAAGTCTCTGCAGGATATTGATCTGGGCGTCATCAACGGCAACTATGCCCTGCAGGCCGGTCTCAACGCCGGCAAGGACGCTTTGGCTACCGAGGATGCAGCCGGCAGCGGCGCTCAGACCTACGGCAATATCCTTTGCGTGAAGGAAGGCCGCGAAAATGACGCCAACCTGCTGAAGCTGTATGAAGTGCTCACTGGGGAAGAGATCGCCAAATACATTGCCGATACTTATGAGGGCGCCGTGGTAGCTCTTCACAGCAGCAGCAAATAAGCTTCCGTTTCAAATCGGACATATACCTGACTGGCGCCGCAGACCATGCGGCGTCAGTTTTGTTTTACAGACTTCGGCAGGTACTTTCCCCGTTCGAAACAGGACACCCGGCAAAACGGACATATTGACAAAAAAGGGCAGATTTCTTATACTTCCCTTATACGGCGTTCCTTTTGAACGGCGCACAAAAACATAAGGAGACTAGAAAATGGAAACTAACACGCCTGCCCCCATTCCCGGCAAAAGCGCCGCCACGGCCAGCATGGTTCTGGGCATTATCTCTGTGGTTCTGTGGTTCTTCGGTTATTCGGCTATCGTTTCGGTGATCCTGGGCATCATCGGCCTGATTTTGGCAGGCAACGCCAAGAAGGCCGGCTTCGATGGAAGCGTCCGCACAGCGGGCTTTGTGCTTTCCCTTATCGGGTTGATTGGCGGGGCCGTCTTCTTCGTGGCCTGTATCGCCTGCGTGGGCGCTTTAGGCGCTCTGGGCAGCAGCTATTCTCTTAACGAATATATTCAGCAGATCCACTGATCCAAAACCTTTTCTTTTCCGCACCGCCGCAGCCGTTTGGCTGCGGCGTATGTCTTTGGAGGAACCATGCTGCCATCCATCACCATCCTGGGAAGGAACGTTCCCACCTATGGTCTTTGCGCCGCCCTGGGGCTGATGCTTTTTGTGCTTCTGTTCAAACGGGAGGACAAACACTGCCCCGGAGAAAGTGCCGATGTGGAACTGGGCTTTGTATATGGGCTTCTGGGCGCTGCCCTGGGAGCCAAACTTCTTTTCCTGCTGACCGGGCTGCCTGCCCTGTGGGCAGACCGGGCTTTGCTTTTTTCGGATACAGCCCGTTTTTTGGAAACCTATGTACTCTCCGGTTTTGTGTTTTACGGGGGTCTGTACGGCGCCCTTTGCGGCGTGCTGCTGTATGGAAAAAAAGCCGGAGCCTCCGGTTCCATGCTTCTGCGTCGGCTGCTGCCGGGTTTTGCGCTGGTGCATGCTTTCGGCCGGGCGGGCTGTTTTTTGACGGGCTGCTGTTATGGACTTCCGCACCCCCGGCTGGGCATTTCCTTTTCCCGATCCCTTATAGCCCCCAACGGAGTGCCACTTCTGCCGGTGCAGCGGTATGGAGCCGGACTGGAGCTGCTTCTGTTTATATGCTTGTACAGGGGCTGCCGCCGTAAATCTGACGGATACCGGCTTCTGGGCTTTTATCTGTTTCTCTATGGTCTGGCCCGTTTCGGGCTGGAATTTCTCCGTGGGGACGCTTACCGGGGCTTCTGGGGACCGTTCTCCACCTCTCAGTGGATCTCCCTGCCTACGGTGTTTCTGGGGATATATCTGCTGGTGCGGGTCGAAAGGCCGGCTCTTCTCTCCGAGCGGCCACACCGGAAAAATTGATTTCGTCCTTCCGTATTTCCCACCGGAAATGTTTTTTGCAATGCAGCGACGCTCATGAATCCGCAGGTTCAAAGCGGCTTCCTTTTTGAAGATGCATCCGGGCGCAAAGCGGTGCCTCCTGTATCTGCCAGCCCGGAGCTTTGGCACTGCCCGGATCCTTTCCTGTCCAATCGGGAGATGCCTGTTTTGTCGGCTGGGACGTGCCCACATGCAGATGCCGGGAAGCGAAAGGCGGGGCGCACGGCGTGCCTGAGGGCACGCCTGCGGGCTTCGCCCGCAGAGTTCCGGCGGCTTTGCCGCCGGAACGTGCGCCCCGAGGTTCCGTATACAAACCCGGCCGGAATTCCCGCAGCCCCTTCCCCTCCCGGAAGAAAGCGTTTCTTCTGGAATACCACGAAAAAAGAGGCCCTTCCCGGCCTCTTTTTGCACACATATTCCGTTACAGGCTCCGCCGGCCCTCCAGGGCCTTGGCCAGGGTGACTTCGTCCGTATACTCCAGATTCCCGCCAATGGGAATACCGTGCGCAATACGGGTAGCCTTGACCCCCAAAGGCTTCAGCAGCCGGGCGATGTAAGAAGCCGTGGCTTCCCCCTCCACATCCGGATTGGTAGCCAGAATGACCTCTTTGACCTTGCCGCCCTTACATTTCTCCAACAGTTCGTTTATACGGATATCCCCGGGGCCTATGCCTTCCATGGGGGAAAGCACCCCGAAAAGCACATGATACCGCCCCCGGAACTCCCGGGTCTTTTCCATGGCGATCACATCCCGGGGCTCAGCCACCACGCAGATGACCTCATCGGAGCGGCCGGGATCCGTGCACAGCTCGCACTTTTCCTTATCCGTATAGGTACCGCACAGGGGACAGCAATGCACCTGCTCCCGGGCCTGCAAAATAGCCTGGGCCAGCTCCTGGGCCTGCTCCCGGGGCACTCCCAGCAGATAATAGGCCAGCCTCTGGGCGGTCTTGCGGCCGATGCCCGGCAGGCGGCTGAGCTGGGTGGTCAGTTTTTCAATGGACTCAATGGCCATATACGCTTTTTACAGGATCAGAAGCCCAGACCCAGCCCTCCGGTGAGCTTGCCCATCTCCGTCTCCACAGCGCTGCCGGCCGCTTCAATGGCGGCGTTGACGGCGGAAAGCACCAGATCTTCCAGCATTTCCACATCGTCCGGATCCACACACTGGGGGTCGATCTTTACGCTCTCCAGCTTTTTGGTGCCATATACCGTGGCCGTGACCATACCGCCCCCGGCAGAAGCCGTAAAGGTCTTCTCGTTGAGCTCCGCCTGCTTTTTGGCCATGTTCTCCTGCATCTTCTGCGCCTGCTTCATCAGCGCCTGCATGTTGCCGCCTCCCATCATGCCCATGGGGTATCCGCCGTGTTTTGCCATAGATCCATATCCTCCGTTTGTTTTTGTGTAAAGTATATTCCGTTTATTTCGTTGTCAGTTTATCTCCGAAAAGTTCCCTGAGCTTCTGTTCCCCGGCATCGGGTTTCCGTTCCATCAGCACCGCCGTGACCCCGGGGCGGAGCTTTTCCAGCTCTCCCTGTAAAATAGCCATGTTCCGCTGGCTGGCCGCCACGTTCATCTTTCCTACATTTTCCGGGGTAAAAAAAACAGTCAGCCGGGTTTCGTCCAGCTCCCCGGCTTCCCCCACCTTGATGCAGCGGTAAAGCATGGGGTTTTCCTTCAGCAACCGCTGCAAAAGCTGCTGCCACAAAGTCTGAGCCTCCCCGTTCTGCGCTGCGGGAACAGGATCCGGTTTGGCTGCCCTCTGCGGAGCGGCCGCCGGAGCAGGGGGCGGTGCGGCAGGCGCTTCAGCCACGGATGGTGCCGGCTGTTCATATGGGTCAAAGGGCAGATATCCCTCCTCCGGAGGGGCTTCGGGAATATATTCCTCTTCCCAGGGGGGTGTGTCCGCCGGAGACCGGGGCTTGGGCGCCGCCGAAGCCGGGCTTTCCCGGGGAGGTACCGGCAGAGTCGGAGCCGTTTGCACCGGCAAGCCCCCCGCCGTCAAAGCGCTGAGCTTATCCTCCAGAGCGGCAATGCGGCAAAGAAGCGCTTCCGGGCTGGAATCCTCCAGCGGGCTGCTTATGCGCAGCAGTGTGCTTTCCAGCAGCAGCCGGGGGTTTGAAAAATATTTCATATCGCTCTGAGCCCGAAGCAGCTGCTCCGCAGCATAGAGCAATCTCTCCCGTGAAACGCCTTTGGCCTGCTTTTCATACCGTGCCATAGTCTCCTGGGTGCATTCCAGCAGATCCTGACAGTCTCCGCAGGTCTTGGCAAAGAGCAGGGCCCGCATATGCCCTGCCAGATCTGAGGCGAACACGCTCAGGGAGCTTCCCTGGCGCACCACCTGTTCCAGCCCCTCCAGACAGCCCCGGCCGTCCCCCTCAAAAAGCCTGCCCGTCATGGAAAAGAGAAAGTCCTCGTCCATGGTGCCCAGCACCCCGGCCACATCCGCCGCCGTTATATGGCTGCCGCAAAAAGACAGGCACTGATCCGTCAGGGAAAGAGCATCCCGCATGGCTCCGTCCGCCGCCCGTGCAATGAGCCGCAAACCTTCCGGCTCCGCAGAGACCCCGGACTGCTCCAACACCCGCTGCAGGTAGCCTATAATGTGTGCCGCCGTAAAGCGGTGGAAGTCAAAGCGCTGGCAGCGGGAGATCACCGTGGCCGGAAGCTTCTGGGGCTCCGTAGTGGCAAGAATAAAGAGCACATGGGCAGGGGGCTCCTCCAGCGTCTTCAGCAGAGCATTGAAGGCGGAAGTGGAAAGCATGTGTACCTCATCGATAATGAACACACGCTTTTTCAGCTGCAGGGGAGCAAACTGTGCCTGACTGATCAGTTCCCGCACATTGTCTACGCCGGTGTTGCTGGCGGCATCGATCTCAATGATATCCCCGTTGGTCTCCCGGCTGATAAGGCAGCTGGGGCACCGGTCGCAGGGTTCTCCCTCCACAGGGTGTTCGCAGTTCACCGCCCGGGAAAGGATCTTGGCCGTGGTGGTCTTACCCGTGCCCCGGGGACCGCAGAACAGATAGGCGTGGCTCAGCTGCCCCTCCTTTACCTGGTTCTTCAATATTGCGGTTATATGCTCCTGCCCCACCATCTGGGAGAACAGGCCCGGCCGATAAGCCCGGTACAGCGCGCGATAGGCCATATCCAGCACCTCATACATTCAGATACTGCATTATACCACAATCCTCTGCCCCTTGCAAAGAGCGGAATAAGGGGGATAGGGTTTTCCGGGAGCTGCTCTGCATACACTTTGCCCGTCCAACGGGCCGGATCATAAAAGATCCCCGCAGGTGTGACCTGCGGGGATCCTGTTTCGGTTTGCTTCGCTTTACATTTCCAGATTGGCGGTCGTGCGGGGGAAGGGCGCCACGTCCCGGATGTTGCTCATACCCGTCAGATACATGACGATACGATCCAGCCCCAGCCCAAAGCCTGCATGCTCCACACCGCCGTAGCGCCGCAGATCCAGATACCATTGATATTCGGACATATCCATGCCCAGCTGGTCGCAGCGGGCCTTGAGTACATCGTAGCGATCCTCTCTCTGACTGCCGCCGATGATCTCGCCTACGCCGGGCACCAGCAGATCCGCCGCCGCTACGGTTTTGCCGTCATCGTTCAGCCGCATATAGAAAGCCTTGATGGCCACGGGATAATCGGTAACGAAAATGGGCTTTTTGAATACCTTTTCCGTCAGGTACCGCTCATGCTCGCTTTGCAGATCGATGCCCCATTCCACGGGGAACTCAAACTTTTCCCCGCTCTTTTGCAGGATATCTACAGCCTCGGTATAACTGACCCGGCCGAATTCGTTGCTCACCACATTGTCCAGCCGCTCCAACAGGCCCTTATCTATAAACTTGTTGAAGAACTCCATCTCCTGAGGGCAGCGTTCCAATACCGCCCGGATAATGTATTTGACCATGGCCTCTGCCACTTCCATATCCCCTTTCAGGTCGCAGAAGGCCATTTCCGGCTCGATCATCCAGAACTCTGCCGCATGCCGGGGGGTAAAGCTGTATTCCGCCCGGAAGGTGGGGCCGAAAGTATAGATATCCCGGAAAGCCAGGGCAAAGGCTTCTCCATACATCTGGCCGGTGCCCGCCAGATGCACGGGCTTGCGGAAGAAGTCCTTGGAGTAATCCACCTTGCCGGCATCGTCCTTGGGCACGTTCTCCAGATCCAGAGTCGTCACCTGGAACATTTCGCCCCGGCCCTCACAATCTGCATTGGTGAGGATAGGCGTATGCACATACACAAAGCCCCGCTGCTGGAAGAATTCATGAATGGCGGCGGAGACCACGCTGCGCACCCGGAAAACCGCCAGGAAGGTGTTGGTTCGGGGGCGGAGCGTTTGCTGCGTGCGCAGATACTCCAGCGTGTGGCGCTTTTTCTGCATGGGGAAATCCGGCGGGCAGGCACCCTCCAGCGTGATGGAATCGGCCTGAATTTCAAAGGGCTGGGGGGCATCCGGAGTCAGCACCAGCTGGCCCGTGACCCGCACGGAGCAGCCGGTAGACAGATCCTTGCCCATATTCCTTTCGTCATTGGGGAATACCACCTGCACGGATTTGAAGCAGGTGCCGTCGTTCAGCTCAATAAAGCCAACGGACTTGCCGGTACGGATGGTCTTGGCCCAGCCGCCGATGGTAACGGGACCTGCGTGCTTTTCGGGCACGCGCTGGATCTCACGGAGTGTAAGCATAAGGTTTCTCCTTTACAAGGGCATTTTTCACAGAAGTTTTCCAAATAGTATATCACAATTCTCCCCTGCTGCAATAGCATTTGCAAAGAAATCATGGTATACTTACCCCAATGTACCAGTTTCAGGGAGGATCATATGTATATTCTTGGCACATATGTAAGCTACGATTTCGTCATGATCGCATTGATAGCGGTGTTCCTTTTGAGCCTGTATGCTTCGGGCAAGGTGCAGCGCACCTTTAAGAAATACAGCGATCAGCCGGGCAGCCGGGGCGTTACCGCCGGTCAGGCCGCCCGGGAAATGCTGCATGCCCACAACAGCGGCGTGCAGGTAACGGAGGTTTCCGGTTCGCTGACGGATCACTTTGATCCCACCCGCCGCCTGGTGGGCCTTTCCAATGCCGTATACGGCTCCTCTTCCATCTCCGCTCTGGCCGTGGCGGCCCATGAGATCGGCCATGTGCTCCAGTATGAAGAGGGGTATTCCCTCATGACCCTGCGCAGCAAGATCCTGCCTGCCGCCCAGCTGGGCTCCAACGCCGGGCCCATCATCGCCATTGTGGGGCTGATGATCCAATCCAACTTTATTGCCTCTCTGGGGCTGTATCTGTATGCGGCCATGTTTCTGTTTCAGCTGATCACCCTGCCCGTGGAGATCAATGCCAGCAAGCGGGGGCTGGATCTGCTGCAGGAGGGGAGCTATATCCCCCGGGAAAAGGAATACGCCGCCAAAGCCGTGCTCCGGGCCGCTGCCATGACCTATGTGTGGGCTGCCATAGCCAGCCTGCTGTCTTTACTGCGTTTGGCCATTCTGGTCAAGGGCAACCGCCGCCGGGACTGAGCCCATGATTGCATCCGCCGGGTATGTGCAGGCGCTTCTTGCCCGGGAAGGTCTGCGCCCCAACAAGAATCTGGGGCAAAACTTTTTTATTGACGGGGAAAGGCTCCAGCGTCTTTTATCTCCCGTAGAGCTGGAGGGCCGCCCCGTGCTGGAGATCGGCCCCGGACTGGGAGCCCTGACGGAGGTGCTTTTGAGCCGGGGGGCCCGGGTATGGGCCGTAGAAAAGGATCCCCGCATGGCTGCCCTGCTGCGGGAAGCGTTGGGCAATCACTCCGCCCTTACCATTCTGGAAGGGGACTGCCTGAAAACGGATTACGGCTTTTTGCCCCCGGGGTATGTGGCGGCGGGCAATCTGCCCTACTGTATCACCACCCCCATTGTGGAAATGCTCCTTATCATGGAGCCGGAGGAGATGCTCCTTATGATGCAGAAGGAAGCGGCGGACCGTTTCTTTACCCGGCCGGGAGAAAAAAACTACGGACCCGTGGCCATGGTCTCTGCTCTGTATTACGAGAGCCGCCTGCTGGGAGAGATCCCCGAAGGCGCCTACCTGCCTCCGCCTGCTGTAAAAAGCGCTCTGGTACAGCTGATCCGCCGGCAGGACGCTCCCCCGGAGTCTCCGGCTGCTCTGCTGCGCTTTGGGGCGCAATGCCTGCATATGCGCCGCAAGACCCTGTACAACAACCTTTCCGCCTTCCCGCAGGTGCCGGAGCATCTGGAGTCCATGGGGCTTCCCCCGGGGATACGGGGAGAGAAGCTGTCGCCCCGGGAGCTGCTGACCCTGTACCGTCTGCTGGAAAAACAGGCCTGAACAGGCTTACCCATATACCGATCAAACACAATAAATGTAACGGAGGATCACATGGACAAGAAATATACGGAATTTGCCGTAGAAAAGACACTAGAACTTTTGAACATCCCCAGCCCTTCCGGGTATACGGAGCAGGCGGCGGCCTATGTGCAGAACGCCTTTGCAGCCCTGGGCTATGAGGCCCGGCGCACCGTCAAGGGCGGGGTACTGGTGGATCTTGGCGGAAAGAATGTTCAGGACGGGCTGATGCTGGAAGCCCACACGGATACCCTGGGGGCCATGGTAGCGGAAGTAAAGGGCAGCGGACGTCTGCGGGTCACGCCGCTGGGCGGCATGAACGCCAATAACGCCGAAGCGGAGAACGTGACCGTGTTCACCCGGGACGGCCGCAGCTATGAAGGCACCTTCCAGCTGTGCAACCCCTCCATCCATGTAAACGGCGACTATTCCTCCACCCTGCGTTCCTTTGACAACACCGAAGTGGTGCTGGACGAAAAGACCGCTTCCGCCAAGGAGACCCGGGAACTGGGCATCGAGGTAGGGGATATCGTCTGCTTCGATCCCCGGAGCCGCGTCACCCGGGACGGCTACATCAAGAGCCGCTTCCTGGACGATAAGCTCAGCGTGGGCATTCTGCTGGGTCTGGCCAAGTATATGAAGGAAGAGGGCAAGGTGCCGGAACGCCGGGTATACGCCCACATCACCGTGTATGAAGAGGTGGGTCACGGCGGCTCCGCTTCTTTGCCGGAAGGCGTAACGGAGGCCATTTCCGTGGATATGGGCTGCGTAGGCGACGGGCTTTTGTGCACCGAGCGGCAGTGCTCCATCTGTGCCAAAGACAGCGGCGGCCCTTACAGCTATGAAGTGGTTGGCAAACTCATTGCCGCAGCCAAAAAGGAAAAAGCAGACTACGCCGTGGATGTATACCCCCATTACGGCAGCGACGTGGAAGCCACCCTGCGGGCAGGCTACGATCTGCGCCACGGCCTGATCGGTGCCGGGGTATATGCCTCTCACGGTTATGAACGCAGCCACAAGGAAGGGGTGGAAAACACCCTGAAGGTGCTCAAAGGATACCTGAACATCTGAGAAGCACGCCTGAACATTCATCAGAAAGCCTCCCGTTGGGTATTCCCGGCGGGAGTTTTTTCGTACCCGCCGCTTTCGAAACAGGAGTCGTATACGAGGGTCGGGCGCTGCCCTTCGGCGCCGGCGGCGGCGAAGCCCGCCCTGCGGGCGGAGCGGCGGCATAGCCGCCGCGGCAGCGCCCCGAAAGCGTCCGCCGGGTAAGCCCCGGGAGCAGCGGGCCTGAGCCGCGCCCTCCCCAAAAGCCGAACGGAATGCAGAAAAGCAGCTCCCGTCTCCATGGAGGCTGCCATGCATAAGCCATATTCCGCGCAAAAACAATAAACTGATCGCTTTATCATTAACCCGGCAGCTATGAGACATTATAAAAGGAACCGGGACTCCGGTTCCTTCCTTAATTTAATGATCCGATTCTCAGCCGCCCAGATAGGCTTTTTTTACCTCCGGGCTTTGCGAAAGCTCTGCTCCCGTACCGGAAAGCACCAGCCGGCCCGTTTCCAGCACACAGGCCCGATCTGCAATGGAAAGTGCTTTTTTGGCGTTCTGCTCCACCAGCAGGATGGTGACCCCTGCCTTGTGCAGAGCCTGAATGATTTCGAATATTTCCTCCACCAGCAAAGGCGCCAGCCCCATGGAAGGTTCGTCCAGCATCATCAGCTTGGGCTTGCTCATAAGGGCCCGGCCCATGGCCAGCATCTGCTGCTCCCCCCCGGAAAGAGTGCCGGCCACCTGCCCCATCCGCTCCTTGAGCCGGGGGAACCAGGCGAAGACCTCCTCCATGGATTCTTTCCTGCCGCTTTTCTGGCAGTAAGCGCCCATTTCCAGATTTTCCCGGACGGACATCTTCAAAAAGATCCTCCGTCCCTCGGGCACCTGCACCAGCCCCCTGCGCACGATCTTATGGGGCGGCATATGGGTGATATCCGTCCCCTCAAAGTATACGCTGCCGGACTTGGGCGGCTGTATGCCGGAAATGGTCTTGAGGATGGTAGACTTTCCTGCCCCATTGGCACCGATCAGCGAGAGGATCTCCCCCTGTTCCAAATGAAAGGATACATTCTTTACGGCATGAATAGGGCCGTAATACACCTGCAAATTCTCTATGCGAAGCAGCTCCATTTATGCCTCCTTTCCAAGATAGGCCCGGATGACCTCCGGATTGCTGCGGATATCCGCCGGATCTCCCTTGGCAATGACCTTGCCGTAATCCAGCACCATGATGCCCTCGCAAATGCCCATGACCAGATTCATATCGTGCTCAATAAGCAGAATGGCCACATGGAAGGTATCCCGGATGCGTACGATGGTCTCCATAAGCTCCTCTGTTTCCGAAGGGTTCATGCCCGCAGCCGGTTCATCCAGCAGCAGCAGACGGGGGGAGGAGGCCAGCGCCCGCAGGATCTCCAGCCGCCGCTGCGCCCCATAGGGCAGGCTCCCGGCCTTATCCTGAGCCAGATTTTCCATGTGGAACAGATGCAGCAGCTCCATGGCCTTTTCGTGGGACTGCTTCTCCTCCTTCCAGTAGGCGGGCAGGCGGAGCATGGCCTGCAGGGGATTGGTGCGCAGGGTGTGGTTAAGTCCGACCCGGATGTTGTCCTCTACCGACATTTCCTTAAACAGCCGGATGTTTTGAAAGGTACGGGCAATGCCCATGCGTGCTATCTGGCTGGGCGATTTGCCCGCCACGGAGAAACCGTCCAGCATGATGGTGCCCCGGGTGGGCTGATAGACTCCGGTAAGCAGGTTGAACACCGTAGTCTTCCCCGCCCCGTTGGGGCCGATCAGACCGGAGATCTCCGTAGGTCCCAGCACCATGCTCACATCGTCCACGGCGGTCAGGCCCGCAAAGTCCACCCCCAGATTATAGGTTTCCAGAATGGGCTGCCTGTCTGCATCCCGCTGAGGTACCAGCGCTCTGCTGGGAAAAGGTACCAGCTTATCCATTTGCCTTACCCTCCTTCTTCTTTGCCTGCATGGCCCGGCGTTTCTGCGCCCTGGCCTTCCACTTATGGATCAGATCCCCGTTCAGGAGGGCCTCCAGACTCCGCTTCATGGAAAAATCATACTGGCCCATAAGCCCTGAGGGCTTGAAGATCATTACCAGGATCAGCAGCAGCGCATAGGCAATCATCCGCCAGTCGCTGAACACCCGCAAAGCCTCCGGCAGGGCGGTAAGCACCGCCGCCGAAACCACGGAGCCCAGCATGGACCCCATGCCCCCCAGCACTACCATGACCAGGATCTCAATGGAAGTCATGAACTTGAAGTTATCCGGCTTGAGTATGCCCAGGTACCCGCTGTACAGGGCCCCGGCTACCCCTGCAAAAAAGGCGGAGACCACAAAGGCAAAGGTCTTATAGGCCGTTACCGGGATGCCGGAAGCCTCTGCGGCGATCTCATTTTCCCGGATGGCGTAAATAGCCCGGCCATGACGGGATTTCATCAGGGTGTGGATCAGAAAGCAGGTGATTCCTACCCACAAAAAGGTGTTCAAAAAGTTGGTAGTCTTTGGGATGCCCAGCAGGCCTCCCGCTCCCCCGGTAAAGGAAAAGCCCAGCACGTCATCCAGATTGGTGAGGATGACCCGGATAATCTCCCCGAAGCCCAGCGTGATGATGGCCAGATAATCCCCCTTCAGCCGCAGAGCGGGAATGCCGATAAGGAAACCTGCCAACGCCGCCGCCAGACCGCCCAGCACCGCTGCCACGGCAAAGGCCCCCTGGCCCCTGAGCCCCAGACGGGTCATGAAAATGGCGGAAGCATAGGCGCCCACGGCCATAAAACCCGCATGACCCAAAGGCAGCTGCCCCAGATACCCGGTGGCCACATTCAACGAGACTGCCAGAATGATATAGATACCGATCTTTACCACTACCTTGCTGTAGTAGCCGGAGAGCACGCCCCCGGAGATCAGCAAACTGCCTCCCAGAAGAAACAGGGCAAACAGCACTGCGTTGATCAGATACATCCAGGGAACGGGGATAAGAATACGCTTTTTCTCCATGGCGGCCTCCTTACACCTTTTCCTGCACTTTGTGGCCCATGATGCCCGTAGGCTTGATCAGCAGCACCAGAATAAGAATGGCAAAGACCACCCCGTCTTTCCAGGTGGAAAGGCCCACCGCCGCGGTAAGCGCCTCCACCAGACCGATAAGCAGCCCGCCGATCATGGCGCCGGGGATGGAACCGATGCCTCCCAGCACCGCCGCTACAAAAGCCTTCAGGCCCAGCATGGAGCCCATGGTGGCCCCCACCTGCGGGTAGGCGGCGCAATAGAGGATGGAGCCGATGCCCGCCAGAGCAGACCCCAGCGCAAAGGTGAAGCTGATGGTCCTGTCCACGGGGATGCCCATAAGCTGGGCCGCCTCCGGATCTTCCGAGACCGCCCGCATGGCCTTGCCCATGGAGGTGTTGCGCACCAGCAGCGTCAGGGCGATCATGGTCACGGCCGTAACCACCAGGGTAAGCAGCGCCGTGCCGGAAAGGGCCACATTGGGCCCCAGCTGCACATCCGGCAGATCAAGATAGGCCTTCAGGGCGGAAACATCCTGCTTGCCCGCTCCCAGGAATATGGGCAGCTGCATCACGTTCTGCAGCAGGTAGCTTACGCCTATGGCGGTGATCAGCAGGGAAATACGGGGGGATTTGCGCAGGGGCTTATAGGCGGCCTTTTCTATGACCACCCCCAGCAGCGTGCAGGCAGCCACCGCCAGCACCATGGCCAGCAGGGGATGCATCAGGCTCAGCGCAGCCCAAAGCACATATCCGCCCACCATGATCACGTCTCCGTGTGCAAAGTTCAGCAGAGAGATGATGCCATAGACCATGCTGTAGCCTATGGCGATGAGAGCGAACACCGCCCCCGCCTGGAGCCCGTTGATGAGCTGCCGGAAGATCATGGACCAGGGAAACATAGAGTTCTTTTACCTTTCGTTTTTAATACATACAAACAGACGCTCCGTTTGCCCTGCCGTCATTGCAAAAAGGCATGAGCGCCGGACAGCGCCCGCCCGGCTCCCACAGGGAACCGGACGGGACGCCGGGGGTACTTAGTAGTTCTGGCTGAAGACCTCTTCGCCGTTTTCAAGATGCATGATGACCGCATCCTTGATGGGGTTGTTGTGTTCGTCAAAGCTGTAGCCGGAGGGGCTGGTGATGCCCGCCAGATCCCCGCAGCTGTTGCGGATACCATCGATAACGGCCTGCTTATAGGCTTCGGATCCGGGAACTTCCCCGGTCTTTTCGGCTTCTTCCAGAGCCCGGGCCATACACATGGCCGCATCATAGCCCAGAGCGGCAAACATGTTCAGGGAATCCTTGCCGTAAGCGGCGATATAAGCTTCTTCAAAGGCGGCTACCTCGGGAGTACCGGAAGCATAGGCGGAGCAGTAGTAGCTGCCCTCCAGATTCTCAGCGGAAGCATAGTTCTTTACGCCTGCCCAGCCGTCTCCACCCAGGAAGGTAGCGGTAAGGCCGATCTCACGGGCCTGAGAAACGATCAGTCCGTCATCCTCATAGTAGTTGGGGCAGAAGATCACGTCCGGGTTCTTGGCATGGATATTGGTCAGCTGTGCCTTAAAGTCCATATCGCCGGCGGCATACCCTTCCTGATCCACCACTTCAATGCCCAGTTCCTGGCACTTTTTCACAAAGGCGTCCTTCAGGCCTACGGAATAATCATCGCCGTTCTTATAGATGGCGGCTGCGGTTTTGGCTCCCAGCTTTTCATAAGCAAAGCTGGCCATCTTTTCCCCCTGGAAGGGATCGGTAAAGCAGGTGCGGAACACGTTGTCGTATACCGTATCCGTTGCGGCGTCATAGGTAACGGCCTCGGCGGTAGCAGAGGCGGTGATCATGGGCATGTGGATGGGATAAGCCTCTCCTGCCACGGCAATGGTGTTGCCCGTGAGCACATCGCCGATAAGCGCGGTGATGCCGTCCTGCTCTACCATACGGGAGAATGCGGTAATGGCTTCGGTAGAATCGCCTTTCTGGTCATAAAAGAACATCTGGATCTTCTTGCCGTTTACGCCGCCCTTTTCGTTATACTGGTTCATATACAGCTCCACGCCGTTGCGCACTGCCAGACCGTATACTGCATTATCGCCGGTGAACGGCCCCAGCATGCCCACTTTAATGGTATCGGCGTCTTTGGCTGCCTGGCTGCCGCCGTCGCTGCCCTTGGAGCAGGCCATAAGACTCATAAGCATCATGAGCGCTGCGGCCATGGCCATTACCCGTTTGAAAAATACGTGTTTCATTTTTGTTTCCTCCTTGTGATCACTCATAAAAAAACGGCCCTGCAAGGCTTGCAGGACCGTTTTTGCTGGTTTGCTGCCTTGCGCTATGTTCCGCTAATAATGACTGCCAGCAGAACGACAGCCAGAATAATAACGGACAGCGCAAAGCGAACGCTGACGGAGACCAGCGCCATGGAACGGGCAGAGAACGCCTGCCGACGGGATGCCGTTTGCCGAAGCGCTTGCGTCATGGTGCTTTCCTCCTTGCGTTTTTCGATATGATACTCCCTATTTATGCGTTTGTAAAGAGGTTTTTGCAAATTTTTATGCGGAATTTTATATTATATAGCGGGTACCGGAAAAATCCTTAAAACTTGCACAGGAATACTTGGGCAAAATCGGCACAGAATAAGCACCAGATCTCATAAGATGCTGCATAGGCTTTGCAAGGAAGGAAGAAGCGGATGCCCTCCTGGATCATCCATACAGCTGAATACGATGTGGACACGGCGGCCCTGCTCCGGCGGCGGCTGCTGGCGGCCCATGCCCCCTTTGCCCTGGGTGAAGCAGCCATGGGCTGCGCCGTGACCATAGAAGGCGCCAAAGGAGCCGAGCTTCTGGCAGAGGCCCTGTGCGAGGTACTTTGCCGGGATCTGCTGGTCTTTGCCCTTTCCGCCATGGCGGACGGAACCCCCTTTTCCCTGGAGGAAAAGCGCTCGCTGGTGCTTTCCGCCGCCCGGGCTGCCCGGAGCCAGGAGGATACCACCCTCCTGAAGCGGCAGCTGACCGCCTATCTGCGGCGGGAAAACCGGCTCTGCCTGGAGGGGTATATGCGCTTCCGCATGGAGGGGACCCTGCTGTTCTGGGAACTGTGCATAGAGCAGGCCGCCGCCCAGCTGCTGCTGCAGAAGGAGTATGGGGAACTGATCTCCCTGCTGCAGGGCTATGTGCAGGAGCAGCCGGATAAGCTGGAGGAGCTGCAGCTGTGCCTCCACGAGGACGGCAGCTGTACCCTGACGGATAAGGAGGCTTTGTGCATCGAGTACGCCGACCCATCGCAGGAAGGGCTGGTAAGCCTGCTGGTAAGCATGGCCCCCCGGCACCTGACGGTCTATGATCTGGCGGGCCCCGGTCAACAGGGACTGGTAGATACTTTGCTGCAGGTGTTTTCCGGCCGCATCAGCCTGTATACCTGAAGCGCCGTCGGAAAAACGCCGTGTCTTCTTATGCAGGCGGCACAGGCGCAAAATACACACAGTGTGCTGCGGATCTTTTATCGCCCCTGTGTATTCCGAATGACGATGGCTCCGCAGCCAGCATGGCGATCTGCCCCCGCTCCATGCCGGGAGCATAAGGAGCAGCATGCCGCCGATATCCTTTTGCCGCCGACAGGATGAAGACCGCTTTCGGCTTCAGAACCGCCCGGAAACAATACATCGAGAAGATACGGAGCGGCAGCACAGGTTCTGACAATAGTGGACGCCGCAGCCCATGCCGAACCTGCGTTTGCGGCTCACACAGGGCTTATCTCTGGCCCTGCGGCGCTGCCTTGCCGGTGCCACAGTCGATGTCGGCGCCATCGATGATATGGTGCAGAGGTTCAGCTTTGCTGCATTCCTTATGGGTGCTTGCATGCCGAATCCGTTTCATCCGTTTCGGGTCAATCCTCCATATCCTGCAGCACATCAGGGAAATTCAAAATTATCCTGACAGTTCCCGCCCTATTTTCTCTCTGCAATACAGTCTGCCGCACACTTCGCCGCTGTTAAAGCACACTTTCAAACTTTTCCAGTATCCCGGCCAGCTCCGGGGTCAGCCGTTGACGGCACTCCTGCTTCAAATTCTCCGGCACGCCGTAAAAAGCCTCGGCGATGCTGCCGGTGATGGCAGCCAGCGTATCGCTGTCGCCGCCGAGAGATACCGCCGTGCGTAGTGCATCCTCAAAACCCGTGCTTTCCAGAAATGCAGTGACGGCCTGCGGCACTGTCTCCCGGCAGCTCTCCACATGACGATAGGCGGGGCGGATCTCGTCACAGGTGCGGCCCAGATCATACCCGAACGCACGCTCCACATACGCCCTGATATCTGCCCTGCTGCAGCCCGTGCGGGCAAGAAAGATGGCGGCGGCGGCGGCCTGTGCGCCCCGGATGCCCTCCGGGTGGTCGTGGGTCACCTCGGCGGTGAGCTGTGCCAGATGCAATGCCTCCGTCATATCCTCCGCCAGCCACGCCGCCGGAGACACCCGCATGGCGCTGCCGTTGCCATAGCTGTGGTAGGACTGCGGATCCTCCTCATACAGCCAGCCTTCAAACCGTGCGCCATAGCCTCTGTCAGGATAGAGGCGGCCCAGCCGCTGCATCTCCCGCACCAGCGCCGCTTTGATAGTGGCATCCTCCTGCCTATGCGTATCCAGCAGCGCTTTTGCCACAGCCAGCGTCATTACCGTATCGTCCGTAAATTGGGACCGCCGGCTGAACAGCGGGAAATCCTTGGTCTTGCAGTTGTTGCAGTCGAATTCGTAGGGGCTGCCCACGATATCACCCAAAATTGCACCGTACACGGGTATCACCGCCCCCGCTTCTGTACATCCTCATCGATACGGTGCTTCCAGTCGGCACTGAGAGCTCTTGCGGCGCGGACGCTGCACACGGCCTCACTGATGACCTCGTAATTAAGCGCCGTACCGGCTTCATCGCACTTGTAGTTCACCGCACGGTCGGCGTCGATGCCGAAGCGGGCCGCTTCCTTTGCCGCGTCGATGTTGGCGCCCAGAAAAAGGAACTCCCAGCCGTACTTCTCCTTTTGCCGCCGGATCATGCGCTGCACCGTCCCGTAGTCATAGCGGCGGCTGGCGTTTTCGTAACCGTCGGTGGTGATAATGAACATGGTCTTTTTCGGCACATCCTCCCGGCGGGCGTATTTGTGGATGTTGCCGATATGATGGATGGCCCCGCCCACAGCGTCCAGCAGCGCCGTGCAGCCGCGAGTGAAATACTCCTTTCCGGTCATGGGCGGCACTTTGCCAAGAGGCGAACGATCATGAATGACCACGCTCTCGTTGTCAAAGAGTACCGTGGAGACCAGCGCCTCTCCTGCTTCTTTCTTCTGTTTGGCGATCATGGAGTTGAAGCCCCCGATGGTATCTGCCTCCAGTCCCGCCATGGAACCGCTGCGGTCCAGGATGAAAACCAGTTCTGTCATAATGAAAACCCTCCTTCGTTTGATTGCGCTCTCATTGTAGCGCAGCCGAAGGAGGGTTTGGTCGCCTGTGGGGCGACATTTATGAAGTTTTCAGACGTTCCGCCCACTCGGTTTCTTTGAAGCCGACCAGCACGAAGTCATTGCCCACCAGCAGCGGGCGCCTGACCAGCATCCCGTCTGCCGCAAGGAGCTTCAGCATCTCGTCCTCGCTCATTTCGGGGAGTTTCTCCTTCAGCGCCATGGACTTATAGAGAAGACCGCTGGTGTTGAAGAATTTCTTGAGCGGCAGCCCGCTGCGCCGATGCCACGCAGACAGTTCCTCATAAGTGGGATGTTCCATTTTGATGTCTCGGAATGTATAGGAAATGCCGTTCTCGTCCAGCCACTTCTGCGCCTTCTGGCAGGTGGTGCATTTGGGGTAGCAGATAAAAGTCATGGTTCACGCTCCTGTTCTATTTAATAATTTCATCACTTTGAGGATTCACCGGCTCATGCTCAAAATCTTCCAACCAATCTTCGTAGCTGAGGCCCTCAATGCTGCAAATTACAACACGGTTCCAGCGCTCCTTAAGACTTTTTCCGTTAAAAATTTTCGCCTGAACAAGCTCTTCCGCTGTATCAAAGTCGCATCCGCCGTCTATATCGCAGTAACCTACCCAGTACGGCTTGTCGTACTGTGGTAAGTAGCCGAGATAATGTTCTTCCTCATTGGGGTCATCACTGAAATAAAAGCAGGTTTCGTCAATATTTACGCCGACAGTCAATTCGCGAAAAAAGAAATCCCAATCCATTTGATTTTTCATTATTTTCACGCTCCCAACAAGCTCTGATCAAAGGCAAACAGTGCCTCGTTGATCTTGAAAATGTCATAGTCCCGCTGCATGATAAAGTATTCGATGATGACGTCGAACTTGCTGCTGGGGCTGAGAGCATAGCCCGCGCGGGCGATGAGGTCGCGGGTCTCCGGCAGGCTCAGCTCCAGCGCGATGGCGAAGGCCACCGCCGTGGGCTTGGAGGGCTTATAGTCCGGGTTGTTGCGGATTTTCGAGAACAGCTTGCGGTCTACGTTGGCCTTCTTGTAAACCTCGGTGTCCTTTTTGCCGCTGCGGGCGATGAGCTTCAACAGCGTCTCCGAAAATCCGGCGTCCAAATGCGCAAGCGCCTCGTCCAGCCCGGAGGTCGCCATGGGCGCGTCCTCGTAGGCGGTCAGCATCCGGCTTTCGACGACGCCCATCCGGCGCATCCGCTCCCGGCGGGAGTCGGTGTGGGCATCCACATAGTGGTCGTCGATGTAGGCGGCGATATCAGCGAACAGCTTATTGCCGATCTGGTACGCCGCGCGGTCGAAAATGACGATGTACACCGTCATGTCGTTCTCTGCGAGGAATTCGCTGATGGTGTCCACCGCCACCCGGAGCGCCTGATCCTTGGGATAGCCAAAAACGCCGGAGGAGATCAGCGGGAACGCCACCGACTCGCAGTTGTGCTCCTTGGCCAGTGCAAGGCTTGTCCGGTAGCAGGAGATGAGCTGTTCCCGTTCGCCGTGGCTGCCGCCGTTCCACAGGGGGCCGACGGTATGGATCACATACTTGCAGGGCAGACGATACGCCTTGGTGATCCTGGCGCTGCCGGTCCTGCAGCCGCCCAGCGCCCGGCACTCGGCCAGCAGCTCCGGCCCCGCCGCACGGTGGATACATCCATCCACGCCGCCTTCGCCCTGAAGGGTTTCGTTTGCCGCGTTGACAATGGCATCTGTATTCATTTTTGTGATGTCGTTACGAACGATAATAAGGGGCATATTGTCACCACCAATTCCAATACTTCAGGATCGATCCAATGGGCTGTTGCGCTTTGCTTTTTCTGCTTCGTTTTATTTCAATTCTCAGGATCTCCGCGCCCGGGCAGGCAGCCCCTGCTTTTTCCAATGATCCCCGCCATCCTCATTACGCTTTGGGTGCCGTCCTCTCCGCACGGATATGCAAAACGCTCTGCCGCCCGGCAGCGCATTGGGGCTGCTGCAGCACTTGACGGCGGTGTTCAGTATAATATCATATTCCGGTAAAGCGCGCAATAAAGCAAAGGCGGAAGGCCGCCCCGCATCTTTCTCACAGAAACCAGCCCCATGCCCTGCCCGCAAAGTTACCCACAGACATCCTGACTTGAACAATAAACCCAAAGAGAAGTGCGCTGACAATGACCGATTTTGATAATAAAAAATGCGTTTTACATTTTGCGGGCAGCTCATTCGCTGTTTATTGGGAGGACATTTTGCGGAAACCTTGCTATACTTTTCTTCGGAGGGAACACAAATGGATCAGACGAAGATAGGCAAATTTATCGCCGCCCTGCGGAAAGAGCAGGGCTTAACACAAGCCCAGCTCGGAGAAAAGCTCGGTGTGACCAACAAAACCATTTCCCGTTGGGAAAACGGCAACTATATGCCCGATGTTGAAATGCTGTCGCTGCTGTCAAAGGAATTCGGGGTAAGCATCAACGAACTTATCAGCGGCGAACGGCTTTGGGCGGAGGATTTCAGGAAAGCCGCCGACAATAACCTGGTTACGGCGCTGAACAACAGCACCTTTACGCTGAAAGAAAAGATAACGTTTTTTAAGAGAAAATGGCTGCATGAACATATTGCAGTGTATTGCGGCGTGGACAGGTCTTATAATATGGACAGCGCTAAAATTACGAGGCAGCGGTTCTTATGCGCTTTTGGGCGCAATCGGCAGTATGCTCGCCATACTTTTCTATATGGTGCTGTATAACCGTATGATGGCGTATGTGGAAGGCCACGCATATCGGGCAGCGTCAGATAAGGAAGCCGAAAAAAACACTTAACATCATAACGGCTTCAAAGGCGAAGGCTGCTCAGCTGTTCCTCTTATATTCGCCTTATAGGGGATGTGATTTTGGCTGTGAGGATATTATGCTTATCACAATGAAGCGAAGGAGGTTTCAAAAATGGAACAGATCAAAACAGGAAAGTTTATTGCAAAAAACACAAAGAACTGAATTTAACCCAGGAACAGCTTGCCGAACGCTTGGGTGTTTCAAACAAAACCATTTCAAAGTGGGAAACAGGAAAATGTATGCCCGACTATGCTGTGATCAAGAACTTGTGTGAAGAACTGAAGGTATCGGTTTCTGAATTGATGGATGGTGAAGAAGCTGACGATAAAAGCATTCGTGTGTATGATGACGAACAGATCCTGGATTTATTAAGAAGAACGCAGGAATTAGAAAAGCAAAAAGTAATGCTGGCTGGCGTTATCCTTATTGTTATGGGAATTGCTCTTCAAGCATTATCGCATACCTTTGGCGGCTCAGAAGTCAAAGACTTTTTCGCAGGAATACTATTGGGGCTGTCTGTAGCCGAAATGCTGGCAGGTATTTTTGTAATTGTCAGGAGTGCCTGCAGTCAACGCCGATAACCGAAAAGAAAGCAGGAGACAATTTTATTTTACAAAACGGGTTTTTAGATAAAGCACATGCAGCAAGCTTGTAATACCGGATAAGCTGCTGCAAGAGAGTTCCTGAAGACTGAGAGTTATTATATGGCAGCATCCCCGCAGAAAACGGTTCGCTTGTTGTTGCCTTGGAAAACCAGACCCGCTACAAGCGAACCAAAAAGCACTCCAATCATTAGCCCGGCGCCGCCCGAAGCACGCCGCTGCCCAAAGCGCCGGCCAAAGTCCCTGTCAGTCCAGCAGCTGCAAAAGGCCGATCACAAACAGGTGCAGGGGATAGTACACATAGAAAAGCCACTTCATAAGAGGGCTGCTCTTGCCTGAATTGCTCCGCTTTCCGTTATAAAGCCATAGAATGGGGATGGCGAGCACCACCGCCATTTGTAAAAGCCCATAGACCACATCCAGCGCCAGGCAGTAGACCAGTGCATACAGGGCCACATAAAAGACCATCCACAGCATCTGCTTTTTAAAATTGCCCCGGTTGGTGCCAAAGGCCAGCACACACAGGCTGGCAATGCAGCTCCAATCGGCAGGGAAGGAGATCAGGCATATGAGCAGGATCAGCAGCACCCGCAGACTCTCCCGGCGGATCTGCCGGCTGCCGGCCACCCGCAGCATCACCAGCCCCCAGGCCAAAGACCACATAACGCTGGTCTGGTTCAGCAGGCTTCCGTTCCAGAAGGGAATAAACGAACGCCAGCCTTCAAACCCCGCCGAGGCAAACACATAGGCAAAATGCGCCAGCAGGGCAAACCCGAACAGCCGCCGGGTATACCTGTGTATATCCCGGGTATGATGATATCCCTCCGCAATGAAATAACACATGACGGGGCAGGTGATCCGGCCTATCATGTGCAGCAGCAGGGGCAGCGCCTCCCTGGGATACCCGGGAAACAGCCACCAGGCTATGTGATCCAGCGTCATGGCGGCAATGGCAATAAGTTTTATGGTATTGGCGCTTAAAAGCTTCTTCATGCAGGGGTAATCCTCTCTTACTTGCGGTTCCGGTCATGAGTATACCACAACCGGCCCCAGGCATACAGCCTGCCGTACAGAAAAACGTCATTCCAGCAGATCCGGCCGGCCGGACTGAATGGCGCTCAGGTTCCGGGCGATCCGCTCTTCCTCCCAGTCCCACCAGCGCAGCTCTTCCAGCCGGGCAATGGTCTGCGGGTCAAAGCGCCGGCGGATAGGTCTGGCAGGCACGCCCCCCACAATGGTGTAAGGCGGCACATCCTTTGTTACCACCGCCCGGGTGCCGATGACGGCTCCATCCCCCACGGTAACGCCGGAAAGGATCACGGCTTCATAGCCGATCCACACATCGTTCCCGATCACAATATCGCCTTTATTGTCCCATGCGTCCCGGATATTCTTCGGATCAAGCCCCCATTGTTCATAGAAGATGGGGAAGGTATACGTAGACAAAGACCGCAGGCTGTGATTGCCGCTGGTAAACAGAAACTTTGCGCCGCAGGCAACGGAACAGAATTTGCCTATTTTCAGCCTGTCTCCGTTGACAGGGTAATGATACAGCACGTTATTCTTTTCAAAATCCCGGGGATCATGAACGAAGTCGTTGTATATGGTGTAGGCTCCCACCTCAATATTGGGGCCGTTGACTACGTCCTGCAGATATACGATCTGCGTATCGCCAGGGCGCGGATAAATCTTATTTCTCATGACGTTTCTCCTTTTTATGCAGGCACAGCCCCGCGGCAAGTCCGATCAGCATCCCCAGAGAGGTGCCAAGCCCTCCGTTCCCTTCTCAGATCAGAGAGCCGAAGGCCATACCAAGGCACATGCCCATACACATTCCCTCCGCAGCATAATCCTCCTCCGCCCTGTGTCTGCGTATGTTCGGGCGAACACAGAAGAACATGACAAGCAGGCCCAGGGATATCCATGGCATGGCTGCCCGCAAAAAAGCCAATACGTTTTCCATTTGTAAACGCTCCCTCCAAAGTTATGCCGAATCCGTCGTTTTCGGATCCGCCATGCCGCAGAACAGATGCAGACCTGAAGCGGCATTAAAGCCCGTGGCGGCAAACACGCTGCACCGCTCCACAATGCCGAAGTACCGGGCGGGCACCAGCTTCATGCCCACAGCCCCCACAAGCATCAGCCCCAGCGCGACCCCGGCGCAAATGCCGTAAGAACGACAGCCCTTATTCCGGATCCCCGCTGCGATGCAGAAGGTCAGCGAAACAATGGACAGCATCACCACCCCCCGTGACCGCCATATGCATCACATCCTGAAAGGCCCCCGCATAACCGCTGCTGCTGAGGGGGAACATCCGGTACCCTATGGCCGAGATCCATTCCATGGCGGCAAACAGGTATACGCCCGTGCGCAGCAGCCTGGTTTTCTGCCCCTGTATGCCGATACATACCACCGTGGCGCAGACCACTTCGCAAACGTTGTAAAAAGCGCTCAGCCGGTTCCACAGGGCGAGGGAGGGCGCATCTGCGGCGCTCAGGTCGCTGACCGCCTGCGCCATCCAATCGTACCCCGGATAGGCAAGGGGCGAGAATACCACCGCCGCCGTATAGGAAAGCAAACTCACAATACCCCAAAGCCCCAGCTTCTGCAAAAACGTTTTTTTCATATGCTTTTTAGCCTCCAATGCACATCGCCCGTTTCACCTCTGCACATACAGCGGCGGAAAAACGTGCTTTCTTTCGCCTCTTATGCGGAACGATCCGCCGTTTATATCCTTTTCCGGCCGCCGTGCTCCGGGGTCATATCTTTTTACAGGCATCCCTGCCGTCATTTCCCACCGGATAAAACGGGTTTGCGAAAACTGCGGAAGAACAGCCGCACATGCGCCTCCAGCTTTTCCAGACACTCCTGCTCCCGTTCCGGCTGCCGGTCGCATATGCCTAAAAAAGTCATAAGCGGGGCGGTATAAAGCATGGCCAGCGTATCCGGATCCAGCGGAAGAAGCTCTCCTGCGGCTATGAGACTGCGGAAGATCTCCCCGTGGTAAGCAGTCAGCCGGTCTACATACCGTTGGGAATACAGGGCGGACAGTTCCGGAGAGCGGAACTGTTCCATGGTCATCATCCGGCGAAAGCGGCTTATGACCGGGTCGTGGAGGGAATACAGAAACATCCCCCGTACCTTTTCCAGCAACGTTTCCTCCGTGATGCCGGTAAACACGGGTACATCCTCCTCCGCATCCTGCACATGGACAGAGAGCCTGCCCGTATCCCGTTCATACCGGGCGGCCGTGGCTTCCACAATGGCGTCGAATATGGCCTGCTTGCCGGAAAAATGATTATAAAGGGAGGGGGCCCGGATCCCCACGGCGGCGGCGATCTCTCCTACGCTTACCGCATCATAGCCCCGCTGGGCAAACAGCTCCAGGGCCTTATCCAGTATTCTCTGCTTGGTATCCGGCTGCATCATTGTCCTCCCGTAGCTAACTAATATTAGTTAGCCAAATTATAGGGCCGACACCCTCGTCTGTCAACAGGGCATGCGCTTTTTCTTTTATGGCGGCGGCGGGGAAAGCTCCCTTTATTCGGGTGTTTCCGGCCATTCGTTTACAAGTTGTTAACCTTCCCGTTGCACCGGAAGCGACTTTTTGTGGTACAGTGATACACATAAAAGTGTGTGCCCCGGAGGCATGTATGAAAAAAACACGGATCCTTATTCTTTTGTCCCTGCTGCTTCTGGCAGGCTGCACCGTAAGCCGTGAGGAACAGCCTGCAGTGGCGCTGAAAGACAGCTTTACCCGGGAGCCCCTGCTGCTGCAGGCCGCAGCTCCCACCGTTACCCCGCTGCGGGAAAGCCCTACGCCTCTGCATACCCTGTTGGCATCAGGCAGCCCCCCGGCAGAGACCTTTGAGCCGGATACGGTCACTCCCACCCCGGCGCCCCTGCCGGAGCTGCCTGCGGAAGAACCCTTTGTGGACGATGCATGGGAGGGTGCCGGTCTGGAAGCAGCCGCGGAGGTAAACGAAACCGTGGATGCAGACCCTTCCCGGAAGCAGAGCGGCGCCACCGCCGATCAGGAACAGACCCTGGGCATGGCTCTGTGCGACCTGGCCCTGTCTTTGGAGGATTCTCCCTATCTCAAGGGCGGATATACGGATGCGCAACAGGGCTTTGACTCCCCCGGCTTCGTATATTTCTGCCTGAACAAGATGGGAGAGACCACGCCCCTGCTGACCCCGGTAGGATATGCCAACCGAACGCAATGGAGCCGCGTGGATTCGCTGGAGACGGCGCAGCCCGGAGACCTTCTGTTCTTCATCACCGGACAGGAGGTGGAGATCGACTGCGTAAGCATCTATCTGGGGGATGGACAGATGATCTATCCCTCGGCCAGCCGCAAAGGGGTGATCGTGGTGTCCACCCAAACAGCATATTGGAAACGGCATTTTCAGCTGGGAAGGCGGGTGTTTTGATGGAGCGGAGGATCGATTTGCAGACCTGGGAGCGCCGGGCGGTGTTTTCCCTTTTCGGTCAGGGCTACAGCCCCTATTATGATGTGACCGTGCCCGTGGATGTAACGGAGCTGGTGCGGCTGTGCAAGGCAAAGGGGCTTTCCTTTTACCGGGCCATGCTGTATGTATGCACCCGGGCGGTCAACGCCGTTCCTGCTTTTCTGGTGCGGATCCGACCGGATGGCGTATACCGGGTGGACTTTGCCTCTCCCTCTTATACGGTAGCGGGGCAAAACGGCGTCTTCGGCATCATGACCACAGAGTATATCCCCGGGGAAGGGCTTTCCGCCTTCTGCGCCCGGGCGCTGGCGGCAGAAAAGGCGGCTTCCGGCATTCAGGCGGATGAAGGGCAGCGGGACGATCTGATCTTTTTCTCTTCGGTGCCCTGGTTCTCCTTTACCGCCGTGACCCAGGAGAGGCCCCTGAGCCCGGATGATTCTTTCCCCCGGATCCTGTGGGGAAAATATGTTTGGGAAGGGGAGCGGTGCAGGCTGCCCCTTTCCATGGAACTGAACCACCGACTTCTGGACGGGGCCCATATACAGGCCCTGCTGGAGCAGATACAGATCGTCATTAAGACCCTTACAAAGGAGGAAGCCTGATGGAGATGGAGCAGAAAGAAAAACGGAAAAAAGACCCCCGGCCCCTGTATAAACGGGGCTGGTTTATGATCCTGTGCCTGGTGCTGGTGCTGCTCCTTCTTTTTTGCGGCACGGTGTACGCTACGGTGAATCTGGGCAGAAAGAACGCCCGGAGCAGCCCCAAGCCCACCGCTGCAGAAACCGCCGCCCCGGAAGCGGAGAATACCCCTCTGCCCAACTTCCATGCCCTGGGCTGGGATCCGGATACGGCCAAAATGCAGCTGCCCGCAGATGTACTGGAAGCCAACAGGGATATCCTGAGCCGGGAATACTGGGTGGATATCACCCCGGAGAATGAGACCGGCATTCAGCTCTTCCGCCATGTGAGCCTGGGCTGGACCTATATCGCCTTCCCGGACGGCCGGTATGTCCGCCTGGGAGAGGGTACCGGCGGGGTGCTCCACGCCCTGTGTACGGATCTGGATCTGGACGGGCAGGAGGAACTGCTGTATACCTACGCCGGGGAGATGAACGATCAGCCCTGCGCCAAGGTGGGCTGGCTCTCGCTGGCCACGCTGGAAGAAAAGGAGGGAGCCTTTACCCTGCAAAACGGCACGCTGGCCCTGCTGGAGCAGGAGGGGCGGGTGTATCTGTACCGGGCAGAGAAGCATGAGACGGATTCACTGGGCTTTTATGAGCTGACCTGCACCCAGCGGCTGGGCGAACTGCTGGAGCAGAGCGGAAAGCTCCTGCTGCTGCTGGACTGAACAACCCTATAAGCAGACATGGCGACCGGAGCGCCGTGTCTGTTTTGCTCTTAAAAGCCTTTCCCTCCAGAAGGACCGAGGGGCATAAGAAAGTAATATCGTATTTTCTCAGGAACGGCGCGGCTTTGGTCACGCCGTTTCCTGTTTCAGCAGTTCTTCCGCTCCAGGGTTTCAATCTGTCGTTCCTGTACTTCGATTTCCTGCTGCAAAAGTCCGGACTTCCGCTTTAAGCTGCGTCTGTTCGTCCTCATAGTCAGCGGACTGATTTATCCCATTTGGTTCAGCAATTAAGCGCACAAATGGGGATCGGTCTGTCAGATCACCTTTTCCTCCAAGAACTTTTCCATCAAATCAATATAGTACTCCGACTGAACTATGAATCCTACATGCCCGCCTGGAACACTGAGAATTTCCGCATCCAGTTTTCCAAATAGATCCGCAAGACGATGCTGATCCTCTTTTTTGAAGATGTCTTTCTCCGGAAGGAGAACCTGTATCTTTCCCCTCAGATGCTCAAAATCACTTTCTTTGAAAACCGGATAGTCCTTCAGCATATATACACACTTAAAACTATGAATAAACCGCCGCTTATAGTTCAAGTCAGAAGCTACTGCTTCATAAAACCCTCTGCCGTATTTCCGCTCCTCTTCCGATTCGCATTCCAAAAAGCCCGTGCTCTTTTTTAACAACAGCTTCATTTCCGTTTTAGCGGGAACCAGTTTTAGTAAAAGAAGGAATATCGGGGTTGAAAAGCGCTCTTTTCGGATGTCTCTGACATAATCGGAATCTATCGTCAAGGTGGTCGTCAAGATCATGGCTAAAACGGATTCCGGGTGTCTTTTTGCAAAAATCTGGGCATATACACCGCCATCACTTGCACCGATCAAAATCACTTTTTCAATCGACAATGCTTTCAATAGTTTTGCAGCAAAATCGATTTGTTCGTCCGCGATGGCAGTATGGAACGGATATTCATAAATCAGAAATCTGTATTTCTTTCCAAGTTTTTCGGCATATGGCATCCACATTTCCTGCATCTCTAATCCGTTAAAAAAGAGAATGACCGGTGCGCCATCCCTGCCGCCATACTGGTATCTTACCTTTATATTGTCAACAACGGCTGTTTGATAAGGGACTTTCTTCAAAAAGGCATCATACTCTTTTTTGAAGTCTCTGCTGTCATCCATGATTGTTATCCTCCGCAAATTCCAATTTGCCAACTTCCTTGTTTCAATAATTTTAGCATAGCTCAAACCGCCCGGTGTGCGGCTTTCAAAAAAATCGCCGGTCCCTTTAAACGGGGACCGGCGACATGCGGTTCGTTTGAAAAGTTACTTCTCCAACCAGGCGTTCAGCCTGTCCTCGATCAGATTGAAGTAAGAGGGGCCGCAGTCCAGATAGAACTTGAAGAAGGCCTTCTGGTCATAATCATTCCCCTGCTTTTCCTGAGCCGCCCGTTCAAAGCTGCGGAGCTTTGCATACCCGTAGGCATAGGGCAGGTAGTAATAAGGCATGTTCACGCTGATGGTGTACAGCTGGTTCAGGGTATCCTCATCCAGATTCACCAGCTGCTGCATATACTGGATGAACGCTTCCTGCGTCATGTCATAACCGTTGACCACCAGTGCGCAGTAAGCGCACAGCAGTGTGTCATACATGCCTTCCTGGTGATGCAGGATTCCGGAAGCGCCCGGGAACAGAAGCTGATTATAGGCAAAAAGCCGTTCGGAATACTGGCTCCAGGCTTCTGCATAGGCGGTGGGCTCCAGCAGCTGCTGGCTCCGGGGCAGGCCCTCCATGGAACGGTGGTATACATACTGATACAGATGCCCGTCATATCCCTCATGGGCCAGGGTAAACAGAATGTTCGCATCCTGTTCCGGCTGGTTAAGGATGATGGTGTTATCCTGCCACTTATCATAAGCGGCCACCAGATAGGCAGCGGGAGAGAACATATCCGCCAGCGCCCTGGGCACGGTAACATACTGAACGTTTACTTCCGGTACCTCCGGCAGCAGGGGATCCAGGGTGCTGCGCAGCACATCTATATTCTGCTGGGTATCGCCCACGCTGAACTCCTGAGGATCCGCATCCTCGGAGTAAGCGGCCATGTATTCCAAAAAGGTGTAGCTCAGCTCCTCCATCAGCTGGTTCATGGTCTCTTCCAGATCGCCGTCGTCGCTGCATACGTTCTTCATGTTATACTGGAAGAACTCGCCCATACCGGCAGCCGCAGCACCCTGAGGCGCCCGGCACTGGGGCCGCAGGGCTTCCAGCCCGTCATACAGGGACTGGTAGGCATTGTGGAACTCGTTGACCAGCAGCTCCCGGTTGCGGGCTTCGTATTCTTTGATCTCATCTGCCGTCAGACCCTCGATCTTCTCTACAGCTTCGTTGAAGGTACCCAGCAGGAAGATGGTATCCTTTTCGTTGAGAATGTCCGTAAGATCCTGGAGCACATCGTCCAGAGCGCTTTCGGTCATGAAAATGCCCAGCGTATCCGCCCGGTACTGCTCATAAGCCAGCAGCTCGTTCATAAAGTTGGGCACATCCGCCAGCAGCTGCAGATAGGTCTCCACATCCTCCCGGGTATTCAATTCATACATCCAGAAAACCAGGGGAATATCCACATGGATGCCCACATAAGCCGTCAGCGGCTCGCTGTAGCCATAAAAGGCTTCCCCGGCGATCTCTCCGTCCAGATATTCCTTCACGGTATCGTAAGCCATCTGCTCCTGCTCCGTAAGGCCGCTGCGGTCAATGGCGGTCAGCGCCGCCAGCTTTTCCCGGCACCAGACGAGCCATTTTTCGTTTTCCTCCCGGCTGTAATGGCCAAGAGACACTTCTACCGCGCTCATATCTATACCGCAGGCGGCAGGATCCTTTACCATCTGGTGCAGGGTAGTAATATCGGAGGATACATACTCCCGGAAAAAGCTTTCGTCAAACTCAGCCCACAGCTGGGAGGGAGCCACCGTAGGCGCCGGCGTATCCGTAGGTGCGGCGGTAGGTTCCGGGGTAGGGGTCGCAGCGGCAGGGGCTTCCGTAGCCTCCACCTGGGGCTGAGCGTTCTCCTTGCAGGCGGCCAGGCTGCCCAAAAGCAGCAGGACGGCCAGCAACAGTGCGGCATAGCGTTTCATAATGCTCTCCTTTCTCAAAGCACAGAAGATGAGGGAATGTTGTGATAAGTATAACAACGGCAGATACGCCTGTCAAAGGAAACCGGAGCATCCGCCAGATTTCACGGTGCAGTGCCTATTTATGATAGGCCTCGTGATGCATGATCTTGAAACACCGGTACAGCTGCTCCAGCAGCATGAGCCGGGCCAGCCGATGGGGAAAGGTAAGGCTGCTCAGCGACAGAGTTTCTTCCGCCCGATCCAGGACCTCGCCGGAAAGCCCCAACGAGCCGCCGATGACGAAGCACACCTCCCGCCCCCGGCCTTCCAGTTCTTCCAGATGGGCGGCCAGTGCTTCGGAGGTATACGTTTTGCCGCCGATAGCCAGGGCGATCACATATTCCCGGGGTCCTATGGCGGCCAGCAGACGCCTGCCCTCCTTTTCCCTGACCTGTGCCTGTTCCCGAAGGGAAAGCTCTTCGGGGGCTTTTTCATCGGGTACCTCCGTCTCCCGGCAGCGGCAGTAGCGAGTCAGACGCTTGGCATATTCGGCGCAGCCCTCCGTAAAGAAACGTTCCTTCAGTTTTCCCACGCAGCAAAGATGGATATTCATGCTCAAACCTCAAATACTCCGGTGGGTTCATCCCTCCGGGCCAAAGCCAGGGAAACATCGGTTATGCCCGCTTCCTCCAGTACGCCCTGCACCGTGGCCACCGCCAGAGGCGGAAAATTGTTTTCTTTGGACATATGCCCCAGGACGGCGTTTTTCACCCCGGTAGCCCGCAGCTGCGCCAGAGCCCTGCCGCAGTCCTCATTGCACAGATGGCCCCGGCCGGAAAGGATCCGCTGCTTGAGGGCATAGGGATAAGGCCCTGCCATGAGCATATCCACATCGTGGTTGGCTTCCAGCAGCAGGATATCGCTGCCCCCCAGCAAATGGAGCATACGTTTATCCACATGGCCGATATCCGTACATACGGCGCACTTTTTCCCTTCATGCACCAGCGTATAGCCTACGGAGTGGACGGCATCGTGGGGTGTGGTAAAGGGATGGATACAGACCTTGCCCAGATAAAAGTCCTCGTCGCTTTCAAAGACGCAGGCATTTTGGGGCGGAAGCCCGGGACACAGCCGCCACAGGGCACCCCAGGTATCGGCATTGGCATATACGGGAATCCCATACTTTTTAGAGAGCACCGCCAAGCCTTTAATATGATCCGTATGCTCATGGGTGATCAGTATGGCGGTAAGCTGCCCCGGATCCCCGCCGGCCTCTGTCAGCAGGCCGCAAAGCCGCCGGCAGGAAACCCCGGCGTCCACCAGAATACGCTGATCCCCCGCCTCTATATACACCGAATTCCCGGAGGAACCGCTGCAAAGGGGTATGAATTTCATGAAAACCGTTTCCTCTCTGGGGAAAGAGAGACATATTTCCCCCGCTTTCCCGAAAATACTGTAAGAAACAGTATAGCACATCCCTGCCCCGGGGGACAACGGGAAAGCTCCGCTTTTGAGGGCCCCCTGCCGCATGAGTGGTGCCCGGCCCGGCACTGACGAAAGCAGAAAGCGCTTCGCTGCCCGCTGCATCCGTCGGCTGCGCCGTATACGGGGGGGCGGGGCGCACGGCGTGCCTTCGGCACGCCTGCGGGGCCGCAAGCGGCCCCGCAGAGTTCCGGCGCAGAGCCGGAACGTGCGCCCCGCTATCAGCGAATAAGCGATACTTCGCAAAGGAACGTCCCCATGTTCCAAATATCGTAAAAACCAAAGCTGTTTTACACCCTTTCCTTCGCCACCCGAACCCCGTTTCCTCTCAGATTGCTTTTAGCCTCCGGATCGGATCAGTCTATGATTTCTTTATAAGTATATTTTTTTATGGTATGGACTTTTTGAAAAAACATGCTATACTGTGGCCATGATACAGGAAAAAGCCTATGCAAAGCTGAATCTGACCCTTGGCGTGCTCTTCAAACGTCAGGACGGGTACCATGCCCTGGATACACTTATGACCACTGTAAGCCTGTGGGATGATATTATTATAGAAAAATCCCGGCAGGTGGAAGTGTTCACCGAAGGAGCCTCTTTGCCCTTTGAGAACACCATGTACAAAGCGGCCATGGGGTATAAGGAACTGACCGGCCGGGGTGCGTTGATCCGCTGTAAAAAGCGGCTGCCTGCGCAGGCGGGCATGGGCGGCGGTTCGGCAGACGGAGCGGCGGTGCTCCGGGGGCTGCAAAAACTCCACCGGCTTCTGGATGACAAAGAGTTGGCAGCGCTGGCTTTGTCTGTAGGAGCGGACGTGCCCTTCTGTTTGCAGGGGGGGCTGTGCCGTTGTCAGGGCATAGGGGAACAGCTGACACCGGTAAAGGGACCCCTGCTGCATTTTGCGGTGATCAAGCCGGAGGAGGGCGTTTCCACCAAAGAACTTTTTGCCCGGCTGCCCCTGCCCCGAAAAAGGGTGGATACGGTGCGGGCCATGTCTTTGCTGTGCAGCGGCCATATAAAGGAAGCTTGCCCTTATCTGCAAAATGCCCTGGAAGAACCGGCTCTGGAGCTTGTCCCCGGCATTGGAAAGATCAAAGAAGCGCTGCTCCGGCAGGGAGCCATGGCCGCCGCCATGACGGGCAGCGGATCGGCTGTGTTCGGCCTTTTTGAAGAAGAAAGCGCCGCCCGGGCCGCCGTAGAAGCATTGGGCATCCAGTATCCTTACGCTGCCTACTGTCATTCCGTATAAATTTGTCACGATACACGCAGGATCGTTAAAACAAGGAGATGCACAAAAATGGAAACCGGAAAAACCAATGACAAAACCAAGACTCTGGCCCTGAGCGGCCTTCTTTGCAGCGCCACCCTGCTGCTGACCCTGTTGAATGTGCCCCTTCCCAGCGGCTACGGCTTTATTCATCTAGGGGATGCCGGGGTGTTTCTCAGCGTATGTCTGCTGACCACCCCTCTGGGAGCAGCGGCGGCAGGCGTAGGCAGCGCCCTGGCCGATCTGATCCTGGGCTATGCCATGTATGCCCCTGCCACTCTGATCATCAAAGGGCTCACGGCTTTGTGCGCCATGCTGGTTCTTAAAAAAGGAAAAAACCTGCCCCGGCTGCTGCTGGCAGGATGCGCCTGTCTGCTGATCCCCCTGCTGTACTATGTATACGAAGCGATCTTCTTCATGGGTGCAGGAGCCATCGTCAACGTGCCCGCCAATGCCTTGCAAGCGGCGGTAGGCGCTGCCTTGGGCCTGACCGTAGGCAAGCTGGTAGAAAAAGCACTGCATAACCGGAGTCAGGCATAAATCCGACCAAATTCAACGAGTATAAACTCCCTTCAAAGGGAGTTTTTTATTTAACCATTAAACGATGTTTCGATAGATTCCGCTGCAATTGCCGCTTTTTTGGTATTTCCTGTCTGATGAAAACGGCATTCCCATTTTCATCTCGTTCCGGTATCGGTCGATGGTTCGTTCAAATATTCCTATATGAACGGATTTTCGGTTATATGCTGTGGCCATCTGTCCAGTGATTCCCGCAAAAATGTCCGACACGGGATCAGCAACCGATACTGCGTTTATATAAGGAGGTTTGTGCGAAATTTCGTCAGCATACCCTCTTCCTGTTCCGCTGCTTCAAAGGCCGCCGCTGCCGGAGTTTGCGCCGTATACGAAAGATGGGGCGCACGGCGTGCCTCACTCTTCCGCGCCATCCAATCCCCGTAAAGCCACGGCTTTGCTCTGCACTTTAATCGTTTGTCCGCGAAATTTCGTTTGTATTCTTGCAAATACACGCAGGATCGGTAATCCCCGTCCCGCATATAAAACACCGCCCCGAACAGAAACATATCCGTTCAGGGCGGCCGGTAAGCGATATTTTGTGTATATGGATATAAATTTAGAACAATCGGCAGGCTTCTGCCTTTACGCCTGCCCGGTTTTCTGAGGAGTCTGCTCCTCCGGCAGACACTTTCTGAAAGCGGTAGGCAAAGGCTCCTTCCCCGTATAAAGCAGATACCCCGGAGGCATGGCGCCCTCCGTCTGCCCGGCATACACCTGCATCTGCCACTCTACATGGGTGAAGATATGTCTGCGGCCATACACCAGCAGACTTCCCGTAAGCCGCAGCCCCCAACGAGTCAAAGCCCGGGCCGCTTCCTCCGCAGAAAGATGCCCCGGCAGATTGGGCAGTTCATACAGCCCGGCCAAAAGCCCGGTCTCTCCCCGGCGGCGTACCCATAGCTGCCCCTCCTGATCCCGCAGCACAAATACTGTCATCTTTTCCATGCGCCGGGGCTTTTTCTGGGTACGCACAGGCCGCAGGACCTGGGTGCCCCGCTGTCTGGCCAGACATATGACGCCCAATGGACAGCTTTCGCACCGGGATCCCTCGGGCAGGCATACCAGAGATCCCAGATCCATAAAACTCTGGTTCAGGTCTCCCGGCCGGATCAGCTCCTGCTGCCGCAGAAATTCCCGCCAATGCTTCTGGGTGGCAGGTTGAAGAACATCCCGTTCATCATCAAACAGCCGGGAAAGGATCCGCAGCACGTTGCCGTCCACCGCCGGTTCCGGTTCTCCAAAGGCAATGGAAGCAATAGCTCCCGCCGTATAAGGGCCAATGCCCGGGAGCTTTTCCAATTCCTTTGCCTCCCGTGGGAATGTGCCGCCCCGGGTCTGCACCAGCAGCTGTGCAGTTTTTTGCAGATTTCTGGCCCGAGAATAGTAGCCCAGCCCCTCCCACAGCTTCAGCAGCGTTTCCTGCGGGCACAGGGCTAAAGCCTCCAGTGTGGGAAGCGTTTCGAAAAAGCGGGTGTAATAGGGGATCACCGCCGCCGCCCGGGTCTGCTGGAGCATGATCTCCGATACCCAGATGCGATAGGGATCCCGGGTGTGCCGCCAGGGCAGATCCCGCCGGTTGGCATCATACCATTGCAAAAGAAGGAAAATAAAATCCATGTTGGCAGTATACCACAGTTGTGCTATACTGCCAAAGGAAATTCAAGTAAACGAGGCGATCCCATATGGAATTTGAAACTATCTCCCGCCAGGCCGCTCAGGCCATGGCCATTCTTCTGGAGGCCGCCAAGCCCGCTCCCGGCAGCCTGATGGTGCTGGGCTGCTCCACCAGCGAGATGGTGGGCCGGCGCATCGGCTCCTGCTCCAGTCAGGAGGCTGCCAAAGCCCTTCTGGACGGTATCCTCCCCATTGTACGCGAAGCCGGCCTGCTGCTGGCGGTGCAGGGCTGCGAGCATATCAACCGCTCCCTTTGCATGGAACGCACCGCCGCCGCAAAGCTGGGCTTTGACGAGGTATGGGTCAAGCCCCATGCCCACGCCGGCGGCGCCTGCATCACCGAATACTACAGCCGGCTTCAGGATCCCGTTATGGTGGAAGGGCTGCAGAGCCGGGCCACGCTGGGCATGGATATAGGCGATACCCTTATCGGCATGCATATGCGGCCCGTAGTGGTGCCCGTTCATTCCGACCTCCGGCGCATGGGAGAGGCCAATCTGGTGCTGGCTTTTTCCCGCCCCAAATATGTAGGCGGGCCCAGAGCCCAGTATGCCGCCGCCATCCGCTGAAACGAAAGTCCATCCATTCTTTTACATGAATTTGTAACAAAAGGCGCCTTTCGGGCGGAAAATGTTGAAAAATCATCGTTCTAACCCATAAAAAACATTTGCAATCAGGGATTTTTTAGCATATAATATGAAATTGTCCAATGCAGGGTCTGTGGTTGCAAGTTGATGCCAGTCGCAGGCGAAACAATCCACATAAGCGGGTAAAATTGCCCGTGAGCATGGTGCGGCTTAGATGTAAGTCCAACCGGTATACAACCGAGAGAAGCAGTAGTGGGGAGCACAGCGCTTAGGAGCGAACCTTCCAGTTGGCGGGTGTGGGGGCAAAGACCAGGTCAGCCTGTTTGGATAACTAACTTAAAGGGGAAAGACAACACATGTACGAAGACAAGACACTGGTATGCAGGGACTGCGGCCGCGAATTCATTTTCACTGCCGGTGAACAGGAGTTTTATGCGGAGAAGGGATTCCAGAATGAGCCCGTCCGCTGCAAGGATTGCCGCAACAACCGCAAGAGCCAGCAGCGCGGCGGCGAGCGGGAAATGTATGATGCAGTGTGCGCAGACTGCGGCGCACCCACCAAGGTTCCCTTCCAGCCCCGTAACGACAAGCCCATCTACTGCTCTGCCTGCTACGCCAAACATCGCAGATAAATCACTTTTCCGGCAAAAGATCCTCCGCACATGTTGCGGAAGGATCTTTTTTTGTGCAGATCTGCAGGCCTGTCCATGGTACAAAGACCACAATCGGTCATATCCACCAGTGAGGGGTAAGGGCTTCCAGGGTCACGATCTCGTTTTTCTCGTAATCCAGCATCACTTCCATATTCTTATATCCCTCCGGCATGAGCTGTGCCATAAGCTCACGGCAGGCGCCGCAGGGAGGCATGACTTTTCCGTCCCAATTCACAGCTACCACCCGCCTTATGGCGTCCTCGCCGTTGGTAAGCATATTAAAAACCGCATTTCTTTCGGCACAGATCCCCAGGGTGCAGGCGCCATCCACGCAAACACCCACATAGATCCGCCCGGATGCCGATTCGATGGCCCCCCACCCCGCCGGCTTCTATTATTCCGGATACCTTGCGGGGCTTCAGCACTGCCCTGGCTTCTGCATACAGCTTGCTCCATATCTTATCCATGGTCCCGTCTCCTTTTTTACTCTATTTGTAACCGTTTCTCCTGCCCCTATCCAGCCCTGTCCCGGGCCGGCGAGGGGATGCACGGCCGGGAACCGGCCTGCAGCGCCCAAAGGTGCATCCCGCTCCCCGAATACCGGGGCACTCCCATTTGCGGCGGGTTCGTATACAGCGTTCTTCCCGTTTCTCCGCACCTGAAAAGCATCACAGCAATCCCTCCGTAAAGCCGGGGAGGCATGACCTCCCGGGCTTCTGCTTGCAGAGAGACGTCTTTAGGCGTACAATACAGGCAGAAACACGCAAGGAGACGGCTATGGCTTGGATAAATGAGGATCGGGAGGGGCGGCTGGCAAACATCCGCTGCTTTCTGCTGGATCTGGACGGCACGGTATATCTGGAGGACAGCTGGATAGAGGGCGCAGTGGACTTTCTCCGCCGCATTGAAGCCACCGGACGCCGCTATCTGTTTTTGACCAATAACTCATCCCGGGGGCGGGAGGACTATGTGCGTAAGTTCCAGACCATGGGATTCCCCGTAGATAAGGAAAAGATCATCGCTTCCGGAGAAGTTACCGCCGCCTATGTAAAGCGGCGCTATCCGGGCAAACATGTATTTCTTCTGGGAAACCCTTCCCTGCAGGCGGAGTTTTCCCGCTGGGGCATCCCTTTGGGCGGCGAAGAAGCGGAAGTGCTGGTCACGGGCTTTGATACCACCCTGACCTATGCGTCCCTGGCCACCGCCTGCTCGCTGGCCCGGCGGGGCGTCCCCTACATTGCCACACATCCGGATATCAACTGCCCCGTAAAGGGCGGCTTTATCCCGGATATCGGGGCCATAGAAGCCTTTATCGCCGCCTCTTCCGGCCGGCACCCGGATATCATTCTGGGCAAGCCCCACCCGGGGATCATTGACTATGCCCTTATGCGGGCCGGGGCTCTGCGTCAGGAAACGGCCATGGTGGGAGACCGGCTGTATACGGATATCCCCGCCGGGATCCGCAACGGGCTGACCTCCATCCTGGTGCTTTCCGGGGAGGGCAGGCTGGAAGAGCTGCCCCGCTATCCGGATCAGCCCCACCTGATCTTCTCTTCCGTAAAGGAGATCACGCCCCTGCTGTGAGCCCGGCCGGTTTTCCCGCCAATAAAGCTTTTGCACAGGCCCGAAGGGCGGGGGATGCACGCAGTGCGGCTTTCGCCGCCCTGCTCTGCGGGGCTGCGCCCCGCAGGCGCGGTCTCCGCGCCGTGCATCCCCCGCCCTTCGGGTCAGGTTTTATTCCTTTTCTCCGCTCCGGCCGGGTTCCGGCGGTCATTCCTCTTCTGCAGGAGGGTTCCGGTCGTAGGTATCCAGAAAACTGTACCGCCTGCCCCCGGTCTTATAGCCCACCACGGCGTCCAGGCTCACGTTTTCCACGCTGGCAAAGATCCTGGCCTCCACCTGGGGGTTGTCCGCCCTCATCCGGCGGATAAGCTCCTTTACCTCCATCCGCTTGGAACGGTTCTCGTTGTTGGTGCAGCTGGTGCAGGTATCGGTAAACTTGCAGGCGCACTGAATAAAATACAGCCCGTTATAATCCCGCCAGGCCTTTATATCCTTCTCCCGGATCAGATACAGGGGGCGTATCAGCTCCATCCCCGGGAAGTTGGTGCTGTGGAGCTTGGGCATCATGGTCTGTATCTGCCCGCCCCAAAGCATACTCATCAAAATGGTCTCTATCACATCGTCATAATGATGCCCCAGGGCGATCTTGTTGCAGCCCAGTTCCCGGGCGTAGTGATACAGGTGACCCCTGCGCATCCGGGCGCACAGGTAGCAGGGGGATTTTTCCACATGATAGACAGAGGCAAAGATGTCCGATTCAAATATTTCTATGGGCACACCCAGCTTCCGGGCGTTCTCCTCAATGATGCGCCGGTTTTCCGGGCTGTAACCCGGATCCATCACCAGAAAGCGCACCTCAAAGGGGAATTTGCTGTGAAGCTGCAGCTGCTGAAAGAGTTTGGCCATGAGCATGGAATCCTTGCCTCCCGAAATGCACACGGCGATCCTGTCCCCTTCCTGTACCAGCGCATACCGGCGAATGGCTTTGGTAAACTGGCACCACAACGGCTGACGAAACTTTTTTTGCAGGCTGGTTTCCGCCTTTTCCTGCAGATTTTCCTGCTGCCGCTGCATCTGCCCCTTCAGCCAGGCGGAATAGCCTCCCTCCAGGCTGAAAGCCTCATACCCCTGTTCCGCCAGCATCTCCGCCGCCTCCCGGCTGAACTGCCCCCGGGCGCAGTATACAATAAGCTTTCTGCCGTCATGGGGCAGGGTACAGTCCTCCAGCGCCTCCCGGGGCATGGCCAAAGAGCCGGGGATACAACCATATTCCCGGCTTTGGGCATTGCGTATATCCAGCAGCACATAGCTGCCCGGCTCCAAAGCGGCAAAGGCCTCCAGGGTCATATCCATAGAGCCGCCCTCAGTCATCCCAGCGGGCGGCAGGGGTAGCCCGCATGGCCAGAATGGTCCGCTCTATCAATTCATCCAGACTCCAGCCCAGCATATCCGCTCCCCGCTGGATGACTTCCCGGGAACAGCCTGCGGCAAAGGCAGGGGTTTTGAACTTTTTCTTTACGGATTTCAGCTCCAGATCCGCCACGCTCCGGGAGGGTCGCATGATCGCCACGGCGCCGATAAGGCCCGTAAGCTCATCCGTAGCATAAAGCACCTTTTCCATTTCATGCTCGGGCTTTATATCTACGGTAAGGCCGTAGCCATGGCTGGCGGCAGCCCGAATGAGCCGTTCGTCCAGCCCGGCTTCCCGCATGAGCTGCTGCTCTTTGATGCAGTGCTGCTCCGGGTATTTTTCAAAGTCCAGGTCGTGGAGCAGGCCCACCAGCCCCCAGAACTCCGCTTCTTCTCCGTAGCCCAGCTCCCGGGCAAAATATTCCATCACTCCGGAAACGATCTGGGCGTGCTTCAGATGAAAGGGCTCCTGATTATAGGTTTCCAGCAGGGCCGTGGCTTCTTCTCTGGTAGGGATCATTGTATCTGCTTCCTCCGTAAAAATTGAGATCGTTTTATTTTACTCCTTTTTCTCCTCTGCAAACAAGGGGGTGGAAAGATATCTGTCTCCGGTGTCCGGCAGCAAAACCACAATGGTCCGGCCCTCATTCTCCGGCCGCCGGGCCAGCTCTATGGCCGCCCATACCGCCGCTCCGGAGGATATCCCCACCAGCACCCCTTCCCTGCGGCCTATCTCCCGGCCCAGGGCAAAGGCATCCTCATTCTGCACGGGGATCACTTCATCATATACATCCGTATCCAGGGTATCCGGCACAAAGCCCGCCCCGATGCCCTGTATCTTGTGGGGGCCTGCCTGCCCTCCGGAAAGAACGGGCGAACTCCACGGCTCCACAGCCGCCACATACAGCCGGGGATTTTTCTCCTTCAGATACCGGCCCGTCCCGGTAATGGTGCCTCCGGTGCCTACCCCGGCCACAAAGAGGTCTACGTTTCCTTCCGTATCCGCCCAGATCTCCGGGCCGGTAGTCTCATAATGAGCCCGGGGGTTGGCCGCATTGGTAAACTGCCCCGGGATAAAGCTGCCGGGAATCTCCTTTGCCAGCGCCTGCGCCTTTTCTATGGCTCCGGCCATGCCCTTTGCGCCGGGCGTCAATATCAGTTCCGCCCCATAGGCCTGCATGATCTGCCGTCGCTCCACGCTCATGGAATCCGGCATGACGATGAGCAGCCGGTAGCCCCTTGCCGCCGCCACGGAGGCAAGACCGATGCCTGTGTTGCCGCTGGTAGGCTCTATGAGCACCGACCCCGGGCCTATGAGTCCCCGTGCCTGGGCATCGTCCAGCATGGCTTTGGCAATGCGGTCCTTTACGGAACCGGCGGGGTTAAAATATTCCAGCTTGGCCAGGATCCGTGCCTTCAGGCCGTAAGTCCGTTCCAGATGCACAAGTTCCAGCAGGGGGGTGTGGCCGATAAGCTGATCGGCGGATGTATATATGTGTGCCATTATTGTTTTTCTCCTTTGATCCATATGTAGTGCGGGGCGGAGGGGAACATTTTTCCTTCGCCTCTCCCCAACATCGGAATCCTATAAAAAGCTGCTTCACAAAGCGGCTCCTCTCCTGCAATATAAGTACAAAAAAAGCAGAAAGCCCGCCCCGGCCTTCTGCTTCCGCTTACAGATATGAAAAGATCATCCCGCAGCAGGCAGGGCAAGCCGGGCGTATCCGCAGATACACATCCGCATCTCCTTACACATGCTGCCATAAGTGCTCATGGAATGTCTCCTTTTATCTACCTACCTGGTAGGTTGGTCAGGGTATACGCCGCCCTGGGGCATTTGTCAATGGGGCACTGGGGTATTATTTTTCCCGGGCGGCATTGGCCTGCTGCTGGAGCGCTTCCATGCGCTTATCCAATGCGGCGCTGATTTCGGCGCACTCTTTCAGCTCCTGCTCGATATGGGCCTGATTTGCCTCCCCCAGATCCTTCTTGTAGCGGATCTTATGCTCCAGACTGGCCCACCAGTCCATGGAGATGGTGCGGAACTGCACTTCCACCTTCATGAGCTTTTTGCGGTTATGGAGAAAGATGGGCACCTCCACGATCAGATGGAGGCTCCTGTAGCCGTTGGGCTTCGGGTTCTGGATATAGTCCTTGCGCTCCACCAGAAGGATATCATCCTGCCGCAAAAATGCCTCCGAAAGCATGTATATATCCGAAGGATAGGAGCATATCACCCGCACGCCGGCAATATCGTGGATCTCCTCCTGGATCCTTTCCACATTCAGGGGCAGAGAAATGCCCTTGCGGGTGAGCTTTTCGGCAATGCTGTCTACAGATTTGAGCCGGGTCCGGATGCTTTCGATGGGGTTGCGGTCATACTGCAGGGAAAGCTCCTCGTTGAGCACGTTGAACTTGGTGGCCACCTCCATCATGGCGCAGTTGTAATAAGCCATAAGCTCCCGGTAGGGATAGATCCTGTCCTGCACCATGGTTCTGAGCTTATCGGATATGGGCATGCCGCCCAGCATTTTTCCTGAAATATCCATTATATATGTCCCTGTCTGAAAATTCCGGAGTCTCCGGATAGGGTCAGTATAGCATATCCGGAGTCAAAGCTCCATAGGCCGCCTTTAATATATACCGGCCTTCAGTTATTGGGGGTAAAGCCCCGGCCCACCACTTCCCGGGTATCGATGATGGAGAGCATGGCCGAAGGATCTATATCCAGCACGATCCGGCGGATGGCCGCCAGTTCCATGGTGCGGGCCAGCACATATACCAGAGTTTTATCCTGCCCGGTGTATGCCCCCTTGGCAGGGATCAGGGTCACGCCCCGGTGCACCTCCCGGAGCACATGGGGGGCGATCTCCTCCCACCGATCCGAAATGATAAACAGGGTCTTGGTGCGGTTGAGCCCCAGCAGCACATTGTTGAACACCGTGCTGGAAACGAACATGACCAGCATGGCCAGAGCCGCCTTATCCAATCCTTTTACAAAAGCCAGGGCTCCGGTGATCAAAATGTTGAACCCGTAGCTGATGGTGCCCATGGGAAAGGAAAACTTTTTTGACAGCAGCAGCGCCAGGATATCTATCCCCCCGGTGGAAGCCCCCCGCCGGACGATAGGCGCCGCCGCCGCCCCGCAAATCACCGCCCCCAGCAGCACCCCGGTAAGCTGCGACAAAGGATTGCTCCAGTCGAAGGGGATGCGTACCCGGGCCGTCATGGCCATGGCGGCGGAAAAATACAGGGAAGCGATAATGGTATACAGGGTGAACTTGAAGTGCAGCTTCCACACGGCCAGCAGCAGCAGAGGGATGTTCAGCAGCAGAATGGTCAGCCAGGAGGGGAAGCCCGTTACATACTCCAGCAGCATCCCCACGCCGGTCAGACCCCCGCTGATAAGGCCGTTGGGCTTATACAGCCCATTGATGGCGGCGCACTGTATGGTGACCATGACCAGAATGATCCCCAAAGTGCAAAGCTCGTTTTTCCAGTTCCAGTTTCCGTTTTTCAGGGAGGCCTTCAGCTGCCCCCAAAGAGTGATCTGTTTCTTTTCCATACCGGCAGGATACCAGAACCGGCTCCGGATTGCAACACCCCCCGGCCCCATAAGTTCCCGGGCAGTGCAGAGCAGCGTGAAGGCCGACGGAATATGCAGCCTTTCCTGCGTTTTTTCCTGAAACCCGCCAAAAATTCCCCTTTTTCGGATCCGATCGTTTTTTTAAAAATTTATTCTCTTTTTATGCTTGACATAAAGAGGGGAAACTGCTACACTACGTCTTGGAAACGTTTCCGGAAACGTTTCCGGTATGAGTAAAGCAGGTTAGCAGCATGGATACACGCATTACAATCAAGGAGATCGCAGAACTCTCCGGGGTAGGCATCAGCACCGTTTCCCGTGTGCTCAACAAGCGTCCGGACGTAAACGATGCAACCCGGGAGCGGGTCATGGAGGTGATCCGGCGGGTGGGCTACGAGCCCAACGTAAACGCCAAACACCTCAAGCAGCTTTCCACGGAGTCTGTAGCGGTCATCGTCCGGGGGCGGAACAACCTGTTCTTCTCCGGCCTGCTGGAATTGCTGCAGGCCCGGATACAGGAAACGGGGCTGCGGTTCCTTCCTTATTACATCGGGGAAGAGGACGACGAAGTCCAGGAAGCCCAGCGCGTGTATGCCGAGCGAAAAGTCCGGGGGATCATCTTTCTGGGAGGCTGCCATGCCGACTGGGACGATAAACTCCGGGTGCTGCCCATTCCCTGCGTATATTCCACGGTGAACGCCGCTTCTTCCAAGGCGGAGAACGTATCCAGCGTCAGCGTGGATGACAGGCGGGGGGCCCGGCAGGCGGTGGATTACCTGTTTTCCTGCGGGCACCGGGAACTTCTGATCCTGGGGGGCGAGACCCAGGGCTGGAACACTGCCAACCAGCGCTATAAGGGCGTATGCGACAGCTTCCGGGCCAGGGGCCGCCAGCTGGAGGAAGCCCGGTATCTGACCTCCCCCTTTTCCTTTGCGGATGCCTACAAGGCCATCCGCTCCTACAACGGCCCGCCCTACACGGCGGTATTCGCCATGTCGGATACCATGGCCATCGGCGCCTGCCGGGCGCTGCTGGACATGGGGCTTCAGATCCCCCGGGACGTATCCGTCATCGGGTATGACGGCATAGAGCTGACGGCCTACTGCCAGCCGGCGCTGGCCACCATCCGCCAGCCCCAGGAAGCGCTGGCCCGGGAAAGCGTATCCCTGCTCCTGCGGGGCATGGAGCAGCCCGGCGCCCATGTGCTGCTGGATACGGAGCTGATCCCCGGGGCCTCCGTGCGGTGCCTTCTCTGATGAAGACGCCCACCTCTCACTAACGGCTGTAAGCGCACCTAAAGTGTGCCTGCACATAAAAAATATAAGGAGAAACAGAAATGAAAAAAGTATTGGCATTCCTTCTGACGCTGGCCATGGTATTTTCCCTGGTAGCCTGCACCAGCAATAACGAAAGCAAGCCTGACGCTGACGACAAGCCCGCTTCCACCGAAACCGAGAAGCCCGCTGACGCCCAGACCGAAAAGCCTACTGACGCCGCCGAAACCGAAAAGCCCGCTCAGGCCGAAGGTTCCGTATACTTCCTGAACTTCAAGCCCGAAGCCGATCAGGCCTGGCAGGATCTGGCCAAGGTTTACACCGAGAAGACCGGCGTGCCCGTAAAGGTCCTCACCGCCGCTTCCGGCACCTATTCCTCCACCCTGACCGCCGAGATGGGCAAGAGCGAAATGCCCACCATCTTCCAGTGCGGCAACATGGCCGGTCTGAAGGAGTGGCAGGAGTACTGCCTGGCTCTGGACGGCACCGACTTCTTGAATGAGATGACCACCGAAGACTTCAACCTCAAGGGTGAAGACGGCAAGACCTATGCCGCCGGCTACTGCTACGAAGCATTCGGCATCATCGTCAACAAGGCCCTGCTGGAGAAGGCCGGTCACTCCGTAGAGGAGATCAAGGACTTCGCCTCCCTGAAGGCCGTTGCCGACGATATCCATGCCCGGGCTTCCGAGCTGGGCTTTGACGCCTTCTCTTCCGCAGGTCTGGACGGCTCCTCCTCCTGGAGATTCTCCGGCCATCTGGCCAATATGCCCCTGTTCTATGAGGGTGTAAACGCCGATTCCGCCACCATCACCGGCCAGTATCTGGATCTGTACAAGAACATCTGGGATCTGTACATCACCGATTCCGCTGCCGATGCTTCCCAGCTTTCCACCAAGACCGGCGATGAATCCCGTGCAGAGTTCGGCACCGGCAAGGCCGTGTTCTTCCAGAACGGTACCTGGGAATTCGCCAACCTCACCGGCGATGACTTCAAGATGAACCCCGACGATCTGGCCATGATCCCCATCTACTGCGGCGCTGAGAACGAGCAGAATGCCGGTCTGGCCTGCGGCACTGAGAACTGCTGGGCCGTGAACGCCAAGGTTTCCGAGGCCGATCAGAAGGCTTCTCTGGACTTCCTGTACTGGGTCGTGACCTCTGACGAGGGCACCAAGATGATGGCCGAGCAGTTTGGCCCCATCCCCTTCAAGAATGCCAAGGAATCCTCCAACGTCTTCTTCAATGATGCCAACCGGCTCATGAGCGAAGGCAAGTACACCGTGACCTGGGCCTTCAACTACACCCCCAACGTGGATACCTGGAGAGCTGGCGTTGTGTCTGCTCTGACCGCTTACTCCGCCGGCAACGGCTCCTGGGACGATGTGGTCACCGCCTTTGTACAGGGCTGGGCCGCTCAGTGGGCTTTGCAGAACGGCTAAAGTTCTGATATACTTACACAAGGGCAGGAAAAGCTTCCTGCCCTTGCTCCCCTTTTCCCTCCTATTCTTCCCCATAACCGTACAAAAGGAGTCGTCCTATGAAAAAACGCCGCTCCGAAAGCAAAACCAACCTGAACAGCAGGCTTATCCGCCGGCCCATACAGCGGTGCTTTCCCCTGTTTTTGCTGCCTACCTTCGCTGCCTTCATCATCGGGTTTCTGGTCCCCTTCGTGTGGGGCAGCTACCTTTCCTTCTGCAAGTTTAACACTCCCAAAGACGCCACCTTTATCGGCATCGGCAACTACCTGAAGCTGTTCAACGACCCGGGGTTCCTCAACGCCTTTAAGAACACCGCTCTGGTGACCGTGGTCTCTGTGGTGGTGATCAACGTTTTCGCCTTTGCCGTGGCCTATGCCCTGACCCAGAAGCTCAAGGGCTCCAACCTTTTCCGCACGGTGTTCTTCATGCCCAACCTTATCGGCGGCGTGGTGCTGGGGTATATCTGGAAGATGATCTTCGACGGTATCCTCCACGCCTACAACACCTATCTTACCGCCAACGCCACCTATGGCTTCTGGGGGCTCATCATTTTGCTGGCCTGGCAGCAGATCGGCTATATGATGATCATCTACATTGCCGGGCTGCAGGCCGTGCCCGGGGATATGCTGGAGGCCGCCACCATTGACGGTGCCAACCGCTGGCAGACCCTTTGGAAGGTGATCATTCCCAACGTAATGCCCTCCATCACCATCTGCGTATTTTTGACCCTGACCAACGGCTTCAAGCTTTTTGACCAGAACATGGCCCTTACCGGCGGCGCCCCTGTGGTGACCCTGGCCACCGGCCATCAGGTGAGCATGACGGAAATGCTGGCGCTGAACATTCTTTCCACCTTTAACATCGGCAAAAACTGGCACGGTGTGGCCCAGGCCAAGGCCGTTGTGTTCTTTATTCTGGTGGCGGTTCTGGCCCTTGCACAGCTGCGCGCCACCCGTTCCAAGGAGGTACAGCAATGAAAAAACGTCATGTGGGCAGCACCATACTGTCTGTGGTTTTCGTTTTGATCTGCCTGTGCTGGCTGCTGCCTATCGGGGCGGTGCTGAACAACTCCCTCAAGTCCAACGCCTCCATCAACACGGATACCTTTGCCCTGCCCAACGAAGAAAGCTTTGTGGGGCTGCAAAACTACATCAAGGGCATGACCTTTGGCAACTATCCCTTCTATAAATCGGTGCTGTATACGGCCGTGATCACCCTGGCCTCCACCTTTCTGATCCTGCTGTGCACCTCCATGTCCGCCTGGTATGTGGCCCGGGTAGGGAGCCTGGCCACCAAGATCTTTTACTACCTGTGCGTGTTCTCCATGATCGTGCCCTTCCAGATGGTCATGTTCACCCTGACCACCACGGCGGATATGCTCAAGCTGAACACCCCCTGGACCATTCCGGTGGTCTATCTGGGCTTCGGCGCCGGGCTGGCGGTATTCATGTTCACGGGCTTTGTAAAATCCCTGCCCCTGGAGATAGAAGAAGCCGCCGCCATAGACGGCTGCGGGCCCATACGCACCTTCTTTGCGGTGGTGCTGCCCATGATGCGGCCCACCCTGATCTCCGTAGGCATTCTGGAGATCATGTGGATATGGAACGACTTCCTGCTCCCCTACCGGGTGCTGGATGTAAACAAGTACCGCACCATCTCTCTGCATCTGCAATATCTGCAGGGCAGCTACGGTACCGTAGATATGGGGGCCACCATGGCCATTATCATGCTGAGCATCCTGCCGGTGATCATCGCCTATCTCTTCTGCCAGAAGTACATCATCAAGGGCGTGGCCGCCGGGGCCGTAAAAGGATAAACCTTCTCAATCATAGAAAAGTCCGGGACAGATCTGTCCCGGACTTTTTATATGCGCTCAGGCTGCCCCGCCTGTTCCATAAAAAGGAGCGAAGGGACATAAACGCCTCTTGGCTCCGAAAAACGCCGGGCAGTACAAACGGCGCAGCCTGAAAAGCCGCGCCGCCCCGCATCCAAAATGCTTTTGTGCATACGCACCTGATCTATTCCCGGGGTGGGGTGCGTATTTCTATGCTGCCGCCGGTTTCCAGATCCTTACCGTCCAGCAGCAGGAGCTTCTCCGCCAGCAGCCGGGAAAATCCCGCCACAATGGCGGCGGAGGTGATAAGCTCCTCCGTAGTGTTCACGGCCATCTCTGTGGTATCCGCATGATCCAGAATGGCGAAACTGACCACCCGCACCTGGTCCACAAAGAACCGGGCGGACAGGGCATGCCGCTGCACAAAGGAATCATAAGCCCGGCGAACCTCTTCTTCCTCCTGCCCCTGAGGCAGCAGAGACATGATCATGACCATATTCAGGCTCTGCTTCAGGGCGCAGATCATGATCAGGTACGCAATGTGGAGCCGGTAATACTTTTTCTTTCTGGGGCCGGGCATGATCCCCCGGCGGACGTAGTTGTTGATGGCGGAGCTGGTGACCACGTCCTCCTCCTTCAGCTCCGGCGGCATATAATCCAGGTACCGCTTCAGCAGATCCACCACCTGTTCCATATACAGGCCGAAATCGGGTATATCCTCCCAGGCAGGCAGCCGAAACCCGATGAGATATTTTTCCCACCGCCGGAGTTTGCCGGCAATGAGCGCTTTATCATATGCCATGGTGCCGCCCCCTTTCATCATACAGTATACTATAGTGCGATCCTGTTGTAAAGCACACTTACTTCCGGTTATGGGAAAGTATATTCGTGTGTCCGCTTGACATATGCACATTGACGTGATAATCTGTTCTCATAGATTAGATTTAATGAGGTGATTGATCGTGTACAGGATCCTGACCGATACCTCCGCCAACCTTAACGGCAGTCTGCTGGAGCAGAACGGCGTAGCGGAGATCCCCTTTTCCTTTTATGTAAACGAAGAAGAGCACCGGTGTCTGGATGTAGAAGGCTTTGACAGCAGGGCTTTTTACGACGCCATGCGTCAGGGAGCCAAAGTGCAGACCTCTCAGGTGCCCCCGCTGCTGTATGAACAGACCATGCGCCCCATTTTGGAAAAAGGCCAGGATGTGCTGTTTATCGGCATGTCCTCGGGGATCAGCGGCTCCTTCCAGTCTGCCTGGACTGCTTCCCGTCAGCTGCAAAGCGAGTTTCCGGAACGGAAGATCCGTCTGGTAGATACGCTGGGCGCTTCCCTGGGGGAGGGGCTGCTGGTGCTGCAGGCTGCCCGCTGGCAGCAGGAGGGTGTGACGCTGGAGGAATCCGCCGCCCGTCTGGAGGCCCTGCGGGAACGCATGTGCCAGGTGTTTACGGTGGAGGATCTGCGCTATCTGCGTGCTACAGGGCGGCTTTCCAATGCAAAGGCGGCCATTGGCACCATTTTGAACATCAAGCCCCTGCTGAAGGGAGATCCTCAGGGAAAGATAGTCTCCTTTGCCAGGATCCATGGCCGCAAAGGCTCCATCCGGGCGCTGGCAGAACAGTATGATGCCTATGTGCGGGAGGCGGAAAGCCAGACGGTGGGCATCGCCCATGCCGACTGCCCGGAGGATGCCGCCTGTCTGGCCAGGCTTCTGCAGCGCAACCACCCGCCCCGGGATATTCTGACCGTAGTATATGAACCCGTTACCGGTTCCCATGTGGGCCCGGGGACACTGGCCCTCTTCTTCCTGGGAGATCCCGCTTTTCGTGCCGCCGGCAGATAACCCGGGGAGATCTTCCCCTTTTCTCCCCGGGGGATGCAAAAGCGGCCGGAATGTGGTATACTCTCCTTACTATCCAGTCAGGGAGAAAATGCTTTATGCCGCAGAAAACCGGCTTTCACGGGCAGGTCTCGGATAGTTTCCGGGCTGCCCTTTTTCTTATCCTTTCCGGCGGGTTTCAGGATGCCTATACCTACTGCAACCGGGGCCGGGTCTTTGCCAACGCCCAGACGGGGAACATTGTGCTCATGAGCACCCACCTGTTTGAAGGGCAATGGGGGGAGGCCGTAAAATATCTGATACCTCTGGCCGCTTTTATTCTGGGCACTGTTGCTTCGGAATGGATGCACATCCGGCTGAAGGGCTGCCGCCGCCTTCACTGGCGGCAAACGGTGCTGCTGCTGGAGATGGGGATTCTGCTGGCAGTTCCCTTTCTGCCCCACGGGCTGGATCCCCTGGCCAACGGGCTGGTATCCTTTGTATGCGCCCTGCAGCTCCAGGCCTTCCATAAGATCCGGGGCCACGCCTATGCCAGCACCATGTGCATCGGCAACATGCGCAGCGGCACAGAGGCTTTATGTACCTATCTGCACACCCGGGATAAAGCCTTTCTGCACAAATCCCTGACCTATTTTTCGGTCATCGGCGTATTTGCCGTGGGCGCCGGGCTGGGGAGCTACATGACCAACCGGCTGGGGGAAGGCGCCCTGTGGGTATGCTGCGGACTGTTGCTGGTGAGCTTTTTGATGATGTTTGCCCGGGAAACCCCGGAACAGACCCGCTGATCTCCTTTTGTTCATACATAAAGCCCCGCTCTCTGTGCCTGCAGCACGGAACGGGGCTTTTTCTTTTGTGCGGTGCATACTCTCTCTGCAAGTTCTGCCCCAGCCTCCCTCGTCCTCTTTTCGATCGGCCTTCATAGACGGACGGCCGCCCCGCCGGCATCTGCCGCCAAAGGCATTGTTCCGCCCTTTCTCCCCACGGCGCCTGCCTTTGCCCGCAAAGAAGCACAAAAAAGCTGCGGCCCGCCGGGAACCGCAGCTGTGTGCATATGTTTTTGAAAAATCAGTTTGCCCGGCCTTTGGATGCCTTATAGGCGGGCACCTCCAGCTTATTCTTTTGAAAATACTCCTGCACCATCTTTGCAACGGTACCGGACAGGGCAAACAGGCCGATAAAGTTGGGGATGGCCATAAGGCCGTTAAAAGTATCCGCCAGCTCCCATACCACGTCCAGAGAAGCTACCGCCCCCAGAACCACTACCACCACGAACAGGCCCTGATAGATCTTAAAGCCCTTCATGCCGAAAAGGAACTGGGCACAGCGGGCGCCGTACAAAGCCCACCCCAGAATGGTGGAAAAGGCAAAGAACACAATGGCCACGGCCACAAACAAAGAGGCCAGCTTCATGCCGAACACCGTGGCAAAAGCGTTGGTCACCAGCTCCGTCCCGGGCTTGACGCCGAAGTTCACCGGCACATTGCTGATGATGACCGTCAGCGCCGTAAGCGTGCAGATAACAATGGTGGTAAGAAACACCTCGAAAATGCCGTAAAAGCCCTGCTCCACGGGGCTCTTGGTATCGGAAGCCGCATGGGCGATGGCCGCCGAGCCCAAACCCGCCTCGTTGGAAAAGGCGCTGCGCCGCAGACCCCACACCACAGCCTCTTTCAGAGCGATGCCCGCTGCGCCGCCCAGCACAGCCCTGGGCACGAAGGCCGCCTCAAATATTTTGGCAAAGCACTCCCCTACCCGGGAGATGTTGCCGAAGATCACCGTCAGGGTAAAAGCCAGATACAAAAGGCTCATAAGCGGCACCAGCTTTTCCGTTACGGCGCCGATGCGCTTGATGCCCCCGAAAAGGCTCAGGGCCGTAAGCGCCGCCAGCAATATGCCTATCCCCCACTGCAGCAGCACTACCCCCTGCTGGCTCACAGGGCGGAACGCCTGCACGGCAATGATCACCGAACCGGAGATGGAGTTGGCCTGACTGAGATTCCCCACGCCAAAAGAAGCCAAAGCCCCCAGAGCCGCATAGCATACTGCCAGCCAATGCCACTTTTTGCCCATGCCGTTTTGGATATAATACATGGGGCCGCCTACCCAGTCGCCCTTTTCATCCCGCTGGCGGAAGCGCACGGCCAGCGATACCTCGGAAAACTTGACGATCATACCCAGCAGGGCGGCCATCCACATCCAGAACACGGCGCCGTAGCCCCCCATGGCAATGGCCTGACAGGTACCCACAATATTGCCGGTACCTACCGTAGCCGCCAGAGCCGTGGTCACGGCCTGAAAAGGCGTTACTGCCCCTGCCCCGGCTTCGGATTTTTTAAACATCTTGCCCAGGGTGTTGCGCATGATGTATCCGAACTTTCGGAATTGCAGGAAACGGCAGCGAACTGTCAGAAAAATGCCCCCCACAAACACGCAGCCCAGCAGGATATAGACCCATGCAATGGTATTGACGGTGCTGTTGACCTGCATCAAGGTATTAAAAAAGCCCATTGTTTTTCCCCATAGATGTGTATTGCCGTTCAATTTCGCTTGCCCGGCCTCCCCTATTATAAGAGCAAATTGAACCCTTCGCAAGAGAGAAGCTGGCACGGCTGCTTATATATTATTCCTACAAAATACAAAACAGGCCCCGGCGATAAAAAAGCATGCCCCCCATTCCCACCATGGAGTGCCCTTGCATGGGTTCCGGCCCCGGTGTATACTTACAGCACCATCTTTTTGCTTAAAGGAGTGCCGCCATGGTATATGAGATCCGGGATCCCCGCCCGCTGATGCCCCTCTTCGGCCCATGGGAAGAAACCATGCTCTATTCCTGCTTTCAGGGCGTTATGGGCAAGCTCTATGCCGACTCTTCCCTTGCCCCCCGGTGGGCTTTGGCCGAACTGGGGGATTTTGCCTTTCTGGCCGGGGCCCCCTGTGAAGAAGCCGTCCGCCACCCCCTTTTCAGCCGCGCCTTCTGCATTTTGACGCCCCAAAGCGAAGCCTGGAGCCAGGCCATAGAGACGGTCTGGGGCAGGCAGGCACGAGCTGTGTGGCGGTATGCTACCAGAAAGGATCCGGACGCCTTTGATCCGGGGGTGCTGCTGCAGGCGGAGAACAGTCTGCCTGCCGGATTCACTCTGCGGGAAATGGATGAAAGCCTGTATCATGCCTGTCGGTCCGCCCTCTGGAGCCGGGATCTGGTGGGCCAGTTTCCCGACTGGGAGAGCTTTTCCCGGCTGGGGCTGGGAGTGGCCGTTCTGGCGCCCGACGGCTCTTTAGCCGCAGGGGCCGGCACCTACAGCCGGTACATGGAGGGCATAGAAATAGAAATCGACACCCGGCCGGATCTGCGCCGCCGCGGGCTGGCCATGGCCTGCGGGGCCCGGCTTATCCGCCTGTGCCTGCGCAGCGGCCTCTACCCAAGCTGGGACGCTCAGAACCCCGGCTCTCTTGCTCTGAGCGAAAAACTGGGCTATACCTTCAGCCACCGCTACCGGGCCTATGAGGTCACGGCGGAATAATTTCTCAGGCGCCGAGTGCCTCTTGTTTTTCGGCATCTCTGCTTGTTCTTTGCAAATAAAAAAACGGGTACGGCCTCCCTGCCGGGTGACCGTCCCGATTTATGGTGCAGAACAGTTTTATTTCTCCCGATGATTTTCGAACCAGTCGGTGATCTCCTTCAGACGGCGGATGCGGTGCTGAGGCTTTCCGCTGCGGGAGAGCTCATGGTTTTCGCCCCGGAAGAGCACCATCTTGCTTTCCACGCCCCGGACGGCCAGTGCCGTATACATCTGGTAGCCCTGATCGATGGGGCAGCGATAATCCTCAAAGGAGTGGATGAACAGGGTGGGAGTGGTCACCTTATCGGCATACTTCAGGGGGCTGTGGGCCCAGAGCTTCTCGGCGGAGGGCCACAGGGTGGTGTCGTTCTGATCCTCCGCAAATCCCGGGCCGATATCCGATACCCCGTAAAAGCTCACCCAGTTGGAAATGGAGCGCTGGCTGGCGCAGGCCCGGAACCGGTTCGTATGGCCGATGATCCAGTTGGTCATGAACCCGCCGTAGGAGCCGCCGGTCTCAAAGAAGTTCTTTTCGTCCATATCTGGATAGGCCTTCAGCGCCTCGTCGCAGAAGGTCATGATATCCTCATAATCCACCGTCCCATACTTGCCCCGGATGTCCATAAAGCCGCCCCGGCCGTCGGAGCCGGTGGGATTGCAGAAGATCACAAAGTACCCCCGCCCCGCCCAGTGCTGCATCTCGTGGTAGAACACGGGGCCGTATACCGTCTTGGGGCCGCCGTGGATATCCAGGATCACCGGGTACTTCTTTCCGGGCACATAGTCCATGGGCTTGAGTACAAAGCCGTGGATCTCGTGGCCCTGGCTCATAAAGCGCAGCTCCTCCGGTTGGGCCACATACTTGCCCCGAAGCACGCCCTCGTTAAAGCGGGTGAGCCGCCGGCCCCGGCCGTCATACAGCTCCTGCCCCTTCATATCAAAGAGAGCCACCATGAGCAGCTTATCCCCGTGGATATCGAAACAGTCCACGGAACCGGGACGATCCACCACCGGGGCGATCTTCCCCTCCTCCAGCTTGTAAAGGCCGGCGCTGTCAAAACGGGTGGAGATAAAGTAGAAGGTATCCCCCTCCATCTTCCATGTCTTTCCGCCGCCGTAGCGGATATCGGCGCCTACGGAGCTGCCGATGGCTTCTCCATACCGGCACAGCAGGGAAATCTCCCCGGTGGCGTAGTCCAGACGGTAAAAATCAGGGTCGGTATTCAGGCCGTGCTTTTCATCCCTGGCCAGCAGGAGCATAAAGCTCTCCCCCAGCGCATAGCCGATGATGACAAAGCCCTTGCGGCTCAGGGCTACGGGCCGTTCCTTCCCGGCAGCCAGTTCCAGCGCATACAGCTGCTCTCCGTCAAACAGGATCTGCCGGCCGACCGTATTCTCCCGGCGACTGTAGTATACGGTGCTTTCATCCTTGCTGAGCTTCACATCGGAAATATCCACGCCTTCTGCGGTCAGAGGCCGAAGCTTTTTCTTTTTGGCATCGTAATAATACAGGATACCGTAGCTGCGGCGAGTGAAGGTATCGCCGTTGAACCACCAGGGCACGGTCTCCACCACCTCATAGTCCTCTCCTTCTTTTTTGGCCTGGAGGAAGGCTTTGCGCACCTTTTCCTCCCCGGTATACAGCTTTTCAAAGCCGGGGGTCACGGAGCCCAGGGCCAGATAATCTCCGTTTTTCAGGGGCCACACCTGCTGCACGGGTATGGGCAGGGTAAAGGCCAGAGAGGCCTCGCCCCCCAGCAGAGAGATCTTATAGAAGCGGCTGGAGATATCCTCCTTATCCTTCTCCTCCTCCCGGTTTCCCTGGAACAGGATGGTATCCTCATCCAGATACTGGAACCGCAGTTCCTTGCCCCCGGCGGTGAGCTGGGCCGTTTTTCCCTGCCGGTATACATACAGGCAGGAAGCATAGCTGTTCTTTTCCTTTTGGATCCGGGTCACTCCAAAGCAGGCGCTGCCTCCTTCAGGAGAAAAGGTCACATTGGCCAAAAACGTAAAGTTACAGAAATCTTCCAGAGCGATGGGTTTCATACGGTGCCTCCAATCTTTCCGTTATGCCGGAATACGGCGTAAAACAAGTATACTATGGCCGCTGCCAAAAGGCAAGGAAGGGGCTCCCGGGGCTTTCTGTACATGACTGCGGAGCCGGGAGCTATCTGATCTGCATACGATACAGGTAGTCGGTCTTATCCGCTTCCGTGATTTTACGGATCACCCGGCAGGGGACTCCCGCTGCGACCACATCCGGCGGAACATCTTTTGTAACGATGCTGCCGGTTCCTATAATGGCGTTATCGCCGATGGTCACCCCTGCAAGCACCTTAACGTCCCCGCCCAGCCATACATTCCTCCCAATGCGGATGGGCTTGCCGCTGCAGCAGCCATGCATTCTTTCTTCCGCATCCGCTGCGTGATTCACCGGATACAGCCCTATGTTGGGCCCCAGCAGCGCATGCGCACCGATAGTCACTTCCGCACAGTCCAGAATGACGCAGCCGAAGTTGATATACACGTTGTCTCCCAGGGTAATGTTTTTGCCGAATTCACACTTGAAATCCGGTTCTATCCATACGTTTTCCCCAACTTTTTTCAGCAGCTGCCCCAGGATCTGCCTGCGCAGCTCCACTTCCTCATCCTCCGTTCTGTTATAGGCCCTGAACAGCTTTTTTGCCGCTATTCTGCGCTGAAACAGATCCGGATCAAAGTCGTTATACGGCAGCTCCTTCTGTAATCTTTCCCATTCCGTCATGATGATCCCTCCCTTGCATATTTCATTTTCCTATTAAGTGCGTCCATATACGATCGATGGGGGGTCGCCGGAAAGCAGCTCCCCGCAGCCGGGGACGCCGCCATACGAAACCGGGCCCGTATACGACTCCCGGGGGGCGCACGTTCCGGCGGCAAGGCCGCCGGAACACTGCGGGGCGGAACGCACCCGCAGGCGTGCCGCCAGGCACGCAGTGCGCCCCCGCCCCCGCTTCCCGGCCGCTTCGAACCGCTGCGCCCGCCTGTCCGTTCCACAGTCAATCAGGGGGTATGGCGCATATCAAAATGCGGATCGTTCCGCCTGTACCGGCCGTTCCCCCATGCTTTTCCGAAACAGTATACCAAAAAAGGAACCGGAAAGAAACGATTCGCATTCCTTCCCGGTTCTCTTTGTGCATATTACGTTTTACGGACAGCTCCGCCTGAAACGGACGCCCCATGGGTCTGCGGGATCAGCGATTATACAGACCCCGGCTGGTATAGTGGGTATGGAGCAGCTCATGAGCCTTGTGGCTGTTTGGCTCGCCCAGATATTCCTTATACAGGCGCTGCACCTGGGGATTTTCGTGGGACTTGCGCAGGGGCATCCCGGCATCCTCCTTATACAGGCCCTCCGCCCGCACCTTGCGCACATCCACAAAGTTGCGGATCATGCTGGGAACGATGGGCTGACCGCCGCCGTTGACGCAGCCGCCAGGGCAGGCCATGACTTCGATAAAGGTATAGTCTTTCTCCCCGGATTTGACCATATCCAGCAGTTTTTTGGCATTATCCAGTCCGCTGGTAACGGCCACCTTCACTTTGGTGCCGTTCAGATCGTATTCGGCCTCCTTGATGGCCTCTACCCCGCGAACTGCGGTAAACTCCACCTTCTCCAAAGTCTTACCGGTGACCACTTCATACACCGTGCGCAGGGCGGCTTCCATAACACCGCCGGTAGCGCCGAAAATATGCCCCGCCCCGGAGGCCTCTCCCAGCATATCGTCGCACTTTTCATCAGGCAGGCGGTCAAAGAGGATGCCTGCCTGGCGGATCATCTGGACCAGTTCCCGGGTAGTCAGGGAAACATCCACATCCGCCATGCCGTCATGGCCCAGCTCAGGCCGCTTGCATTCAAACTTCTTGGCCGTGCAGGGCATGACGGAGACCACAAAGATATCCCTGGGATCGATGCCGGCATGCTCGGCATAATAAGACTTTACCAGCGCGCCGTACATCTGCTGGGGAGACTTGCAGGTAGACAGGTTGGGAATAAATTCCGGATAGTAATGCTCGCAGAACTTGATCCAGCCGGGGCTGCAGGAGGTGATCATGGGCAGAGCGCCGCCGTTCTGAATACGGCCCAGCAGTTCGGTACCTTCCTCCATGATGGTCACGTCGGCAGCGTTGTCTACATCAAATACCTTGTCAAAGCCCAGCCTGCGGCAGGCGGCAATGAGCTTACCTTCTACATTGGAGCCCATGGGCATACCGAAACATTCGCCGATCTGCACCCGGATGGAGGGAGCGGGAGCGATGACCACATGGAGATTGGGATCGGCCAGAGCCTTCCAGACCTTTTCCGTATCGTCCCGCTCGGTCAGAGCGCCGGTGGGGCATACCTGGATGCACTGGCCGCAGTTAACGCAGCTGGTCTCGCTCAAAGGCATTTCAAAGGCGCTGGCGATGTGGGTCTTAAAGCCCCGCTCATTGGCGCCGATCACATGGACAAACTGGTTTTTGCACACGGCCACACAGCGGCGGCAGAGAATGCACTTGCTGTTGTCCCGGATAAGATGGATGGCGGAATCGTCGATATCCGGCTGAAGGGGTTCCGCAGGCCGGTATTTATCCGGATCTGCGCCGTATTCCCGGGCCAGAGTCTGCAATTCGCAGTTGGTGGAACGCACACAGCCCAGGCAGTCCATCCGGTGGTTGGAAAGCAGCAGCTCCAGCGTGGTCTTGCGGGAAGCCCGCAGGGCGGGGGTATTGGTCTGCACCTCCATGCCCTCGGCCACCTGCTGCAGGCAGGCTACGGGGTTGGAACGGGCGCCCTTTTGCTCCACTACGCACATACGGCAGGCGCCGATGGCGTTGATATCCTTCAGATAGCACAGGGTGGGGATGCTGATGCCCGCCTGCTCCGCCGCCTGGAGGATGGTATAGTTCTCCGGAACCGTCACTTCGATCCCGTTGATCTTCATGGTGATCCGCTTGATGTCTTCCATTGTAGCCTCCTCTTACTTCTTCACGATGGCGCCGAAGCGGCAGGTCTCCATGCAGGCCCCGCACTTGATGCACTTGACGGGGTCGATGAAATGGGGTTCCCGTACCCGGCCGGAGATGGCCCCTACGGGGCACTTGCGGGCGCAGGCGGTGCAGCCCTTGCACTTGCTTTCTTCTATGGTGTAGCGCATAAGCTTTTTGCATACCCCGGCGGGGCAGCGCTTATCCACCACATGGGCCACATATTCGTCCCGGAAATATTTCAGCGTGGAGAGGACGGGGTTAGGCGCCGTCTGCCCCAAAGCGCAAAGGGAATTCTTCTGGATGTAATGGCACAGCTCCTCCATCTTGTCCAGATCCTCCAGCGTGCCGTTGCCACTGGTGATCTTATCCAGCATTTCCAGCAGCCGCCGGGTGCCGATACGGCAGGCGGTGCACTTGCCGCAGCTTTCGTCTACGGTGAAATCCAGGAAGAACCGGGCCACGTCCACCATACAGGTGGATTCGTCCATAACGATCATACCGCCGGAGCCCATCATGGCGCCGATCTTCTGCAGATTGCCGTAATCAATGGGCACATCCAGATACTGGGCCGGGATGCATCCGCCGGAGGGGCCGCCGGTCTGCACGGCCTTGAATTGCTTTCCGCCGGGAATACCGCCGCCGATATCATAGATGATCTGCCGCAGGGTGGTGCCCAGAGGCACTTCCACCAGGCCGGTGTTGACAATCTTGCCGCCCAGGGCAAAAACCTTGGTGCCCTTGGAATCCTCGGTACCCATGGAAGCGAACCAGCCGGCGCCCTTAAGGATGATCTGGGGGATGTTGGCCAGCGTCTCTACGTTGTTGATGATGGTCGGCTGACCGAAAAGCCCCTTGTTGGCGGGGAAGGGAGGCTTGGTCTTGGGCTCGCCCCGGTTGCCCTCGATGCTGGTGAGCAGCGCCGTCTCCTCGCCGCAGACAAAAGCGCCGGCGCCCAGACGCACATCGATATCAAAGCTGAAGCCCGTGCCGAAGATATCCTCGCCCAGCAGGCCGAACTCCCGGGCCTGCTTAATGGCGATCTGCAGCCGGTGCACGGCGATGGGGTATTCCGCCCGCACATAGATATAGCCCTGATGGGCGTTGATGGCATAGCCCGCAATACACATGGCTTCCAGCACCGCATGGGGATCCCCTTCCAGCACGGACCGATCCATGAAAGCGCCGGGGTCTCCCTCGTCTGCATTGCACACCACATACTTGTGGGGGGTCTTGTTAAAGGAAGCAAACAGCCACTTTTTGCCCGTAGGGAAGCCTGCGCCGCCCCTGCCCCGAAGGCCGGAAGCAGTGATCTCTTCGATGACCTGCTCGGGGGTCATTTCCGTAAGGACCTTGCCCAGTGCCCGGTAGCCGTCCATGGCGATGTATTCTTCAATGTTTTCCGGATCGATAAGGCCGCAGTTCCGCAGGGCTACCCGCAGCTGGGGCTTGTAGAAGCCGATATCATGGAGGCTCTCCACCTCTACGGCCTTGCCCTCTACAATGTCCTTATGGACCAGACGCTCCACCGGGCGGCCCTTGAGCAGATGCTCTTCTACGATCTCGGGCACGTCCTCCAGCTTCACCAGGCTGTAGAAGGTGCCGTCGGGATACACGATGACCACGGGGCCCATGGCGCACAAGCCGAAGCAGCCGGTGCGGACCACCTTGACTTCGTTTTCAAGGCCCTTTTCCCGGATCTCCCGCTCCATGGCTTCGGCGATCAGGGGGCTGTTGGATGAGGTGCAGCCGGTTCCGCCGCAAATCATGACTTGAGTACGAATCATTCCTTACTTCCTCCGCTTATTTTTCCACCGCTCCGATGGTGTATTCCACAACGGGCTGACCGCCCTTGATATGCTCCTTTACGATGCGCGCCGCCATATCCGGGGTAACGCGCACATAGGTGATTCTTTCCTTGCCGCCCTCAAAGACCTCCACAATGGGCTCGTAGCGGCAAAGGCCGATGCAGCCCGTTTGATACACGGTGGCGTTGCCGGCCTGCTGCTTTTCCACCTCCTCCACAAGGGCGTTGAGCACCGGCCGGGCGCCGGCGGCAATCCCGCAGGTGGCCATGCCCACCACGATGCGGATCTCGCCGCTTTCCTCCCGAAGTGCGACCTTATTCTTCATCCTGTCACGGATTTCCGCCAGTTCCTGAAGAGATTTCATAGTAATGCTCCTTTCCAAAATGTATAGGTTGATGTATATCAGAAAACGTACCCCAGGGTCCGATACCCTTCCAGCAGGCTTTCCTTTACCCAGCCGAGTACCTCCGGGCTGTTCAGCGGGATATCCGGCCCCAGCACCTCCCGCATCTGCCCGGTATCCAGGGAAACCTCCCCGCCGTTCAGGGTATGGGAAAAGTGTATATCCACCTCCGGGGTCCCCTGCAGCAGCAGCGTCAGGGTGGAAACTATATCCCCCAGAGGGGTAAAATCCATATGCTCCTTATGGAACAGCGTCGTGACCAGGGTGCCGTGAGCCTCCGGGGCCTGCTCCGGCGTCCGGGAGGCGATATGCAGCCATCCCCCGGTCTGCTCCGCCGCCATCTTAAACAAGGGCAGCCCCAGTCCCACCTTCCTGGTGGTACGGCTGGTGGAAAAGGGATCCGTCACGGTTTTCAAAAAGGCTTCGTCCATGCCCCAGCCGTCGTCCCCGATAGCGATGGACAGGGTCTTTTCCGTCTCCTCCAGCTCTATGCGGATATGCCCGGCTCCGGCGGCCAGGGAGTTCTGGGCGATATCCAGGATATTCAGCGAAAGCTCCTTCATTCCTTCCCCTCCAGATACTTCAGCAGAGCGCCGGTGATCCTTGTATGCTCTCCGGGATGGGCCGGCAGATACAGGGAGAACCCGCTTGCCCCTATCTCCCACAGCCTGTGGGCGTCGGAGGCCGTGACCATGCGCCGCCCCCGGGCCAAGGGCCGGTGCTTCCCCTCCCGCAGTTCCACGGTGGAAAATTCCGGGGCCTGGGGAAAGCCGCCCAGTATGGCCAACAGGCCGTTGGCCTCCCGGTCGATGTGGGCCGGGTAGCATACGCCCCCCAGCTTCCGGGCCTGCCGCACCCCCTCCTCCAGCGTCCAGGCGGTGGCGGCGGGCAAAAACCAGGGATCCTCCCCCAAAAGCTGGTCGCCGGGGCCCATCCAAAGCTGGCGGCCAAAGATATGGGGCCGGTTGAGAGCCTGCATCCGCACCCGGCGCACCGCCCGGTCAAAGGCGGCGGTCTGCTCCAGGGTGGGGAACAGGCAGATCAGATGGATATCCTCCGCCGTGGTCAGCTCCATCCCCCCCAGGGGCGTGATGCCGTACCGGTGGCAGGCCTCAAAAAAGGCCGGGCAGTTGGCGGCGGTGTTGTGATCCGTCAATGCGGCGATCCCTATCCCCTCCAGGCTGGCCATGCCCGCCAGGTTGCAGGGGGTCATATCCTCGTCGGCACAAGGGGACAGGCAGGAATGTATATGCAGCTCCGCCCTGAACAGGCTCATGCCAGCAGCTCTCCCACCGCCCTGCACAGGGAAAAGGTATCCGCCCGGGAGCCCAGCAGGTTCATGCCCCGGGTTTTGAAGGCCTCCAGCGCATCCGGATCCGGCCGAACCCCTTCGCTGAGTATCACCAGGGCGCAGTCCGTCAGCTGGGCGACGGCGGCCACGTTCCGGTTGGACATGATGGTGATCCAGCAATCCCCCTCCCGGCAGCGGCCCATAACCCAGCTCAGCAGATCCCCGGCGTAGCCGCCGGTGATCTCCCTGTCTCCATCTCCCTCCCAGAACACGGTAAGGGACAGCTTTTCTTTCAGCTCGCAAACCGTCATGACCGGGAATGCTCCTCCCTTCGTCGCTCCCCCTCAGGGGGTATATCCGTCCGCCCCGGCGTCGCATCCCGGGCAAAGGCCCGGCAGGGACGGGGCTGTCTCATACGCCCTGCACCGGGCCGGGAAGTCTTCGCTCTCCGGGCCGGGCGGCACTCCTGCCTCTGCGTTGGGCCGCTTCTATACGCCTGGCTCCTCAGGCCGGGAGTGTTCCTCCATAAGCTGCTTCAGCCGCTCCCGCATACGGAAGATGCACTCGTTTATATCCGTCCGCCCCAGCACCACATCTTCGGCAAAGGCCCGGCAGGTGGGGGCGCCGCAGGAGCCGCAGTCCAGACTGGGCAGCTCCTGAAGGATCCGTTCTATCTCCATCATCATGCGGATGGACTCCCGGCGGCTTTCGTTCAGGGCCGATACGCTCCTGAAGGCGTCCGCCCGCACCGTCAGGCACTCCTCCGGCACGGGGCCCGTCCCCGGGGGCAGGTGGTTCCTGGTCACGGGCATATACCGGCGGAGGGTCTGGAGCCGCCCCTTGGCGATGTAGGGATCCTCCACCGTCAGCACGCCGCCTACGCAGCCCCCTGCGCAGGCCAGCAGCTCGATAAAATCTACGCCGCTGATGTTGCCGTTCTCTATGCTGTCCAGCACCCGGATGACGTTTTCTATGCCGTCCGCCGCCAGATACCTGTCGTTCATCAGGGCGGAACCCTCCCCTCCAGAAACGGCCCAGCCCATGCCCACCATGCCGCTTTCGCTGATGCGCTGGGGGATCTTGTGGGGATCCATGGCCTCTATCAGGGGGAAGTATACCTCGCTCATGGAGATTACATAGTCCACATACTGCCGGGGCTGCCCCTCCTCCAGGTTCTTGATCCAGCTGTTTTTGGCCGGGCAGGGGGAGATAAACACCGTGCGGATATCCTCGTCCCGCAGCTGCGGATGCTTTTTAAGGGCCTCCTCCCGGGCCATAAGCCCCGCCAGCTCTATGGGGGGCATCACCGGCACCACATGGCGGCTGAGGCTGGGGAAGCGCAGGGCGATGAGCCGGACGATGACCGGGCAGGCGGAGCTGATCAGCGGATACACCGCCCGGGGATCCTTCATGAACCGCCGGGTCTGCTCGGTGATAAGCTCGGCGGCCTTGGATACCTCGAACACATCGTCAAAGCCCATATCCAGCAGGCCCTGAAGCACATAGTCCCCGTCCTCCAGGTTCTGCACCTGCCCAAAGAGGCTGGGGGCCGGCAGGGCAATCAGATGCTTGCTCCCGTCCAGATCCCCAAGCCGGTCCGTCACCGCCTTTTTGGCCTTGTAGGGGCATACCCGGATGCACTCCCCGCAGTCGATGCAGCTGGTGTCGTCGATGAGGGCCCGGCCCTCCCGCACCCGGATGGCCTCCGTAGGGCAGCGCCGCAAGCAGTGGGTGCAGCCCTTGCACTTGTCTGCATCCAGAAGAACGGAATGTTTGAATCCCATAAGCCTCCTTTTCTCCTGCCGCCGCCCGGCGCCCTGCGGGCCTTAGCAGCGGAAGCGCAGCGTGATGCTGGTTCCCTGGCCTACCACGGTATGGATATCCATCCCGTCGGAATAGCGCTTCATGTTGGGCAGGCCCATGCCCGCTCCGAAGCCCAAGGTGCGCACATTGTCCTTGGCGGTGGAAAAGCCCTCCTGCATGGCGGCCTCCACGTCGGCAATGCCCGGCCCCGTATCCTCCAGACGGACAAGAACCTGTTCGTCGTCCACATACACGTCGGCAACGCCGCCGTTGGCGTGGATGACCATGTTGATCTCTCCCTCATACATAGCGATAGATATCCGCCGGATCAGTTCCGGAGGGAAGCCCATCTTCCGAAGGAGCTTTTTTACCTGGACGGAGGCCTCCCCCGCAGAGGAAAAATCGCCTCCGGCCACATCGTAATGAAACTGCAGCGGTTCGCTCATGGACTTATCTGTGGAGCCCGGCGGCATACAGCCGCCCGCCAGCCTCGTACATGGTCAAGGGTGTTGCCAGCAACGCAATGCCGCTTTGCCGGGCCAGATCCACCACCGCCTCCGCCGGGTCCTTGCCCCGGACAAAGATTACGCAGCGCATATCCAGCATCAGGGCCGTGCGCACGGCCTGGGGGTTGTTCAGCCCCGTCAGCAGCACCGGCTGATCCTTGGCATAGGCCAGCACATCGCTCATCATGTCGCTGGAAAAGGCGGAATCCACCTGCTCCTCCAGCAGTTCCTCTCCGGCGCAGACCCGGGCCATGGTAAGCCGGGCCATTTCTCTGATCGTCATGCCACTCCTTTTTCGCCCATGCCCGGGCGGGGCGCACACGGTTGCGCTCTTTGTCCTTCAGGGGGGTGTTTTTGCCGGGGGTGCGGGGGAAGGGTTATTGATACTGCTCCAGAATGCCCTTGATATCGGCGGTGGTCAGCCGGCCGTAGACCTGATCGTCTATGGTAATGACCGGAGCCAGACCGCAGCAGCCCAGGCAGCGGGTGGCTTCCAGCGTGAAACGGCCATCGGCCGTGGTGTGCCCGGGCTCTATGTTCAACTGGCGGGCCAGTTCATCCAGCACATCCTGCGCCCCCTTGACATAGCAGGCGGTACCCAGACAGACCCGGATAAGGTGCTGCCCCTTGGGTTCCAGGTTGAACCAGGCATAAAATGTGGAGACGCCGTACACCTGCTCCAGAGAGCAGCCCAGCCCTTCGGCGATCATAGCCTGCACTTCGATGGGCAGGTAACCGTAGATCTCCTGAGCCTGCTGCATGACCGGCATCAATGCGCCGGGCTGATCCTTGTGCTCCAGGATGGCAGCCTCCAGCTTTGCCTGCTGTTCCGGCGTATCCCGGAAGGGGATGGTGGATTTGTGCATGTTCATGTTTTCCTCCTTTAATATATGAAACCTTTTGCGGTAATCCGGCTTTCTCTATTTTGTATGGTATCACATACATTTTCAAAAATCTACTGCATTTTGACTGTTTTTTGTACGTTTTGGAAGTATTTGCAGGATATGTTTCTTTTTTCCGATGGATATGAAGCGAAGTTTATGAAAAAGATACAAATCTTCCGCAAGAATGGCTTTGCATCGGGGCGGCGGGGGTAGTATAATAGCATCAGAAATCATCTGAATACTAGGAGGATACCCTTTTGGCAAGGAAGAAATATAAGATCACGCCTCAGGGCTATATTACCATCGGGGCGGCGGTGATCCTGCTTATAGCGCTGATCATCCTGCTTTCCGTGACCAACTGCTTCGGTGCCTGCAGCGGTAAGGAAGGAGCGGTGAATCTGCCCTCGCCCACGGCTACGGCTACCCCCACGGCGGAACCCGCCAGCACGCCTTTACCCAGCTCCACTTCCGGCGGGCTGCTGCCCATCATAACGCCCAACGTCAGCGGCGCGGCCGGTGCAAGTCCGGATGTTTCCGGTACCCTGGGCACCGGCACGGCTACCCCCGCATCTGTTACACCCTCTCCTTCTCCCACGGCAGAGGGCCTGAAAGAAGACCCCAAAGCCCTGAAAAAGCCCACCAACGCCATGGTCAAGGAAGCCGGCGCCGGGGAGCTTTCCGGCAATGATGTAAATCTGCGTCAAGGGCCCAGCACCAAGACCCCCATCGTTATCCAGAATATGAAGCGGGGCACGGAACTGACCCTGTATACCACGGACGGAGACTTCTACTTCGTTAAAGTCAATTCCGCCAAAAAGTATGGCTATGTGGCCAAGAAGTTCGTAAAGGTTACCAAAGCCATCGGCGCCGGGGATACCAAGGAAGATCTTTCCGACCAGCCGGAGGATACCGTGCTGGGCACCATTACCGCCAGCAAACTGGCCATCCGTGAAAAGCCCTCTACGGACGCCAAGGCCATCGGCGAATATTATAAGGACAAGAAGGTCTACATTTACTATAAGGAAGGCGACTTCTATTATGTAAAGGTAGCCGGCACCAAAACCAAAGGCTATATGGCGGCCAAGTTCATCAAAGCCTCCGGCGAAGTCAAGAGTAAGTAAGCTGTTCCTGCGCAAAACGGATCCCCCGGTCGACCGGGGGATCTTTTTATATGTACTTGCTAAAAAGTGTAAACGAAATTCCGTTATTTCTTCTGTACATATACGAATGAACGGCAAAGCAGCGCTGTACTCCAGCACCGGAATAAGCGATGGTTCGCATATACAGCCAAATAAAATCGGAAAACAGGTAGATGCAGAAAGATATGAACATTTTTCCGCTCACTCATGACATTCTGCACGGAATACGGGTAACTCGAGCCGCCCGTCCCGAAAAGTCCCCTATTAAACGACATTTTATGCATGTTTCCGCGTTTGAGCGGAATATCGGTAAACGATATTTTGTTCATTTGTACTGCATTGTGCGGTATACGGGCAGCCCTGCAGTCTGCCCTTTTCGACCCCGGAGCTGCATGCAGCCCGCCGCTGACGATGCTTGCGCCGTATACGAAAGGCGGGGCGCACGGCGTGCCCCGTCGGGCACGCCTGCGGGGGGGCGACGCCCCCCGCAGAGTTCCGGGGCGGGGGGGGGGGGGGGGGGCGGGGCCGCCGCCGCCCGGGGGGGCGGGGGGGAGGACGCCGCGGCCCCGGGGGGGCGGCGGGGGGGGGCGCGGCCACTCCTGCGGGGGGTCGCCCTCCCCCCCGCTGGTTTCCGGCGTCTTGCCCTCAGTAACCGTGCCCCCCGCCCCCCGCTCTCCGGGAAAAAAGAACCGCCGCACCCCGGGATACATACCCAGGGAACGGCGGCTCCATGTGCAGAAGCGGGTTCTGCTTATTCGTTTGAGTAAGGCTCCAGGAAGGCGTGGAAGTGACGCATGGGCAGATCACGTCCCTGAACGATGCGCATGTTGGGGATATTCTCCCGATCCTCATACAGAGCCTTGACGGCGGCAATAACGTAATCCAGATGCTCCCGGGAATACATGCTCCGGTTCACCGCAAAACGCCCCACGTTGCATACCTCCGCCTGCTGCTCCGGGGTCTTGAGATCATACTCCATGGAGTAATCCCCCAGTTCGCTGACCCGGATGCCATAACGCCGGATAAGCTCCAGAGAGAAGCCCTCCCCGGCAAAGGTCTCATGGCCCCGCTTGCCGTCAAAGAAAGCATCCATGTTGATATAGACTCCGTGGCCCCCTGCCGGCAGCACCACACCCTTGACTCCCGCTTTGTAGAATCCCTGGGCCAGGTATTCACACTGCTTTACCCGCTCATCCAGATAATGAAAATCGCAGCACTCATACAGCCCCACGGCCAGGGCCATGATATCGTGGCCGGACATGCCGCCGTAGGAATCGTTGCCGTAGCAGGAGATCTGTTTGACCTTGATGCGGATGCCCACGTCCCGCAAAAGGGTACCGTCCGGGGCAAAATCGGAGAACTTCTTCCAGAAGTACCCTCTGTCCCGGAAAGCCAGGATGCCGCCCATGTTGGAGTGGCCGTCCTTCTTCAAAGAGGCGGTGAAACCATCACAGTAGGAGAACATTTCCCGGGCGATCTCGGGGATGGACTTATCCCGGTAGCCCGCTTCATTCATCTTGATGAAGTAGCAGTTCTCCGCCCAGCGGGCCGCATCCAGCATGAAGGGGATCTCATAGCGGTGGGCGATACGGGCAGTCTCCCGGATGGAGTGCATGGAAACGGCCTGGCCGCAAACCGTATTGTTGGTGACGGTGGTATAGATCATGGGGATGTTTTCCGGCCCCAAAGCATCGATCATCTCCTGAAGCTTCTCCAGATCCATATCCCCCTTAAAGGGATTGACGGGGTAGGCGCCGCCCTCCGGCACCTCAAAAAGCAGCTCCTTGCGGAACAGGTTCCGGGGGATGGATCCCATCTGCTTGATATTGCCCTCGGTGGTATCGAAGTGCCCGTTGGAGGGGATGGTAAAGGCCTTGCCGGGATACCGCTCGGCCATGATCTGCTTGACGATCTCAAAGAGCACGGATTCCGCCGCCCGGCCTTGCTGAAGCAAAAAGGCATTGGGCCGCTCCAGCTGGGCGGCGCCGCCGTTGAACAAGCCCCCTTCATATTCACACAGGTATACCTGCTCCATCATCTTTTCCACGTCCCGGCAGTCCGTACGCACCAGGTCCAGGATCTTTTTGGGGTGATCTCCCCGCTCAAAGCAGTCCCGCATGGCATCCAGCAGCACATAATAGCCGGTGTTGCGGCCGTAGCTTTCATCCCCCAGCATCATGGCGGCCCATTGCTTATCCGTCATGGCAGTGGTGCCGGAATCGGAAAGCATATCCACCGTAAGCATGGCGGCGGGGAAAGCAAACTCGCTGTAATGGGTGGCTTTCAGGGCCCGCTCCCGCTGCTCTACGGTGACTTCGGGAATGTTGCGGACCACATAGGAGAAATGATGAGGAACCGGTACGTTCAAAGGATAGCTGGTTGACAAGATACTGACCTCCAAGTGTGTATTTGAAGATACCCCGGTCATCAACGGGCCAGACGTCCCCTTGACTGGCGGACAGTATGATTCATCCGTTTTTAAGTATACCATCCCTGCCGGGCAAAAGATATTGCCCCTGATCTTATATTATCGGAACGGAGGAGCCGGAGGTCAGGTTCGTATACGGCACCCCGGGGCGCACGTTCCGGCGGAACCGCCGGAACTCTGCGGAGCATCCGCCCCGCAGGCGTGCCGCCAGGCACGCAGTGCGCCCCTCCCCCGGCGGCCGGGCGACCCCCGTCAGCGGCGCGTAAGGACACTGGCAGCAGCGTGGGGGACGGGAGGTATTCTCCTGGCGGCAGGCAGCGTAAGCCCAGCCCGGAGCGGGAGTCCTGTTCCCGATATTTCGCACATTCACGCTTCTGTTAACAGAATATCGTACCTTTCCTAAAACCGGGACAGCCTCTTTTTCCCCGTTGGCAAGTCCTTCCTGGCGGTCAGAGCTGCAGACAAAAGCGTTTTTTCTGTACAAGCGCCCCGGCTGCCCGAGGGATTGACAAAGGCTCCCCTTTTCTGTATACTGTTGGACAATATGTATACAGGAGGTGAGAAAGTCCCCATGGACGCTGACAGTAGCAGCGCAATACCCCCCAAACGAAGCATTCGCCATAGCCGCGCCGAAATATAAGCAGGAAAGGTCTGTCTTCCTTTACGGAGAGCACAGGCCGGTCCTGCGTTTTTGTTTGCATTTTTCCTTCAAACGAGATTTATATTGATACAGAAAGAGGTTTATCGTGCGCGATTCTATAGGTATTTTACTTTTGGTACAGGTGATACTCATTGCCCTGAACGGCATCTTTGCCAGTGCGGAGATCGCCGTGCTTTCCATCAGCGAAACAAAGCTGGAAAAGCTGGCGGAGCAGGGCAGCAAAAAGGCCCGGCGGCTCCGGAAACTGACGGAGGAGCCGGCCCGCTTCCTTTCCACCATTCAGATCGCCATCACCCTGTCGGGCTTTCTGGGCAGCGCCTTTGCCGCAGACGGTTTTTCCGGCCCGCTGGCAGACTGGCTCATCGGTCTGGGGGTCACAGGCATTTCCCGGGGGACGCTGGAAACCCTGGCCGTTATTCTGATCACACTGATCCTGTCTTATTTTACCCTGATCTTCGGGGAACTGGTGCCCAAGCGCATCGCCATGAAAAAGTCCGAAACCGTGGCTCTGGCCATCTCCGGGCTGCTGAGCGGCATCTCCAAACTGTTTAAGCCCGTGGTATGGTTCCTTTCCGTATCCACCAACGGGGTGCTGCGGCTGCTGGGCATTGACCCCCACGAGGAGGAAGAAGAGGCCAGCGAGGAGGAGATCCGTATGCTGGTGGAAGCCGGAGGAGAGAAGGGCACCATCGACAAGGAGGAGCAGACTTTCATCCAGAACGTGTTTGAATTTGATGATCTGACAGCCGGGGAGATCGCCACCCACCGGACGGACGTGGATCTGCTGTTCCTGGAAGACAGCGATGCACAGTGGGCCCAGACCATCCACTCCACCCGCCACACCCTGTACCCTATCTGCAACGAGACGGCGGACGATGTGGTTGGTATCCTGAACGCCAAGGACTATTTCCGCCTGGAGGATAAAAGCCGCCAGAACGTTATGACCCATGCCCTGCGGGAGCCCTATTTTGTGCCGGAAACGGTGAAGGCCGATGTGCTTTTCCGCAACATGCGGCAAAAACGGCAGTCCATGGCGGTGGTGCTGGATGAATACGGCGGCATGGTGGGGATCCTAACCCTGAACGACTTGCTGGAAGAGCTGGTAGGGGATCTGCACAGCGAAACGGCCCCCGCAGACGACCCGGAACCCCGCATAGAGCAGCTGGATGAAACCACCTGGCGGGTCACCGGCAACGCCGAGCTGCGGGATATTGAAGCCGCTATGGGGCTGGAACTGGAGGATGGGGAATATGATACCCTGACGGGGCTGGTCTTTGACGCCCTGGGCACCGTGCCCGGAGATGACGATGCGAACATCTCGCTGGAGCTGCCCCTTATGCACATTGAGGTGAAAAAGGTACGGGAGCACCAGATCGAAGAAGCCCTGCTGCACCTGAAGCCCCGGCCGGAGCCCGAGGAAGCCTGAACACCGGGCCCCGCCGGTTCCTGACACTCATATACGGAAGCAGCTTTCCGAAAAGGAGGCTGCTTTTTCATTGCCGCAAAGCAGAAGGGCAGAGGAGACGTAAGGGAGCAACCCCGCTCGCTTTCTGTCCCCGTATACGCTGCCCGGCCGAAACGAAGTCCGCGGGAAAGCGGCGGGGATGCACCTTTGGCCCGGAAGGGCCAAAGGCAGGGGCACCCTGCGGGCCGGGGACCGGCCGTGCATCCCCTCCATCGGAGCCGGCGATTTTTTCGACCGGGCACGTCCCAAAAGGCAGGGACAGCCGCCTGCGAACCGGCAGTATAAAAGCAAAAAAAAGCGCTCCCGAAGGAGCGCTTACCGGTTTTTCGTTTACAGAGAGGCCCCTTCCAGGGCTTGCTTCTGCCAGTTCCCCTTCTTGTAATACAGGAACATGGCAGCAGAAGTGATGGCCCAGGAGATGGCGTAGCATATGCTCAGCACCAGCAGCGTGGGATGCATGGCAAAAGCCGTATATTTCCAGATCACCCGGAAGGCGCAGATGCCCAGGCCCGTAATGAGCACCGGGGGCTTTACCACCCCGCATCCCTTGAGGGTACCGGAGAATATCTCCACCGCTGTCCACAAAAAATAGAAGGGTACAAAGTACAGAAGGAGTTTATAAGTGGTCTCCACCACTGCCGGGTCCTTGGAGAAGGTGGGCAGCACATGGGGGGCCACCAGCAGAATGATGGTGCTCAGCACAATGGTAATGGGCAGGAAAATCCGGAAGCCCACCTTGGCGCAGCGGTGGACCCGATCCATCTTCCCGGCGCCGAAGTTCTGCCCCACAAAGTTTATCACGGCCATGCCCGCCGCATTGGAGGTGGCCCAGTAGAACCCGTCTATCTTGGTGGAAAGACTCCAGGAAGCCACCACCACCGTGCTCAGGCTGTTTACGGCCACCTGCAGGACCATATTGGATACATTGTACATGCTGGCTTCCAGGCTGGCAGGCACACCGATGCGCATCATCCGCCGGATCAGCCCTCCGTCCAGCCGCAGCTCCTTCCACCGCAGACCATAGGCCTCCCGGGTGCGCAGCAGGCTCGCCGTCAGCAGCAGGAAATTCAGCACCTGCGAAAGTACCGTGGCATAGGCCACGCCCTTTACATTCCAATGGAGATAGACTACGAACACATAGTCCAGCACAATGTTCAGAATGCAGGCGGCAAACATAAACAGAAACGGCCTGCGGGAATCCCCTACGGCCCGGAGTATGCCGGATTCTATGTTCAGCACCAATACCACAGACGAGCAGGAGAAATAGATCCGCAGATAGTCGGTAGCGTCGGCCAAAGTATCCGCGGGGGTCTTGAGCCATACCAGGAAGGTGGGCACAAAGATCAGGCAGATCCCCGTCAGCATCAAACCGATCAGGAAGCACAGCAGCACGGCCGTACCCGTGGCCCGGCGCAGCTGTTCCTCCTTTTTCCCTCCGTACAGCTGGGCAATGACCACGCTGGCCCCGCCGGTCAGGGCGGTAAAGAAGCCTATGACCAGATTGGTGAGAGTGGCGGCACTGCCTCCTACAGCAGCCAGAGCTTCCGTACCCACGAACCGGCCCACAATAATGGCATCCACCGCATTATACAGCTGCTGAAACCAGGTGCTGGCAGCGATGGGCAAAAAGAACAGAATCAGTTTTTTCCAGATGGGCCCCTGGGTCAAGTCCCGGCTGGCGGCAATTTTCGTTTCCATAGCTTAGCCAGTATAGCCGGGAAAGTTCCTTTCGTCAATGCGGTTTGCAAAGTTTTTCAGGGAAAAAAAGCTTTTTCCTTCCGTCTCTTTCTCCATGGAAACCTTCGTTTTCCTCTGCGCCGGAAATTCTCCCGCACCGCCGTCTTTGCAGGATCGGCGCTGTGCTTCCGGCTGGCGGCAGCGCCGCCCCTCTGCATATATTCTTTCGGCTTTGCGTATTCTCTTTTCCCAAAGCCCGGTCTTTGAATCCGGGCAAAAACGTGGTATACTTATTTGTTTACATATCATAGGAGGAACGCCCATGTATATCATCGCCGGTCTGGGAAACCCCGGACTCAGCTACAGCAGGACCCGCCACAACATCGGCTTTATGGCGCTGGACGCTCTGGCCCGCCGCTGGGGGATCCGGATCCACACCAGAGCTTTTCAGGGACTGGTGGGGGAAGGCCTTTTTGAGGGGGAAAAAGTGCTGCTCATCAAGCCCCAGACCTATATGAATCTCAGCGGCAGCTGTCTGCGGGAGGTCATGGGCTTTTACAAGCTTCCCCCGGAAAAGCTTATCGTGCTGGTAGACGATGTGGAGCTGCCCCTGGGGAGCCTGCGCATACGGAGCAAGGGCTCTGCGGGCACCCATAACGGTCTGCGGAGCATCCTTTCCTGCCTGGGCAGCGATAACTTTGTGCGCATACGCATCGGCTGCGGGCAGGACCAAAGCCTGCTGCTGCGTGATTTTGTGCTCAAGCGCCCCGGCAAAGGAGAGATGGCCCTGCTGGAGGAAGCCTATGCCCACGCTGCCGAGGCGGCGGAGCTCATCGTTTCCGGACATACGGATCGGGCCCAGATGCTCTTTAACAAAAAACATGAAGCCTGCAACAGGCTGGAAAGCCGCTGAAACCCATATGATGGACGCCTTATTTGCACTGCTGGAAAAGGACCCCGCCTGGAAGAGTCTGGATACCGCCCTGAAGGAGGGCCGCGGCCCGGCGGCGGTATTCTCCTGCCCGGAAGGGTGCCGCCTGCCCCTGTGGGGAAGTATGAGCCGGGGAAAAACCGGTCTGATCGTTACGGATACGGAAGCCGCCGCACTGGAGCTTTACCGGCAGGAAAAGACCTACCGGGAGGATGTACAGCTGTTTTTGTGCCGTGAAATGCCCCTGGTGCATGTGCAGGCCGCCAGCGCCCAGCGGCGGAGCATGCGGCTGAGCGTTCTGTCCCGGCTGTGTTTGGGGATGCCCAGCCTGATCATCACCCATGCCGGAGCCCTGATGGAGCGGCTGGCGCCCCCGGAGGCCTTTTTCTCCTGTCTGCGAAGCCTGCGCCGCGGGGAGGAGATCCCTCCCCGCACGCTGCTCAAATTCCTGGTGGACAGCGGCTACGAACGGGTGGATATGCTGGAGGGGCCGGGCCAATGCGCCCTGCGGGGAGATATTCTGGATGTATTCCCGCCCCAGCGGGAACACCCCTGCCGGATAGAATTTTACGGAGACGAAATAGACCAGCTGCGGATCTTTAACGAAAGCACCCAGCGCTCCATAGAGCAGACGGATTCCATCCTTCTGCCCCCGGCCTTTGAAACGCCCCAGACCCCGGCTTTAATGAAAAAAGCCCTGAAGGCGCTGGGGGAAGCCGCCGGTTTTGAATCCCAGCGGGAAAGCTGGGAGCAGGGCCGGCCCTGTTTGGGAGCCGATGTACTTTTGCCCCTGCTGTATAAAGAGGCCTGCTGCCTGTTTGACTATCTGCCCAAAGACGCCCTGCTCTTTTTAACGGAGCCGGGCCGCATTGCAGACGAAGGCAAGGCCTTCTCTTTGAGCTGCATGGAATCCGTAGCGGGACTGCTGGAGCGGGGGGAGGGCCATCCCTGCCAGAAGGAGCTGCTTTTGCCCCCGGGCGAGCTGGAAAAGCGCCTTTCCACCCCCCGCACCGCTGTGTTTTACAGCCTGTTCCGCACCAGCCCCCTGTTTCAGCACCCCTTCTCCCTGAAGTTTGAGGGGGAGAATGCCCCCGCCTATCTGGGGGATATGGGGGAATTGAAGCGGGAGCTGAAGCAGGGCCAGAACAAGGGGGAGACCCGGCTGCTGTTTGCCGGGGAGGGCGCCGCCTTTCTTTTCCGGGAGCTGGAGGAGGAAGGGCTCAGCTGCCGGATGGAAAGCACCCTTTCCAACGTGCCCGCTCAGGGGACGCTGCTGGTGCTCAAAACCACTCTGCCCCGGGGCTTCCGCCTGCCTGGGAGCCGGCTCACCGTCCTTTCTCAGGAGGAGCTGTTCGGCAAGCAGCAGACCCACCGGAAGCAGAAAAAGAGCGGGCTGAAGTTTTCCGATCTGACCGTGGGGGATTATGTGGTCCACGAAGCCCACGGTATCGGCCGGTTCGTGGGCGTGGAACAGCTGACGGTGCAGAACAGCACCCGGGATTACCTGCTGTTGGTCTACAAGGGCGGCGACAAGCTCTATATCCCCACGGATCAGCTGGACAGGATCCAGAAATACATGGGCGCCGGGGAAGAAGGCACCCCCAATCTTTCCAAACTGGGCGGGGGAGAGTGGCAGCAAAAGGTAAGCAAGGCCCGGACCGCCGCCAAAAAGCTGGCCTTTGATCTGGCGGAGCTGTATGCAAAGCGCACCAGCGTCAGGGGCTTCGCCTTCAGCCCGGATACCCCCTGGCAGAAAAAGCTGGAAAGCGCCTTTCCTTATGAGGAGACCCCGGATCAGCTCCAGTGCATCGCCGAGATCAAGAAGGATATGGAAAGCCCCCGGCCCATGGACCGGCTTTTGTGCGGGGATGTGGGCTACGGCAAAACAGAGGTGGCCCTGCGGGCAGCCTTTAAGGCCGTGCAGGACGGGAAGCAGGTGGCCTTTCTGGTGCCCACCACCATTCTGGCCCAGCAGCATTTTGCCACGCTCTCCGGCCGGTTTGAGGAATTCCCCGTGCATCTGGGGTGCCTGAGCCGCTTCCAGACCCCCAAGGAACGGGAGGAGGTCAAGCGCCGCCTGGCCAAAGGGGAAATAGACATGGTGGTGGGCACCCACGCCCTGCTGGCCAAGGATGTGAAGTTCAAGGATCTGGGGCTGCTGATCATCGATGAGGAGCATCGTTTCGGCGTGAACCACAAGGAGCAGCTCAAGGCCCTGCGCTCGCAGGTGGACGTGCTGACCATGACCGCCACCCCCATCCCCCGGACGCTGAACATGGCCATGACGGGCATACGGGATGTTTCCACCATAGAAACGCCCCCGGAAAACCGTTTCCCCGTGGAAACATATGTAATGGAGTTCAGCCCGGCTCTCATCGCCTCGGCCATCCGCCGGGAACTGAGCCGGGGCGGGCAGGTGTTTGTCATCAGCAACCGGGTCATGGGGATGGAAAACACCCTTTCCCGGCTCAGAGAACTGGTGCCGGAATGCTCCATGGCCATGGCCCACGGCCAGATGCATGAGCAGCTGCTGGAAAAGACCATGATCGCCTTTATCAACCGGGAGTATGATCTGCTCCTTTGCAGCACCATTGTGGAAAGCGGCGTGGATGTGCCCAACTGCAACACCCTTATCGTGCTGGAAGCGGACAGGCTGGGGCTGGCCCAGCTGTATCAGCTTCGGGGCCGGGTGGGCCGCTCCTCCCGGCTGGCCTATGCCTACTTTACGGTAAACGCCGGGCAGGCCGTTTCCGAAACCGCCCAGAAGCGCCTGCTGGCCATACGGGAATTCACCCAGTTTGGAGCGGGGTTCCGGTTAGCCATGCGGGATCTGGAGATCCGGGGTGCCGGGAGCCTGCTGGGGGCAGAGCAGCATGGCCATATTACGGATATCGGCTATGAGTATTACTGCAAGCTCATCCGCTCCGCCGTAGAGGAAGCCCGGGGCAACGCCCCCGCTCCGGATATAGAGTGCACCGTAGACGCCCCTGTGGACGCCTTTGTGCCCAAAAGCTTTGTGGGCAACGAGCTGCTGCGCATGGGCATGTACAAGCGCATTGCCGAGATCACCGGAGAAGAGGAGTACGGGGAGCTGTATGAGGAGTTTACCGACCGCTTCGGCACTTTGCCCGAAAGCGTGGAGACCCTTATGCGTCTTTCCCTCATCAAGGCGCTGGGGGCCCGGGCTGGACTTTGCGCCGTGCGGATCCAAAGCGGCCTGGCCCAGCTGAAATTCGACCCCTCCGCTTCCCCCGACGGGGGGCGGCTGCTGCTCTGGCTGGGAGGCATACAGGGGGCCCGGCTCGTCTCCGGAGAAACGCCCCAGGTGCAGATCCGCATCAAAGATTGGACCACAGCGGAATTCGTCAAGAAAATGCCACAATTTTTGACCGGTTTGGTCCGTTGCAAGGGGCCGGAGGATAGGGTATAATCAATGCAATGCGATTTCGGGCAAAAGGCCGGAGCGCGAAAGAAAGGAAACAATACCATGAAGATGTACAAACGCCTGTTGGCCCTGGGGCTGGCCCTTGGGATGCTGTTTGGCCTGGCCGCCTGCGATCAGCAGAACGATAAGGAAGAAGAAGCTTCTCCCTCTGCAGAAGCTACCGGCGCCCCTGCCGATGAAGCCCAGAAGGATATCTCTGCCGATCTGCCCGCCATTGAGCTGGGGGATCAGGTGACCACCGTAGGGGATATCCAGGATGCGTATGAATACTTCGTCTCTTACATGTCCTATTACGGCATGGAGGCTCCCACGGAGGAATCCGAGATCAAGCAGTACCGGGATATGGTCGTGGAGCAGGCCCTTTCCGATATGGTGCTGCCCTGGAAGGCCAAGGAGCTGGGGCTGTCTCTGGACGCCGCCGATGACGACCAGATCGACGAGCAGGTGGAAGCCCATCGGGCAGAGATTCTGCAGGAATATAAGGAGTACGCCCGCCAGCAGTTGGGGGAGAGCGCCACGGAGGAAGAAGTAGACAAGAGCGCCACGGAAACGCTGGAAAGCGAAGTGGCATCCTATTACAACTGCACCTTTGAAGAATACCTTTCCACCATTTACCGGCCGGAGATGGAAAAGAACCGGCTCAGCGAAAAGGTAGAGGAATACTTCCTTTCCACCGTAAAGCTGGAGGAAGGGGATGCCCAGTCCTGGTTCGCACAGGAGCTGACCGATCAGCAGACCGCCGTAGCCAGCGATCCCCTCAGCTACCGCACCACCCAGCAGGCCTATGAATCCGGCGAGTCTCAGGTGCCCGGTCTCAGCGTACCGGAGGGCTTTACCCGGGTGCAGGTGATCCGCCTTGCCCTTTCGGAAGCGGATCAGGCTGTTTATAACGAAAACCTCACCAAAATGACCGCACTGGAAGCCGAATACGGCGCCATCGTCCTCAAGGGGGAAAATACCGTCCGCCAACAGGAGATCCAGGCCGAATATGCGGCCCTGAGCACCGCCAACCGGGAGCTGCTCAAGAGCCTGCAGGAGAAGGGCAGCGCCGCCCTGCAGGAGATCGAAAGCGGCAAGGACTTTGGCCTGGTCATGAAGGACTACGCCTCTTCCGCCCCCACCGATGCCCAGATGGCCTTTGGAGATCTGCTGTACACTCTGGAGAAGGACAGCAACTTTGACGAAGAGATCTGGAACAAGGTGCTGACCATGAAGGCCGGGGAAGTTTCTGACCTGATGGAAGTAAGCAGCGTGTTTTATATCCTCAAGCGGGGAGACGACGTGGTAGCCGGGGACCGCACCTATGAGCAGTTCCAGGAGGCCGCCGAAGCTGCCGCTCTGGAAAGCAAGAAGGACAGCGAGTGGAGCGCCGTGCAGAGCAGCTGGCTGGAGGAAGCCCGCAGCGCCGCTGTGTTCCACGAGGACAACTACAAGAACGTAGGCTGACAGACATCGCCCGTCTGCAAAAACCGCAGCAGAGAGCAGCGCAAAAAAGAAAAGTACTGATCGAAGCTTCATCAAAAAAGCGCCTCATCCGAAAGGCGCTTTTTTGTGTGGGAACGGGGGTTGCGCCGTAATCGGGAGGGGGGCGCTGCAGGCGGCGTGCCGCCGCCCCAGCGGGCCTCGCCGGCGAGGCCCGCTGTCTTTGGCTCCGCCAAAGGCAGCGCCCCGGCCCCCGAACCGGATAAACCGCCGCTTCGCCGCGTCCCAACCCCCGGCACATGAGAAAGGCAAAACCCATATCCAAAAACAGCCGCGCCCTGTACCCGAGCAGGGGATACCGGCGAGAAGCAAAAAATACCCCCGGCCTGCTTTCCCGGACGAAGGGCATTTGAAGCCGTATATGTTTTACAGCAGCGGCAGATACCAAAGAAATACCACCGTATAGGGGAGCACGAACAGAGCGCTGTCGAACCGGTCCAGCAGCCCCCCATGGCCGGGAAGCAGGCGGCTGTAGTCCTTGATCCCCGCCCGGCGCTTGACCTGAGAAAAAACCAGATCCCCCAGCTGCCCCAGCAGAGAAGCCGTATAGCCGTAAAGCGACAGCCTGCTCACATATACCGGCCGGTGGAGCCAGGCCTGCAGCAGAAAGCCTACCAGCCACAGGAGCACCGTAGCCGCCAGAGTGCCGCAAAGGCTGCCTGCCACGGTCTTATGGGGGCTGATAAGAGGAGCCAGCTGCTTTTTGCCCAGGGCTTTTCCGCCGAAATAGGCGGCCGCATCCGTAAGCACACAGGCGGCAAAGGGCAGCACCAGTGTAAACAGGCTGTCTCCCAGCAGGGGCAGGCAGGCAAAGGACGCCCCGATGGCAGCGCCCCCCAGGAGCCCCCGTATATACGGAGGCCGGGGAAAGGGTCCGCATCCGCTCAGCAGCAGGGAGAGGAACCCCGCAGCTGCGGCAGCACCCTCTGCAGTGGCCAGCACCGGGATGGGGAGCCGGGGAATATACAGTGGGAAAAGCAGGCAGCACAAGGCCGTGCCGGCATATACCAGCCAGCCCCACCGGCCCTGCAGCAGCCCCATGGCCCGGAGCAGCTCAAAGCAGCCCAAAAGACCCAACAGCGTGCTGAGCCCTTCCAGTATCCCGGGCACCTGCCGGGCCTGAAAAGCCCCCAGCAGTATCAGTGTGAGCAGGGCGCCCGTGCGGATGCGCACCGTCAGTTCCGAAGCATGTGTATCCCGCCGCTCCATACCGGCCCCCCTTTACAGACTTTCTGCCGGAGGGAAAAAGGCTTCGTACTCCGTTACATCCAAAATGGTCTCCCCGTCGATCTGCAGGGGAGTGGGACGATCAAACTCCACCCGGATATGGCGGCCCGTAAGGATCTGCACCATGTTCCGGTATTTTACATGCTCCCCCCTGAAGATGGAAGGGAAGGCGGCCAGTGCCCGGAGCTTGCCCGGGCAGTGATACACCATCAGAGACAGGGTCTTTTCCGGAGCAAAGCGATCCTGTTGGGGGGTGGGGCGCATACCGCCGCCGTAGCAACGGCCCAGCATGACCGGAGCCAGCCACACATGGTCAAAGCAGAGGGTGTTCCCGTCCACCGTTACCCGGGCTCCCGTAGGGTGATAGTGGAACAAAAGTCCCTTAATGGCAATGGCGGTATAGTTGACGGGTCTGGTGCTTTTTTTGCGCAGCTCGTCTCCCTTTTCGCAGCAGTAGCCGTCGATGCCATAGCCTATGCCGTTGATAAAGAAATGGGCGGCGCCCTTTACCTGCACCTGGGGCAGGCTGCGAAGATAAGGGGTCAGCAAAAAGGAACCCTGGGAGGGATCTTTTTCGGCATCCCGCAAAAAATCATTGCCGGAACCGCAGGCATAATAGAACAGCGCCTCCGGCCGCTTCAGCCCGGCAGTATCGTTGATAAAGCGGTTCAAAGTGCCGTCGCCCTCACAGAGGATCAGCCCTTCCTCCGGCCCCAGAGAAGCAAACAGGGCGGCATACTCCTTAACGGCAGTGATATCCACAAAACGCAGGGTATCTTCCGGCATCTTCCGGGAAAGGGCCCGGGCCTGAGTTTTCCCCCGTCCGCCGCCTGCCAGCGGGTTAAATAAAACGCAATACGCCTTCATGGCTGCTCCTGTCTGAAAGGGAACAAAACCGGGACGGGAAGAAAGGAGGATATCCCCCGCCGCCGGTATTCTGTTCCTTTCCGTATCTATATAAAATCAGAATAACTTTTTCCCGCAGTTCCCGCCAGTGGGAAAGGAAAGGGGTTCCTCGATTTTGAGGAACCCCTGTATTCTATGTGATTTTGCGAAAAAATGTTTTTTTGCCCGAATCGCTCAGCCGCGGAGAGCGCCCTCCTTTTGCAGGGTCAGCCGAACCAGATCCTCCAGGTGCCCGGCGATCCTGTCCACCAGCCGGTCCACGTCCCCTTCCATCCGGTTCCACAGGAACTGGGTAAAAAAGCCCAGCACCACATACCGGCACATGAAGGTCAGCTCCCATATGGTTTCTTCAGAGACCCGGTCCCCGGCGGAATACTCCCGGATCTTCCGGGTGATGGCGTCATCGTTCATGGTAAACACGCTGTGAACCAGAATGTCTCTGGAAAGACAGTCATACAGGTGATAGATCAGGGCCCGTTTTTCCCGGCAGTCCTTCAAAAAGGCTTTGATGGCCTCCTTCCAGTCGTCATATTGGGAATAGGGGGCCAGGCGTTCCTTGAGCCAGACCTCCAGCAGGGCATAGATATCCTGATAGTGATAGTAAAAGGTATTGGAGCTGATCTCACAGCGCCTTACCAGGGCAGAAACGGTGATCTTATCAAAGGGCATTTCCTCCAGCATCTGCTGGAAAGTCCGCAGAATCGCCTTCTGGGTGTATAAGGCCATGGGTTCCTCCGTACTTTTTGTCTTTTTCCGTATTTTATCATCTTTTTGCGCAGGGTTCAATCCTTTGTGAAACTCCGGCAACCCCTGCCCATAGATCCAGAGCAGGGCAGCCCCCGGCAGCGGCGTACTTCGCCCGCACGATGTTCCGTATATCCTGACCTGTGTAAACGAAATATCATATGGACTACCGTCCGTGGCTTTTCCTCTCCCTGAAAGGCGGATTTTATGGTATACTGTCAGAAGAGAGAGGGATGCACATGGAAACAAAAACTTCAGCCATTCGAAAACGGCACACGGAAATAGACATGACCCGGGGCAGCATCTTTATGCATCTGCTCCGGTTCATGCTGCCCCTGCTGGCAGGGAACATCTTCCAGCAGCTGTACAACATGGTGGATACCTGGGTGGTGGGGAATTATGCAAGCAACGAGGCTTTCTCCGCCGTGGGCTCCGCAGGACCCATTACCTTTACCCTTATCGGCTTTTTCATGGGCCTGAGCAACGGCGCCGGGGTGATCACGGCCCAGTATTTCGGCGCAGGCAAGCCCGAAAGCGTTCAAAAGACCGTTCACACCGCCATTCTCATGACGCTGATCCTGGCCGTGCTGTTTACCGGCATAGGGATCGCATTTACCCCCACCATGCTGGTCTTTATGCAGACCCCGAAAGAAGTCCTGCCCGAGGCCGTCAGCTACCTGACCATCTATTTTGCCGGGGTCTCCGGCCTGATGCTGTATAATGTGTGCTCCGGTATCCTGCAGGCCGTGGGCAATTCCCTGATCCCCTTCCTGGCGCTGCTGGCCTGTGCCCTGATGAATACGGTGCTGGATCTGTATTTTGTCATCGGCCTGGGCATGGGCGTGGAAGGCGTGGCTCTGGCCACCATCATTGCCCAGTATGTGTCTGCCGTTCTGGTGCTCATCGCCCTTATGCGCACGGATTCCTGCATCCGCTTCCGCTTCCGCAAGCTGACCATAGATAAGGCCGTTCTGGGGCGCATCCTCCGGGTGGGCTTCCCGGCCGCCCTGCAGATGGCGGTGACCTCCTTCTCCAACGTGTTTGTACAGTCCTATATCAATCATTTTGGGGCGGATGTCATGTCCGGCTGGACGGCCTATAACAAGATCGATCAGCTGCTTGTGCTGCCCACCAAATCCATGGCGCTGGCCGCCACCACCTTTGTAGGGCAGAATCTGGGCGCCAGGCAGGAAAAGCGGGCCCGCACCGGCATGAAAGCGGCCCTGGGCATCAGTCTGGGTCTGGCCCTGCTGCTGGGCGCTCCCTCCATGCTCTTTGCCCCGTCGCTGGTAGGCTTCTTCAATCCCAAGGCCGAGGTCATTGCCTACGGGGCTTCCTTCCTGATGCTGACTCCCTTCTATGTGTTCATGTGCATCAATCAGGTGACCTCCGGAGCCTTGCGGGGGGCGGGAAACAGCCGGGCTCCCATGGTCATCATGCTGGGCAGCTATGTGCTCTTCCGGCAGATCTATCTGTATGTCATGACCAACTTCATCTCCAACACGGTCATGTCCGTAGCCTTTGGCTACCCTCTGGGCTGGATTGTGTGCAGCACCGCCATGATATTGTATTATCTCCGCCACCCCCTCAGGCGGGTAGGGCTGGGGGAAGCTCCTGCCGCCGCCGCAGAAGCGGAAACCGAGGAAAAAGCGGATCCCTCCGCCGAGGATTGATCCTTTCCCTGTATATACCGCAAAAGCCGCCTCCCTTCCGAACCTGTTCGGTGGAGACGGCTTTTCTTTATTACCGCGGCAGTCCTGCAGTGCATTGAAAAGCGGGAAAACCCGGAAGAACTTGTGGAAAATCAAAAGAAAATGAGCGGATCCCGGCCGGAACGCCGCTCACAAAGCCGATCAGGCGGGCCGGACAGCTTTACTACGCCGCCTGTATGATACAAAGATTCAAGGATATACAGATAAAAAAGAAACTGAAACAACACGGAGTCAGACTTTGCAATTACGGAAAATGAAGCCGCAGCAGCTATTTATTGCTGTATACGGTCAAAGCCCTTTGCCCGTCATTGTCCCTCGCCGTGAACCGCCTTGTCCCTTTATCTCTCGTCATGACAATAACAGCCTACACCTCTGCGCCCGTTGCCTCAGGCAATGCATACTGACATTATGGTTGCTTCCCCTTATAAGCACCCCCCTCCGTCGATCAGAACAGGGGGACTCCCCCTCATATCTTTCCGCCTTTTCCAAAAGAGGCCCTTTGGCGCCCATGGTAAAGGCAATGTCGCTGCTGCGGATGGCAAGCAGTTCCCGCCCCGGCTCCACAGCCAAAAACTGCATCATCTCTTTGCTCAGCCGGATCTGCCCCTCCTGCGAAACGGGCACCCAGCAGTAAAACCGGCCCTTATAGGGGGCAAAAGCCCCCGGAGCCGCCCTATACTCCCGCAGGGCAGGCATATCCTCCAGAATATGCCCCAGCTTGGAAGGCTGCAGCAGTCCCTTCCGGGTCACACAGAACCCGCCGGTTACTTTGCTTCCGGTGAACAGATATACCTTTCCTTCCCCGGTAATGCGGTATTCCTCCACCGCCTGAGTGGGGAATTGTACCCGCCCGTCTGCACCGATCCGGGATCTTCCAAAAACAAACTTTCCGCCCTTATTCAGCTGCGGATATCAGAAGCCCCCCTTTCCTTTCGTATTCCCTTCCGTTTGCATCAGTCCCGGGCGTCCAGCAGCTCCCGCTGCTTCTTTTTGGGCAGCCCGGCCCATACCAGTCCGTAGGCTTCATCCAGCATGGTGCGCAGCAGCGCCTCCGGCACCTGCCCGTCGGCCCGCACGGAGTTCCAATGGGTCTTGTTGCAGTAATAGCCCGGAAGAATATCCTCATACTGTTCCCGCAAAAAGGCTCCTTCCTGCGGATCCAGCTTCAGGGTGATGTAGTAGGGCCGGTCAGCATCGTCCAGACAGATGGCGGCAAACATCTTTCCTCCCACCTTATAGCGGATCCATTTCCATTCCGCCTGCAGATCCTTCTCCACGGCGGGCTTCTGCAGCAGATATTCATCTATCCATGGGTAGCGCATACAATCTCCCTCCTGTATTCCAATGTGTTGCGTTTCTATTTTAGCAGGAAAAGAGGTCCTTTACATTCCGCCTGAAAATTTCACTTTTACGGCACACCCTGCCATGCTTTTTTCTCCGCTTTGACCGGCTGCTCTGCGGCGCAGCATTTTCCAACGGCTTCTCACTCCTGCTTTTTATATGAAACAGTCCTCCCCGGGAAGATCCCCGAAGAGGACTGAATAGACAAACCGAATATGAAACTGCGTCTTTTACAGCACCTTGCTTAGAAATTCTCTGGTGCGGGGCTGCTGCGGGTGGCCAAAGATCTGTTCCGGGGGTCCCTGCTCCAGAATGATCCCCTGATCCATAAACAGCACCCGGTGGCTGATCTCCCGGGCAAAGGCCATTTCGTGGGTGACGATGATGGTAGTCATGCCGGAATCCACCAGACTTTTGATGACCTCCAGCACCTCTTTGACCATCTCCGGATCCAGGGCACTGGTGGGCTCGTCAAAAAGCATCACGTCGGGCTCCATAGCCAAAGCCCGCACAATAGCCAGCCGCTGCTTCTGCCCGCCGGAAAGACGGCCGGGCTTTTCATCCTTCTTATCCAGCAGACCGACCCGGTCCAGCAGAGCCTGCGCCTTTTCCCGGGCCTGCTCCTTCGTTTTTTTCTTCAGGAGCACAGGGGCCATGGTGATGTTTTCTTCCACCGTCATGTGCGGGAACACATTGAACTGCTGAAACACCATGCCCATCTTCTGGCGGTGCTTATCCATATCGATGCCCTTGGCGGTGATATCCTCGCCTTCAAAAAAGATCTGGCCGCCGGTGGGTTCCTCCAGCCGATTCAGGCACCGGAGCAGGGTGCTTTTGCCGCTGCCTGACGGGCCGATGAGGGAGAGCACCTCTCCTTTTTGGATGTGCATATCCACACCCTTGAGCACCTCCAGGGTACCGAAGGTCTTTTTCAGGCCCCGGGTCTCCAGCAGGGGCATTTTCTTTGCGGTATCAGTCATTTTTCTTCAGGGTCCTTTCATACAGGCCGATGAGTTTGCTCAAAGAGAAGGTCAGCACAAAATAGATCACGCCTACGATGAGCAGACATTCAAAGGACAGGAAGGTAGCGCCTTTTACCTTCAGGTAGGAGGTCATCAGATCCCCGATAAAGAAGGTGGAAGCAAGGCTGGTCTCCTTGATCATGGTAACAAACTCGTTGCCCAGGGCGGGAAGGATGTTCCGCACGGCCTGAGGCAGCACCACATGGATCATGGTCTGGGCCTTGTTGAGCCCCAAACTCCGGGCGGCCTCGCTCTGGCCCCGATCCACCGCCTGTATGCCGGAGCGGAACACCTCGCTTACATAGGCGGAGCTGTTGATGACCAGGGCCACGGCAATGCTGGCATAATCGCTGAACCCCAGGGCGGGGAAGAGCATGGGCAGAATGAAATACCCGAAGTACAGCTGCAGCAGGATGGGGGTGCCCCGGATGATCTCCACAAAGGCGGTGATGCAGAACCGCAGCACCTTAAAGCGGGAGAGCTTGCCCAGAGCCAGCAGGGCCCCGAAGATAGCGCCGAAGAATACCGTAATGGCCGACAGGGACAGGGTGTTGGTAAGGCCTTCAATGAGGAATACGTCCCAGTATTTGCCCAGTATTTTCAGTACGTTTTGAAAGATGGTGGCTATGTCCATGGATGTTTACGGCGTATGGTCTCAGTCGGCCTTGTTGCCCTGATCGTCATAGGTAACTTCGCTGGCGGTGCTGATGCCGGCCAGTTCCTGGGCCTTGGCGTACCATTCCCCATAAAGCCCGGCGTCCTTGGCCTGGGCCAGGATCTCGTTGACCTTTTCGGTAAGGGCGGAGGCCTCTTTGTGCAGCAGGATCAGATTGTTTTCGGCAGCCTCGTCAATGGGGAAATAGAAGCCGGAAATAGCCAGATCCGGATTGTTGGCAATAATGGCCTTGCCGTTGCCTTCCGCGACGGCCACGCCGTCGATCTTACCGGTCTTGAGCGCCAGAACGGCATCGTCAATGGCCTTGTACAGATCGATCTGGGCAATATCCTTCAGCTGGTTGTTGCACAGGTTCTCCTGCAGGGAGGCAGCCTGGGCACCGATGGTCATGCCCTGGAAGTCTTCGGCCTTGGAGAAGGTACCGGCCTTGTCGGCAGAAACGATAATGGTCTGCTGGGTCTCGTTATCCCCGGCGTAATAGTAATCGGAAAGGCTGAAGTTCTCTGCCCGCTCCTCCATGTAAGAGAAGCCGGAAATAGCCATATCCACGGATTTCATCTGCACGGCGGTCTGGCAGGCCTCAAAGCTCATGGGCTTGATGACCATCTCCAGCCCCATTTCCTGAGCAAGGTACTGAGCCAGCATTACGTCAAAGCCCACATACTGTTCCTGACCGGATTTGCTGGTATCTACAAACTCCATGGGAGAGAAGTCGGGGCTCATGGCCACCAGCAGCTTGCCCTCTTCCACCAGGCCATAAGGGGAAGCAGCTTCGCCGCTCTTCTTTTCGGAAGTGCAGGCTCCCAGCACCAACATCATACATACAGCCAACAGCAGGGCGATCCCTTTTTTCATTTTCGTTTGTCTCCTTTGGAATGTTTATTCTTAAAACGTGACTAATTATACACCTTTCTTTCCGTTTGTAAAGCCCCTTTTTTGCATTTTTCAAAAGTTTTTTTGTGAATATGTGCGCATACGGCAGAAAAACAAGGATAATTGAGTTCTTTTTGCACCTGTCACTGCTCATTTTTATACGTTTATGAAACAGGAGTCTGCCCTGCGCCCAGACTCTTCTGCTTCATGCTGCGGCAGTCGGGGCAAAGGCGCCTCCCCGCCTTCGTACCTGTGCAAGCTCCTTTCCCATCGGGTTTCGTATTCAGGGCAAAAAGCATGCGCGGCACACAAACGCTTTTCTCCGTACCCAAGCATCTCATTACTGCATTGCTTTCCTACAGAGATACGGGAGTTCTGAGCGGCGTGGGCCCATGTATATACCGGCGCTTCGTGGGCTGGGCCATGGAGATTCATGGCTGCTGGGAAGCGAGAGGCGGGGGCGCACTGCGTGCCTGACGGCACGCCTGCGGGGCGGCTGCCCCGCAGAGTTCCGGCGGCAGGGCCGCCGGAACGTGCGCCCCCGGGCTGCGTATACGAACCGGTGTCGTCTCCCCGCGCCCCAAGCACCGCTTCCCTGCACAAAGGATCCTGTGCATACAAAAAAGCAGGTGCTTTTGCACACCTGCTTTTCCATGTATACTGCGCTTATGCCTCTGTCATTTCCCTTTGAGAGACGGTAAGCTGTCCGTTTTCCATATCCACCGTCAGCACGGAGCCGTCCCGGGGACTGTTGGCAATGATGTACTTGGCCAGCAGCGTTTCCACCTTGCCCTGAATGTACCGCTTCAAGGGACGTGCGCCGAAGAGAGGATCGGAGCCGTTCTTTATAATATAGTCCTTGGCGGCAGGGGTCACCTGCAGGTTCAGCTCCTTGTCCTTGAGCCGCTTCTGCAGATCCTTCAGCAGCAGATCCACGATTTTACTCATATTGTCTGCCGTCAGAGGCTTGAAGAAAACGATCTCGTCCAAACGGTTGATGAACTCCGGCCGGAACCTGGTCTTCAACAGGGCGTGGAGCTTGTCCTCCGTCTCCTTGGTGATCTTTCCGTCCCGATCCATGCCCTCCAGCAGCAGTTCGCTGCCCAGATTGCTGGTAAGGATGATGATGGTGTTCTTAAAGTCCACCGTCCGTCCCTGACCGTCGGTAATACGGCCGTCGTCCAGCACCTGCAGGAGCACATTGAGCACCTCGGGATGGGCCTTCTCCACCTCGTCAAAGAGGACTACCGCATAGGGCTTGCGGCGCACGGCTTCCGTAAGCTGGCCGCCTTCATCATACCCTACATAGCCCGGAGGGGCGCCGATGAGTCTGGACACGGAGTATTGCTCCATATACTCGCTCATATCTATACGGACCATGTTTTTCTCATCGTCAAACAGGGCCTGGGCCAGCGCCTTGGAAAGCTCCGTCTTGCCTACTCCTGTGGGGCCCATGAACAGGAAGGAACCGATGGGTCTGTCCGGATTCTGAATGCCCGCACGGCTGCGGAGAATGGCGTCGCATACCCGTTCCACCCCATCATCCTGGCCTACGACCCGTTCATGGAGCACATCGTCCAGATGCAGGAGCTTCTGCCGCTCGCTTTCCAGCAACTTGTTCACGGGGATACCCGTCCACTTGGAGACCACCGTGGCGATCTCATCCTCTCCCACATGATCCCGCAGGAGGGTATTTTCCTTGGAAGAGGCTTTCTTTTCCTCCTCCGCCAGTTCCTTTTCGGCCTTGGGCAGCTCCCCGTATTTCAGGGCGGCGGCTTTATTCAGGTCATACTCGTTCTCCGCCTGCTCGATCTGGGCGTGGATCTGTTCGATTTTTTCCCGCAGAGCCTGTACTTTGGAAATACCGGATTTCTCGTTCTCCCAGTTAGCTTTCATCTTATGGAAGGTGTCTCTCAGTTCACTGAGCTGCCGGCGAATATCCGCCAGATGCTCCATGGCCTGCTTGTCGGTCTCGTCGCTGAGAGCGGCTTCCTCTATCTCCAGCTGCATGATCTTCCGGGAGATCTCGTCCATCTCCGTAGGCATGGAGTTCATTTCCGTTTTGATCATGGCGCAGGCTTCATCCACCAGATCTATGGCTTTATCAGGCAGGAACCTGTCGGAAATATACCGGTGAGAAAGGACGGCGGCAGAGATAAGGGCTTCATCCCTTATTTTGACCCCATGGAACACCTCATACCGGGATTTAAGTCCCCGGAGGATGCTGATGGTATCCTCTACGGAAGGTTCCTCCACCATGACCGGCTGGAACCGCCGCTCCAGAGCGGGATCCTTTTCGATATACTTGCGGTACTCGTCCAGCGTGGTAGCGCCTATGCAGTGGAGCTCGCCCCGGGCCAGCATGGGCTTGAGCAGGTTGCCTGCGTCCATGGCGCCGTCGGTCTTGCCGGCCCCTACGATGGTATGGAGCTCATCGATGAACAGCAGGATCTTGCCTTCGCTCTGCTTGACTTCCCCAAGCACGGCCTTCAGCCGCTCTTCAAATTCGCCCCGGTACTTGGCCCCGGCCACCAGAGCGCCCATGTCCAAAGAGAACACCTGCCGATCCTTCAAATTATCGGGCACGTCTCCCTTCACGATCCGCTGGGCCAGCCCTTCGGCAATGGCGGTTTTGCCCACGCCCGGTTCGCCGATCAGGCAGGGATTGTTTTTGGTTTTACGGGACAGTATGCGGATGACGCTGCGGATCTCGCTGTCACGGCCGATGACCGGATCCAGCTTCTGGTTTCTGGCCATTTCCGTAAGATCCTGACCGTACTTCTTCAGTACGTCATAGGTATCCTCCGGGTTATCGGAATTCACCTGCCGGTTCCCCCGTACCTTCTGCAGGGCGGAAAGATAGGCTTCCTTCTCCACGGCATATTTGCGGAACAGCTCCGCCACATCCCGGTCGGGCTCGGTTATAAGCCCCAGCATCAGGTGCTCCACAGAGATATAGCTGTCTCCCATGCGCTGGGCTTCCTTCTCTGCGGCATTCAAAGCCCGGTTGAGCTTATCGGAAGCGTAAGCCTGACCGCCGCCGTTGGAATAGGAGGCCAGGGATTGTATCTTCCGGGTCAGCTCCTTTTTCAGCTGCTCCACGTTTACACCCATGGAGGTGAACAGCTGGGCGTTCAGATCATCGCTGTCGTTAATCAGGGCATGGAGCAGATGGACCTGCTCCAGCTGGGTGTGGTTATATTCGGTGCACAGGCTTTGAGCCGCCTGAATGGCTTCTATGCTTTTTTGCGTAAGTTGATTGGCGTTCATACAGGAATTCTCCTTTCCGGCACAGTCCCTGAAGCGGGAGGCGCCTTCTTTCCCATATTCTTATAGTATCCTGCCGCCCCGGAAAAGAGGGGGCACAGGCTTTTGGTTCACATCGGATCCGGACCCGTTGGCAGAAGATCGCCGGGGAGCGGGAGGCGGGGGCGCACTGCGTGCCTGACGGCACGCCTGCGGGGCGGATGCCCCGCAGAGTTCCGGCGGCCCGGCCGCTGGAACGTGCGCCCCCGGACCGCGTATACGAACCCGGCCCGGTTCACAGCGGCCCATGCCCGCTTACTCTACGGGCAGACCACCGGCGCTTCCCCTGCCGTTTGGGAGATAGTTACATCAGCTTCCACACCTGTTCGCAGAATGCCGCCGGATCCTCCAAAGGCAGACCGGCCATAAGCAGACTCTGATCATACAGCAGATTGGCGTATACCCCCAGCTCCTCATCGGAAAGGGTACCCAGCTTGGCAAACAGGGGGTGATCCGGGTTCAGTTCCAGCACAAAGGAAGCAGGCAGCTCCCCGCCGTTGGGCATGGACTTCAGCACCTTATACATCTCTACGGAAAGGCCTCCGTCGCCGTTAAGGCAGGCGGCGCTCTTTTTCAGCCGGTCGGAAAGGCGCACGTCTTTCACCTTGCCCTCCAGCGCCTTCTTCATGCGCTCCAGCAGGTCTTTGCTGCTTTCCTTCTTTTCCTCCATGGCCTTCTTCTCTTCCTCGGTGGAAAGCTCCAGATCGGAATCAGAGGCGGACTTGAAGGATTTTCCCTCGTAGGAGTCCAGAATGCGGATGGCGAATTCATCCACATCGTCCGTCATGCAGAGGATGTCATAGCCCTTATCCCGGATCTGCTCGGTCTGCGGCATATGGAGCACATGGGAAAGGGAATCCCCGGCAGCATAATAGATATATTTCTGCTCCTCAGGCATCTTTTCCACATATTCCTTAAGGGTGACCAGCTTTTCTTCCTTAGCGGAATAATACAGCAGCAGATCCTTCAAAAAGTCCTTGTCCATGCCGTACATGGCGTATACCCCGTACTTGATGGGCTGGGAAAAAGCCTTATAAAAGGTCTCATACTTATCCCGCTGAGAAGCCAGCATCTTCAGCAGCTCGCTCTGGATCTTCTTTTTCAGATTATTGGCAATGGCCGTAAGCTGCCGGTCATGCTGGAGCATCTCCCGGGAGATGTTCAAAGACAGGTCGGGGGAATCCACCAGCCCCTGCACAAAGCCGAAATATTCGGGCAGCAGCTCCTCGCATTTGTCCATGATCATCACGCCGTTGCTGTATAGCCGCAGCCCCCGCTTAAAGCCCTTGGTAAAGAAATCATAGGGCGCTTTTTTGGGGATATACAGCAGAGCCGTGTAGGAAAGGGTTCCTTCGGCCTTGATGTGCAGCACGGTAAGAGGATCCTCCATATCATAGAAGGTATCCTTATAGAAGCGGTTGTACTCTTCTTCGGTGATCTCGCTCTTGTTCCGGCGCCACAGGGGCACCATGCTGTTGAGCACCGTATCCTCCATAACAGTTTCATACTCAGGCTTATCCTCAGGGCTGTCCTTCTTGGGGACGCTCTTTTCCTCCATCATGCGGATGGGGTAGCGGACATAGTCGCTGTACTTCTTTACCAGAGAGGAAAGGGTATAGGGCTGGAGGAAGCGGCTGTACTCTTCGCCTTCCTCATCCTCCTTCAGGGTCAGAACGATCTGAGTGCCCACAGTGGGATAGTCAAAGGGCTTTATGGTATAGCCGTCCTCCCCGGAACTTTCCCACACGTGGCCCTCGCCGTCCACAGGGCGGGAGTATACCTTTATGTTTTTTGCCACCATAAAGGCGGAATAAAAGCCCACACCGAACTGGCCGATCACATCCAGCTCCGGCTTTTTATCCTCCTCCATAGTCTCCTTAAAAGCCCGGGTGCCGGATTTGGCAATGGTGCCCAGGTTGCTCTCCAGTTCTTCCTCGCTCATGCCGCAGCCGTTATCGGTAATAGTCAGGGTGCGAGTGGCTTCGTTGGGGGAGAGACGGATAAAATATTCGCTCCTGTCCAGGCTGGTGTCTCCGCTCTGCATGGCGGCGTAATACCGCTTATCAATGGCATCGGAAGCATTGCTGATCAGCTCCCGCAAAAAGATCTCCTTGTGGGTGTAGATGGAGTTTATCATCAGGTCCAAAAGCCGCTTGCTTTCCGCTTTGAATTGTTTTTTGGCCATGGTATCGACCGCCTTTCCTTAAATTTAGCACTCTCGTATATGGAGTGCTAACCGTTGTCTTTACTATACTACAGCTCTGAAAAAAAGCAATAGCCCCCTGATGCTTTTTACAACAAAGCCACATTTGCGCCTTGCCGGGTTTACAATTTTCCGTGACTTTGCCCACCGCTTTTGCAGCTTTTGCCGTATACCGGCCCGCCGCTTTGCGAAGCCCGCGTGTAAGCCGGGGGGGCGCTGCCGTTTGGCGCCTGCGGCGCCAAAGCCCGGCCTGCGGCCGGCAGCGGC
>ENA-UOJD01000075-UOJD01000075.1-human-gut-metagenome-genome-assembly--contig:-P48-NODE-75-length-166512-cov-37.462215_pt1 | contig 166512 bp, 144 predicted proteins | sample MGYA00242342_ERZ723889 | MGnify/ENA metagenome assembly ERZ723889 | reverse complement strand
AGAAGATCGATGAAGTGCTGGCGTTCTTTGCCGAAGGCTCTCAGAAGCGCTTCCAGCTGCTCTCGGTTCTTTTCGACCGAGGTTTCGTCCAGACAGCGGACCATGGTACGGTAAGCGGAAAGCTCGGCGGCGTTGCCAAGCTCCTTGATTCGCTTTGCGTCGACAAAATGTGGATCGGCCAGTTCGGTCTGCTGCATGGTCGGCTTCTTCCGGTACTGCTGAGAAGGAACGCCGATCATAGCTCAAAGGCTTTGTGTTTTGTTCTGGTGACTGCGTTTCCCGTATAGACGGGCACAGAAAACAGTCATCAGCGTCACGACATCCTTGGCCAATTCTTCTTCAAAGGGTTTGGGAGATGCTTCCTTCAGAACTCGCATATCCGTCCCAGTTTTGCGGCACATCAATCGAATCAGGGCGGTTCCGAAACGCAGCAGCCGATCCTCGTAAACGACAGAGAGCGTGTGAACGTGACCTTTCAAGATGCGGTTGAGAAGTGCCCTGAGACCGGGCTTGTTGCAGTTAAGACCGGAGCCGATGTCGGTGATGACTTCCGAGCAACCGGCCTGCTTGAGTCGTTCTGCCTGCCGAAGCAGGTCTTCTTTTTGATCGTGGGAAGAAACACGGGCATAACCAAGGTGCTTGCGCTCAACACCGGTTGCCACCGGATTCAATTGCAGATCAAATCGACGATGACCGCCAAGCGTGCGGCAGGCTACGGCAAGAAGGCCTTTCTCAACCCAACGGCGAATAGTGCTGGGCGACACACGTTGCTATGGAACCCGTTATGGAAGATTGGGTAGATTTTTAGTCAACTGGCAAAACCCTTGGCGCCGGCAACATTATGTCTGGGTGCAAAGTGAGGATTTTTGTTGGGTTGCGGTCGATAGAGCATACTGCCGCAGAAATCCGTTTGGCCGTGATGCTGCTCGGCTTCGACAAATTCGATATTCATCTTTCGCAAAATGCTGCGAACGGCATCCTGCTCGCCTCTTCTGTCTTTCGTGCGCCAGCAGTCCTGAACTGTCTCTCAATGGTTCCAATAATTAGGAATAGGGTTTCAATGTTTAGGAATCAAGGGTAACCCCGCCCCCGTTTCAATTGCTAGGAAAGTGGGGTTTCAGTAAATCGGAATCACCGATCCAAAGCGTCAAATTTTCCAGCTTCTTGTCCAACGCTACCAAAGTAAGGAATCAGACTTGAGAAGAAAGTCAAAAATGCTCATGTGGTATATGCCATCTTCGTCGTAGGCTGCCTTAATCGGATGGCCGACAATGATGATTTTCTTGAAAGCATCTCGAATGGCCATTAGAGAAGCCTTCTCTTGTCGGAGCTTTTCTTCGTCTGCCATGCGGTATGCCGATTGTACGTATATGCGGCGGCTTCCTTGGTTGGCAACAAAGTCAACCTCGAGCTGTCTGCCCAGGCTTCTGCCGTCCTGCACGCTTCTTTGGTTGACGCAGCCGACATCCACATCGTATCCTCGCAGGCGCAATTCGTTGAAAATGATGTTCTCCATCAGATGAGTTTCTTCCACCTGCCGGAACTGAAGTCTTGCGTTGCGCAAACCGACATCTTCAAAGTAATACTTGTGCGGAGTGCCGATGTACTTACGTCCTTTAACGTCGTAGCGATGCGCCGCAGTCAATAAAAATGCTTCCTGCAAATAACCGATGTATGTTCTAACCGTATTGACGGTAATGCTGGATTTCAAACGACTCTTGAATGTATCGGCAATTTTTGATGGATTAGTCAATGTGCCCGTGCAAGAGGCCATCACATCGATCAATTCTTCGAGTTCTTGCGGCTTTCCGACTGAATTACGCTCAACAATATCCTTGAGATATGTTTCATCAAAAAGGCGCTTCAGATAAGCTGCTTTCTGCTCCTCCGTTGCCATGCCAAGCGTCATCGGCATTCCACCGAATGTGCAGTACTGCGTCCATCCGGAATAGACGTCTCCGTCATAAGCCCTCATAAATTCGCTGAAAGACAAAGGAAAGACATGAACCTCATCGCCTCTTCCGCGAAACTCCGTCAAGACATCTGAAGACAAAAATTTTGAATTGCTTCCTGTGACATACAAGTCAAGATTCGGTTCGCGGAGCAACGAATTAAGAACCTCTGAAAAATCAGCCAGCATCTGAACCTCGTCAAGCAGGACATAGGTACGCCCTGTCTGATTAATTTTTTGCTCTAGATCAGCAAAAAAAGCCTCCGGATCCCGAAGATGCCTGCTCTGCCATCGGTCGAATTCGTAGATAAGAATATTCTCCGGTGCCACGCTGCTTTCAAGCAGATGGCGCTTAAAGAGATTTAAAAGCAGATAAGACTTACCGCAACGCCGAATTCCGGTGATAACTTTTACTAGTCCGTTGTGCTTGCGTGCGATCAGCCGGTCCAAATAGAGCTGTCGAACAATTTCCATAAAACACCATCAATGATATTTTTATGTAATTTTACCTCTAATCATCAACAGCTCGATCAAAGCGTAACTTCTGATTACTCTCTAAAGACCGCACTGAGTGCATGCACCAACTTGATGCATCACAACTGCCTATGACGCACTAAGACGGTGCTTTTCGCCATCATTCCGCCCTTTCTTAAGCTTTCCCGCGTCTCTACTTCCTTCGGCTTAGTTATCAGGCTTTTCCAAGCAAAAACTAATCAGTAACGATTAGCTTTCTTAGTCACTAAACCTTACCCATTTAAGAATCGTTTGAGGGTTCTCCCTATCACGCCCAAAACTGGCACGCTCCTTGCAACAGTTATAGACAAAAGGCGCGCACTCATTCACGCGCACCGAGAAAGATCACACACTCAAATAGGAGCCTGATATGAAGCACACTTCCCGATTTGCCCTTGCAGCCGTCGCCGCCGCAGTTCTTGCCATGAACGCAGCCACTGCTGCGGAGCTCACCGGAACGCTTAAAAAGATTCAGGAAACCGGCTCGATCACGCTCGGCTATCGTGAAAGCTCTGTGCCGTTTTCCTACCTAGGCGCCGACGGCAAGCCGGTCGGCTACGCCTTTGAGGTTTGCCGCAAAGTTGCTGAGTCCGCACAGAAAGAACTCGGCCTGTCCAAGCTTGACGTCAAATATCAGGCCGTAACGTCTGCCAACCGCATCCCGCTCATCCAGAACGGTACGGTTGACATCGAATGCGGTTCAACCACCAACTCTCTGGTTCGTCAGCGTGAAGCTGCTTTCTCCGTGAGCTACTTCGGCATTCAGGTTTCTGCCGCCGTCTGGAAGAACAGCGGCATCAATTCGATGAAGGACCTGAACGGCAAGACGATTGCCGTCACCTCCGGCACGACCTCTGTTGCGCTCATGAAGAAGTTTGAAAAGGAAAACGGCATCCGCGTGCGCTACATGATGACCAAGGATTTTGCCGAAGCCATGCAGCTCGTTGCCAACAAGCGCGCCGACGCCTTCGTTCTTGACGACGTGCTTCTCGCGGGCCAGATCGCGAACTTGAAAAACGCAGCCGACTTCAAGATCCTCGACGCGGCTCTTTCGGTCGAACCCTACGGCGCCATGTTCCGCAAGGATGATCCGCAGTTCAAGGCTTTGGTCGACAAGACCGTCACGAACATGATCAAGAGCGGAGAACTCGAAAAGCTCTACAAGACTTGGTTCGAATCTCCCATTCCGCCCAAGAACGTCAACCTGAACTTCAAGATGAACAACTACACGAAGGAACTCTTCGCGAATCCTTCGGACAAGGGCATCTAATAAGAAATTTTAAGCCGGGGTAGGTCTCAGTGGCGCCAACGTTGAACCGCCCCGGCCTTTTTAGAGATTCATTTCCCGCGGTTGCGGCAGTCTCCCCCAGGACACCGAGCTGCCGCACACAAAAAGAGGAAAGTTCAAATGGCTCTCAATTTCAATCTGAACTCTCTGTTTGAGCCCGCACTGCTTGCCGACGAACCCTGGTGGTCATACATTCTGGGCGGCGCCGGCTGGACGGTTGCACTGATGCTTTCGTCCTTTGCGCTCGCGCTGGCTCTGGGCATCATTGTCGGTACGCTGCGAACATCGCAAAATAAATTTCTTAGCACGATCTGTGAAGTATGGATCGAGCTCTTTCGCAATATTCCCCTCATCGTTCAGATTTTCGTCTGGTTCTTTGTCGTTCCCGAATTCATTCCCTGGTACAAGGATTGGATGAACTCGGTCGATCCCGTTTATTCGCAGTTCCTGACGGCCTTCATCTGCATGGGCTTTTTCACATCCTCTCGTGTGGCAGAACAAGTCCGCGCAGGCATCGCTTCCGTCCCCAAGGGACTTCCCAACGCTGCCAAAGCCTTGGGCTTTACGCCGGTTCAGACCTACGCCTATGTGATCCTGCCGCTTGCAATGCGCCTTATCGTTCCGCCGCTTACAAGCGAAGCCATGAACCTCGTGAAAAATACCGCCGTGGCGCTTACGATCGGTCTGCCGGAACTCACGATGCGAGCCAATGAAATGGGCGAAAACACGTTCCAGTTCTTCGCCGCTTACATTTGGGCAACCATCATCTATATCGTGATTGCGCTCGTGGTCAACAACGTGATGCGCGTCGTCGAGAAAAAGAGCGCCGTCCCCGGCCTCATTCTTGCCAAGTAAGAGAGGAGTTAAGCCATGATTGATTTTTCCTCGATTACATACTCCTGGGGCTACATTCTCGAAGGCGTCAAGTACACGATTGAACTGACGGTCATCACGGCCATCGGCGGCTTGATTCTCGGTACGGGTCTGGCGCTTTGCCGCTTGTCGACGTCAAAGATTCTTTCGGAGTTTTCCAAGCTCTACACCAACTTGATGCGCGCTGTGCCGCTTGTGCTCGTGCTCTTCTGGTTCTTCCTACTGATGCCTGAAGTTTTAAAGGTGCTTTTGGGCCTCGATCATCCCGTCATGATCGGCGCGGAGATGACCGCCATCATCACGTTTGTGCTCTTTGAAGCGGCCTACTTTGCAGAAATCATGCGTGCCGGCATCCAGTCCGTGAGCAAAGGGCAGATGTCCGCGGCCATGGCGCTCGGCCTTCGCTACGGTCAGACGATGCGCTACGTCATCCTGCCGCAGGCCGTGCGCAACATGCTGCCGGTGCTGCTCACCCAGACCATCATTCTTTTCCAGGACACCAGTCTGGTGTACGTGATCAGCGGCAACGACTTCATGGGCGCCGTAAGCAAGATCGCTCAGCGCGACGGTCAGCTCGTCTTGATGTACTCCTTTGCCGCCGTCTGCTACCTCACCGTTTCCGTGTCGCTTTCGATGCTCGTGCGTCGCCTGCAGCGCAAGATCGCCGTGGCCGCCCGCTAAGAGCACAAGGACATCGCACAAAACCGGATTTACAGGATTAAAAGAAAAATGTCGATGATTGAAATCAAAAACGTGAGCAAGTGGTACGGAGACTTTCAGGTTCTCAAGAACTGCTCGGTGAACGTCGAAAAAGGCGAAGTGGTGGTTGTCTGTGGGCCATCGGGCTCGGGCAAGTCCACACTCATTAAGACCGTCAACGCACTTGAACCTTTCCAGCAGGGCGAAATCCGCATCAACGGCATTTCCGTGGGTGATCCCAAAACGGATCTCGCAAAACTGCGCAGCCACGTCGGCATGGTGTTTCAGCATTTCGAGCTCTTTCCCCACATGAGCATCCGCGACAACCTGGCGCTTGCCCAGATCAAGGTGCTCGGACGCGACAAGGCCGAAGCCGAAGAACGCGGCTTAAAACTTCTCGATCGAGTGGGTCTTTTGAAGCATTCGGAAAAGTTTCCGGGGCAGCTTTCGGGCGGCCAGCAGCAGCGTGTTGCCATTGCCCGAGCGCTTGCCATGGATCCGATCTGCATGCTCTTTGACGAACCCACCTCGGCGCTTGACCCCGAGATGATCAACGAAGTGCTTGACGTGATGGTGGAACTTGCTCACGAAGGCATGACCATGATGGTGGTGACGCACGAAATGGGCTTTGCCAAGAAAGTGGCCGACCACGTGATTTTTATGGATGCCGGTGAAGTCATTGAAAATCTTCCTTCGGACGAATTCTTCAATAAGCCGCACACGGAACGTGCTCAGAAGTTCCTATCGAAGATTCTCAACCACTGACCAGAAAAATTTTTCGATCTATTTTTTTAGCCTTTCCGGGTCGCTCCTTCCCGGAAAGGCTTTTGTTTGCTCTCTATAGCCACAAATAAGCCATCGGCAACATGTCTTTGACAAGACATCGCCAGAAAACAGCCTTTGCTTGAAAAACTCAATCGGAAGATCCGTGCTTGCCTAATGTTCGGTATGGCTGCCTGCCACCGCACCGATGACCGTCGGCGCCGATCGCATCGCAAAAAGAAAGCCCAGAAAGACGAAAATGGCAAGTCCCCACAGGGACGCTCCCGCACCGATAACAGCCCCCAGCGCACCCATGGCCACCGGGAAGGTTGCTTTGCTTGAATTGATCAGCATCAGCCGCAGTCCGATCGCCTCCCCCGTGCGTCCCTTCGGAGCCAAACGGTAGACAAGCGACATCATGTTCGGAAGCGACGCACCAAGTCCCAAGCCCAACAGGAAAGCGCAGGCCATGAGCGGCAGTTGACTTTCAAAGAAGGGAAAGAGAACGAAGGCCAAGGCCGAAATCAGAAGCGTAAGCGCAATCATGATCCATTCGCGCATGTGCCGCATCAGATACGGCATCAGAAGCCGTACGGCAAAGGACGCCGCCGAGAAACTACCCAGCACCCAGCCGATGTCCGAAGGCGAAAGCTTCACGGATGCGCAGTAGACGGGAATCAACAAATTGCCAACTTCCCAGGCAACTGAAACGACGACGGAACAGACCAAGACCGCTCGCATGGGAGGGTCTCTGAAGAAGTCCATCACCTTTTGAGGATGCGTTCCCGCCGCCTTGCGAGCATCATTGCCTCCTGCTGGAAGTACATGCCGCATAAACGGCAACAGACACATCAGTCCCACAAAGATCGGAGCGCCCGCCACCCAACAATAGAAACTGGCAAAGCCAAAGTGCTCAATCATGTAGCCCGTGATGATCGGAGTAAGCAGACCACTTAAGGCCGTCACGATTGACAACAGCGTAAAGGCCAATGCTCGCGTTTCGTTGGTGGAGACGTCACCGGTCAGGCGCTGCACGACCGTATTGGTGAGCAAAAAAGCCGTGCCCACGAGAATGCAGGCAGCAAAAAGCGGCCAGAGTCCTGCAACCTTGGTCGGAAAAAGCAGCGTCGCTGCACCGGCCGATGCCGCACAAAAAATCGCCAGAACAAGCGACGGCCTAGGTCCCGAACGATCCAACCAACGTCCCGCCACAATGGCGCCAAATGCAGGAAACAAAGCTACGCTAGCGAGCATCGCGCCGACTTCAAACGAACTTACCCCGTGCGCGAGCGCATCAAGCGTCACGCAAAACCGCATGCCGGTCGTGCAGGAATGCATTACAAGCAGGACGAACAAAACCCGAGCGAGCTTACCGTACATCGCGCTATCACCTAAAAATATGCGCAGTAGAGACAAATGCCTACTCACTCGATGGTACGCCTGAATTCGGACGCGAGCAAAGGTCCATTTCTTGCAAGCACAAAAAACCGAAGGCACATCGCAAGCGTCTTATCGCTGGATGTGCCTTCGGCAGGAGACTGTGTTCAGCACGGCTCACGCCGTGCTTGAAATCAAGATGACTCAATTAGAAGTAGTGAACCAAACCGACGGAAGCAGCCGTGCGGTTGGTGGTATTTTCGTCTTTGTTGAGCCAGCCTTCGCCCTTAGCCCAGGACACGACGGCGTAGCCCATCGTACGGTTGCTGAAGTAATAATGGCAACCCAGGCCCACAGCGTAGCGCTTGAAGTCACCGTCTTCGCCGTTCTTAGCTCCTTCGTATTCGCCGTCCTGGTACTGCACCTGAGCAAGCCAGTTGGCAGCCCCCACGGTGTAGCGAACGCCGAGGAAGCCCGAAATCGCGTCGTAGGCGTCGGAGCTCGTCAGCAAGTCGTCACTGTTGAAGTCGTACTCGTTCCAATTGGCGTCACTCATACGACGGTTGTTGGTGAAGTAGTTCAAGCCCGCGTAAAGCGTCGTGGCACCGCCGCCCGGTGTCCATGTGGCAGCAAGCTTGTAGCTGAACGCATCGTCCCAGTTTTTGGTGTCAGCCTGGCTATCGTCGGTACTGTACCAAGCGCCGCTGTCACCGTAGAACTCAGCTTCAAAAGCGCCGATCACCTTGACATTGTTGCCGTCCCAGCGCAGCGCCACATTGAGCCACTTGCTGTTGTCAGCCCAACGATTTTCTTCCGTGTCGGCCTCATTCGTGAGCGAATACTGTACGCCGAGCTTGGCGCCCGCAAACGTCGGAGACACATAGTAGATCGTGTTGCTGTGTACGTTCCAGACATTAACCTGAGAGGCCTGAATGCCTGCGTCAACGTAACCGGTTTCAAACGGTTCAAAGTCCCAGTACCAGGACAGCGAACTCATGCCCGAAGAAAAACCACCTACGCGGCCGAAGCCCAAAGTGCCCCAGTCGCCCGTTAGATAAATCTGTGATTCGCGGCTGAAGATTTTGCCGTCTTCGGCCTGAGCTCCCGTATCACTGTTAAAACCTTCTTCCAGAATGAAGCCGACAGTGAGATCATTGCCAAGCTTTTCCGTACCCTTGAAACCGAAACGAGGACCGGCATAGCTACCGCTCGTCATGGCAAACGAGTCGTCGCCACCTTCGGTGTGCTGATAGGTAAAGCCCGTGTCGATGACGCCGTAGAGCGTTACGTCCGCCGCCAAGGTTGCACCGGAGAGTGCGCCCAAAACCGCAACTGCGGTGAGTGTCTTTTTCATGATGTGGTTTGATTTGCGAAGATTCGACTTTCCCATGCGGGTCCCCGGCTTAACGTCAGGAACCCGCAGAGAAAATCAGGAGAAACATAAAATACGAGTTATGACCGAATTACTTCAGTGTGGCCGGATCAAGCGTACGGAGGAACTTAATGCCGTTGTTGATGTCAGGCGTGTAGATGCGATCCTTCGAAACGAACGGAACCGACTTACGATAGGCCTTCAGGAACTTGGTGGTGCCTTCGCCCATCTTCTTGCCGTCCTGCATGCGCATGTCCATAGCCTGCGTCGTATGCAGAGCTTCGTAGCTGTAAATTTCATAAGCGATGTCAGCCATCTTGCTCAAGCGATCAGCAGTCTGGTTGACGTTGCTAAACGTTTCTTCAATGCCGATCGAAGTCGGAACGCCGTAGCCCATGACGCTGTTGGTAAGACCCATTGCTTCGGCGTAAAGACCGGACATGGACTGAGCGATGTTGGCAAATCCGTCGCCGCCCTTGTTTTCCTTAGCCACGAGGTACGTCGGAAGGTTGGTGCGATGCGTATCATCGAGCTGCGTGGTACGCCAAGCTGAGGTATGGATAACTTGAGCCAAAGCGCGGCCGACACTTTCGAGCTGGACAGCAAGCTGTGTGTTGTCGAAGTTCGAGCAGGAGTTCACAAAGACGTTCTTGCCGCCGACCTGCATGGCCTTGATGGCATCCGACTTGCTGTACCACAGATCATTGCGGCCGCCCACGTTCACGATCGGGTTGTCGGTCGTGTGATTGATGGCCTGATTGATCAGTTCCTTAGCCTGACGCAATTCTTCCATGGCCGTTGCAAGGATCAAGCCGGAGGAACGGAAGGACAGCGGATCCTGCAGATAGCGCTTCGGATCAGCATTCCAAAGGTAAGAACCCTTCAGAGCATAAAGAATCTGTTCGCCGGCTTCATGACCCTGCGGCCAGCCCTTGGTTTCAACCGTGTGCCAAACAAACGGGCTCACATTACCGTTCAGAGCTTCCAGTGAAGTTGCAATGATCGTGGGAGAAATGGAGAGAACGTGTTCGACCTTCTTCAGAGCGGCAACGGCCTGCGCTTCGGCAGCATTGGAGTTGGAGAGGATCGAAATACCGTCCATACCGAACGGACGGAAGCGCTTCAGACCGAGTTCCTTGCGAACCTTGGAAGCGGCAACGCGCTTGCCCTTGTAGGAGACGTCCCATTCGCCCATCAGAGCCAAACCAATGTGCGTGACCATGCTCAAGTCGTTGGCGCCTTCGGAACCGCGCGACGGGATCAGCGGGCAGACATCGTTGTTGATGTATTCCATGTATGCGTTGGCAGCATCAACGCTCATGCCGGTAAAGCCGGCAGCCATCTGATTGACGCGGATGATCATGGTCATCTTCGAGAGACGGTCCGGCATGAAGGGTTCAACACCGGCAGCCTGAATGCGCATCTGACGTTCGTTGAATTCGATCGAGGCTGTGCGATTGGGTTCGTCTTCAACGCGAGCACCGGCCACGCGCTGATCCTTCAGGTCGCCGTAGTTTACGGTCAGACCGTAGATGTCACGACCGTCGGTAGCGGCATCAATCGGCGCACGGTAGCTCGCCTTAAGGCGCTTCCAGCCGTCGGCGCTGATCTTGACCTTTTCGCCGGGAGCCGAAATGGCCCACAGTTCGTCAATAGTCAGAGTCTTGCCGTCAAGGGTATGCGTCGCAGCGACAGCGTTGCCGGCAAAAAGAGGCAGGACAGCGAGAGCGGCGGCCGTAGCCGTCAGGCGAAGCTTGAGAGACTGGGACATGATGTTTTCTCCTTGTGGTTGATTATTGGAACTTCGTCCACTTCACGTTGTGGCAGGTACTGCAGAGATCTTTGCTTGCCTTGTGTTCGGCGTGGCAAGCCGTGCACTCGAGCGTATCGGCATAGTGAGCGGACTGGTGCGGCTTCTTGTCAAAAGGATTGTCAGGCGTCTTGATTTTCTCCATCGGACCGTGACACATGCGGCAGGTCTTGTCGTTGGGACGAGACCTGGGTACGTTCGTTTCATGGCAGACGGCACACTGAACGGCACCGCCGAAAGCCTTGACGTGGTAGTCCTTCATGGGAACGCCCGCAACCTCGGCAGCCGAGGCGGCCGAGAACATCAGACAGGCACCGAGAGCGGCAACGCAAAACTTCAATTTCATGACTGTCTCTCCTATTAGATCTTGCGCGAAGCGACTTCGTGACCTGCAATCTGACCGAACACCATGCCGTCGACGGAAGAGCAACCGCCGAGACGATCCATACCGTGCACACCGCCGGCGACTTCACCTGCGGCATAAAGACCGGCGATAGGCTTCAAGCTGCGGCAATCAATGACTTCGGCCTTCGGAGTAATGGCCACGCCGCCCATGCAGTAGTGCAGTTTGGGAGACAATCGCATGGAATAAAACGGCGGTTTGAGTTCCGTCTTCACGTCCAGAGGCTTCTTGAAAGGATCAGCCTTTTTGCCGGCCACGATTTCATTCCAATCGGCAATGGACGCCTTCAGAGCCGCCACATCAACGTTGTGAAGCTTGGAGAGTTCTTCAACCGAATCGGACTTCTTAACGGTGCCTTCTCGGTAAGCGGCCTTGAAGCCTTCGGCATGCTTCGTGGTTTCCTCACTGCAGAAGCAGAACGGATAATTAGGCTTTTCCTTGGTGCCCTTGGCAAGCACAACGAGCTGAGCATCAGCACGAGTACGACGGTCAGCCAATTCGTTCATAAAGCGCTTGCCGGTCTTGGGATCAACGGCAATGCCTTCGGCAAAGGCGTAATCAGCAAAAAAGCTGCCGGGACCGGCCCCCTTTTCGTCGGGCGAAGCCCAGGGACCCAACTGATACATATCAAGCATCACAGGCAAAGCGCCGATAGACAGAAGCGCCTTGATCATCGTGGCAGTAGCGCCCGGCTGAGACGTGCATTCCAACTGAGAATAGACAGGCATCGTGGTGCTCACGAATTCCTTGTCCTGACCCCAGCCGCCCGAAGCAACAACCACACCATGACGGGCCTTGAAGGCCTTCAATTTGCCTTCAGTGTCGGTACGCCAGTCGTAATCAACGGCGGCGATCACGCCTTCGCAACCTTTGGCTGTGACGACGAGTTCCTTGACGTTAACACGATTGCGGAATTCAACACCCTTGCCGCGCAGATATTTGTGGAGCGGGACCACCACACCGCCGCCCGAAGCATTAACAGGAAGGTGAGCACGCGGAGCACTATGTCCGCCCAGACGGATGACCTTGTCCTTCAATTTGACGCCGCAAGCTTGCATCATGTCGTAGGCCTTGTATGCGTTTTCGGCGAGCGTGCGGGCAAGCTGCGGATGATTGAAACCGCGGCCGGCCTTAAACATGTCTTTGACGAGCAGTTCGGGATCGTCCTTGATGCCGTTGGCTTTCTGAAGCTTCGTAAGCGGCATGCACATCAGACCGCCGCACAACGCGGAGTTGCCGCCGAAAGCTTCCATTTTCTCCAACACGACGATCTTCTTGAGACCGAGACGCTGAGCTTCGTAGCAGGCCGACAAACCGGCAAAACCGCTGCCCACAACAATCATGTCGAACTCTTCGTCCCAGCTGTCCACCTCAGTGGCTCTCGGTGCAGCCTGGGCAACGTTTGCCGCCGCTGTTGCAGCTGCAGCCAAGCCTGCGCCCAAAAAACCTCGCCGGGAAACACCGTTGTGCTGTGTCATTTCCTTTTCTCCTCAGTGGGTTAAATTATTTGTACCGTCTAGACGGTTTAATCATAGGCCCGACAACAAAAATAGTCCAACTGGTATAAACTCCAGTCAGTGTAAAAATGTTGAAAAGAATCGAGTTATGTCAAATGCAACCGAAAAAAAAGGGGGACGTCCCACCAAGGCGCTGACTCAAGGCACCACAAAAAAAGCAGAGATTCTCAAGGCCGCGCAACACATCGTCGTACAACACGGTGTCGGTCAGCTCACTTTTGATCGCATCGTCAAAGAAGCCGGCGTCGCAAAAGGCACCCTTCTCTATCACTTCAAAAACAAAGACAACCTGCTCTTGGAGCTCGTCAAGAACTATGTCGAGCATCTGGATGAACAGCTCAGGCACGGCATTGCCGCTGCGCAAAACAGTTCCAATACCGTCGCAAGCGGCTTTGCACATTGGTACCGTCATTTCTACGCCACGGCTCAAACCAACTCGTCGTTCGGTGTGGCGATTCTCTCCTATTCGGCTCAGAACGAAACCTTAAGAGCACCGATTCGCGAGTGGTACGAAAAAGTTTTTGACATGGCAAAAACAGCTGGAGACGATGTTCTGGATGTTTTGTTTGCCATTCTTGCTGTCGAAGGTCTCTTTTACCTCCAGCATCTCAATCTCAATACGTTAAGTCCGCAGGAAAACGACCGGATAATCGAACGTGTACTTTCGCGTTTTGAGAAAAAAGACTAACGCAATCTGTAAAACTGGGAGAATTGAACTCGCAGCAACGGGTTGCCTTTGCTGGTGTTGTTTCTGCCTGTGCTTTGAGAGCAAGCACAGGCAGCGGCACAATGCTCCTCTTCATTTCCCGACTAAAAAAAGCCGATCCGAGTTATACGGCCTTAACAGAAAGCTTCTGTGCATTCTTAACCATTAGATCAAGCTTGTTGTACGGAATCTCAATACCTTCCTGAGCAAATTGCTTCAGAACACCCCGCAGGATATTGCTCTTCAGAACAGCCGTTCCGTTTTCAGGATTAGTCACCCAAAGACCGGATTTGAGGGTAACGCCGCTTGCCGCCAATTCGGACACCACCACCCAAGGTTCTTTTGTCTGAAGCACGCGAGGCTGTTTCTTGATGCATTCGGTGAAGATTTCAAGTGCGCGATCAATGTCACTCTCATAAGCACAGGAAATTTCAAGATTTGGGGTGGGGCGCGAAATCCAGACTTGGTAACCTGGGAGCATAGGCTCGAAGCGCACATTCGGCGCGACTTGAGTGACTGGTCGTACTCAAGTGGAATTTGCATTCCAATGGCGGAATGCGGTCGAAGTTGATTATAGATGTTGATCCAGTGTGTCACCTCCCTGGCAGCAGCCTCGTGGCTGCTGAACATGCGTCGGCCAATAAGCGTTTCTCGCTTCAATGAGCTCCAAATGGCTTCTCCGGGAGCGTTGTCCCAACACTGTCCCACTTCACTCATGGACGAACGCATATTGAGTTCGTTAAGCCGACTTTGAAGCAGTTTGGAGCAGTATTGTGTGCCTCGATCTGAGTGCACAATCGTGCCGTCCAAAGGGATGCGCTCGGCATTTCGAATGCGCACAGCCATGTTGAAGGCTCTTAAAACGAGCTACGTGCTCATTGTTGTATCAATTGCCCATCCCAAAATCCTTATGCGTCTTGCAACGAGAGTAGAGTTGCGCTCCGCGTTAGTGTTGATTACCACCTCCCTTTCAGACCAATAGCGGAATAGAACCTCACACAACTGAATCATCCGCTCTTCTAGCCATGTCCTCTTCAGCCATCAAAGCAATTTTCACGAAAACTTTTGTCGCCATCTCGCTCATCAACATGCTCGGTTTGGCGGGCTACTACGCTATTTTCGTTGTGAGCACACAGTTTTTGTCGGAAGTGTTTCATGCCTCAACCGCTGTCGCGGGGCTTGCAACGGGCATCATTGTGATCGGCTGTCTTGTCGGGCGCTTCTTTACGGGCAGTATTGTTCACTCGGCAGGATATCGGCGTGTGCTTTTCTGTGGTGTCGTGCTGTACCTATTAACAAACGCGGCTTACTTTTTTGCCGACACGCTTGCATTGATTTTCCTGGTGCGTTTCGTCTCCGGCGTGGCCGTCGGCATCGTAGGCACAGTCACCGGCACGATCGTGGCGGTTGTTGTTCCTTCCCAGTTTCACGGCCGCGGGATTGCATATTTCTCCATGAGCACAGCTTTGGCACTGTGCTTCGGTCCGTTCATCGGCATCGCTCTTGTTGACTCACTCGGCTACGAAGGGATCTTTGCAATCGGTACCGCCATGGCGTGCGTCAATTTGCTGCTCGTTCCGTTCGTCAAGGTTACAGCCCAACGCAAGCTTGACCATCACAAACTCACGCTTGCCGACTTTATCGAACCCAAGCTCATTCCGTTCAGTCTTTTTGTCTGTGTCGTGTGTTTGGCCTGGGGCAACATTCAGGCGTTTATGGCAGCCTATGCGCGAGCCTTTGATGTCGTTGCGGCCGCCTCTTCGTTCTTCCTGGTCTACGCCATCGCGATACTTCTTTCTCGCCCGTTTTCCGGAAAAATCTACGATGCTCACGGAGCACCGATCATCCTCTACCCTTCCCTTATTCTGCTGACGGCCAGTTTGGCGCTTCTGTGGGGAGTCCATGAAAGCTGGTCCGTTTTGTTGGCCGGAGCTCTGGCCGGGCTCGGCTTCGGAAATTTCCAATCGGTCGCTCAAGTTTCTGCCATCAGCATGGTGACACGCGAGCGTTACGCGCAAGCCACCAGCACCTTCTACATTTTCTTCGATTTGGGACTGGGTCTTGCGCCGTATTTGGCCGGCCATGCCGCACCTTTTGTTGGTTACGACGGCATCTACGGCCTCAACGCCGTTGTTGTTGCGCTGTGTATCGTGTGGTATGGCGTGCTGCACGCCACAAGGAAACTCTCAAAGCGCCCGTCTTTGGGACAAGCCGTGGACTTGTCCAAAACGGATCAGTAATCTCGGATTGTCCGGTCACCGCATGACGGCGTCAAAAAGTTGCCATTCGAGCCAGCAACCGGCTGCAAAGACGTCTGTCATGCGAGCACGCAAAGCGTCTGAGCCATTTTGGGCCAGTTTATCCGCAATTGACACTGCCTTTCGTGCAGAAACATCGGACGTCTGCGACCCCATACCCTCAACCCAATCTCGGAACGGATTATCCTGAAGCTTGGCTGTGGGACGCAATGCCTTTCCGAATTCGTTCCAAATCCAGAAACACGGCAACAGAGCCGCCATTGCAACTCCGAGATCGGCAGACCGTACGGCTCGCGCTTCGAAATCCTGATAGGCCAGCAATTCCGGCAAAGGAACAATTTCAGAAGGGTTGACCGACTGCCCCGTAAATGACTTCACATAGTCGATGGTCCAGACTCGCATATCGCGTGTTTCCCGAGCCCACTGTTTGAGCTCCAGAGCCTCCTGTTCAAAGCCTTGAATTTGAGACAAGCGAGCAGCGAACAAATCCAGACAAGATGCGTAGTTGTCCAGATAACTGATGTTCTGGCAGAGATAAGCCGCAAACGTTCTTTTGGATAAGGTACCGTCAAATACTCCACGCAAGAAGGCATGCCGCTTGACAGCTTGCAGACTTGAACCTGCAGCTGCAAAAGCTTTCCGGCTCCAAGCCTTCTTGGGCTCTGCGGCAAAGGAGCCTCCGATGGGAAGAAGATACGCTGCGCAAAAGGCTTTCAGATAATCGCGTCGAGACAACATCAGTGAAAATTTTCCTCAGTCATAAAAATAGATCGAGTGCGATTATTAACCATTTTTCAGAATCTGCAATCGGTGCCTTTCAGTTTTTGCTTGCGAATGGGTGTTTTCATGAGTGAGATCGGTTGAGCTCTCTGCTTGGCTCGAATCCGAAAAGGATTAACCTTAGAAGGGAGGTGCGATGCACCCCAGAGACCGCTGCCGACAAAACAATCGAACACGACCCCGATTATTTTGTCTCCCCAAAAGCAGCTCGCTCACAGGAGAAAAAAATGACATTTCAGTACCCAGCCGTATCGCGGCACAACTTGATGAAATCGGTTGCAGCCGCCGGTCTACTGGCTAATTTTTCAATCACACCGCTCAGTCAAGCCGTTGCAGCGGCCATGGATGATATGGAAACCGTTCGCTGGACTTCGTGCGTTGTCAATTGCGGCAGCCGCTGCCCGTTGAAAGCCATCGTCAAAAACGGTCAGGTGATCCGCATTGAACCGGAAAACACCGGCGCCGACTCCACCAAGATGCCTCTGGCTGTCCCGCATGTCCGAGCCTGCTTGCGAGGCCGCTCCATGCGTCAGCGCTTGTACTCTCCCGAACGCCTCAAGTACCCGATGAAGCGCGTGGGCAAGCGCGGCGAAAACAAGTTCGAGCGCATCTCCTGGGACGAAGCGCTGGACATCGTCGCCAAGCAGCTCAAATACACCATCGAGAAATACGGCAACGAAGCCATCTACCTGCAGTACGGCTCCGGTTCCTATCAGCTCGTTTCCACGCGCCGCACGGCCGATCGTCTGCTCAATATGTTGGGCGGTTCTCTGGGCTGCTACGGCACCTACTCTTCGGCTCAGATCAACGGCGCCTTCCCCTACACCTACGGGCTCGGCGCCGGCGGCTCTCAGATGACCGAAGTCGGCAACGCCAAGCTCTACGTGTCCTTTGGCAACAACACGATGGTCACGCGCCAGTCGGGCGGCGGCCAAGCCTGGGAGCTCGATTGCGCTCGTCAGGGCAAGGATCGTCCGCGCATGATCATTGTCGATCCGATCTATACGGACACGTGTCTGGGCAAGGAAGACGAATGGGTGCCGATCCGTCCGGGTACCGATGCGGCTTTCGTTGAAGGCATGGCCTACGTCATGATCAAGGAAAACCTGGTCGATCAGGCCTTCCTCGACAAATACTGCGTGGGCTACGACGAAAAGACGCTGCCCAAGGGCGCCCCCGCCAAGAGCGACTACAAGAGCTACATTCTGGGCGAAGGCGAAGACAAGACGCCAAAGACTCCGGAATACGCCTCCCGCATCACGGGCATCCCGACCGAAACCATCATTCGTCTGGCTCGTGAAATGGCCAAAACGAAGCCTGTTTTCTTTGCTCAAGGCTATGGCCCGCAACGTCAGGCCAACGGTGAACAGACCTGCCGCGCCATTGCCATGCTGCCGATTCTGACCGGCAACATTGGCCTGCCAGGCACCAGTCACGGCGGCCGCGAAGGCGACATCGGCATGGGCGATGTAGGTCTGCCCGCGGGCAAGAACCCCGTGAAAACGCTTATTTCGTTCTTCACCTGGACGGATGCGATCGACCACGGCGAAAAGATGACCGCCACAGCTGACGGTGTGCGCGGCAAGGACAAGCTTGACGTCGGCATCAAGTTCCTGTGGACGCAGTGCTCCAACGTCAACATGAACCAGCATTCGGATCACAACGGAACGGCCAAGATTCTGGCCGACGAAAAGAAGTGCGAGTTCATCCTTGTCGTTGACAACCAGATGACCGCCACCGCTCGCTGGGCCGACCTGATTCTGCCTGACGTGATGCAGCAGGAACTCAACGACATCGCCGCCGACGGCTACGCCACGGGCACGAGCAACTTCATGGTCGCTCTGCAGAAATGCGTTGAGCCGCAGTGGGAACAGCGCAGCGGCTACTGGATCTGCTCTCAGATCGCCAAGCGCTTCGGCATTGAAGACAAGTACACCGAAGGTCGCACGCAGGAAGAATGGGTGCGCTGGTGCTATGAAGAAACTCGGAAGAAACATCCGGACGTCATGCCCGACTTCGACACCTTCTGGAAGCAAGGCATCGTCAAGGTGCCGGGTCTGGGCAAGGGTAAAACCGTTGTCATGAAGGCCTTCCGCGACGATCCGGTGAAGAACCCCCTGAAGACACCCTCGGGCAAGATTGAAATCTATTCCGAACGTCTGGCCAAACTTGCCAAGGACTGGACTTTGCCTAAGGGCGACGTCATTTCGGCTCTGCCCAAGTTCTGCCGCACGTGGGAAATGCCGGGCGATCCGCTGCAAAAGAAGTATCCGCTGCAGTGCTTCGGCTATCACGGACACGGCCGCACCCACTCCACGTATCACAACGTGCCGTGGCTGCGTGAAGTGCAGCCCGACGAACTCCTGATGAACCCGATCGACGCCAGAGGTCGTGCGCTCAAGACCGGCGACATGGTGGAAGTCTTCAACGACCGCGGCCGCGTGCAGCTGCCTGTACACGTCACGCCGCGCATCTTCCCGGGAGTGGTCGCATTCCCGCAAGGCGGCTGGTACACGCCTGACGCCAAGGGCGTGGACAAAGGTCCGTCCATCAATACGCTGACCTCCCTTAAGAAGAGCCCGTTGGCCAAGGCCAACCCGCAGCACACCAATCTCGTCGAAGTCCGCAAGATCTAAAGGAGGTTCATCATGGCTAAACAATACGGTTTCTTGATTGACGCCTCCCGCTGCACAGGCTGCAGGACGTGTGAGGTTGCCTGTAAAGATAAACACAACCTGCCCGTCGGCCGCAATTTCAGGCATGTGCTGTGCTTTGAAGGCGGCGGCTGGAGACAGGATCGCGCCACCGGCGCATGGCACACGGATACGTTTGCCTATTACGTTTCTGTGAGCTGCAACCACTGCGAAGATCCCGCCTGCGTCAAGGTGTGCCCCACCAAAGCTCACTTCAAACGCAAGGAAGACGGTCTGGTCTTGATTGACCGCGACAAGTGCATCGGCTGCGGCATGTGCGCCAAAGCTTGCCCCTACGGCGCGCCGCAACTCGATACGGTCGCAAAGAAGATGACCAAGTGCGACGCCTGTCAGGATCGTCTCGCCAAGGGTCTCAATCCCGTCTGCGTGGACTCCTGCCCGCAGCGCGCCATTGAGTTCGGGGATATGAGCGAATTGCTGAAGAAGCACTCGGATCGCAAGCACATTGCCCCGCTGCCCGATCCGTCCGTCACAAAGCCCAACCTGCTGGTGAAAGCGCCTCGCAATGCCAAACCGGTCGGCGACAAAAGCGGAACGGTTTTTGGAGCGGATCGTTAAGCCTCGCGGTTAATTGATGGAAATAGAACAGGACGCGGATTTCGGTTCGCGTCCTGTTTTGTTTATCCGTGTGAAACAGCATCAAACAGCTGCCACTCCAGCCAGCAACCGGCGGCAAAGACATCGGTCATCCTTTTGCGAACATCGTCAGATGCCGCAGCTGCCAGTCTGTCCGCTAGTGCGGTAGCTTTCCGGGCAGATACATCCGCAGCCTCCGAACCCATTCCTTCGACCCAGTCTCGGAAAGGATTACCCTCAATGACAGCACCCGGTCTCAACGCCTTCCCGAACTCATTCCATACCCAGAAGCAAGGCAAAAGAGCCGCCATGGCGATCGACGGTTCAGCATCCCGTACGCAACGCGTCTCAAAATCTTGATACGCCAAAAGCTCCGGCAACGGAACAATCTTTAGGGAATCAATTTTCTGACCGTTCAAGCTGCCTGCGTAATCAATTGTCCAAACGCGCATGTCTCTCGTTTCCTGGGCCCATTGCTTGAGCGCTTGAACTTCCTTTTCAAAACCGCGGCTACGAGATAAGCGAACAGCCAGATAATCAAGGCACCTTGCGTAATTGTCGAGATAGCCAATATTCTGGCAAAGGTACGCCGCAAATTTTTCTTTTGCCAACGTACCTTGAAAAACCCCTTGCAAAAATGCGTGCCTTTTGACCGCCTCAAGACTTGGATTTGCTGCGGAAAAAGCTTCTGCACTCCAACCCGATTCAGGCAATGCTGCCAGTACGCTCCCGGCAGATACCAAACACGTCGCACAGAAAGCAGCTTTCAGACATTCTCGGCGAGACAACATGACGGGCACCTCATTTACCGACATAAACAACAAAAACCACTCGCGATTATTCACTAATTTTCTATGAGCTCACTATCTGCCGAGCATTTTTTGTTGCCCAACTCTTCTCAATTTGTTGCATAACCCCGAGCATTTAGCGGTATCAGAAAGTCTCGTGAAGTCTGGTTACATGTTGATCGTGAACATAAAAAACACATCGATTCGGAGCTTGCGATATCGTCGTCCAGTCGATTTGGGATATCGACTCTGATCCTGCTACAAGTTAGAAAAATAACTGACCAAAGAACAACAAAGGCAGCATCCGAAAAAAAAATGGATGCAGCCTTGGCCGTTTAGCAGCAATTTTCGTTTGTGCTTCAACGTTCCGGGTTGAACTTTGCGTCGTACTCCAGAAGAAATTTCGCCAAAGCCGGATCATTGAGATCGGCAAATAGCGGTTTGCCGCCGTCTAATGCTCGGATCGCATCCAGATCCTGAGCAGAAAGATCAAAATCATCCAACGTCAGATTTTCAACAAGACGCTCGCGGTGTACCGACTTCGGAATCGCAATGATGTTTTCGGCCATCAAAAAGCGCAGAGCCGTTTGCGCCGCCGTCTTGCCGTATTTGGCACCGATTTGCGTGAGTGTCGGATTCGTAAAGATGCCGTGCTGGCCTTCGGCCAACGGTGCCCATGCCATCAGATGAGTTCCATAGGAAGCCATCAACTCGCGCATACGCTTTTGCTGCGTAAACACGTTGGCTTCCAACTGCACCACGGCAGGTTTAACGTCCATGTTTTCAGCCAAATCGACAAAGCGAGCATCGTAGAAATTGCTCAAACCGATGGCGCGCACTTTACCGGCAGCCAGAGCCTTTTGCATGGCCCGATAGGTGCCGTAGTAATCTCCGAAAGGCTGATGAATCAACAACAGATCAATGTAGTCGGTCTGAAGCTTTCGAAGCGATTCATCGATGCTCTTGGCCGCGCGCTCGTCGCCGGCATTGGAAATCCACACCTTGGTCACAAGAAAGAGCTCTTCGCGAGGAATACCGCTTGCCCGCCAAGCACGACCGACACCTTCTTCGTTGTAATAGGCCTGCGCCGTATCGATCATGCGGTACCCAACGTCAAGCGCGTTGCGTACAGCCGTTTCGCAATCTTGCGGCGCAATTTGAAAAACCCCGAAACCTTGCAACGGCATCTCGACGCCGTTATTGAGCGAAATCGTTTTCATGGTGTTGCTTCCTCTTCAATCATGAATCTTGTAGGTGCCGATCACACGGACGGTTGCGAGATCCATGTCGTCGTAAATGGGACTCTTCTTTTCGTCCAAAGCGGCAATCGCCGCCATTTCCGCGTCAGTCAATCTGAAATCGAAAATGTTGAAGTTTTCTCGAATTCGGTCAATGCGCACACTCTTGGGAATCACGACCACGCCGCGCTGATTGAGCCAGCGAAGAATGACAGCGGCGACGCTTTTGCCGTGAGCCGCCGCAATGTCTTTGAGCACCGGGTTGACAAAAACGCCCTTCTGTCCCTCTGCAAAAGGCGCCCAGGCCTCGTGAACGATGCCTTCTGCCTTCAAAAAGGCATTGGCATCCTGCTGCTGTTGGAAAGGATGCGTTTCAATCTGATTGACGGCGGGTTTGATTTCGTTGTGCAGGAACAAATCCTGCAGACGTTCGTTCGAAAAACTCGTCACACCGATCGCGCGAATGCGCCCTTCCCTGTGCAGGCGTTCGAGCGCGCGCCAGGCCGCGTAATAGTTGCCATAAGGTTTGTGCAGCAGATACAGGTCGATGTAGTCAAGCCCGAGTTCCGACAGAGAACGATCAAAAGCTCGCAATGCGTCGTCGTATTCGTAGTCTTGCACCCACAATTTGCTTGTCACGAAAACGGATTCACGCGGCAGACCACTTTCGCGGATCGCCTCGCCCACTTCGCGCTCGTTGAAGTAGCTGGCTGCCGTGTCAATCATGCGGTAACCGACTTCGAGTGCTTGAAGAACCGCTTGCTTCGTTTCACTTTTTGCAATCTGATAGACTCCAAATCCAACAGACGGCATCATGACGCCGTTATTCAAACGCACTTCTCTCATCTTGAAAAATTCCTTTCTCTTTCAGTCTTTCACGCGACTTACGTCGCTTTTATCACGCATGAAATCCTAGGAATTTTCAGTCGATATCGGAAGAGCCAAATCAGGGAAATAATTTCACTTTTCGTGGTTTTTCAGTTGAGCCATGCGAAACGACACTGAATCCAATACAACCGACTTCGATGCCGCCTTACGCCTCTATGACGACTTATCGATGATGGTTCGCGACATCGGTTCATCTCGCATCATGCACATCGTGCTCACGCAAGGAAGTCTGAGTTTCTTGCACCAAACAACGCGCTACAACGCCGCACCCGGCGACTACATCATTCTTCCCAACGCGGCACTTGCGCAGGACTTTGCAGCTTCCGGCGACTTCAAGGCGCTCCTTTTTTCGCTGTCTCCCTCCATCGGCAATCGACTGGCAATTCGCTCCAACTACGGCATCATCGGTCACCTGTCCTTACTGCAGAACCCGGTGATGCGCCTTTCTCAGCATGACTTCGAGCGTTGCCGATCCGATATTGAGCGGCTTTTTGAGCGAACTCGTGACACGAAGCACTACTTTCACGACGAAATGGTGGGCCATCTGTTGGCCGCGCACATCCTTGATCTCTACGACATCCACGCACGAAACTGTCTACCCGAAGACTTTCCGTCGCGCGCCGCGGAATTGCTGCGCCGCTTTACCGAAGAGTTAGCCAACGGCAGTTTTCGTCGGCACCGCAATCTTGAGTGGTACGCCGAAAAGCTCTGCGTCACGCCGCATTACCTCTCTGAAATCTGCCGGCGCGCAAGCGGGCGCAGTGCGGGCTATTTCATTGATCTCTTCACCTTGCAGGAAGTTGCGCAGCTTCTCTCCGACAAGCATTTATCGATTGCGCAAATTGCCGACGAACTGTCGTTTTCATCGGCGTCCTACTTCACACGTTACGTCAAGAAGCACTTCGGCATGTCTCCCAAAGCCTTCCGAAATGCCAGAACACCTTGAAACTCACCAATGAGAAAAGCGGTTTTCTCATTCTGAGGAAACCGCCAGCACGAGCATAAATTTTTTCGTCTAAGCAACAAAGCTCCACAGAGCCAGAAGCACAACCTGACCCGAGAGAATTCTCAAAAACATCGCCAACGGATAGACGGTTGAGTAGGCGATCGCCGAAGAGTCCTTCTCAGAAATCGTGTTGGCATACGCCAGCGTCGGAGGATCGGTCGTCGCACCGGCAAGAAGTCCGACGATCAGGTGGTAGTTCATTGAGAATTTGAGGCGCGCCACGATTCCCGTGATGATGAGCGGAACAACCGTAATAATCAGCCCCAACGCCACGTAAAGCACACCGTTGCCTTCAAGGAATGCGCTGACAAACCGATCGCCTGCGCTCAAACCCACACTCGCTAAAAAGAGCGCAATCCCCATTTCGCGCAACATCAGATTGGCCGAGTGAGTTGTGTAAGTAATCAGCTTGAAGTGCGGTCCCCAATAGCCAAGCAGGATAGCCACGATCAGCGGCCCGCCCGCAAGACCGAGTCGGAGCGGCACGGGCATACCGGGAATCGCAATCGGCAAAAAGCCCAACAAGATACCCAGCACAATGCCCAAAAAGATTGAAATGATGTTGGGGTGATCCAGCTTTTGCACCTGATTGCCCAAACGATCGGCCAGACGCTCAATGGATCGTTGCGGACCGACGCAGTAAACCTGGTCGCCCATCTGCAGATGCAGATTCTGGTATGGAAACAACGTCATGCCGGCTCGAAACACGCGCGTGATATTGACGCCGTCGTAGCGGCTCAGATGCAACTCACCCAAACGCATTCCGTTGACCTGATCCTTTGAGATCAGAATATTGCGGGCAATCAGAGGCGAATGCGCCGTGGCAAGATCAATATCCTTTTCTTCCTGACCAAAGAAGGCAACAATGGCCGCCTTGGACTCAGCTCCGGCAACGATCCTCAGCTTGTCGCCCACAAAAACCTGTGTGTCCGGGCTGGGACTTGTGATCACGCCGTCGTGCAAAACGCGCGAGCAGATGAAGGGCCGACCGATGAAGTCTCGGACGGTGCGCATCGCCTGACCGTTGATGCCGGCGTTGGTCACGGCGACGTGAAAGAAAATCGGAGCATCGCTGTTGGCGCTCGCCTCCTCTTCCCAATGCCGGTCTTCTTCCTTGAGATTGATGCGAAACATCTTTCTTAAGATCACCGCCGTGGCAATGATGCCCACCACGCCCAACGGATAAGCGCAGGCATAGGCAATGGCAATGTTTTCGCCTTTGTAGCCCAGCATATCGAGCGCTTCTTGTGTTGCCCCGAGGCCCGGAGTGTTCGTCACGGCACCGAAATGAACACCGAGCATTTGAGGTAGCGTCACCGTACCTTGCAAGAGGAAAAAAAGCGCGACAGTTACTACCAAACTCAACCCCACCGCAAGGAGCGTCAGAAGATTGAGCTGCACTCCCCCGCTCTTAAAGGACGAGAAAAACGACGGTCCAACCTGAAGACCAATGAAAAAGACAAAAAGGATGAGCCCGAAATCCCGCAGGAAGTTAAGAACGGTACCGTTGACGGTGACGCCGGCGTAACTCACGCCCAGAGCAACGAAGAGAACGAATGTGACGCCAAGCGAAATACCGAAGACTTTGATGCGTCCCAAGGCCATACCGAGTGCAATCACCATGGAATACACCAGCAAAATATGACCGACCGAATCGGCATCCGTCAGAAGTTGCATTAACCAATCCATGGTCATCTCCAGTTCGTCTTTTATTCTGTCGTTTGCGCTTTCAATGACAGCAAAAACAACCTGCTCAATGTTGGTATTCTAAAAAAACGCATGCGCCCGGAATCAAGCAGCATGCGTTTGAGGAACAAAAAAGACTTCAGCTTTGTTTCGTTGAAAAGGTCACTTCCAGCCGTAGAACTCGGTCACCGTCTTCCAGGCGATCTCGCGCAGGAATTTGGCCGTTTCGGGAGCCAGCGGCTTTTCGCATTCGCCCAGATAGTTGATGTCGGCAGGAGTACGGTGGAACAACGTGGAATAGAGCACGGCACCATAGAGATAGCTGCCGGCGGCCGACGGATGACTCTTATCTGGCATGTACATCACGAGATCGGGCTTAACCTTGCGCACTTCGGCAAATGCCAGACCCACAGGAACAACCATCATCTTGGCCTTGTTGGCTATTTCGATCGTATTGTCGGCAAGTTTGCGAATATCATTGGGCTTGTCCTGCTTGGTCCACGTCATGACAAGAAGCGGCGTACTGCCGGCGTTGCGAATCGTGTCAGCGTGAGCAACCGCATACTTCTCGAAATATGGAAGACGTTTCTTGGACGTGGCTGCAGCCGAATGGCCCTGCAAAAGCACCACATCGAACATGGGCTTCTTCAACTTGCCGTTTTCAACAATTGCGTACGGATCCTGTTCGTGCGGCTTGAGGTAATAAGCCACATCGTGGAAAGACAAAGCGCCGGAGCTGATTGTCAGCAGACGCGTCTTCATGTTCTCCTTCGGAGTCCCCGCCCGCATCATCCCGCGCAGATAAGTGTGAACACCGCAGTTGTAAAAGGAGTACGAGTTACCGATCAAAAGGGCCACTTTCGGCGAGGATGCGAGCGGCGTGGTGACTTCGGGCTTAACAGAGTTATCCAAAGCCATCGCGGAGCCCATCGTCAGGCATCCGGCCAAAAGGCAAGCGGTCGATTTAAAAGAAAAACGCATTTGCAAATCCTCGCAAGTAATGAACGGTTGAAAAAACGACACTCAGGTGCGATAAAGCATGTTTCGATCGTACTTCCGACTGTCTTTAGGCAAACCGACGACGTCAGAGACCTGAGCCTCGTAGGAATCAAACAGCCGCTGCATTTCCTTGGCGTACCACTCTAAGAAAATTCGCACGCGCTTCATGTGCCAGGCTTCATGGCTTGCCACGATGAAACACTCCACGGGAGGGTGAAACCAGCCGGGCAAAATGGCAACCAAACGGCCGGCCAAGAGATCCTCGTAGATCTGCACCAACGGCATATCCACTGCTACGCCCATCCCTTCAAGAAGCGCATTGCGGATTGCCAAAATGTCAGTAGAACGGATGCAAGAAGCGTATGTGATGGGGACGGAACGATCCCCGCGATACAAAACTTTTGTTTCTTCTCGTACGGGGCCGTTGTAGACAAGTCCCGTATGCTGCCGAAGACTTACGGGGTCAATCGGCATGCCGTGCTTTTGGATGTAACCAGGGCTTGCGACAGGCAAATAAACGTTGCGTCCGCGGCTCATATAGCAAAGGCCGGGCAATGTCGGCTCCCCCGTAATGGTTGCCACATCACAAAGTCCTTTTTGGACATCGGCGGGCTTCAGACCTCCCAATATTTCAACGGTAATGTCCGGGTGAATGTCATGAAACCGCTGCAGCAGCGGCGTTAAGCGGCGTGCCGCAAAGCCGGGGGCCGACGACAGCCGAATATTGCCCGTGAGAGCGCTGTTGTCGTCAATGATTTTCTGCATGAGTGAGTCGTGTGCCCGCAAAATCTGCGTCATGCGTCTGACCACCATCTTCCCTGTTTCGGAGAGCTCCATCGGTCGGGAGTTGCGCCTGATGAGGTCACACCCCAGCGACCTTTCCAGAGAAGCAATGCCCCGAGAGATATTGGAAACGTCAACCTCAAGCAGGTTTGCGGCAGCCAGAAAAGTTCCCGTTTTGGAAAACGCAATCAGGTAGCGCCATGCCGTCAAATCATCCAGTTTTGTCACCTCTACCTCCCGTTTTCTTTTATTTTATGCGGTCGCATTGCGGCATGTTTTGCGCAGTACGCAAAGTTAGTTTGCTTGAATGCATTTGTAGAGTTTCATTCAGCGGCCGATACTAATGTCGATTCCTCAAAAAGAGCTTTCTTTTGGAGCCAAACAAAGTGATTCACGACGAGTTTTACTGGATTTCTCAGATCAACAAAGCAAGCGTGGTGTCAAACAGCGAAGAAAAACTGCTTGACGAAACCACAGCAAAACTTGCTGCGCGTGGCATCGTGACGGTGGAGCAGCAAGCCGAAGCGGACACTTCCAAACGCGTCAAGAAGTACATCGCCTATGAACCGATGGTGATTGCAGCCACGGGTCCCGAAGTGACGATTCTGCACGCCGGGCGCTCGAGTCAGGACATTCTCTCCACGATGCGCGTGGCCATCTTGCGCGAACAAACGATAGCGTTGTGCGAGGCGCTTGATGCTGTGATTGGAAAGATTCTTGCTCTGGCCGAAGAACACCGCGACACGGTCGTGCCCAACTACACCAACGGTGTGGCAGCCCAGCCCAACAGTTACGCACACTATCTGCTGGGATTTGCCGCCGCATTCCTGCGCGATCGCGAGCGCCTCAATCAGTGCCTTGTGCGCTACAACGAGTGCCCGATGGGCGCAACTGTCTTAAACGGTACGGGTTGGCCTCTGAACCGCGACACGATGGCCAAACTGCTCGGGTTTGACCGTCCGCGCCTCAACGCCTTTGACTGCACGTGCGAAACACCCGTTGACTTTGCGCTCGAAGTGTCGTCCGTTGCGGCTTCCATAGGAGTGCACGTCGGTTCCATGATCAACGACATCATGGTGCAGTACGCCCAGAGCCGCCCCTGGATCATTCTGCAGGAGGGCGGAGAAAACACGTATGTGTCCTCTGCCATGCCGCAAAAGCGCAATCCGGGACTCATGAACAATTGCCGCGGCGACGCAAGTGATGTCGTTTCTGAAATGACTGCGGTCTTTACCCGCGTACACAACCTCGTGCCCGGCATGGTCGACGGCAAGAGCGTGGCCAAGAACGGCCGCATGACAAAGGCCGCCATCTCCATGCTCGAGCGCTTCCTAAAGGTTTTGAACGCCCTTCGCATCAATCCGGCGCGTGCGCTTGAAGAATTGAACAGCGACTGGACGGCTTCTCAGGAAATCGCCGATCGTTTAATGCACGACCACGGACTGCCTTTCCGCATCGGCCATCACGTCGCCAGCCGCATGGTTTCCTGGGCACGCGCCAACAATGTTTTGCCGCAGGACTTCCCGTATGAACAGATGCAGCGCATCTACGTTGAAGAAATTCGCGAAGAGTTCCCGGAAGGTCCCGAGGTACTCCCCATGAGCAAAGAGGAATTCCTCGATGCGCTTGACCCGCGCAAAATCATTGCCAACCGTAAGACCAAGGGCAGCGCCGCTCCCGCTGAGGTTGACGCGATGATTTCCAGGTTCACTGAAACGCTGAAAGAAGAACAAGCCAAGACCGGCGCTTTGCGTGCCAAGGTCGAAAAAGCGATCGGTGAGCTCGAAGTTGCCTTTTCAAAATTTCTTTGATTCCAAACTTTAAGGAGATCACACTATGTCTTCGGTATTGCCACTGATTGCCGTGATCGTAACGGTGATCGCAGGCTGGGCGCTCATCAAGCGCGTTCAGACGCATATGGTGCTGTTGTTTGCCGGCTTGGCTATCCTCATTTGCGTGGCCTTGGCCGGCACGGGCTTCCTGCCCAAGGGAGTCAAACCGTCGGGTTTCTGGCTTTTTGACATCTTTGCGACCTTGAAGTCAATTGCCACCAAGCAGAGTTCAGGCATCGGCTTTCTTATCATGACCGCCGGCGGCTTTGCTGCCTATATGGACCGTATCGGTGCGGCCAAAGCGCTCGTTGACGTGGCAGTCAAACCACTGTCGGCACTCAAGGCGCCGTATCTTGTGCTGGCATTCGGCTACATCGTCGGCCAACTGCTCGTAACCGTGATCCCGTCGGCCGCTGGTCTGGCAATGCTCCTTTTAGTGGCATTGTTCCCGATTCTCAAGGCTGTGGGCGTTTCAGCCGCAGCCGCTGCTGCCGTCATCGGCACTTCGGCCGGCATGACCTTTGCACCGACGGCAGGTACCGCAAGCCTGGCTGCCAAAGTGGGCGGTCTTGATCCGATCATCTATCTCGTTCAATACCAGCTTCCGCTGGCTGTTCCGACCTTAATCGTTGCGGCGATTGCACACTACTTTGTGCAACGTTATTACGACAAAAAGAACGACGATCAAGTCGCTGAAGTTGTCGAGGTTAAAAAAGTTGATGTCCCCGTCGTTCCGAAGTGGTACGCCTTCTTCCCGGTTCTTCCGATCGCCCTGCTGATTATCTTCTCCAAGCTCGTCGTTACCTCGGTCAAGCTCGATACGGTGGCTGCTCTCTTCATGGTGTGGGTGTTTGTGGTGATCGTCGAATTGATCCGCCTGCGCGATGTCAAGAAGATCTTCAAAGACGGCATGGCCATGTTCCAGGCCATGGGCAAGATGTTCACGGGCATTGTGGCCCTGATCATCTGCGCCGAGTTCTTTGCGACCGGTCTTAAGACTTCTGGCCTCATCGACGTCATCATCAATTCGGCCAACGGCGTGGGTGCCGGTATGGGCGTGATGACGGTGATTCTGACGGCCATTGTATCGTTGGTGACGTTCCTCACCGGTTCCGGTGTCGGTGCCTACTCCTCGTTCGCCTCTCTGGCTCCGGACGTGGCGGCCGGTTTCGGCGGTTCCGTTGAAGCTCTGGTCACCCCGATGCAGTTTGCAAGCGGCATGATCCGCGCCATGAGTCCTGTGGCAGGCGTGATCATTGCTGTGGCCGGTGCCGCCGGCGTTTCGCCGATGGCTATCGTACGCCGCACCTGGATTCCGATGACGCTCGGTTTGATCACGACTTTGATCTTTAACCAGATCTTCTTCGGTTAATCTCAAAACAGCTGTAAAGCTAGGCCCGCTATCCACTCCTTTGGACAGCGGGCCTTTTTTTGAAGGAATGTAGAACATGCAAAAAATTGTGTTCCTACTTTCGGCTTTTCTTATAACCAATTCGGCTTATGCCGCTTCAGCTAGCATCTCCACACAGACTGAAGTTTGGTTTTCTCCTCAAGGCGGTGCCCGCGATGCGATTTTTGAATCCATCGCCGGTGCTAAAAAAGAAATTCACGTCGGCGCATACAAACTTGAGGACAAAATAATCGCCCAAGCGCTTGTCGACGCCAAAGACCGCGGCGTTGAAGTATCGATCATCCTTGACAAGAAAAAAAGCAAATACAAGACCAGTCTCAAAAAATGGCTTGTTAAACAAAACGTGCCGGTCTTTACGGATCCGAAGCATTTCCTGTATCACAACAAAGTCATAATCATTGACGGAACCACCGTGCTGACCGGAAGCTTTAATTTCAAAGCTGACGCGGAGGAGTCCAACGCCGAGAATCTGCTGCGGCTAAATTCCCCTGAACTCGCCAAGCAGTACCTCACGGACTGGGAAAAACACCGCCGACATTCCGCTCTGGCAAAACCGAAGAGCATGCAGAAATAAAGATTCACTTACAATCTTTTATGACCAAAAACACGTAGCAAATAGCCTCTTTCCGTATGCCTTTTTGCTGATCCGGCACAACTGTAGCGACAAGATAACCAATCAGGTCTTTTTGGACATCAAGCCATTTTAAAGCTCGTGTATAAACTTTTATGTTGTTTTGACATCTCTTTTCTGCTCAATCAAAACAACGTGGCGGGTGCTTTGGAGTCTCACTCTGAGAAGACTTCAAAAATTTCGTCAAAGGCAGAAATTGGCAAAAAGTGTGCACAAACGCGCCTTTTTGAATAGACCTCGTTTTCTATGCTTTCCATCAAGAAACAAACCCTGTTTCATCGGGAAGACCTCCTCACAAATGGGAAGCATAATCATGAAACCGCGCAAGCCGCTCAGCCTGGCTGTCGCTGCCGCAACACTGTTGACAGCAAACTTTTCTCTGTCCGCCTCTGCCGAACTTACCGACCGCGAAGCGAGCATCGTTCCGATTGCGGCCTTTACCGCCAACGGCAATCAGGAACAACTCAAAAAAGCACTTGCCAAGGGTCTCGACAAAGGCCTGACCGTCAACGAAATCAAAGCCGTGCTCGAACAGATGTACGCCTATACCGGATTTCCGCGCAGTCTCACGGCACTCGGCGTCTACGTGAAGCTTCTGGACGAACGCAAAGCCGCTGGCCTGAAAGATACGCTCGGCCGTGAGCCCACTCCTTTGCCCCAGGGCATTGATCTGCACCAAATCGGCACGAAAACGCAAACCGAATTGGTGGGGCGCCCCGTTGCCGGTCCCGTGTACACGTTCTCGCCCAACATCGACACGTACCTCAAGAATCACCTCTTCGGCGCCATCTTTGCCAATGATGTCCTTAACCGGCGCGAGCGGGAACTCGCCACCGTTTCGGCTCTCGCGGCCCTTCCGGCCCCGGCGCAGTTGCGCTCCCACCTGAACGTCTGCATGAACGTGGGACTTTCACCGGAAGAACTCTCTCAGTTTGCCGAAGAACTCAAAAAGTCCGTCGGCAAACGTGAAGGAAAACTCGCACAGGACACCTTAAAGACCGTGCTTGAAACGCGCCGCTCAAAGTAATCTCATAGCTTATGAAGGACAAAAAATGACGAAAACCGCATCCGTCGTCGCCGCCGCTGCAGCCGCCTGCATCTGCACTTCCATGCCGGCAGCCGCCGCCGACAAGAATCCGTTCGGACTGGTGTATCAGGGCGCCATCACGGCAAACAAAGCCGGTCACGTCAACATCCATCCGGTCTCTTATAAGCTCAACGGCCTCAAGATTGCCGCCAACGTGTATACGCCCGCAAACTTCGATGCCAAGAAGAACTATCCCGCTGTCGTCGTCGCACATCCCAACGGCGGCGTGAAGGAACAGGTTGCAGGCCTTTACGCGCAACGCCTGGCCGAGCTCGGCTACGTGACGATCACAGCCGACGCCGCCTACCAGGGTGCCAGCGAAGGTCAGCCACGTCACACTGACAAGCCACAGTACCGCACGGAAGACATCCACGGCATGGCCGACTTCATCTCCACCTACCCAGGCGTTGACGCCAATCGACTCGGTGCTTTGGGCATCTGCGGCGGTGGCGGCTACACGATCAACGCCGCCAAATCCGACAAGCGATTCAAGGCTGTCGCAACACTGTCCATGTTCAATTCCGGCGAAGTGCGCCGCAACGGCTATATGAATACCGGCCTCGACACAATTGCCGAGCGCCTAAAAGCAGCCTCCGACGCTCGCGCCAAGGAAGTCACGACCGGAGAGATCTCGTTCGCCGGTACGGTTGACTTCGATGCTCTCACGGACGAGTCCATCGCGAAGATTTCAACCGACCTCTACCGCGAAGGCATGCTCTATTACGGTCGTACGCACCGCCATCCCAATTCGACCTTTACGTACACAGCTTCAAGCCTGATGGACCTTATGACCTGGGACGCGCGCGATCAGGTTGAACTGATCAACGTGCCGCTTCTGATGATGGCAGGCGAAAAGGCCGATTCGCTCTACATGACCGAGGAAGTGTTTGCCATGGCCACCGGAACCAAGGATAAAGAGCTTTTCAAGATACCAGGCGCCACGCACATCCAGACATATTACGTGCCTGAATACGTAGATCAGGCGGTCGACAAGCTCAAGGACTTCTTCGGTCGTACTCTTTAAAAATCCACTTATAAGCCGTTGTGTCGCAAAAAACTGGCAGTTAGAACTTCACCTCTCACTCTGTCATAAGGCTGCAGTTGAACCAAAGCGCTTCCCTTCGGTTCCGTCACAACGGTCTTTTTCTTCCGACAACTTTGTCAAAGGAACGGACATGCAAAAGCGCACATTCTGTCAAATGCTAGGAGCATTGATTTTCGGAGGATCCGCCATGGCTCAATCCGTCGCCGCCGACAGCAAAAACACAGTCGCGAAAATGCGGGTGGCCGTCGTGTACTTTTCCCGCAGCGGCAATACCGCAAGCGTTGCCAAAGCCGTGCAAGCCATGACAGGAGCCGACACTTTTGAAGTCAAGACCGTCAAGCCCTATCCGGAGGCCTACAAGCCCACAACGGAGGTCGTCAAGGAAGAGCTCGAAAAGAACATTATCCGCGAGGTTCAGCCCATAGACATTGATCTTTCAAAATACGACGTTGTGGTTCTAGCCACACCCACCTGGTGGCACCACACGGCCATGCCGCTTCAAACCTGGGCCAAAGCGCAGAACTTCACGGGCAAGCTTGTGATCACTTGCAACACCCACGGTGGCGGCGGCTTGATGCACACGCGCGAAGACTTTGAAAAGATCCTCAGGCCGACCGGCGCACGCCTCGGCACCCATTTAACGGTCGAAGGCAGCGTTCGCACCAACAGCAAGGTGGTGCGCGATTGGCTGATTGCCAACGGCGTTCTTGCCAAGTGACCGGAGAACCGCCATGCGTCTCAGCCTTCGTTTAGCCTGCTCACTTTCCTTGGCTTGTTGTCTTGGTTCTGCCTGGTCCATGCCCCCCGTCACCATCGTTGATCAAGGCAGTTTTGCCGCCGGCGGTACGGTAATTGAGGCCAAGTCAGCATACGATCCGTACCATCCGAAGGCTGAAGCGCAGACTCTGCACGGTGACCACGCCATCGTAAGCTACCAAGTCCCGTCACAGGCTCGAGCGCTGCCGCTCGGCTTTTTGCACGGTGCCGGTCAATCATCCAAAACATGGGACACAACACCCGACGGACGAGACGGCTTCAAAAACATTTTTCTCGCCGACGGCTACCCGATCTATCTGGTGGATCAGCCGCGCCGCGGCAATGCCGGCAGAAGTACCGTAGCTGGTCAAATCCCCGCTGCTCCCGACGAAGGCTTCTTTTTCGGACAGTTTCGCATGGGATTGTGGCCGAAGTTCAATACTGGATCGGCCTTCCCGCAGGATGCGAAATCCTTGGATCAGTTTTTCCGACAGATGACGCCCAACACGGCGCCTTACGACGCCAAAGTCAATGCGGATGCTCTGACATCTGTTTTTGAAAAAACAGGAGATGCCGTTTTCGTGACGCATTCTCAAGGCTGCGGTATCGGCTGGCTTGTCGGCATACAAAGTGATCATGTCAAAGGCATTGTCGCCTACGAACCAGGAAGCGGCTTTCCGTTTCCCAAAGGCGAAGTCCCAACTCCAATCAAGAACGCAGGCTTTTTCGGGGACATGAAAGCCGAAGAAGTGTCGATGGAAGCTTTCTTGAAACTCACGCGCTTTCCCATCGTGATTTTCTACGGCGACTACATCCCGAAGGCGCCAACCACGCATCCGCACAACGACTACTGGCGGGCAGCATCTGAAATGGCTGACCTCTTTGCAGCTGCGGTCAACCGTCACGGCGGCGATGCGAAAGTGATCCGTCTGCCCGATATCGGCATTCACGGCAATTCGCACTTCCCGTTTGCCGAGAAGAACAATCAGGAGGTCGCCAAAGTGTTCAAAAAATGGCTGGGAGAAAAGAAACTCGACGGCCGTCGGAAATAATGATGTGCTGATTGGTATAACGCCCAGAATTCTCTTTCGAGTCCGGGCGTTCTCTTTCCTTAGCTTACAAAAAGCATTGATGTACGCAGTTTAGAAGAAACCGCGCTTGCTTTCAGAAAGCGAAATGTAGATGTTCTTGTGCTGGCTGTAGTGCTCAAGCATCATCTTGTGGGTTTCGCGTCCGATGCCGGACTTCTTGTAGCCGCCAAACGGCGTATGAGCCGGCAATTCATTGTAGGTGTTGACCCACATACGACCAGTACGAACGCCTCGCGCCACGCGCAAAGCACGGTTAATGTCACGGGTCCATACGGCGCCGCCAAGACCGTACTCGGAGTCGTTGGCCATGGCCACAACTTCCTCTTCCGTACGGAACTTGATCACCACGGCAACCGGCCCGAAGATTTCGTTCTGAGCCACCGCCATGTCGTTGGTGACATCGCCCAGAAGCGTCGGCTGCATGAAGGCACCGTCTTCAAAACCGGGCACCTTAGCAGCTTGGCCGCCCACCAGAACCGTCGCGCCTTCCTTCTTGGCCGTTTCAACCCAGCCGAGAATCTTTTCGAGCTGACGCTTGTTGATCTGAGAACCCATCTGGGTCTGCATATCCATCGGATCGCCTACTTTGACGGCCTTAAAGGCTTCGACAAGCTTAGCGACGAATTCGTCATAGATGCCTTCCTGCACAAAAATGCGGGAACCGGCGCAGCAAACCTGACCTTGGTTAAAGAGAATACCGATCTGTGCACCTTCGATCGCCTTGTCGATTTGGCAGTCATCGAAGTAGATGTTGGCCGACTTGCCGCCGAGTTCAAGCGTTGCCGGAATCAGACGGTTGGCCGCAGCCTTGGCAACGTCGTAGCCCACCTCAGTAGAGCCCGTAAAGGCAAGCTTGTCAAAACCCGGATGATCGAGCATCGCCTGACCGGTCGAAGCGCCGCGTCCGGTGATGATGTTGACGACACCGGCCGGGAGCACTTCATTGAGAATTTCCCCCAGTACGAGAAGTGAAAGCGGCGTCGTAGACGAAGACTTGATCACCACCGTGTTGCCGGCGGCAAGTGCCGGAGCAATTTTCCAGGCTCCCATCAGCAACGGGAAGTTCCACGGAATGATCTGACCGACGACACCGATCGGCTCGCGCAGAACCATGGAAAGAGAGTTTTCGTCGATCATGACGGCCTCTCCCTCGTCGGCACGCAAGCAGCCCGCAAAATAGCGGAAATGGTCAGAAGACAACGGAACATCAACAAGCGTCGTTTCACGAATCGGCTTGCCGTTGTCCTGCGTTTCGACGGCGGCGAGCTCCTGCGCACGCTCGTCAATCTTGTCAGCGATCTTCAGCAAAAGCGCTGCACGTTCAGCCGGAGACTTTGCCGCCCATGCCGGAAATGCCTTGCGAGCTGCCTGTACGGCACGATCCACGTCTGCGGGAGAAGCATTGGCACAAACAGCAAGCTGTTCGCCGCTGGCCGGGTTGGTCGTCACGAAGGTTTCACCGTTTTGCGCATCTACCCATTGCCCGTCAATCAGCAACCCATATCGTTCTTTGATGTACTTGGCCATTTCAAATTTCCTTTCTAAATCAATCGTGCGGAAAGCGTTTTGTTCACCTGGTGCTAAACAAGGCTCTGCCGCTTGAGGCCTATCGTAAAACGAGCTTGAATACCGGTTCAATACGTCAATAGTCGAAACCGGTCTCCCACCATCGACCTAAGATTTCTCACTCAATTCCATACCGAGTGTCCTCTCAGATCGTCCTTTCAGACCAATTCCGGCGTTTGTCAGTTATCCGTAACAATCGGGCCGGAACCCCCGAACGGCGCTATTTCTCATCAATTGCTTTGTTACTTGCTTGAAGCAAATTGAGCAAAAGACGTATTGACTCTCCTTTCGGACAATCAGAAAATCCCTACAGCTCTCTAAGCAAGTGTTTGCATAGAGACAATCAATCTGGAGATAGACAAAATGAATCTGATGCGTATCGGCCTTACTGCCATGATGACCGCGGTCCTTTCGATGGGCATTGCCTGCGCCCAGGAACCGGTGGATCCGCAGCCCGCCAAGCCGCTTACTTACGTACACCCGTCCTACCACAAGGTAACGCCGGATGTGGCCAAGAAGATGATGGAAGAAGGCGTGGTTCTGATTGACGTTCGCGAACCCGATGAATTCGCAGAAGGTCATGTCAAGGGCGCCGTCAACGTGCCGATGTCGGTTTTGAAGCCCGGCATGAAACTGAAGGCCGTTCCCAATCTCAACGACAAGGTTTTGGTGCAGTGCAAGTCGGGCGTCCGCGCTGAAAACGCTTCCAAGATCTTGATTGAAACGGGCTACAAGAACGTTTACAACGCCTACGGCACGTCTCAGTGGAAATACGGTCTCGTGAAGTAATCGCCTCACAACTCGCAATTCTCAAGACCCGTGATCGGTCGGCAAACGCCAAAATGCGGCTTGCCGGCCGATTTTGTTTGTAGTAACGCAAGTTACGGCTTGGTCGTCGTGTGCGAGAACCTGACGTTGGCAATCATATTCTGGTTGCGTTCCGACGTGCCGGTTTTGTGCACTGTCACAGGCGCCTGACCGGCATTGCCGTTGCCCCACTGGACCTTTGCCGAGTACAGCACACGAGTGTTCCAGTAAAGCGTACCTTCGAGGAAAACTGTGTAAGTACCAGCGGGAACAGGCTTGCCTTGGTTGTCCTTTCCGTCCCATGTGTAATGCAGAGAGCCGTTTGACGGCGTTGCACCACTTACCGCATCAATCTGAGCGGAGGTCATTTGGGAAGGATTGAAACGCGCCACCCAAGTCGGTACAGCGTCCGGCCGCTCGGAAACCCCGCGCGTTGCGGTAAAACGCGTCACGAAAATCGTGCGAACAGGCCTGCCGATCGCATCTTCCACCCAAATCGCGTACTGGCTCGAGGCAATACCGCCTCGTTGATAATCGAAGGTAATGTCAAGGCGCTCCGAGGACACTCCGGTTTGCTGCGGTTTGTCGGCCGCAAGCGTTTTGCCGCCGACCAAAAGTGAACAGAGTGCGAAAAGACCGGTTGCGGAACGGAGGTTTGCCATAGGTGTCTTCCTGATCCGAAACGGTTGCCGCCGGCGATGTCAACCGAAAAGTTTGTCGTAGGCGATTTTGTCCGAGCCGCGAAGTTCCACGAAACCGCAGCGAACATAACCTACCTTTTCAAAGACATGCTGCATACGTGTGTTGTCCGGACTCGTGTCGGCGCGCAAGTAGGTTACGCCCTTTTCTTTACAGATCCGTTCACATTCAAGCAAAAGTAGGCCGCCCAGCCCCTGTCCGCGATAGTTGGGACTGATAGCCATACGGTGCAAAACGCCGCTCGGCTCCTTGGAGCGCCATTGTCCCTTGATTGAATCGTAAGCAGGTTCACCGCCGAAGTCGATGCAAATGTAACCTGCGACATGACCGGCTTCGTCCTTGAGCGCATAACCTCTGCCAGCTTCAATGTCGAAGGCAACATGTTCGCGCTGGGGATAGTCGGGCGTCCATTGCACGAAACCTTGTTTGCGCTGAAACGCACGTCCCTGATCAATCAGGTCGTAACAAGCGTCAACTTCGGACAACTGAGCCGGAAACAAAGCAAACATGGACGAACTCCAATCTCGTATGTACACACGGGTTTCGAGGGCCGTTTTGCACCTCTGAGGGGCCTGCATTGTAGGAAACTTTTGAGATGCCGACAATGGCCTATGGCGCCACGCGCTGCAGGATTTCAGCCGCCGCAGCGCGAACCTGCGGAAGGTTCAAAAGCGTATGCGGCGCCTGCGGCAACAGCAGAATCGAAGCGTTGGGATTGTTTTTAAGTGCCTCGCGTGCATAGCCGAACGCCGCATCGTTGTCGAGGTACGAATTGGCGGAACTGAAATATTTGTCGGCCAAGCTCATAACGTTGAGAACAGGAAGGTCGTCAGGTAGCACAGACCGCGGCACTTCTACGTGATAGTTGGACTCGCACGACCAGGAGAAAATCAACTTGGCCTTTTCTCGAATCTGCAGATTTTGGGAGTCAAATCGCGCAGCCGCCACTCCTCCTTCGCTGGTGCCGGCCACGGCGTAAGTACCGGCAAACCAGGGCTCGGCAAAAAGCCTGTTAGCGCAATAAAAAAGTTCTTCGCTGCGCATTGCGTGCACCGCTTCGTAGTCGCTTCTGGCTACGGGAGAGGTATAGGTGATGCGGTCTTTCGTCTGCATCGAATCGGGCGCCACAACAGCCCAGCCGGTTTCCTGCGCAATGAAGCGGGCGAATTCGCGAATCGCTGGCGTGATACCGGAGCTACCGTGCGCAAAAATCAAAGTCGGATAACGGTCGCTGAAGCACTCGTTACCGGCTGCCGCTGGCGTCGTTTCAATCACGTGTTCGGGATCCTGCTCCTGAGGCAACACCAAAAGCGCGTTGTCCCAAACTGCCTTTAATGTCGCTTCGTTGTGCTTACGAACGCTTCCTTCGACCTTCCCGGTTAATTCGATAGCCATCTTTCTACATCTCTTTCTGAAAGATTGAGCCGACCGTACGATCGACCCAAGCAAGTTAGAACATCACCGTCACTGTAATCAACATCGTAACGTAGCCGACCAAACACGGAATGGCCGTGCGCTTGACCATCGTCAGCGGATTGACCTTGGCAAAACCGGCCACGATGATGACGACGCCTGCCACGGGCGAAATCGCGCGCAGCATTTCGCTTGCGGTGTGCATCATCAGCATGATCGAAATGCCGTCGCTGTTAAGGTGTGAGGCCACATCCGGAATGATGTGCGCAAGGCTCGTGAAAGCCGCTACTCCAGAGCCTGTCAACACCGTCACCACACCGATAACGGCAGACAGGAACACACCCGTACCGGTTTCGCCCAGGCCAATGTGTTTGGCGCCTTCAATAAGCATGTTGACAATGCCGATGTTCTGAAGGCCCGTAGCAAAGAACGCCGCCACAAAGATGAGGCCCACCGTGCTCGTAAGAATGCTGCCCATGCCCTTGAACATCGCAAAGCTCAGATCAAACGACTTCTTGGCGTCGCGTCGCACAATCAGATCCACAAAGAAGGAAAGCACCCAAGCGATGAACATGGCCGTAGCCACATTGAGCGTGATGCTCTGGTACACCATTTTGTTGAAGATGAGCAGCAGCACGATCGGAATAATCGGCAGCACGGCATAGATCGCCGGAACGTTTTCCAGCACCTTGCGCTTTTCTTCGAGTTCCTGCAAATCGGCCGTTTCGCCCTTGATGTTATCGTGCTTGTCAAACCACCACTGAACCACCACATGAGCAACAGCCATCGCCAGAATCGTGGGCACGGCCATCGGCAACTGGTACTGCACCAAATACTGGATGGGATCAAGATGCACGAGCTCGGCCGCCATCACCGCCACACCGGAGGCCGGCGCATAACCGATTGCCAGCACACTTGCAACCACGGCTGCTGCGGCAAGGCTTGAGCAGCCCACGCGGATGATCAAGGGATAAACCGTCACGACCATCAGCATGGCCAGGCCCGCTGCCGACGTAATGATGAGTCCCAAGCAGTGTCCGAAGATAAAGACTGCCGCCAAAATCAGGTAGGGATTCTTAATGAGAGAGAGCGGCTTGGCGCAGACCGTCACGAAACGATCCGAGGCGCCGATCGCCTTCATGTATTCAGCAAAACCGCCCGAGACAAGAATAATGAAGCCAACGCCGGCAATCTGAGTGCGAGAAATCGCTCGCAGCAATTCCATAAAGTCAAAGCCGACAAAGCCCGTTGCCGCTGCATTTTTGGGCAAAAACGATGTCAGCCCCCCTGCGACCGCAAGGATGTTGAGCGCCAAACCGCCCAACAGCAGCACCATGTTGACCTGATATTTCTTGACAACGGCCCAGCCGGTCAAAAACAGAATCACAATGCCGATCCATGGAAGGATGCTCTGCATAACCGATCTCCTGTTGTGTTTTGTTGTGTTCGGAAAGTCTAACAAACCACACACGCTTGACGCATCCGAATCTAAGAGAAACAAAGGCCATTTAAGACCTTGCTGCCTTACAGTCAGATCCTCCCGAAGCACATTTTTTTGCATTCAATTTTTCCTAGGAAGACCTCATCCAAACGCATTTGGCAAGTCCATCTGTTGTAATTTTTCCTAGGGTTTATACCCCCACCCAAGCACTTTTTTTCACTGTTTTCTTGTTAGTCAAAAGTCCTCGGTGACAAGATCGACTCCGTCCGAAGGGACTTCGCCGGGCTGAGCTATGTCTTTGCAAGAGTCCATAGCTCATGTTCCAGCCCGGCGGTTTTTGCAAAAAAATTTTTCACTTGCAGGTCTTAACAAGACCAGGAGATAAAAATCATGAAAAAGACTTTGGCTGCTGTTGCAGTTCTCGGTGCTTTCGCTGGCTCCGCTCTGGCTGCTGACGTTCAGCTCTACGGTGTCGTTGACACGGGTCTGCGTTATACGCATTTTGATGGCGACGCTGCCGCCGCCGGTTATGATGCTGTTGACAAATTCGAAATGAAGTCCGGCCAGCAGTCCGGCTCTCGTTTCGGCTTTAAGGGCACGGAAGACCTCGGCAACGGCCTGACGGTCGGCTTCATCCTCGAAAACCAGTTCAACTCTGACGACGGCTCTCTCTCTGATAGCGATCACTTCTTCCGCCGTGAAGCTTCCCTCTTCCTGGAAGGCGGTTTCGGTAAGATCGCCATGGGCCGCATCGGTTCCATCAACAACGGTGTGAGCTCCTGGGCCCAGTTCGGTATGTTGTCCGCTTTCGGTACGTCCTGGGACTATTCCGCTCAGATGGGCACCTGGGCAGTTGGCGCCGGCATTTGGGATAACATGATCGCCTATCAGACTCCGACCTTTGCCGGTTTCACTGTGTATGCTCAGTACGGCATGGGTTCGAACAACAACGAAAACGAATCCAGCAGCGATCGTTACTATGCTCTTGGTGCAAAGTATGCCAACGGCCCCCTGAACTTATATCTGGCTGTGGACTCCATCAACTACCAGACGGCCGACTTGACTGCTGGTGTTAACGCTGACGACATTGACGACAGCCTGACGGTTACCTTCGGTGGTAACTATGACTTTGAAGTTGTCAAGCTCTTTGCTGGTGCTCAGTATTACGACGAAGCCAAGATTTCCACCGCCTTTGGTCTGTTGGATTCCGCAGACTACAACGCCCAGACATACGCTGGCAAGTTCAAGGGCTGGAGCCTTGGCGTGTCCGCTTCCATCCCGGCTGCCGGTGGTCAGGTTCTCGTTGGTGCCGGCTACATGGACGCAGAAGCTGCTGATAGCCAGAAGGCAGCTAAAGACGACGAACTTACTCGTTGGGTCGTGTCCGCTGGTTACGATTATCCGCTCTCCAAGCGCACCAACGTCTATGGTATCCTGACCTATGCTCAGGACAGCCTGGACTACACCGATACCGCTGCTAAGGACCAGGATCCGACCGTTTTCGCTGCTATGATCGGCCTGCGCCACAAGTTCTAATCTGATCTCTTCTTGAGATTCACTGATTAGCAATCCGCCTCGGTTTCTACCGGGGCGGTTTCTTTTTGTTCGGCGTCAAGCTTTCCAAGCTCAATTACCTAGAAGCATCGTCTTTTCTCAAGGGATTTTTGCCGGATAATTTTCCCTGCGGCAACAGACCGCTCAGTTCATGCTCCGACAAGAGAGCCGACAAACAAGCAACAAAAATCAGGGAGACTTTTCTATGAGCGAACTCAACAGCTCACCCGCGCTCAAACGCAGCTTCGGTATGCGCGAAGCAGTCACCATCACGGCCGGTTCCGTCATCGGCGTGGGACTTTTTACTGTCGGCTCCAACATCGTGGGCTTGATGGGGCCATCGGTCATCTTTGCTACGCTCGTCGCGCTTTTGATCAGTGTTTATCCGGCGCTTCTTTATGCCGAAATGGGCGCTGCGCTCCCTTACGCCGGCGGCACATACCAGTTTGCATCCGTCGGCATCGGGCGCGCAGCAGGCGTTCTTGCCGGCTGGAACTTCATCATCTCGTTGGTGGCCGTCACGGGTGGAGAAGCTCTCGCTTTCAGCTACTACTTCAAGACGCTGTTTTCTGCGTTTGGCGTCACGCTGCCGTTTTCCGATGTCGCCATTGCCGTTGTCATCACCGCCGGCTTCATCGTCGCCAACGTCTGTGGCGTCAAAATTGCCGGGCGACTGCAAAACGGTTTTATGTTCTTTTTCTGGGGCGTAGCGGTGATTTGGTTTCTCACCATGATCCCCAACATCAATCTCCCCTCTTTCGTACAGGCACCGTCGTTTTTGCCCAAAGACGGACAAATGAGCTTTGCGGCAAGCGTCTGCATGATCTGGTGGTGCTTCGCGGGTTTTGAAGCGTGCGTCGCCATGGGCGAAGAAATCAAGTACCCGCGTATTAACATCCCACGGGCTCTTTTCCTCGCACCGTTCGTGGTGTTTGCGGTCAACGCGCTTTTTCAATGGTTCCTGATTGCCATCACGCCGGTGGAAAGCCTCGCCTCTTTGGCCACCGCTCAGGCACCCTATGCCGATGCCATGAAGGCAGCCGGCATCCTGGGGTTGCCGTTGGCTCTTTTGGCAGCGGGCGTTGCCTTCGGCGGCGACTTCTCTACCATGAACGCCGCCATCGCCACTATCCCGCGTTACCTCTTTACGATGGCGCGCGACGGCGTCATGCCAAGCATCTTTGCCAAAACAAGCCGCTTTCAGACACCGCACGTTGCCATCATCACGCTGGGCGTACTCACGATGGCTTTGATCGCAACCGACTCGCTCATTTACATTGCGTCGCTGTCGCTCTTTGCCGACCTGCTCTACTACGTCATCGGCATCCTGGCCGCTTGGGCGCTGCGCCGTCGTCGCCCTGAACTGCAACGCCCCTACAAAGCGCCTCTGGTTGCAGTCGGCGCTCCCGTGTCTGCGATCATTTATCTTTACATGATGACGCAGCTCGATACCAACGCCTTCATCACGGGCGTCATTTGGTGCGTGTTGGGATTGGCAATTTACTTTTACTGCAGTCGACGCAACGCAGAGGCTCAGAACGCCACGCCCACGCTCGAGCAAACCGGCGCACTCGACATGCCGCAAGATCCCTCAGAAATCGCAGCAATGGATCGTGAATACCTTATCTGGAAAGTCATCGTAGCCGCCGCCTGCATTTTAGCAGTGCTCCTGTATGCATTGCCCTACCTAGCGGCGTGACGCACAGTCTTTTCATGGACGCCGGCTTGTCCGGCGTTTCTTTTACGGCTCGTCTTTGCCCAAGAGCAAATCAAGGTGCGCTTGCCAGTGTGCCTGCAAGTCCAGAGCGCAGGAATCGGCAAAAACACCTTGCCACAGGAGACCCTGCACAAGCCCAGCAAAAAGAAGTTCAGGATGTTCGCACAGCGTTTCGGGTATGTCTCTGTCAGACGGGTCAATGAGCGTCTGAGCACCGAATGCCAGAACCCCGTCAACAAATTCACGGTAGAACGTATTGACAAACGCGGGATTGTGCAGACTCTCCGACCAAAAAAGCCGCATCACTCGTGCAGATTTCGAATTACCGTTGTCGTCCAAGAGCGGCTGAGCGGCACGCGTGATTTTTTCTCTCAGTGTGAGCGTTTTGTCTTTTTGTAACTCTTGCGCCTGCTGATAGAGCGGCAACAGAGTCGATTCGATGAGCCCCTGAAACAGTGCTTCCTTGTCTTTGAAGTGGGTGTAGACGGATCCTTTGGCCACTTCCGCCAATCGTGCGATATCTTCGACTCGAGTCGCATCAAAGCCGCGCTTGGAAAAACATTCAAGCGCAGCGTCCAGAAGGGCTTCGCGGTGTTGTGCAGAAACTTTTCTTGGCATATGTACCTCTTGTTCGGAACGATTATGTATAGACGGGCACAGAAAACAGTCATCAGCGTCACAACGTCTGGGAAGAGGGTCGTTTTTCCGGACTTGTTAAATCGGGCAAAGTAGGTCACGATAACCATTCCTATAAGGAGTTTTGTCATGGCTTTGCCCCGCCGCCTTTATCCCAAAGAATTCAAGATCAATGCTGTTCACCTCGTGCAGGTTGAAGGCCGACGTGCTTGTGATGTCGCCGATGAACTTGGCATTGGACGCCAAACTCTCTACTCCTGGCTTCATGAGGCCCGCACCGGTGTTCTGTCCGGAACCTCCGATAACGCCCGAGAAATCACTCCTCAGGAGGCCGAAATTGCACGATTGAAGTCTGAGCTCGCCCGTAAAGAGCAGGAGATTCTGCTGTTAAAAAAATTCGCGGCGTACCTCAGCTCGACCGGCCTCAAGTGAGGTACGCCTTCCTTTTAAAAACACTGCCGGATCCCGATCTTTTAGGCATGCCGATCACCGAGCGATGTCGGATACTGGGGGTGAGTCCCAGTGCTTATTACGAATGGCGAAATCGTCAATTAGGGTGCCCGCGACAGAAAACCTATCAGGCCGAGCGCTCAAAAATTAACGATGAAACCATTGTCATGACGATCCGCCGCATTCGCAAAGATCTCGGCTATACGCCCGGTTATCGGCAGTTTCATGCGCTTTTGCGCAGATGCGGCATCCATGTTGGTCTTAAGCGCTTGCAACGTACACTGCGCGAGCACGGTTACATCGGATATCGCCATCATCGTCGACCTTATAAAACGACCGACAGCAATCACCGTTTAACCGTGTATCCCAACCTGCTGAATCGAAACTTCGTCCCCGGTGAACTCAACCGTGCTTGGGTTTCCGACATTACCTACTTACCAACTCCGGTCGGACCATCGTTTTTAGCAACATTCATGGATCTCGGTAGCCGAAGGATCTTGGGATGGGCAATTGATACAACAATGAGCACGCAACTCGTTTTAAGAGCTTTCAACATGGCCGTGCGCATTCGAAAAGCCGAGCGCATCTCTTTGGACGGCACGATTGTGCACTCGGATCGGGGCACGCAATATTGCTCAAAGCTGTTTCAAAGTCGGCTCAACGAACTCAATATGGGTTCGTCAATGAGTGAAGTGGGACAGTGTTGGGACAACGCTCCCGGCGAAGCCATTTGGAGCTCATTGAAGCGAGAAACGCTGATCGGCCGACGTATGTTCAGCAGCCATGAGGCTGCCGCCAGAGAGGTGACACACTGGATCAACATTTATAATCAACTTCGACCGCATTCGACCATAGGAATGCAAATTCCACTTGAGTACGACCGGTCACTCAAGTTGCTCCGAATGAGCGCCTAGAGCCTGCACTCCCGGGTTACCAAGTCCGGATTTCGCGCCCCACCCCAGTCCTTGGCCAGTTCTTCTTCGAAGGTTTTGGGAGATGCTTCCTCCAAAACTCGCATATCCGTCCCGGTTTTGCGGCACATCAGCCAAATCAATGCGGTTCCGAAACGCAGCAACCGATCTTCGTAGACGACAGAAAGCGTATGGACGTGACCTTTCAAGATGCGGTTGAGAAGTGCCCTGAGACCGGGCTTGTTGCAGTTAAGACCGGAGCCGATGTCGGTGATGACTTCCGAGCAACCGGCCTGCTTGAGTCATTCTGCCTGCCGAAGCAGGTCTTCTTTTTGATCGTGGGAAGAGACGCGGGCATAACCAAGGTGTTTGCGCTCGACACCGCTTGCCACCGGGTTCAATTGCAGATCGAATCGACGGTGACCGCCAAACGTGCGGCAGGCTACGACAAGAAGGCCTTTCTCTGCCCAACGTCGAATGGTGCTTGGCGACACGCCGTAATGTTTGGCAACGATCCCGATGGAATACAGCGTCATGATTGCCTCCGCTGTCTTTGAGCGAGCTCGTCTCTTCTTTTTTCCAAGTTTAACGTTGCTATGGAACCCGTTATGGGAGATTCTTATGTCCTCAGGAGTCAATAGCAGGAAACGCACCTCCTTGACTTAAATCAAACTCCATTTTCTTATCCGACGACAAAGCATCCAACGATAGTGCGATTAAGGCCGCCCAATGGCGATTCATCGTGCGTGGAAACGCCCGTGGAATAAGGTGCTGCGGCGTGTTGCCTCATCTTTCGGTTTGGTTTGCTATCAAGTTGCCGAAACCTGCCTGACTTCTTTTGTCGGGGCGCAAAAGCCCTTGCCAGTGCGTGAGTGCATTGGCAAAAACTTTCACTAACCGAGCTGAACTTACTGTCTGTTCGTGGTGCCCGACGTCGTCAACCGTCTCAAAGTTCGTTACGTGATCAACTGAAGAAAGTGTTGAACGTTCTTATTCGACCTGTTTATCGTCATGACCGCATCAGCGAATGCGGCACTTCTGACGTGGCCATGATGGGGATCCGGACCTCTGCTCCTTTGTTTGCTCGCGACGCAAAAATACGTCAAATCTCCCACAGGTTTAGCAGAGGCCGGCGTAACCGGTTTTACATCATTGAGCTTGGATCAATCACGGCGAGCATTTCGTCTTTCTCCTATGCTGCCGTCACGGGCATCCTTCTCCAATCCTGTCCCTTGCTTGCCACCGCCCAGCACTGGCGTGCCATGCGGTTGGCGATGGCAACCATTGCCACCTTCTTGGGTTTCTTTGCCAAAATGTTTTTCACCCAGTCTGTCCGGTATTTCGACCTGGCCACCGCATGAGCTCCCTGTACCAACACGGCTCTCAGAGCTTTATCGCATCGGCCGGGAATCTTTGTGCTGACAGTCTTGCCGCCACTGCCCGTATGCATTGGCACCAAGCCAAGATAAGCTGCAAACTGCCGGGCCGAAGAAAATTGCGTTGGATCGGCAAGGCGCACGCACATATAAGCCATGATCGTGTCACCAACGCCCGGAACTGTCAGAAAGTGCTTTGCATTTTTAGTTTGATTGGCAAGCTTGCTGATTTCGCACTGAAGCGTCTTAATCCGGTCTTGATCATCCCGAATGCTTTTGACCGTATCGCGCAGCGTGTCGATCACCAGCTGCACAGCGTCACCTTCAAGGCTGTTGATGCATTCATCAACCTTTTTATCGAATTGATCAACGCTCTTTGGCATAATATGTCCGTATTCGGCAAGTAAGCCGCGCACGTGGTTGATGCGGGCTGTGCGCTGTTTGACCAGCAAGGCTCGCATTGTCAGCAGCGTCTGGATGTCACGTTCCGTTTCCGTCTTGACAGCAACGGCCCGGACTCCGCTTACCAGGGCATGGTAGATGCCCTCGGCATCAGCCTTGTCGCTCTTGTTGTGGCGAACAAAAGGCTTAACGAGCTTGGGATCCATCAACCGGACATTATGGCCGAGTGCCTGCAGCTGACGAGCCCAGTACTGGGAGCTACCGCATGCTTCCATGCCAATAAGACATTTACCGCAATTGGCAAAGCTCTCCAATACCTTGTCCCGTTTGGCCTGCATATTGGTGATCTCTCCGGTCTGCGTATCGCAGCTATAGATCTGAAACACACTTTTGGCAATGTCGATGCCGATGAGCTTCGTGAAGTCGCAAAACTGATTAAGATTCGCCATGAGGGCCTCCTTTAAATGTTGTGCTAGAACATTTTGGCGCTTAGATGCCGTAAAAGACCGCGGGTCTTCAGGAGGTTCCTCACCCTTCACGGATTTGATGCATGAAGCCGTATGCGGCGTGACGCCCTGTGCGGGGTCGTGCGTCAATTCATCATCGGCACCAACTCCCTTGAAACCCCAAGAAAGCGCCAGCTGCTTGCCGGTGCTAAGCGGTGTGGCTAAAAGAAAGACGTCATCGCCGACAGCAAAGGGGAAAGCGTTGCGATAACAGCGTGTGCCGTCATCACGTTTTGAGCCAAAGCGTCAAAACTCAGGCTGTCCGCGCATTCTCGCGGGCCGCGCAGAGTCGGACTTCTCCTATCTGCGCACTTCAAGTGTATGCCTTACGATGAAACATGCTTGTGCGGGCAAGGCAAGGCGTATTCTTAAGGGCCGGGAAAAACTTTGGGTGAATCCGCCGCCAGGCGGAGAGGGCAAAGCCCTTCTCAGGTTGGCTCACCGAGCCAACCGTCCTCAAACTCTTAACCTCATTTCCGGATTGTTAGAGAACGCCACAAGCTTTGTACGAATGGGTACTACGCTTGATCGGGTACCTGAGGTCATTATCGTTTGGTAGATTTTTAGTCAACTGGCAAAACCCCACGCGAATTCGCTCAAGCTGCAACTCCTTGAAGTTGGCGTCCACCCACAGCTCATCCACGGCGGCAATCCCAATGAGTGCACGTGAGACCGAAACCACCTGACCGGCCTGTACGTTACGCTTTGAGATTCGTCCCGATACGGGGGCCCGAATCTCGGTGCGTGAAAGCTCCAGCGCCGCTTCACGCACACGTTCTGAGGCGGCAAGCACGTTCGGGTGCCGTTCAATGGGCGTAGTGCCGACGGCGATGATGAGTTCCGATTCCTGAGCTCGCAACGCTTCAAGGTCGTGTTGTGCGGCCCCATAGGCATCTTTGGCGTGCAAATACTCTTCACGGCTCACGGCACGATTGGCAAACAGCGCGTGACACCGTTCGTAATCGTCTTTCTTCTGTTTGAGATTAAGCCTCTCACTGCGGATGCGTGCTCGCACCTCTGCAAGCCGATGCGTAAGTTGTGCCGTTTCGCGGACCGTAATGCCAAGCGAACTTAACGCAGCATCCAAAGCCAACTTGGCGTCCGTCGGATCGATAACGATCAGCCGTTCTCCGGCTTTGACGTATTGATGGTCCCTGACGAGAACCTTCTCGACGCGTCCCGAAACCTGGCTCATGACGCTCACGACGTTGCCGCTCACATAGGCGTCGTCCGTCGTTTCCTGGTGTCTGCCGACCATCCAATACCAAGCTGAGCCGGCCGCACAGACTGTGGCGGCAAGGACACAAAGAATCTTTGCGATTCAGCGCGTTGATGTTTGCGTCATCTTAGGCTCCGCTATAAATGACCGACTGGTCAGTCATAGTGTACTTCAAGCGACAGCAAACACAATTCGGCCGTCGCTGAAATTCAGGCGGCCGCGCATCGTTTTTCGGATTTTCGAGAAAGTCTCTTGTAGAACCCGAGCAGTTACGGAATCAGCGGCTCCATATCGGAACCGGCCTTCACGAGTGCGTCAATGCGTTCCTGGCTGATATCGCCGTAGTCAATGGCTGCAACCCCGGCAAGCGCCTTGATGTATTCGTCGTAAGCAGCCAAGAGCTTAGCGTTTTCAGGCTGGATCGTCTGACGGATTTCTGGGGCTTTTTGCAGGTATTTGTTGAGTTCGGCGTGAAGCGTCTTGATGTCCTCGAGACTCGCCTTCATGATCTCGTCGCCGCGGGGGCCTTCCTTGTACAGCTCACCGATGCTAAAGAGGTTCTGGAACGCCACTGCGAGACGAGCGCTCAGAAGATTGATTGAGCTTCTGTACTGCTTGAGCTTACCGTAGGGATCGTTTGGATCAATATGAAACGTACCGACGAGCTTGTCTCCCTTTTGCGAAGAGGCGCAACCAGCCAAAGAAACCGCACCAATAGAAGACACAAACAACAAAAGACGACGACGATTCATAGTTTTCCTTTCACACAAATCTTTCTACGTCAAGCAAAAGGCTTGTCCGGACGCCCCGCAGATCATAGCAACACTGAGCCTTTTCAGACTCGGTAATAGGTCAATTTCTGCTTCTCAAGAAGACCGCAAACCTCACCCGCCGATAAACTGCATTTCTATCCTACTGCGACTACGTTTCTTGGTTTCCGACAAACGAATCTCAGAGTAGTGATCGTCACGCGCACTCCAGATACGCGCAATGGCATCCGCTATTTCGTCGTCCGTCGCGCCGCCGCGCAAAAGTGTTCTCAAGTCATAACCGCGATCGGCAAAGAGGCACAGCACGAGGCTACCTTCGATCGACAAACGCACGCGCGAACAGTCCTTGCAAAATGCCTGCGTCACGGAACTAATAAAGCCGATCTCCCCTGCTCCGTCCTTATAACGCCAGCGAGTCGCTGTCTCCCCTGTGTAATTGGGATCAATTGGTTCAATCGGCCAAACGGCATTGATGCGTTCCACAAGTTCAGCAGACGGCACAACGTCATCCATGCGCCAGCCGTTGGCGGTCCCCGCATCCATGTACTCAATGAAGCGCACAATCACGCCCGTGTGGCGGAAGCGCTCCAGGATCGGAATGATTTCTCCTTCGTTCATTCCGCGCTTCACGACCGTGTTGAGCTTAACCGGAATTCCGATCGCCTGCGCCACTTCGATGGATTCGATCACTTTGGCGGCAGGAAAACCCACATCATTAATCGACTGAAAGAGCTCCTCGTTGAGAGCATCCAGCGAGACCGTAACACGATCAAGTCCCGCGGCCTTCAGGTCGGCAGCCATACGTTTTAAGAGCGTGCCATTGGTCGTCATGGCTATGTCAGGGCTCTTGCCGCACGTGGTGCGCATGGCCTTCAAGTCGGCAATCAGATTGCAAACGTGCTTGCGCAGCAGCGGCTCACCTCCCGTCAGACGAATCTTCTGAACACCGAAACGCAGAAAAATACCGACCAATCGCTTGATTTCTTCAAACGAAAGCAACTCCGTATGCGCCAGGAATTGATGCTTGGTATCAAACTTTTCCTTGGGCATGCAATAACGGCAGCGGAAATTGCAGTGATCCGTAAGCGAGATGCGAAGATCGCGCAAAGGACGACCGCGCTCATCTATCAGTTGTCCATTTTCAATGCGAATGCGCCCGGATATCGGCACCGGAAGACGCATTGGAGAACTGGCCTGTGATTCGTCGGCAATCGGAATCGTTTTGGAACTCATCGGCGAGCCGCTCCTGCCGTCTGCATGATGGCTTCGGCTGCCAAATCCGCCGTAGGACGCAAAAGTGACTCGTGCATCGCCGTGAAAATCTCTTCGAGTGTTTTGCGACGGCTGTCTTTGAGTTGATCGATAAGGCTGCAGGCCATAGCGTCTGCCGTGCAGTAGTAATGCAAGAATTCAGGCACAATGGCTCGGCCGGCAAGGATATTGGGGAGGCTCACATAGGGAATCAGTCCCTTGTCCTTCATGATCAAAGCCGACAAAGCAGGCATTGCGTAACCCACCACCATGGGTTTCTTGTAGAGTGCCGCTTCCAGAGCAGCCGTACCGGAAGCCACCAAAACGGCATCGGAAGCTTCCAGCACTGCATGGGACTGTCCCGTCACGACAGTAAGACGGTCACTTAGACGGCGGTTGCGCGTGGCAACGGACGCAATCCATTCGCGAGCTTGTGCGTCAATAGCAGGCACCACAAAGTGCCCTGCGCCGATGCGTTCGATCACACGCTCGCAGGCTTCAAAAAACACGGGACCGCAACCGAAAATTTCATCCTTACGAGAGCCCGGAAGCACGGCAAAGACCGGTTCGCCTTTGGCTTCAATGCCGAGCTTGCGACGTGCACCATCGGTGTCCGGCACCATCGGAATGACGCCAGCAAGCGGATGTCCGATATATGTTGCAGGCACGTTTTCGCGCTTGTAGATTTCCTCTTCAAACGGAAACACCAAAAGCATATGGTCGACGGCTGCGCGAATCTTATGGATTCGCTCAGGACGCCATGCCCAGATGGAGGGCGAAACAAAGTGAACCGTACGGATTCCCCTTTGCTTTAACTTGGCTTCCACACCGAGGTTAAAGTCCGGCGCATCGACACCCACGAAAACACGGGGACGAATTTCGGAGATGCGCTTGAGCATGGCGCGCCGCAACATCAAAATGCCGGGCAACTTCTTGAGTACCTCAACGTAGCCGCGCACCGAAAGGCGGTTTGCCGGATACCACCCCTCAAGGCCGGCCGCCAGCATCCTCTCTCCGCCCACGCCAAACTGAGGCGCGCCGTCCATGCGTTTGGCAACTTCTGGAAGCACAAGACTGGCCAAAAAATCTCCACTGGCTTCGCCGGCAAGCCAGGCGGCACCGTCGGCATAGCTCAACGGCTGGGCTGTTGCGGTGCTCAATTCGGCAACCTGCTCGGTCATATAAACCTCGGGGTGTCAAAGTACTACAGAGAAAAAGCCCGCAGGAAATGAGCTTCCCGACGGGCTCTTCAAACTTTAATTCGGCTTACGGACGAACGATGCCACGCGTATTGTTGGCAACAAAGTCACGCATTGCGGAAAGAATCGGACGGATTTCTTCGGGAGCATCGGCTATCTGAGCGTCCATCCGTTCAACGGCCTGCGCCACCATGAGTCCTTCCATGTAAAGCGCCTTGTACAGCCCCTTGATTCGGCCGATCGTGTCGCTCGAAAACCCTGCACGGCGCAAACCCACGAGGTTAAGACCGAAACTCTTGGCAGGATTGCCCGAGCAAATCACATACGGCGGCAAATCGTGGGTAAGGCCCGACACGCCCCCCGTCATAGAGCGTGTACCGATGTGAACGAACTGGTGTACACCGGTCTGACCGCCGATCACGGCACAGTCATCCACATGCACATGTCCGGCAAGAGCCACGTTATTGGCGATGATAAGGTCGTTGCCGAGCACGCAGTCATGCGCAACGTGAACGTTTGCCATCAGCAGATTGCGGCTACCCACACGCGTGATACTTTGATCCTGAATTGTGCCGGTCGAAATCGTGCAATTTTCACGAACGACATTGTCGTCGCCGATTTCAAGATAAGTTTCTTCACCCTTGTACTTTTTGTCCTGCGGTTCGCAACCGATAGCAGCACCTTGGAAAAAGCGATTGTTGCGACCGATCGTGGTCAGCCCTTTGACAACCACGTGACTTTCGAGAACGGTACCGGCGCCGATGCGAACGTGCGGCCCCACCATGCAAAACGGTCCGACCTCAACATCTTCGTCAAGTTCGGCTCGAATATCAATAATGCTGGAATGATGGATTTTGGCCATGACTATCCTTTTGCAGGGCCACTCGAGCCCATTTCTAGCAGCAATAAGAAAATGTCTCCCCTTCCAAGGGAGAACGCTCGGGCAAAGCTTCGCCCGCATTTCGTCGTAAAACCGTGAAAATTATTCACGCGCCTGCGCGAATAATAGCGCACACAAGAATTGTCCCGTGTGCGCTACTTGAAATAGCCCTCAAAAAAATTGACGCTTGAGGTTTAAACGTTTATTCGGCTTTGCGACGAGCGCACATGAGCTTGGCTTCGCATGCTACGTGACCGTCAACCAGCGCGCGGGCTTCGTACCAACCAATGCCGGCGCGAGCCTTAACGAACTTGCACTCAAAAATCAGCTGGTCGCCGGGCTGGACAACGCGCTTGAAACGAGCCTCGTCGATGCCGGCAAAGAAAAACAAGGCCTTTTCTTGGCGTTGTTCTTCAGTAAGGCGCGCAATGCCGAGCACGGCACAAGCCTGAGCCATCGCTTCGATGATGAGCACTCCGGGCATCACGGGGTATTCAGGAAAATGCCCGGTGAATTGCGGTTCGTTTGCCGTCACATTCTTGAGAACCTTGCACGTCGTGTGATCATCGCTGATTTCGAGCACACGGTCGATCAAAAGAAACGGAAAACGGTGCGGCAAAATCCGCATGATGTCATGAATGGTTTTCGTGTCAGCCATTGGGGTTATCTCATCTGCCTTCTTCGGGCAGTCCTAGAAAGTTCAATGTCGTCGGAAATCTCGACAAACCGGGTTGAAGTCTACGCTCGCAAACGGCGAGCGCAAGACGAAAAAATATTAACACCGAGCACTAAGGCCCGCTTCAACCTTTCGGCTGAAGAGCAGCAAGACGCGTCTCGAGATCCTTTATCTGCTTGCGCATCTTGGGCAAATTCATCACAAGGACGGCTGCGCGTTCGAATTCGCGGTGTCCCATAGCCGGGAAGAAGCCCGACATCACCTTTTCGCCTTTGTGCCAGCTCATAAGCGAGGTGGCAGGGCCGACGCTTACGCCGTCGGGAATTTCGATATGGCCGTTGATATTGGCCGCGCCGCCGATAATGCAGTGGTTACCGATATGCGTAGAGCCTGCAACGCCCGTGCAGGCAGCCATCACGGTACACTCACCCACCTTGCAGTTATGGCCGAGCTGAATCTGGTTGTCCAGTTTGCTACCCTTGCGAACGAGTGTGTTTTCAAGTGCACCTCGGTCAATCGTCGTGTTGGCGCCGATTTCCACATCGTCTTCGATCGTCACGCCGCCGATTTGCGGAATCTTCACCCAATGGCCGTCAAGCGGCGCAAAGCCGAAACCATCGGCACCGATCACGCAGCCGGAGTGAAGAATGACGCGATTGCCAATACGGCAGCCGTGGTAGACAGTGGCGTTGGCATAGATAATTGAATTATCGCCCACGACTGTCCCCTCGCCGATATAGGCACCGGGATACACGCGCGTGTTTTCGCCGATCACGGCGCCCGCAGCCACCGTGGCACCGGCTTCAATCACTGCCGAAGGCGCAACCTTTGCCGTCGGATCGACATGTGCGCCTTCACGAATGCCGCCGGCGGGCATCGGACGACGGGTCATGATCTGCAGCGCATAAGCAAACCAAGCGTAGGGATTTTTCGTAATGACGACAGGACGCTGCGGCCCCTGCTCGCCGTACATCGCGTCGCTGTCGGCCTGCGAGATCACCAAAACGCCGGCCTGCGAAGCCTTGGCTTCGTCACGGTACTTGGACTGCGCCAAAAAGGCAACGGTATCGGCTGCCGCATGATTGAGCGGCGCAAACGTGCGCACAGTCAAATTTTCGGCTCCGCACAGCGGCGTACTTGTCAGTCGCCCTTCGGAGAGCGTTTCGATTTCACGGATCAAAGCTTCGATTCGGAACATAGCGTCATTTCCTGAAGGCGCCAAAATCCTCGTTCGACAAGGATCGGCAAAAATCATCTGCAAAAAACCGCGCTTCGACCAGAAAAGTCGGCGCGGCTTGCTCTTTCCCCGCTCTCAGGGCGACCGACAGCACTTGGAAAGATGTGTTCCAATGGCTTTCGATCATGCCCTTTGAGCACAAGCATAAATTACTTGGCAGGCTTATTGAGTTCCTTGATCACCTGTTCGGTGATGTCAACCTTCGGGCTCACCCAGATGGCGTCCTGAATGATCAGGTCGTACTTCTGCTTCTTGGCGATGTCCTGGATAATGCGGTTGGCACGCTGCAGGATGATCTGGCTTTCTTCGTTGGCACGCTGGTTACGTTCTTCAACGAGAGCACGCTGACGACGAGCAATGTCACGTTCGGTCTCGGCAAGCGACTGGCGCTGCTTGAGACGTTCACTGTCGGTCATCACGGGAGCGTCCTTTTCAAACTTCTGCGCACGCGTGCGGAAGTCGCGAATGTCACGGTTGAGTTCGTCTTCACGCTTCTTGAAGTATGTCTTGAGTTTTTCCTGTGCGGCAACAGCCGGGGCGGATTCGGCAAGAATACGAGCCGGAGAAACAAGGCCGATCTTGAAGTCCGCAGCAACAGCCGAAGCCGAACCGCACATCACAGCAGCAACGGCAGCAGCCGTCAGAATCTTCTTAAACATCTGTTTGCTTCCTTTCGAGTCTGAAAGTCTTGTCGGAAAACGTCTTGCTCGCATCTTAGGAGCTTTTACGCCGTTTTGCCGATAAAAAGAGTTACATGGCGTATCCGCCGAACCTCTGAGACAACCGAATGCCGGCCATACCGTGCATTCGGTCACGCAGTCTTTTAATTTTATACCTGAGAGTTAGAAGCCCGTACCGATCTGGAACTGGAAGCGCTGGACATCGTCACCATCCTTCTTGTTAAGCGGGAAGGCCAGCGAGAACTTCAGCGGACCCAACGGTGAAATCCATGCCACACCGAAACCGACGGAGTAGCGCAATTCGCTGAAGTCCATATCCTGACGTTCGTAACTGTGGGTACCCAGGACTCTTTCGTAACCCCATACGGTACCGGCATCAAAGAAGAGCAGACCACGCAACGTACGGTCTGCGCCCGGCAACGGTGTCAGCAATTCGGCCGAGAAAATCAACTGACGATCACCACCCAAGCGATCGTCGTTGGTGTCACGCGGACCGATTGACGATGTTTCGAAACCGCGTACCGACCCGATGCCGCCGGCGTAGAAGTTCTTGAAGAACGGGAACATCTTGTCGCCGTAGGTATCACCGTAGCCGAACTGGAAGTTCATGCCGAGCGTCCAGGCCTTGGACAACGGGAAGTACTGCGTCAACTGGTAAGTCGCGCGGTAGTAGCGCTGATCCCAGACTGGCAGAGCAAATTCAGCTGACACACGTTGGTAACGGCCGCGAGTCGGCGCCAGCACGTTGTCACGCGAGTCTCGAGACCATCCTAATGTCAAAAGAGCAGCTTTCGGACTGTCGCCGTATTGGTCAACGTAGTTCCAATAACGTTCGGGGGAGTTGTTGTCACTATCACCGGCGATTGCTCCAGTTCGACTACCACGCAGATCAACCTGGGTTTGTTCCAATCGAGCTCCCAAGAAAACTCGATCCAATTCCGTCACGGGGATGCCGAAGCTCAGACCGGCACCGATCGTTTCGTAAGCCACATTCGAAACGTCGAGTTCGTCCAAGTCGACGCGGCGGTCGTACAAGTCAATGTGGCGGCTGATGCCTTCCGGCGTGATGTACGGCTCACCCAAGCTCACGGCGTAAGTACGCATACTCTTGGACGTATTGACTTCAACACTGAAGGACTTGCCCGAACCGAACACATTGTCCTGCGCAAAGCCAGCCGACAGAATCACGCCGTCGGATGTGGAGTAGCCGGCACCAAGCGAAATGGAGCCCGTCGGACGTTCCTTCACATTGATTTCCAGGTCAACCTGATCACGCGTGCCTTCCACAGGCTTGGGTTCGGCAGTCACCGAATCAAAGTAGCCCAGACGATCAATACGATCTCGCGAAATTTTTACCTTCTCGCTGTCAAACCATGCGGACTCGTACTGACGAACTTCACGACGAATGACGTCGTCGCGGGTACGGGTATTGCCGGTGATATTGACGTGACGCACATAAGCGCGACGACCCGGGTCTACCGTCAACACAATATTGACAGCGTCCTTGCCTTCAATAGGAACGGGGTTGGGCGTAACGGTTGCAAAGGCATAGCCCAATGCCGAGAACTTGTCCACAATCGTCTTCGTCATCTCATTGATGCGTTCGGCGTTGTAGATCTCGCCCGGCTCAAAAATAACCAACGGCTTGATCTCGTCATCCAACCCCAGCATATCGCCGCCTAGGGTAATGTCGTTAACAGTGTACTGCTTGCCCTCGGTTACGTTAATCGTGATGAAAATGTCGGATTTATTCGGCGCCACAGACACCTGGACGCTATCGACCTTGAAGTCAAGATAGCCCTGGTTCTGATAAAAACTGCGAAGGGTTTCAAGGTCGGCAGCAAGCTTTTCACGCGAATACAGGTCGCGCTTGGTATAAAAACTCGACCACTTGTGTTCGGAAAGCTGCATCTGGTCGGCCAGCTCGTCCGAGTCAAAAACCGTATTGCCTACAAACCGAATTTGCTTGATGGAGGATGCGGCACCTTCGTCAACATTGATCGTGATGCGTACACGATTGCGCTCAAGCGGTGTGGCCGATGTCTTGATGTCGACGCCATAGTAGCCCTGAGACAAGTACTGACGGCGCAATTCCTGATCGGCACGTTCAAGAATTGAGTGATCAAAAATACGGCCTTCTGCCAAACCGACGTCACGCAGACTCTTTTCCACGCCGTCCTTGTCAAAGGCCTTGATTCCGTTCGTTTCAATAGCGGCCACGGCAGGACGTTCAACAACGTTCACCACCAGCACGGTCCCGTCGATTGAAAGATCAATGTCACGGAACAACCCGGAGGAATAGAGCTGATGAATAGCTTCCGCACCGCGCTCCGGATTGTATTCGTCACCTACGCGAAACGGCAGATGCGAAAAGACCGTACCGGGCTCGGTACGCTGAATGCCTTCGACGCGAATGTCGGAAATGGTGAAAACCTGCGCGGATGCAGCCGCGGCCAAAAAAGCCGAAACCGCCCCTGCCAAGGCTGTTTTGATGAACGTGCCCGTCATGAGTTAAGCGTGAATCTGTGTTGTCAGTGCATGCACAAAACCGCCCGCGGTCGAACGCCTTGCCAACCGTGGACGGAATCGCAGAAACAAAATGTCGCGTAAGTTTACCGCGTGTGAGCTATCTTTATGAGGACATTTTTCGACGAGTTGTATCTTTGAGTTCAAAATCGGTGTAAATCCGCATTCAAACAGCCCTGCTCAAGCGTCAGAAACCATTCTTGCGAATTCTTTGTCACAAGTCCGCCTGAGAACGCATACCCGCCTCGCTGCTTTGCCTCTGCCAACGCTGAGGCTAGGCACATCGGCCATATCGAGTCCGACATCAAAAATTATTTACGCTTGAGTTTTCACGCTCCATACTTAGAGTTACCGAATTCTCTCCGTGACTCAATTCGGGGCTTCTGAATGAATACGGCAAACACCGTCGTTGCAGGTCGCTGATTGACATTGACTAGCGCTCGGCAGAGGTTGTAGCAAACCTCGAAACAAGCCTCGGTTGAAGATCAACACAACAACGCTTTTCAGGTACTTTTCTTCATCCGAGACAAATATCCATTCGCGTTTTTCCGAGTTCTTGATTCCGAAGTCGTTTGTGTATTCACAATACCAGCTAGGACATTTTTTCTTTTTTAATCAAAGTGATACAGATCGAGTTCACCTGTAATTCCTGGTCTTTGCTCGCCTCATAGTGAAGGCCTATCGACCAGGTAGAAAATCAGTATTGGACACCCGCACTCTCCTCTGCCTACGATGCTCGCAACCTGTTTGCGACACCTTCTCTACTGCAAGCAGCTTTCTCAAAAACAGGAGAGACTCCCATGAAAAAACTTGCTCTCAGCTGCGCCATCGCCGGCGCCATGATGTCGCTGTGCGCCTCCGTTCAAGCCGCTGAACCCATTGACCCCATTGAACCGGTTGAAGTCAAAAATCCGGCTCTGGTCGAACTCGGCAAAATGCTCTTCTTCGAACCGCGTCTGTCCCGCTCCGGCTTTATTTCCTGCAACAGTTGCCACAACCTCGCTACGGGCGGCGTAGACAATTTGCAGACTTCCATCGGCGACCGCTGGGCGCAAGGTCCGATCAATTCACCGACCGTATTGAACTCCTTCGGTCAGATCGCCCAGTTCTGGGACGGCCGAGCCAAAACGCTTGCCGAACAAGCTGCCGGCCCCATCGCCAATCCGCTTGAAATGGCATCCACCCACGAAATGGCGGTGAAGGTCATCGCGTCAATTCCCGGCTACGCTCCCTACTTCAAAAAGGCCTTCGGCGACGCTGAGGTCAACATCAAGCGCATCACCGAAGCCATGGCCGAATTTGAACGCACGCTCGTTACCCCGAACGCTCGATTCGACAAGTGGCTCAAGGGCGACAAAAACGCAATCACCCAGCAGGAATTGAACGGCTACAAGCTCTTCAAAGAATCGGGCTGCACGATCTGCCACAACGGCGCTCAGTTGGGCGGTCAGTCCTTCCAGAAGATGGGGGTCGTGCGTCCCTATAAGACCACGAACACCGCCGAAGGCGTCAAGGCCATTTCCGGACGTGATCAGGATCGCATGACCTTCAAGGTCCCGATGCTGCGCAACATCGAACTTACCTATCCGTACTTCCATGACGGTGCCGTCTGGTCGCTTGAAGAATCCGTCTCCATCATGGGCGATCTTCAGCTCGGCAAACGTTACACCAAGCAGGAAATCAATGACATCACCGCGTTCCTGAAGACCTTGACGGGCGATCAGCCCAAGGTTGAATATCCGGTACTGCCGCCGTCCGGTCCCAACACGCCCAAGTTTGATCCGTGGGCCAAGGTTGAGAAGAAATAATCCGGACACCTTCTGTTTCGCACACGGATTAGAGATCCGACAACGGGTCGAATGCAAGAGATGCTTCGACTCGTTTCACAACTGCAAAATCAATCGGGCGGCAAACTTCGCAAAAAGTCTGTCGCCCGATTCATAACCGTCAGTTCAAAGAACGACGGTCATTTTACTTTCTCGTTAATCAGAGCTTGCCACCCGGAACGATCTTACGCAGATCGAACTTCGTGCCCAGCGGGATGCGTTCCAGCTTCATACCCTTTTCGGACTGGCGGAACCAGTAGAGAGCTTCGCTGTCCTTCGGGCCAATCACTTCGCAGTCAAATTCACCGGTCACAAAGAGAGCCGTGCCTTCGGGCAGACCGATCACTTCCTCATCGCGGTTGTACCAGAGGAACTCTTCGAGACGATCTTCGCGGGTTTCATTGTTAAGGCCCTGCGTGCCGCCCGAAATGAAGTGCGGATTGGTTTGGAACGGAATAAAGCCGAAAGTGTTGAAGGACGGGGGCTCTGCGATCGGCATGTCGTTAGTGGTGCGCAACGTCGGGCAAGCGACGTTGCCGCCTGCGGACCAGCCGCAGTACGGGACTCCGGCGTTGACGCGTTCGCGGATCAGATCGATGATGCCCGCTTCGTACATGCGCGTCACCAGAGCCCAGGTGTTGCCGCCGCCGACAGCGATCGCCTTGGCTTCGCGCACAGCCTTCTGCGGATCCTTAAAGCGATGAATGCTCACGATCTTGTGGCCGTAGGGCTTGAAGGCATCCTGAACCTGTTTTTCGTAGGCGTCGTAGGTCCCGGCAACCTTCGCATACGGGATGAAGAGAATTTCGTACTTTTCTTTGCCGAACAGTTTTTCGTACTGATCACCCGCAAAGTCCAGATAACCAGAATTGTGATATCGGGAACTCGACTGGATGAGCACGCGGCGCTTCGGGCTGACCTTCATAGGCTTCAAAGGCGTCTTTTGCTTTGCCTGAGCCACCGGAGCGGCCGCAGCGGCAGCGCCCAGAATCGTTGCGGAAATCAGATTGCGACGAGTTAGAGCCATTCTTCTCTCCTAATTTGATGTTGATCCAGTGATCAACTAGGTGGTTTTGACTAGGAGGTTATACCTAACTTCTTTCTCGAAAGATATGGAGAAATGTCGCAAAAAAGGCGCCGATTTGCTTTAACTCAGAGCGCTTTACATTTACCGCGTTGAATCCAACAAAAAACCGGGAAGTCTGCTCAATGCGGACCGACTCCCGGTTTTGAAACTCACCGCCTGTCATACGGCAAGCGGCTAGTCAATCAAGCATTATTTCCCGACGGCTGCAGCCGCCTCCTGAGCCGCGATGCGGCCGAAGACGATGTTGCCGGCAACGGCATTGCCGCCATAGCGGTCGTCACCGTGCCACTCGCCGACCACTTCACCGGCAGCAAGCAAGCCCGGGATCTTCTTGCCGTTGGTATCGAGCACATGCGTGCGGGCGTCAGTGCGCAAGCCACCCAGCGTACCGCCGATAGCAGGCACCACGTCGATCGCGTAGATCTTGCCCTGGTTGAGCGGTTCGGGCAGTTCCTTACGTCCGAAGTCGGCGTCGTTCTTGGCCTTTACGAAACCTGCGTAACGCTTCATGGTCTTGGCAAATTCCTCTGCCGGCAGTCCCAGTTTCTTAGCAAGCGCTTCCGGCGTATCGGCTTCGGTCACAACACCGAGGCGCACGTAGCCCTGATGCACCTTCGGACGCTTGGCAACAACGGCGTCATCGTAGATCAACCAAACCTTCTGAGCGGGTTGCTTGAGCATCGCGGCGCCCAGTTCGTTGCGCGGGGCATTGTCGTTGAAGAAACGCTGGCCCTTGTTGTTGACAAGGATGCCGCCGTTGGTGCGCATCGCAAGAGTGATCATCAGGCTCGTGCCGGAAGCAATGTTCGGATGCACCTGAACTCGTTCGAGATGCGTCACCTTCGCGCCCACGTCCTGGCCCAAATAGATGCCGTCACCGTGAGAGCCCGGCTGAGCCGAGGTCACCATGCCGAAGAATTCCGGATGGTACTTGCTCACGAGCGTACCGTTGTTGGCGTAGCTGCCCGTTGCCAGAAGCACGGTCGGAGCGCTGATGCGATACAGGCCCGTGTTCTTGCCTTTGACCAGAACGCCCGTCACGGCGCCGTTCTTATCGCGCTCAAGACGAACCACCTGCGAGTTGACGCGAACATCTGCACCGGACTTTTCCAGCGCGGGCTTCATTTCTTTGATCATGTAGCGACCGATGCCGCCCGACTTGGTGTAGTGCATACGAGGAGCCTGGCAGCCACCGTAGACGCCCGGGTCAAGGTCGAGCTTGCCGCCCAGCGATTCGAACCATTCGAGAGCCGAGTTGCTCTGTTCGGTCAACACGTTGACGAGAACCTTGTCGTTCGTGCCTTTGCCGACCTTCAACGTATCCTGGGTGAACATTTCGGGCGTGTCGTTGATGCCGGCGGCCTTCTGCTGCTTGGAACCGGCAACATTCATGCCGCCTGTGGACAGCAAAGAGCTACCGCCGATAATCGGCATTTTTTCCAGCACAATGGTCTTAAGGCCTTTGCGAGAAGCTTCGATAGCCGCCGCAATACCGGCGCCGCCCGCACCGACTACCACAAAGTCAGCCTTTTCCGTGCGATTCGGCATCGCATCGCGATAGATTGACAAATCCACCGGCGTGTATGCAATCTTTTGACGGCCGAATTTCATCGGCATGTCGAAAATGTGGCAGTTGTTGCAATAGGCAAACGAGGCTTCGTGTCCGCCGTGGCAGGTTGTGCAGGAATCAATGGACAAATGCCCGGCGTGAGCGCTGATCTTCTGACCGGCGGCCATGTCCTTCTTGCCGAGGCTTTCGTAGGAACCGTGGCAAGTGGCGCATTTCTTGTCGATTTCTGACTGAGCGTCAGTTACCTTGTCGTTCGGATGGCACGTCGAACAATCAGCCACCTTCTTTTTCATGTGGTAGCCGGCCAGATAGTCAGCCTTGGCGCCTTGTGAGTAGATTGTCTTTGCCGAAGCGACGTCCATGCCGTCGGCCGCCTGTGCGGTACCAGCAAGCAGCATCATGGCCGAAGCCGCTGCAAGAGCCGTCCGCAGCATTCTGATTGGGGTCATAGTCATCTCTCCTCTGGGGCTTTAATTTCTTATCCCAAAATTAAAAGTTTAGACTTCCCGAATCACTTTCAAAGAGAATTTTTCTCCACTGAAATTGAGAAAAATTCATCGAGCCGGTTTTCCCATGCTACGAAGTAGAGCAACAAACTCGCAGGCCATTCGATCCATCAAGCGTCGAGTCGCTTCGTCTGCTCGTTCCTTGCGGCAAAAAAGCACCAGCTCGCGAGCTGGAAGTGTCGAGCGGCAAGAAAGGATCTTTAGCTCCGGATGTCCGAAGAGAGCGGGTTCAAAGCCTATAAAAATGCCCAGCCCCCGTCCGGCCAGATCAAACCCCAAGTCCTCCTGGTGCACCTCGTAGCGCGGCTCTATATGCAGTCCGTATTGATGGAAATAGCGGTTGTATCCTGCAAACGAGACGGAATCTCGAGGCAAGGTAATGAGCGGCTGCTGCAAGATTTCTTCGAGTGACCAAGGCTCCTGTGGATGAACTCGTCTGCTTTGAAGCTCGTCAAAGTACGCAGGCGAAACAACGAAACATTCTTGGATTGCCCTTAGCGGCACGACATAAAAGCGCTCGGGCCAATCCAGCGGCAACATGGAGCTTCCAATCAGAGCCTCGTCGTCGGCCACGGCCTTCACCGTTGCCGCCATTGAGCGCGTGAGAAATCTCACCTTGACCGGATCGGAGGTCTTGTGCATCCGCTCGAGAATCGGCACAAAAAACGCCTTGATAAACGTATGGATGGAAGCAAAAGCAAAATCGGTTTGCTCAGGCGCCGTTTCCGACCTTAGTTCCCGCTCGGCCGCCTCAATGCCGACCACAAGCGGCTTAACTTTAGCGTAGAGCCGCTGGCCTGCAGTCGTCGGCTGCACACCTTCGGAAGTGCGCTCAAAAAGCTTAGTTCCGAGACTTTGCTCAAAGTCGCGCAGTGCATGACTCACCGCAGAAAGCGTAACGCAAAGGCGCTCTGCAGCCTTCACAAGGCGCCGCTCTTCGTAGACAGCAAGAAAAACAGGATATGCGGATAGTCGGGCCATGTTGCGGGTTCGTCAGAAGAAAAAAACGGCCAAGCGTCGCTATCGACACCTGACCAGCAAAATTTACCCTATCTTTTCTCGGAACAACAGATACTCTGACTTATCTCCAGTTAAAGTGTTCTTTGCGAACCCTGTCGGCATTGCCTCCTGCCTCAACGTAGGCCCGACTCACAGCCGAAGCCAGTCCTTCACCGGCACAAAGCGCAACCGTATCCGGAACAGCACCCGCAAAGAGCGATTCGGCATTGAGTCGCTTCTTGGCCGATTCGAAAACATCCAAATGGATGCCGGCACGCTCGGCCATCTTTTCGACATTGGCAAACATCGGTTCGGACTCTTTGGACTTGATGCACCAAACGAGGCGGATCTTTCCGTGTGCAGTTTTCGCAGCATCCTGCATCCAGGCGCAGAACGGTGCGATACCAACGCCGCCCGCCAACCACAACTGTTTTTGAGCCGAGAAATCCGGACGGAACCTCCCCCAGGGGCCTTCTACGATCACACGTTCGCCCTTTCGAATCGTCGGTACAACGTCTCGCGTGTAGTCGCCCAAAGCTTTGACCGCAAAGGTAAGCGTTCCGTCGTCATTGATGCCCGCCACCGAAAACGGATGCTTCTCATGACCGGACGTACCGAGGAATGCAAATTCACCGTAACGAATGTCAAAGGGTTTTTCGGGCTTAACCGTGATGAGCGTCAGGCCGTTGTTCGTGTTGACGTCAACGATCTCTGCAGAGACGGATTTTTTCCGCCCTGCACCGCGGATCAAGAGTTCCAGCGAGTAGTAACAACCGACGATGGTCACGGCAATGTTGATCCAGCCGAACGGCGTAAAGACGTCGGCAGGTTCCATCAGCCGGATGCAGTGGACAGCCAGAATCAGGAAAAGAACGGAGAAAAGTTTGTGGGAGCTCAGCCACTTGTGATACCGCACGATCGAAACAAACGACACGACAAAGAGAACCAGGCCAAGCAACGTCGCCCATTCGGAAGATTCGACGGCAAATCCACGCATCCAGGACCAGAACGCATCAAAACCGGTCAATTCGCCGCGCACAATTTTGGGGACTGGTTCAAGCGTGACGAGCGAAAGAACGGGACGCATCAATTCTTTCGTAAAGAAGTGGAAAAGCGTGAGTACCGCCGCCCAGATGCCAAGCGTACGATGCCATTTATAGAGTTCATCAAGCGGCGTTGCAGTGACTTTTTCCAACCATGCCGGTCGGGCAGCAATGACAATAGCCATCGCCATCAGACCCCAGGCCAACACGCCGTTGAGGAAAAAGACTTCGTGAGTCAGACCTCTGCCGTTCATGGCAGGAGGATTGAATCCCAGATTAAGAAGCCACGTTGCGACCGTCAGCGCACAGAAACCAAAGACGATTTTTCTCATTGTGTTCTCCTGCAAAGACTCCGGAGGAAGCCCTGCGGAAATTATGAAAAATCTTCTTTGAAATCAGACCAAAATCAAAATGCCGTGAAAGAGCCTTGCGAAACTTTACGTCCTTGCAAGGTTTTCCAAACGGTTCTTAACAAACCTTGATACAACACGGCCGCAGCACTCGAGATATGTCTGCGGCCGTTTGTGTTTGAGCTAATTAGAGATCAAGCTGTCGGCGTTGCTTCTTCAGCCGAAGCCTTAGCTTTCAAAAAGTCGGCATAGCGCAGGAAATCGGCCATCAGTTCGCTCACAACCTGCGCGGCAGGCACCACGCTGCGGATAACGTCAATGCCAGTGTTGACGGTCACGATGCCCTTGTCGGGTTCGCCGTCGTACATACCGGTGCGAAGCGCCCCCACCAGGTCCACCGTCGTCGGTACGGTCGGCGCGAGACGATGCTTAACATAGGCTTCGGCAGCAAATTCCGTCGGAAGCGATCGCTGGGTTTCGTCAACATAAAGCAGATTGGATCCGCTTAACTTGCAGATCAATTCCTTAGCGTGATCGTTGGCGGCGCATTCGTTGGTGGCGATAAAGCGCGTGCCGACGTAAACGCCTTCGGCGCCGAGGGCAAAGGCGGCTCGCACACCTCGCAAATCATTGATGCCGCCCGCGGCAAGCACGGGGATTGTCACGGCGTCAACAATCGTCGGCACGATGGAAAACGTACCGGTATGGTGGCTAGGTAGGAAACCGCCTGCATCGTACCCCGTTGCCACGAAGATGTCCGCGCCCATCGCCTGAGCTTCACGGGCGTTTTTCACCGTCGGTGTCAGGGGACGGACAACGAGCTTCATGCCCTTGGACTTAATGAGTTCAAAGATCGAAGGTTGAAGACCGCCCACGCAAAACGCTGCCGTCGCTCCGCCTTCGGCCGCCGCTTCCACCGTGTTGCGGGCATACATTAAAGCGGCCTTGTTGTCTCCGTCGGGCACCACCACATTGATGCCGACGGGCTTGTCGGTCACTTCGCGAATGCGCGAAAACTCGCGCAGCGTGCGCTCGCGCATGGAGATTTCTTCACCCTGAACCTTGCCGGCATTGGGACCGAGAACACCCATACCACCCGCAGCACTCACGGCAGCCGCCAATGCGTGACCCGCGATGTAATTCATCGGAGCCTGAACAATCGGAAGATCAATGCCGAGGATGTCGGCCACACGGTTGCGAACGGTCTGCATAGTTGCTGTCTGTCGAATGTTGGAAAAATCAGTTTTCTGTCTTATTGCAAAAGTCGAGTGATGTCGTTGCCGAGCGCAAAGAAAGTCAGTCCGAAAATGAAAGCCATGCCGACATAAAGGCCGTACTTTTTCATTTTTTCACCGGGCTTGCGGCGCATCACAATCTCATAGCAATAGAAAAGCAGATGACCGCCGTCGAGAACCGGAATCGGCAATAGATTCAAAATGCCCAGATTGACCGAAATGAGCGCCAGAAAGAGCAGATAGGAAAGCACGCCGAAACTCATCGCTTCCCCTGCCATCTCACCGATCATCACCGGGCCACCCAGAGAATCGGTCGAAACAGCCCCGGTCAGAAGCCCTGCCAGACTCATGACGGTGAGTTTCGTCAGACGCCACGTATCGGACACCCCCTTGGCAAGCGCTCCAATCGGTCCTTCACGCGTGTAGACAAGGTCCGGATCAGCCGTAAACATCACTCCCAAACGTCCCGTCGTTTTGCCCTGTTCATCGACTTGAGCTGCCGGCGTCACCTCAACGGTCTGTCGCACACCTGCTCGCTCCACCGTCAGCGCCACCGGAACGCCGGCCTTGTCTCGAATGGTCTGAACAATCCTTTGCATGGTGCGCACCGGCTCGCCGCTGAGCGCCACGATCGTGTCATCGACTTGAAGACCTGCAGCTTGTGCAACGGAACCCTCTTCGACCTTCACCAGCTTTACCGGCCCCTGGTATGGAAAAAGCCCCGAAGTCAAGGCCGGATCTTCGGTGCCGTCATTTTTGACACCGGAAAGATCAAAAAATCGCTCGGTTTTGCGACCGGAAGCTTCGTCAAACGTGACGCGCACTTCCTTATCTCCCAAGTGGGCAATCATCGCCATGCGCATGTCGTTGAAAGTTTCCACGCTCATGCCTTCGACGGAAATTGCTCTCCACCCCTCTTCAATGCCCAACTGAGCGGCCTGTGTGTGAGGCAGCGGCTCGGCAAGCTTGGTCGAGGGCTGATATGTTCCCACCATCGCTATGGCGGCATAGATCACAATCGCGAGCAAAAAATTCATCAAGGGACCGGCGGCCACCACCGCAATGCGCTTGCCCACAGGTTTTTCCGAAAAAGACCAGCGCTTGAACTCGGCCTCGGACAAACCGTGAGCCTTGGCAGCATCCTGCTGCATGCCTTCATCGAGCATCGAGACGTAGCCGCCGAACGGTATGGCCGAAAGCCGCCACTCGCAGCCGCGTTTGTCGGTGCGCTTATAGAGCACCTTGCCAAAGCCGATGCTAAACGCCAGAACTTTCACACCGCACCAGCGTGCGACGATGTAGTGTCCCCATTCGTGCACAAGCACGAGAATGGAGAGCGTAATCAGAAAACCGATCACTGCCATAGATGTTGCAATGGTCTAAATCCAACAAAGAAAAAGCCTGCGGTTGCGATTCTCAATCAAAGAATCGGGCGGCAGGCATCTGATTGGCAAAACGTTTGCGTTTGCCGTTTGATCGAGTCAAGCGAAATCCGAGAATTACGCCGCAACCTCGCATCGTATCGGAATCACGCGCTGATTGGAGCTCCCAAACCAGTTGCCTTTTCCTTCGACCTTGAACTTCTCAATGAAAGGACCGTCGACGACGGTGTCAACATACTGAAAAATCTCAAGCTCTTTGACCTTATCGTAAAGGCGTCCGGTCCAAAGCCAAATCGTTTTTTTGTTTCCGAACTTTTCACGTACAGCGCGACACAGCTCCGTGAGCACCTCAACGTTTTCGGGTTCCAGCGGGTCGCCGCCCAAAAGAGAAAGTCCGTCAACGTAGTCTTCTTCAAGCGCCTTGAGCAGTCGGTCCTGCACGTTTTCGTCATAAGGCTTGCCCGCGTCAAAATCCCAACTCTCCGGATTAAAGCAACCGCGGCAGCGCAACCGACAGCCCGAGACAAAAAGCGAGACGCGCACTCCCGGGCCGTTGGCCGTGTCAAAGTCAGTAATACCGATGTAGTTCATGGCCGTATTTGGTTACATGCTCACGCGGTTTTTGATCTCAGCCATCTTGCCGTCGTTCATTCGGCTCATGCCGTTGACGTTGGAGTAACCCAGATAACCGCACACGCGGCTGATCACCGACAGGTTGGAACTGCCGCAGTGCGGGCATTTGAAAAGCACGTTGGTGCTGTGCTCGCCGCAATCGCCGCAGTAAGCACTATCGAAATTGACGCCCTGATAGAACCCCTTTTCCATGCCGCGGCGAATCATGGCGCGCACGGCCTGCATGTTTTCCGGGTTGTCCAGACGCACATACTGAATATGACCGCCTTCGCACAGATGGAAGTCTTCAAATTCGTGATCCTGCTTTTCAAACGGTGAGATTTCTTCCGTCACGTTCACATGGAACGAATTGGTGAAGTATTCGGAACTGTAGTGCGGGGTTGACGCAAAAACGTTTTCCACGCCCATCTTTTCGCAAAAACGGTCGTACTGACCGGCCTGCGTCGCGCACAAGCTTTCAGCAGGTGTCCCGTAGATTGCGTAGAGATAGCCGTCTTCCTTCTTGAATTCGGCAAGTTTTTCCTGCAGATGACGCAGAATCGAAGCCGAGACTTCGCCGCCTTCGTCAACGAGGCGCTTGCCCGTCCACAGATAGGTGGTTTCATCGAGAGCCGTGATGCCGAAAGAGGCCGTCATGTAGCGCACCAGGTCGCCCACGGTGTCGTCCGGACTCTTCGTGCCTTCGTAGAGGCCCCCCTGCGTGAAAGCAAGCGGATTGGACGAGCACTTCTGATGGCGCACGATGTCGTAGCGCTTCTTGAAGAAGGCGCGGATCACTTCCAGACGATCGTCGAGCATTTCCCAGAACTTTTCCTTCCAATCGTCGGGATGTTCGATCTGGGCAAGCTTCAGAATGATCGGAAGGTTGAGCGACACCGCACCGATATTGCAACGGCCGATCGTGATCGCTTCTCCCTTTTCGTTGCACCACAGCGACAAGAAGGCGCGGCAACCCATCGGCGACGTGATGGCGCCGTACTTCTGGAAAATCTGCGAAACGCTTCCGTATCGGCTCGAAAGCGACAGGTAGTCCGGGTACATGCATTCGGCCGACGTCTTGACGGCCTCGTTAAAGAGTTCCGAGGAGAACGGATCGGCCTTGACCTGATTGTCGTCGTACAGGAACACAAGCTTCGGGAAGACCACCGGCTTGCCGTCCTTGCCGTGACCGTTGCGACGCACCTGCAGCATGATCTTGCCGATCATGTAAAGCCAGCTCTTTTCTCGTTCGTCGTACTTGGCGGGATCCCACTGCCCGAACGTGATGGTCGTAAAGGCAAAGTCGCCGCGGCTGCACGGCACCGTATTGAGCTTCAATTCGAGCGACTGAAAGCCCTGTTCGAGCTCACGAATGACATCTTTGCTCGCCACTTCCTCGGCCTTGGCTTCGTCAAGACCCAATTCCATGTACTTTTCAATCGCCGCTTTTTCGCTCTTCAAAACATAGGGCAAGAGCACCTTGTCGAGTTCGGCAAGCGTAAAGCCCCCGAACTGCTGAGCCGTTGCCACAAGCGTCACGTCTCCGATCACCTGCAGCGCGGATAGCACCGTCTTGGGTTCGGTGTACTGCACGTTGGACATCTCAAAGCCACCCTTCAACACGTTGCCGATGTCAAAGAGGCAACAGTTGATGCAGCCCAGGATCATGTCGCGCAAATCGTGGATGTAAATGTCGCCGCGCTCAATGAGTTCCTTTTCCTTGCCGGAAAGGTAGAACTGTTTGTAGAGCGACTTGGTGAGGTAGCCCTTGATGAGCGAACCCTTGGTCGAGACCAGGGAACTATCGAAGTTTGCGTTTTCTCGGTCACCCAGACGAAGCACGTCATCGGCGTCCTGGCGCAATTGCTCGAACGTCTTGGCGTAAGTTTGCTTGTAGTAGCGGTATTCGGCGTAAGCGTCGGCCACTTCCTTGTACTGCAGAAAGGCGAGCACAGCAATCACCATCTCGTGCAGTTCAGCAACCGTCACCTGTTCGCGATGCTCCACGCGGCTGTAAACCTCGTCGGCAATTTGATTGAGGTGATCAGCATCAATGACCTTATCGCAGCGAAAAGCCGCCTTCTTGACAGCGCTCTGGATTTTTTCGGCATTGAAACGCTCGATGGTGTTGTCTTTTTTTACTACTTTAGGCATCTGGCTCACCACCCGCTAAGGGGCGAAAACAAGGAATTCAAAGTTCAAAAACCTGAAAAATCGCCCGCAAATCAGCGTTCTTCAGGCAAAAAGGCGGAAAAAATTCCTTCGCCGGATCACCACTTGATATGGGGTCCAATTGCGAAGGAATCCACAACGGCTTGTTATTCTAAGATTCGATGCGACCGAGTCAAGGGGTACAGATCAGTCCCCCGAAAGAGGTATCCGAGCCCTTTTTCCTTGTGCATCAGGCCTAAAAGGCAAGTGTCGACACAACCGCTCAAAAAATATTTTTTTTGATAGCTGTTGCCTTATGCCAATTTTGGCAGAAGCAACGCCGCCTCACGGCGGGCCGCAGCATCGACAGACAGAATTTCGTCAACGCTGGCGGGTGTCTTCGGCTCGAAAAGCGCCTGCATCGTACGCCTGCAGACCTCGGCGATGCCGGTAAAGGAAATGCGTTTGTTGAGAAACGCCTCAACGCCGATTTCGTTAGCCGCATTGAGCACAATGCTTGCCGTACCGCCTTCGCGCAGCGCGTCGTAGGCAAACCCCAGCTGCACGAAACGCTCCACATCGGGCTCCCTGAAAGTAAGCTGGGAAAGAGCGAACGGATCCAGACGCTGCGTCCCGGCCGGCAGTCGTTCGGGCCAGCCTAAACAATACGCGACCGGGTGCTTCATCGAAGCGGTGCCAAGCTGCGCAATAAAGGAGCCGTCGCCGTACTCGACCATCGAGTGCACCACCGACTGCGGATGAATAACCACATGGATGCGATCCTGCGGAATGTCGAAAAGCCAGCGGGCTTCAATGACTTCCAGGCCTTTGTTCATGAGGGTTGCCGAGTCAATCGAGATCTTACGTCCCATCTGCCAGGTCGGATGCGCCAGAGCCATGGCCGGCGTCACGGTGTTGAGATCAAGTTCCGGTCGGTCGCGAAACGGCCCGCCCGAGCAAGTAAGCCACAGGCGGCACTGCCGTCGATCCTCTTCGGAAGCACCGACCAGACACTGAAAGATCGCGTTGTGTTCGCTGTCAACAGGCAACATCACCGCGCCGTTTTCGCGGACGGTTTGTTGCAAAAAAGCTCCGCCGCAGACAACGCTTTCCTTGTTGGCGTGCAAAATGCGCTTGCCCGCTTTGGCGGCAGCAAAGGTCGCGGGCACCCCCGCAGCCCCCACAACGGCAACAATAACCGTCTGCGCTTCTTTGTCCGCAGCCAGTTTCACGGCAGCTTCGGGACCGCTCAAGATTTCAATGTCGCCCCTGCCCGCTTCTTTCAAGAGACGAGCCAATTCGTCCGTTTTCGCAACATCGGCGATACCTACACGCCTGACATTGAAACGAACCGCTATGTCGGCAAGCTTTTGAACATTGCTGTGAGCGGCAACGGAAAACAGACGAAACTTTTCCGGATAAAGCGCCAGAACCTCAAGCGCACTCTTACCAACGGAGCCCGTGGCTCCCAATAAACATACGTTTTGCATCAATCTTCCACTTTATCCGTTACTTGTCTTGCGTTGCAGTCGCCTGGTTCGTTTCCGGAGCGCGCTTCAATGTGAGAAGCGAGATTTCACCCACCGTGCCCAGGCGAAGCAAGAATCCATTCCACACGTCGGTACCCTGATTGACATAGAGTTTAAGTTCCCCCACATCGTAGAGGCCACGAATAAAACCGTTGTTAAGTTTTCCGACCACAGGATTTAACGCTAACACCTGGCCGCCGTGCGTATGCCCGGAAAGCATCAGATCGGCTTTGCCCTTATAAAGCGCCGCGTACTTGGGCTGATGCGATAACAGCAGTCGCAAAGACGTTTGTGCTGGCACGTTTGCCGAGGCCTTTTCAATATCCGGCAATTCTCGTCCGTAGCGCTGCGCCATCGGATCGGTCAAACCGATCACGGACACTGTCTTGCCGTTGATCTGAACAGAAGCGGAGGCGTTTTTGAGCCAGGTCATCCCCAAAGTCGGCATAAAACGCATCCAGCCGTCGTAGTCGACATAGTGCTCATGATTTCCTTCAATACCGAAGACCCCGTACTTCGCCTTGAGATTCTTCAGAGGTTCGAGATCGTACCCGCGCTTTTGAGGCGTTCCATCAACGAAATCCCCCGTAAGTGCAATCAAGTCGGGTTTTAGAGCATTGGTACGCTCCACGATTTCTTCGACTCGATCGCGGGTGAAAACAGAGGAAACATGCAAGTCGCTTAACTGCGCAATACGCAAGCCGTCGAGTTCTACGGGCAGATCTTTGACAGCCACCTCCTGTTCGACTACTTCCAGACTGATCACCGACTTAAACATCCCCAGGCAGGAAAACGCCACGGAGAGCCCCAGAATCGTTCCGGCCACGATTCGGTTTCTCCCCAAATAAGGGAAAGGCAGACCGATAATGCGAAGCGGAATGCTCAAAATCTCTCGGCCGATGACAAGAATTCCCACCAAGAGCGTGAAGTTTTGAAAGATGCTGCCGACATACATCACCCACACCGGCAAATCGGGTGCCACCATTGACCCCCCGATAAAGCGCGTGACGCTCGGGAAGAAGGCTCCGGGCAACACCGCAAGCAAACACCACAAACGCTTGCGACGATCGTGAACAACAGGACAAATGCCGCGCACATAGATGACAAGCGCCAAAATCAAATAGATCACAACAAAGCGCATGACTTAGTCCCCGCTTGCCGCAGCCGCCGATGTCCGTAGTGAACTGCGGTCTTCTTGTGCCTGATCTGAAATGACCAATTCGACGCACGTGCCGCTTTGGAATACTTCCGGCGCGACGGTCCCTACCGTAACTTTGGCTCCGATGCGCTGCGCTCGTTCGCCCATGATGTTGAGACCGACATGTCGCTTGCTGCGCTTTTTGAGAATATCCTGATTGATGCCGATACCGTTGTCGATGACAGAAAGTTTGAATTGAGCGCCGTACTCAATGTTGATGAGTACCTGCGTGGCTTTGGAGTGCTTGCGCACGTTGGCAAGCGCTTCCTGCATGATGAAAATCACTTGAATTATCTGTCTGTCGGTGAGTTCCGCCTCCGGCCCCGTAATCGTGAGCTTGACAGGCAATTTTGTTTGCGATTCGAATCGATCAATCACCGTGTTGATGGCCTCCGAGAAGCTTTCTGTGTGCACGCGCTCTCGAAAGTTCAACAACAACTCGCGAACGTCCTCATAGGACTCCTGCACACCCGCTTTGATCTGCGCAACGGTGGTCTCGACAAGCTCCTTATCGTCGGTCTGCAGACCGCTTTCAAGAAGCTGCACCTGCAGATTCAAAAACGAGAGTGACTGTGCTATCGAATCATGCAGTCCTTGCGCCATCAAATTGCGTTCCTGTACAACGGCGTACTGCTGCTCTCTTTCCACCAAGCGCAAACTGTCGACCGCAATGCCCAAATGCGAGCCGAAACTTTCGTAAAGCTTGTAAGTCTGCGGCAGCAGTCGGGTGTCCAGATGGAAATACAGCAAGAAAAAGCCAAGATCTTTCGAACCACTGCGGATATGAAAGAGATAGGCGGTACGAAATTGCTTTTCGGACTCCACGCGCAGTTGAGAAAGAAAATCTTCAGGCATCCCGGGGGTGATGCGCAAAGGCAGATCGCTTCTCAAACTTTCCTCAACCCCTTCGAGCGGCAAGGGGTTCAAAGAAAACCAGGCAAATGTCTTGGCGGGCAAGTCCATGCTCGCAGAGAGTTCAATGAGACCGCGCTTACGATCAATCAGAAAAACAGCGCAAGCCTGTGCCGGCGTGTATTGCATGAGACGAGCCGCAAAGCCCTCGCACATTTCATCGACGGAGTGCTGCTGCGAAACAAAGCTCGTCATTTCGTAGAGGTACGAGAGATTGCGGTTTTTTTCCTCTACCGCTTCGGTTTTCTCCTTTACCTTGGCCGCCAGATTTTCTACCAAGTCCTGCAAACGGCCTGCCATGGCGTTGAAGTCGGAGGCAATGGCTTCGAATTCGCTGGCTCCGACCAGATGCAGTCTGGTATCGAGCTTGCCTTCGCGCACGGCCGAAAGTCCCGTTCGAACATATTCGGTCGGGCGAATCACCCAGCTCATCAGGAAGTACATGATCCCGAAAAGGCTGCCGATGGCAAGAATCATCAAAAGCGTCTGAACGCCTCTTTGAATCATCAGCGCCTTGTCTCGGTTAACAGCAATCTGCTTGTTGACGGTATCGATCTTCGTGATAAAGCGCTCAAGCTCATCGGTACCGATCGGGTTGGAGTGTTCGCGGGCAAGCAAGAAGAGCGGTCCCACAACATTGCGCCATTCGTTTAGGAGCACATCAGCAGACTGCTGCTCCTGACTGCGATCAATGAAAAACTCGTTACCCAGATCTCTTTTGCCGATGCGGCGCATCGCCTCGTCAATGGCTCTGTATTGCGTGGCGAAATCCTCTCCCCCGAAAGCTCGATCCGCAAACAGATTCAGACGATAGACGCGAGCCGGAAGGCTGCCTACCTCGTACTGATAGGCGCCCGCCGTCTGCACTTGCTGACTCAAGTACATCTGATAACCGATGGCACAGATGATGAAGGTCACCCACAAAGCCGTGAGCGTGATCAGACGCGTCGAGAGTCTGTCGTAGAAACGAATGATGCGCTTGATGTTGAAATCCATACCGTTTCGCGTTTTAGTCTGTTTTGTCCTGCTCTTGAGGTTCGGCTGCAATGGCGTTCAAACCGTGCGGCTCGAAACGGCACGGCACCACTTTACCCTTGCGCGCGCGGTGGGCGATAAACATATGCCATTCGGCCGGCCGCAGCACTTTGCTTCTGACTTCACCCGTCGTTTTTGTGGCGCCGAGCACTTCAAGACTATCGTGATGACGCAGTGCGCAAGCCTGGCTAAAACCGCAGAAAAGATCAATGCCGCCCATGAGCGTCACGCCCTTGCCGCCACCCGCCAGCGTTCTCAATTCTTCCAGCGTAAAGACAAGCAGGCGGCCGTCCTGCGCCATGCAGGCAACGTACTGAGTGCCTTCGGTTAGAACAACAGGCGGGCACATCACGGCATCTTCACCCACGCTCATGAAAGCCTTGCCGGAGCGCACGCGCGCAACAAGATTTTTGAGCGAACAAGCGAGCCCGAAGCCTTCCGTGGTGTAGAGCATCACGCCGAGGTTGTCGGGACCAGCCAAATAGCCCACGATTTCGCTGCCGGTTTCAAGCTCAATGAAACTTGTGATCGGCAGACCGTCACCACGAGCCGAAGGCAACTGAGAAACGGGCACCGAGTACGTACGACCGTTGCTGCCGCAGACAATGAGTGTTTCAGTGCTTTCGCATTCGGCCGACCACAGGTAGCCGTCGCCTTGCTTGTAGCTCATCAGCTTGGCATCGTGTCCGTGGCCGGTGCGGCAACGCACGTAGCCCTTCTGCGAGACGACGACCGTGACGGGTTCGGAAACCTGCACGGGTTCGCTGGAAGCCTTCTTTGCTTCCTCGATCGTGGTGCGGCGAGCGTCGCCGTAAAGCTTGGCCGCTTCTTTTGTTTCCTTGGCAACAACGTTTTTGAGCGTCTTTTCGTCGGCAAGGATCTTCTCGAGTGTTTCACGTTCGGCGTTGAGCTTTTTCATTTCCTCTTCCACACGCTCGTACTCGAGTTTGGCCAACTGGCGCAGACGCAGTTCCAAAATATCTTCAGCCTGCAGTTCAGTAAGCCCGAACTCGGCCATCAAGGCTTCCTTGGGCTTGTCTTCGAAACGCACGATTTCGATCACTCGGTCGATGTTGTCGATTGCTTTGGTTCGACCTTCCAAAATGTGAAGTCGCGCATTGACCTTATTGAGTCGAGCCTGAGTGCGGCGTCTCACCGTCTCCAATCGGGCCTGCACCCATTCGGACAAAATCTGCTGCAAAGATTTTTGCGCCGGACGACCGTCGTTGCCAATCATCACCAAATTCATCGGCGCGTTGCACTCAAGACTCGTCTGACTGAGAAGCATCTGCACAAAAAAGTCTCGATCGACCTTGGAACTCTTGGGTTCAAATACCAAGCGCACTTTGGTGTCTTTGTCGCATTCGTTGCGCACGCCGTCAAGCACCGAGAGCATCGCTGCCTTGCTGTTGGCCTGTTCGGCCGAGATGGTTTTTTTGCCTGCTTTAGGCTTGGGATTGGTGATCTCTTCGATCTGTGAGAGCACCAACTCGGCGTTTGCCGCCGGCGGCAGTTCGTCAACCACAAGCTGCCACTGGCCGCGCTGCAATTCTTCAAAGTGATAACAAGCACGTACGCGCAGGCTTCCTCGCCCAATGGCATAGGTTTGACGAATTTCAGACGGACTTGAAATGATGCGGCCGCCGCCCGGATAGTCGGGACCGGGCATGACCGCAAGAATGTCGTCGAGCGTCGCTTCGGGGTTCTTGAGAAGCAAAAGAACAGCCTGCGCCACTTCATTGAGATTGTGCGACGGAATTTCAGTAGCCATCCCCACGGCAATGCCGCTGGCGCCGTTTAAAAGCACGAAGGGCAATTTGGCAGGCAGCTGAACGGGCTCTTTAAACGAGCCGTCGTAGTTGGGAACGAAGTCCACATCTTCGGAGTCAAGTTCCGAGAGTACCAGCTCAGAAATCTTTGTCAGACGGGCTTCGGTGTATCGCATAGCAGCCGGCCCGTCGCCGTCACGGGAACCGAAATTCCCTTCGCCGTCCACAAGCGGATAACGAAGGCTGAAATCCTGCGCCATTCGAACCATGGCGTCATACGCAGCCTGATCCCCGTGCGGATGGTACTTACCGAGCACGTCGCCCACGACGCGAGCACATTTGACGGCTTTGGCGGGCGGATTCAGGCGCATACGATCCATCGCATAAAGGATACGGCGCTGCACGGGCTTCATGCCGTCAAAAATATCGGGCAAAGCGCGGCTTTTTACAACGGAAAGCGCATATTCCAGATAGGCGCTTGCGGCGTACCGCGCAAGCGTCAGTTCGCCGTTGAGTTCGGCCGGCGTATCGTCGCAGAGAATGGCAGGAAGCTTGTTTTTCCCGGCGATTGACTTGGGTTCTGAGGGCGTTATCGATTCGGACTGCGACTTCGAAACAGAATCATCGTCTGCTGCCGGCACTGTAGTCTTCTCCTGCACCTCAACCGAAGCACCCGTTGGTACCGTTTCGTTATCCACGGATGGTGTCGTTTCCGGGGCCTCTGGGGCAGTCTCTTTTTCTTCGTTTTGTTCGTTCGTTGCGTCGGAACCGGCGCCGAAATCGGCAAAGAGATCGGGCATCATACCGGGATTATTTTTTTTCTTAGCCATGGAAAAACTCAATCAATTCTGAAATCTGTCTCGAGAATGCGATATTTTAGATGTTTGCCGAATCGGGACTCTTTTGCAAACCGGACTCGTCAGTATCCGACGAATAGACGGACTCGACCCCCTTGAGCTTGCGTTCCATTACGTTCGTGCGGGTGCGCATTGCGGATATCGCGGATTTGACCGAATCGATACGTTTTTCCATGCTGCCCACGCTTTCCGAAAAGCGTCCGAATTCGGCCTTGACTTCACCCAAAAGACGCCACACTTCGGCGCTTTTTTGCTCAATGGCAAGCGTCTTGAATCCCATCTGAAGACTGTTGAGGAAGGCTGCCAGTACGGTCGGCCCCACAATCGTCACATGACAATCCCGCTGCACACGTTCCACCAGACCATTGACCTTGAGCACCTCGCTCCAAAGGCTTTCGGTCGGCAGATACATCACGGCAAACTCCGTAGTAAAAGGCACTTCGATGTATTTATCGCGAATTTTCTGCGCTTCCGTGAGAATTCGCGTCTGAAGCGCTTTGCGCGCAGTCGCCTCTTTTTCCGGATCTGCTTGGTCGGAAGCCTCGATCAAACGTTCGTAATCCTCCGTTGGAAACTTAGCGTCGATCGGCAGCAACACGTGCGATCCCGCTTGTGCGCCCGGCAGCTTGACGGCAAATTCCACGCGGTCACGCGACCCGGGACGTGTGGCAACGTTGGTTTCATACTGCTCGGGCGTCAACAAATCCGAAAGGATCATCGCCAACTGTACTTCCCCAAATGTCCCTCTGGTTTTGACGTTGGTGAGAATACGACGCAAACCGTCAACGTTTTGGGCCATTTCGCGCATTTCACCCAAGCCACGGTGCACTGCCAAAAGCTGCCCCTCAACCGTTTTAAAGGACTCCGTCAAACGAGAGTTAAGCGTGGTCGAAAGCTTTTCGTCAACCGTGTTGCGCATGGATTCCAGCGCCTTGTCGTTGGCCTCGCGAATTGCAGTAAGCTCGGCGTTCAGCGACGCCCTCACATTGAGCATTGCGTTTTGCACCGTCTCATTCATTTGTGCGAGACGCTGCTCTTGAGCCTGACTTCCGGAATTGATCAACCCGAGAAAATTCACAAAGTGACTGCTCTGGGAACTTTTGAGGTCCGAGTCGGCCGCCTGCATTTGGCGCGATAGTGCTTCGATGCGCTCAAGGGTAGTGCCGGCCGCCTGCGCCGCGAGCGCCTTTGCGGTTTCAGCGTTCACTTCAAGATCTCGTTTCATGTCCGAGGTACGGATCGACAAATAGATCACAACCGCCGTCAACACAACGAGCAAGAGCAAAACTCCGCCCAGTATCACGGGCAAATAGTGCGACAGAATCAGTGTCAGTTCCTGCAATTTGAATGCTTCCTGTGCAATTGATGCGCTCGAAAGACTAGCAGGAAAGACGTCGGCGCGTCGCTCAAAATTTCTCCTAAAGAAAAGAGGCTGCACATCGGCAGCCTCTTCTCAGGGTGAGTTTGAGTGTTTTTAGAGCGGCATCTGCGCCATTGACGTAATAATCAGAGCATTGATCAAGTCAATCAGGAAGGCGCCTACAACACTCACGATCAGCCATGCCTGCGGGCTTTGTCCGTACTTTTCGCTCAAGGCCTGCATGTTGGCCAAGCCGTTGGCGGTCGCGCCCATCGAAAAGCCGATGCCGCCCACCGTAAGCATCACGGCCGTGAAGTTGCGTCCGAAGCACATGAAGAGAACGCCCCAGGCAAACGCCAGCATCAGAAGCGTCTGGCAGACGAGCGTCACGACAAGCGGCAATGCCAGATTCACGAGTTCATGGAGCTTGAGCGAATTGATGGCCATCGTCACAAAAAGCACGAGACTGATGTCGGCCACCGCATTGAGCCCCACTTTGTCGATCTTGAGTTTGCCGGTGAAATCGGCAATGTTGCGCACGATAGCCGCCACGATCATTGAGCCGATATAGGCAGGCAGCGTAATGAACTGACCGAGATAGTGACTGACGATCGTACCCAGAGCCATGCAGATGGCTATCATGCCGCCCGCTTTGAGAAGCTGTTCGGTAAAGGTCGAATGTTCGGCCGCATGCTCGTCAATAATATCCGTCTCGACTTCTTCGGGAACATTGAGCTTGGCAGCCACTTCCGGATCGGTCATCGGGGTGCGCACTTTGTACTTGCGAATCAGCCATTCGCCGAACGGACCGCCGATCGTGAGCGCCGCCACCATACCGAACGTTGCCGATGTCACCGCCACCACCGTACCGCCCGTAATACCGTAAAGCTGCTCGAAGTTAGGCCCGAACGCTGCCGACGTGCCCAGACCACCCATCATCGATACGGAACCGGCGAGCAACCCGTAATGAAAATCGACTCCCATGAGCTTGGTAATCGCCACACCGAGCACATTTTGAAGCACGGCGAGCACGGTCACGGAAAACAAAAAGCCCAACAAAAGCTTGCCGCCCTGCCCGATCAGCTTGAGGCTGGCCATCATGCCGATCGTGGTAAAGAAAGCGAGCATCAGCACCGTCTGCAAAGTGGAGTCGAACACCACACGCATGATGCCGCTGCCTTCAAGCACAGAGAGCAAAAACGCAAACGGCATGCCGCCTACCACTGGGCTCGGCACCGACAAGCGTTCCAATACGGGAATAACGTGCTTGAGCCACACGCCAAAATAATAAGTACAGACCGCAAGCGCCAAAGCCTGCACCATATCGACATGCACCACAAGCATGTTTGCTGTATCTACCGCCAATTGACTGTCCCTTTCGTTTTTCTTATTGATGTTCCGGTCTTGCTTCCCAGCAACCGGTAGCGGTTTTACCCGCGGCAAAAAATGCCCGGGAAAACCGGGCCAAGAAAGATTGTGCAGTCGAAAAGCCGATTTGGCAAACGCCTCTAAGCATTTTGTCCTAGAGACATTTCACCTTTTACCGGCATTGGGAAAAAACGGAAAGCCCCGAAAAGCACGAGACTTTCCGAGGCTGTTGAGATTTAAGGCGGCGTTTGAGTACCGCCTCTGGCAAGTTAAAATTAACCGAGCAAAAGTTCGTTTAAGCGCCGTACGAAAGCATTGGGATCCTTCAAAGAACCCTGTTCGGACAAAAGAGCCTCTTCGTAAATGAATTCGGCCCACTTAGCAAAAGCTGCATCGTCACTCGTCTGAGCGGCCTTCTGTACCAACGCGTGCTGCGGGTTGATTTCAAGGATGAATTTTTCTTCCGGTACTTCCTGGCCTGCCGCTTCGAGCATACGACGCATCTGAGCGGTCAGAATCTGGCCGTGCTCGGCAGTCACGCAGCTCGGGCTTTCGACAAGGCGATCAGAAACGCGCACGTCTGTGACCTTTTCACCGAGCGCCTTCTTGAAGCGGTCGACCAGAGGCTGAGCAGCCTTGACTTCCTCTTCCTTCTTTTCGGCAGGCTTGTCTTCGAGCTCGCCCAAGTCAAGATCGGCGGCGGTCACCGGCACAAATTTCTTGCCTTCGAATTCGGTGAGGTTACCCATGAGCCACTCGTCAATGCGCTCCCACATCAGAAGCACTTCAATTCCCTTCTTCTTGAAGGATTCAAGGTAGGGCGACGTGGCGGCACTCGCGTAACTGCCCGAAACGAGGTAGTAGATGCACTTTTGCTTTTCAGGCATCTTAGCGATGTAATCTGTGAGGCTCACGTCCTGAGCATCACTTGTGTTGCGTGTCGAGGCAAAGCGCAGGAGTTTGGCAACTTCCTCACGGTTGGAGAAGTCTTCGACCGGACCTTCCTTGAGCACATTGCCGAAGTTCTTCCAGAAAATAGCGTACTTTTCCTTGTCTTCGGCCAACTTACCGAGCATTCCGAGTACACGCTTGGTGAGCGCACGCTTGAGTTTTTGCGTCACAGCGCTTTCCTGCAGCAGTTCACGGGAAACGTTAAGCGGCAAATCGTTGGTGTCAACCAAACCGCGGATGAAACGCAGGTAGTTGGGCAGGAACTGTTCTGCCTCGTCCATAATGAAAACGCGCTGCACAAAGAGCTTCAGTCCGTGTACCTTGTCGCGAGTGTAAAGATCCCACGGTGCGCGAGTCGGTACATAGAGCAAGGACGTGTATTCGAGTTCGCCTTCAACTCGATTGTGAGCCCAGGTAAGGGGATCTTCAAAGTCGTGGCTCAGATGCTTATAAAACTCCTTGTACTGTTCTTCGGTCACTTCACGGGGATTAACGGTCCAAAGCGCCTTGGCGTCGTTGACCTGCACCCAATCCCAGGTACTCGTGGGTTTATCTTCGCCTTCCTTGGGTTCTTCGTACTTTTCTTCCCACAGCATCACCGGCACGGAGATGTGATCGGAATACTTGGTGATGGCCGAGCGCACCGTCCAGGTTTCCAAGAAATCTTCACAATCGGGCTTGAGGTGCAGCGTAATGCTTGTGCCGCGTGCTTCGCGCGTGATCGTTTCGCTCGTATATGTACCTTCGCCCGTACTTTCCCAACGTACGGCCTCGTTGGCAGCGGCTTTGGCAGAACGCGACTCAACCGTCACCTTGTCGGCCACGATAAAGGCGGAGTAGAAGCCGACGCCGAACTGACCGATCAGCTGGCTGTCCTTAGCCTGATCGCCCGAAAGGTTGCTTAGGAAGTCAGCCGTGCCGCTCTTGGCGATCGTGCCCAGATGCAAATTGGCTTCTTCAACCGTCATGCCGATGCCATTATCGGTCACGGTGAGCGTCTTGGCGTCCTTGTCGACCTTCACACGGATGCAAAAAGCAGCATCGTCCCCCAAAAGCGACGGATCGGTAATGGACAAAAAACGCAGTTTGTCGATCGCATCGCTTGCGTTGGAAATGATTTCACGCAGGAACACTTCCTTGTTGGAGTACAAGGACTTTGCGAGCAAAGTCAGAAGCTTGGAGACTTCGGTTTGAAAACCATGGACTTCAGCAGCCATTTTCTCTTTCACCTGTTAAATCAAAAGTTCACGAATTCGTTGCAAAAACGGCGTCCGAAACGCCGTTTTGCACTGCTGGGGCATATGGGGGCTGTTGCCGTTTTTTTCAAGTCCACAGGCAGCAAAAAACCCGGATCAGCAATTGCCGAGCCGGGTGTAATGTCAGATGTGAACCGATTATTCGGCTGCCGCAGCGGCCTCTTCCTTTTCCTTGCGAACAAGGCTGACGACTTCAGCGCCGGCCACTTCACTCAAGCGGAGCAACACGACGCGAGCACCCTGAAAAAGGAAATTGCCGTCCTTCTTCGTTGCATCGCCAAGGGCCTTAACGAAGGCTTCGATCTGAGGATTCAAAACTTCTGCTTTTTCAGCATTGAACGGAACAACAACGGTCTGACCGCCCTTAAGGTAAACCGTCAACTGCTGGATAATCTGCTGAGCCATTGGAATGCTCTCCTTTCTCATTGTTGTACTCAATTCGTGCCTGCCAAAGTAGCCCTATTTACCCGACTCGACCTTCGGCGGCATGACACCTTCAGTGTACAGATTGCTACGCTTGGGCGCAAAGTAATTTGGTTTGCCCGACTTGCTTGAGTCTCGCATCAGACCGGCTTCGACATCTTTCTTTTCGCCCTTGGGGACAAATCGAAAGAGAACTTCGTCCTTGCGAACCATCCCCAGACGCATGCGGGCTCGCTCTTCAACCGCCCCGCTACCGCTTTCAAGGGACTCGATTTCAGCTGCAACTGCATCGTTTTCGGCGCGCAAACGATCGTTGGATTCGCGAATTGATGTCAATTCCGCCTCAAGCGCATGCATACGCGAAATACCGCCTTTTCCAAACCATAAAGGCCACTGTATGGCAATGGCTGCCGAAACAAGCAGAATGTAGAAGAAGTAACGAACACGCATGAAGGGCCGGACGAAAAATGAAACTTTGAACGAAACGTACGAACTTTAGCGCATGTCGAAAATGAATTGCCCCGACTCCTGCTCCTGCCGAAAGACAGGGCGAAAAAGACGGGGCAATGCAACAAAGAGTGCGACATCTCAATGGACAGCGCACTCAAGAAACGCACCGCTTAACGCTTGATGCAATAGAAGGCGGAACGACCCGGATAAACGGCATTGGGGCCGAGGTGCTCTTCAATGCGAAGCAACTGATTGTACTTGGCCATACGATCGGAACGGCTCATGGAACCGGTTTTGATCTGACCAGCGTTAAGACCGACGGCGATGTCAGCAATCGTGCTGTCTTCGGTTTCACCCGAACGGTGGCTTACCACGGCGGTGTAGCCGGCACGCTTGGCCATTTCGATGGCTTCAAAGGTTTCGGAAAGCGTACCGATCTGGTTGACCTTGATCAGAATCGAGTTGGCCACACCCTTTTCGATGCCTTCCTTGAGGATGGCCGGATTGGTCACAAAAAGATCGTCACCCACCAGCTGGACACGGTCGCCGAGCTTATCGGTGAGCATCTTCCAACCTTCCCAATCACCTTCGGCCATGCCGTCTTCGATGGAGATGATCGGGTACTTCTCAACCCAAGCTTCAAGCACAGCGGCCCATTCTTCAGCCGAGAGCTTCTTACCGGAAGACTTCTTCATCACATAAGAGCCATCCTCGAAGAATTCGCTCGAAGCGCAATCAAGACCAATGGCAATGTCCTTTCCCGGTTCGTAACCAGCGGCGCGGATGGCTTCCATGATGAGTTCAATGGCTTCTTCATGGCTTTCGCACTTGGGAGCAAAACCGCCTTCATCGCCCACAGCGGTGGACATGCCGCGGGAGTTGATGATCTTCTTGAGCGCGTGGAACGTTTCGGCACCGTAGCGCAAGGCTTCCTTGAAAGAAGGAGCGCCCAGCGGAATGATCATGAATTCCTGCAGGTCGAGGTTATTGTTGGCGTGAGCTCCGCCGTTGATAACATTCATCATCGGAACAGGCATCTGCACGGCACCCATGCCGCCGAAGTAGCGATACAGCGGCAGGCAGGCTTCTTCGGCAGCAGCGCGAGCCACAGCCATCGAAACAGCCAGAATGGCATTGGCGCCAAGACGCGACTTGTTGTCGGTGCCGTCAAGTTCGATCATCGTGCGGTCAATGTAAGGCTGATCGGATGCTTCCACACCGAGCAGAGCTTCGGCGATTTCGCCGTTGACATGCTCCACAGCCTTCAATACGCCCTTACCGCAGTAGCGCTTGGGATCGCCGTCGCGCAGTTCGATGGCTTCACGCACACCGGTGGAAGCTCCAGAAGGAACTGCTGCGCGAGCAGAAACGCCGCTTTCGAGGAACACCTCAGCTTCCACGGTCGGGTTACCGCGAGAATCGAGAACTTCGCGGCCAATGATGTCAATGATGGCGCTCATTGTTTTTTCCTAAAGTAATAAATGAATCGTAAAAGACCCGGCAAGTCGCCTCACCGGGTAATCGCTTAAAGACTGTTTTCGAGGTAGTCGAACCCTTTGACAATGCGGTCGATGCGCACAAGCTCTTCGAGCAAATCCGGCATACGATTGAGCGGAACCATATTGGGTCCGTCAGAAAGAGCCGTATCCGGATTGGGGTGAGTCTCAAAGAAGAGCCCGTCCACTCCAACAGCTACCGCAGCACGTGAAAGCACGGGCACGAAGCGACGATCGCCGCCGGAACTCGTTCCGCGGCCGCCCGGCATCTGCACCGAATGCGTGGCGTCAAAAACCACCGGAGCTTTCGTTTCACGCATGATGGCAAGACTGCGCATGTCACTGACCAGATTGCCGTAACCAAACGTCGTACCGCGTTCGCACACCATGAAGTTATCCGGGTTAAGCCCCTCTTCCAAAGCCGCTTCGCGGGCCTTGGCAATCACATTGACCATGTCATGCGGTGCAAGGAACTGCCCCTTTTTGATGTTAACGGGCTTGCCGCTCTTGGCACAGGCGACGATGAAGTCAGTCTGACGGCACAGGAAGGCAGGCGTCTGCAGGACATCTACAACGTCGGCCACCTGACGCACTTGCTCAGGCGTGTGCACGTCTGTCAAAACCGGAACGCTGACCTCACGGCGAACGTCATCAAGAATTTTGAGGCCTTCGTCAATGCCAGGACCTCGATAGCTTTTCGTCGACGTACGATTGGCTTTGTCAAAGCTAGCCTTAAAAATGTACCGAATCCCCAGTTCATCGCAGGTCTCTTTCATGAAAGAGGCGATTTCCATCACCATTTCACGACTTTCGATGACACACGGACCAGCAATCAAAAAGAACGGATTTCTGTTGCCGGTTTCAAACCCGCAAAGTTTCATGGTTGGTTGCTCCTGTCAAACTCTGCCCTTAGGCCGACTTTTCATTGTGCTGCTTGATCGCAGCGCGCACAAATGCTTCAAACAGCGGGTGACCGTCACGCGGCGTCGAGGTAAATTCCGGATGGAATTGAACACCGAAGAAGAACGGATGATTGGGGAGCTCCATCATTTCCGGCAGATTTTCCGTCGGCGTACGAGCCGAAATCACCATGCCATTGTCCTCAAACTGTGGAACATAAGCGTTGTTGACTTCGTAACGATGACGATGACGTTCGCAAACCGTGTCGCCGTAGATCTGATGAGCCAACGTGCCGGCCTTGACGGGAACTGTCTGGCTGCCCAAACGCAGCGTGCCGCCCAGATCACTCTTTTCGTTTCGCTGTTCAACCTTGCCGGACTTATCCGTCCACTGCGTGATCAGCGCAACCACCGGATGCGGAGTATCCAAATCAAATTCGGTGGAGTTGGCGCCGCCGAGTCCGCAAACATGACGCGCAAATTCGATCACAGCCGTCTGCATGCCAAGGCAGATGCCCAAGAACGGGATCTTGTTGACTCGGGCAAACTCAATCGCCTTGATCATACCTTCCGTGCCACGCTTGCCGAAACCGCCAGGAACCAGAATGGCGTCAAGGCCCTTGAGCATATCGCAGCCGTGCTTTTCGATTTCTTCGGAGTCAATCAGGTTGACCTTAACCTTGTGTTCCGTCTTAATGCCAGCGTGGATCAGCGCTTCGTTCAAGCTCTTATAGCTGTCGGCGTAATCAACGTACTTGCCGACCATGCCGATCGTCACCTCACCCTTGGTTTCGCGAATGCGGCGAACGATTTCCTGCCACTGGGACAGATCGGCAGGCTTGCAGTTGATATTGAGGCGCTTGCAGACAATTTCATCAAGGTGCTGAGCGTGCAACATCAGGGGCACTTCGTAAATCGTGCTTGCGTCGGTAACGCTGATGACATGATCCATCGGCACGTTGCAAAAGAGTGCGATCTTGGCACGTTCACCTTCGGGAACTTCGCGTTCGGCACGGCACAAAAGAATGTCCGGATAGACACCCTCTTCGCGCAGCTTCTGCACGGAGTGCTGTGTGGGCTTGGTCTTCAGTTCACCAGCAGCCGCCACCCAGGGGCACAGCGTCAGGTGAATGAAGCAGGCGTTGTCACGCCCCACGCGGAAACTCATCTGGCGAACGGCTTCAATGAAGGGCAAGGATTCAATATCGCCCACGGTGCCGCCGATTTCCACCACAGCCACATCGCAGTCGCCGTTGCACGCATTCTTGGCACCGCGCACGACATATTCCTGAATTTCGTTGGTGATATGCGGAATCACCTGAACCGTCTTGCCGAGGTACTCGCCGCGACGTTCCTTTTCAAGAACGCTCTTATAAATCTGCCCGGTCGTGAAGTTGTTATAACGGCTCATCTTCGAGGAGATGAAACGTTCGTAATGCCCCAAATCAAGGTCGGTCTCCGCGCCGTCTTCCGTCACGAACACTTCGCCGTGCTGAAACGGACTCATCGTGCCCGGATCCACGTTGATATAGGGATCGAGCTTGATCATCGTCACCTTAAGTCCGCGGGACTCAAGGATTGCAGCTAAAGAAGCGGCGGCGATGCCTTTGCCCAAACTGGAGACAACGCCGCCCGTGACGAATACGTATTTAGTCATTTTCTCTAATCAAAAAGAAGAGCGCCGTCTGTGTTCGGCGCGGGATTCTTGAATTAAGGAATTATAAAGAAGCATGATCGCTTTTTTGGGTACTTTTGCCTAATTTCTGGAGAAAATTCAACCGAAGTACCCACGCGCGAACAATGCGATAAGAGCTACACAATCATCAGCATGGCCGCTGCCGTCGGCAACACGGCCAAAGAGGAATCAAGGCGATCATAAAAGCCGCCGTGACCGGGAAGCAGTCGCCCGGAATCCTTGACGCCGGCCTGACGCTTGAGACTCGATTCAAACAAGTCTCCGGAAACGGAAACCGCCACCAGAACCAGAATCATCAGTAAACCGGCAGCAAAACCCGCCTTGTCGAGCAGAATGCTCGTGAGCACCATTTCGTGCGGCAGCCACAGGTAAGCGGCAAGCGCAGCAACCAAGACACTGACAAAGCCGCCCGCCACACCTTCCCATGTTTTCTTTGGACTGATCGCAGGTGCCATACGGTTCTTACCGAACAAACGCCCCGCAAAGTATGCGCAGGCATCGGCAAGCCACACGATCATGAAGACGCTGATGAGAAGCGGCCAGCTTCCGAGGCGCAGGAACTGCCAAACAGCCAGCCAGGTCGCAGTCGTGACAACAAAAGCAAGCACGGTGGCAGCAGGACGCGCTACTCCGAAACCGATGTTGCGTGCGTTGTAACAAACCGCCGTGACGGCAAGCCAAATGCAAGCCACAGCCAACTGAAGAACCAGGTAGGCCGATCCAAAAACATCAAGATAGGCCGCTCCCAGAGCCAAGCCGGCTCCCGCCAGTGCAAAACACCCGCCCAACAAATAGGAAGGCGTGCCGGAGAGCTTGGTGAGTTTCAACCATTCGGCCAGCGTGATACCGTAGCCGACCGCCAGAACGGCGTTAAGAACATGGTCGCCGGCCTGCGCGGCAACCACGAGAATCAGCAGCAAAACCGCCGCCGTAATAACTCGCGTTAAAAGCATGATCAAACAGAAAACAGACTGCGAACAGATTAACTATGGCACAAGATAGACACAGCCGCAAAGGTTTTGACGCGGCATAACGCACTTTTGACGTAAGCCGAGCGACGGTTAAGCCCCGTTTCGGATTTGTTCACTTGTTTTACCAAACCGACGCTCTCGTCCTGCAAACCACTTGAGCGCTTCATCAAGATCATCTTCGGAAAATTCTGGCCAGAGTTTTTCTGTAAACCAAAGTTCGGCGTAGGCAGCCTGCCACAGGATGAAGTTGGAAATGCGCTGCTCTCCCCCTGTTCGGATCATCAAGTCAACCGGTCCCGCCCAAGGCATACCCATATAACGATCGATGTTTTCGACCGTCAGTTCAAGTCCTTCGGCAGCAACGTGATGCGCAGCCTGCGCGATATCCCAACGACCGCCATAGTTGATGCAAACATTCAAATGCATCGCTGTGGCGTCACGAGTAATTTTTTCAGCCTGTTCGATCGCCTGCACAAGTTCTTCGGAAAAGACGCTCCGATCGCCCACCACATGAAGCCTCACGCCGGCTTTGAGCAACGGTTCTGCCTCTTGCTTGAGACCGGCTACAAAGAAATTGAGAAGAGCATTAACCTCTTCTCGCGGACGATTCCAGTTTTCACTGGAAAAGGCGAACACCGAGAGATGTTCGATTCCGCGGCGCCGCGCCGCCTTGACAACGGTTCGAACCGTTTCCACGCCTCGTCGATGTCCTTCGATGCGCGGCAAAAAGCGACTCTTAGCCCAACGGCCGTTGCCGTCCATAATGATTGCGAGGTGGTTAGGATGCGACATGGCGGTCTTTGACAAACAAACAAACGAAAAAGCGCCCGCACTGGCGGCTTAGTCAGCCGAGCCCGGGCGCTTGTCAGGTTAAGACATCTTAGTTTCGCTGTCGTAGCGGAAACTTAGACGGTCATCACCTCTTTTTCCTTGGCGGCAACGATCTGGTCGACTTCAGCGATGTACTTGTCGGTCATCTTCTGGATTTCCTTTTCGCTGCGGCTCTGTTCGTCTTCGCTCACTTCCTTGGCCTTTTCGAGCTTCTTGACATGTTCGTTGGCATCACGACGCAGATTGCGAATGGCAACCTTGGCGTCTTCGCCGTCACCACGTACCACCTTGCAGATTTCACGGCGACGTTCTTCGGTAAGCGGCGGAACCGGCACGCGAACCATGTCACCGAATGCGGCAGGATTGAGACCGAGATCAGCCGTAAGAATCGCCTTTTCGATCACCGGAATCATCTTGCGGTCCCAGGGCTGAACGGTAATCGTGCGAGCGTCGGCAACGCCGAGGTTAGCCACCTGGGAAATCGGCGTGGGCGAACCGTAGTAGTCAACCATTACATGTTCGAGAATACCGGTGGAAGCACGGCCCGTACGCAACTTCGAGAGATCGTCGCGCAGGCTTTCGATCGTGCGCTTCATCTTGTATTCACATTGCTGTTGAATTTCGGCGATAGTACTCATTTGATTTCTGTTTCTGAGTTGTCAGAGAAAAAAGATTGAATCTGTTGATTTTGCCACGAATTCTTAAACGTGAACAAGCGTGCCTTCGTCTTCGCCGAGCACAACGCGTCGCATGGCACCGGGCTTGGTAATCGAGAAGACCTTGATGGGCAAGCCCTGATCGCGGCAAAGCGCAAAGGCCGTGGCGTCCATCACCTTGAGATTGCGGCGCATGGCTTCGTCAAAGGTGATGTCCTTGTAGAGTTCGGCGTCGGGGTTCTTCTTGGGATCTTCGGAATAGATACCGTCAACCTTGGTGGCCTTGAGCACGATCTGTGCACCGATTTCGGCACCGCGCAGCGCTGCCGTCGTATCCGTCGTAAAGAACGGATTGCCGGTACCGGCAGCGAAGATCACGACGCGGCCCTTTTCCAGATACTTCAATGCGCGTCCGCGAATGTAAGGTTCAGCAACCTGAGAAAGCGTCAGAGCGCTTTGCACGCGGGCTTCAATGCCGGCATTGCGCAGCGCGTCCTGCAAGGCCATAGCGTTCATGACCGTGGCAAGCATACCCATGTAGTCGCCCGTGGCGCGATCCATGCCGGTGGCGCCGAGAGCCACACCGCGGAAGATGTTGCCGCCGCCCACAACGACGCCCAGTTCGACGCCGAGATCAAGCATGCTCTTGATTTCCTGAACGATGCCCGAAAGCGTTGCACGATTGATACCGAACTGATCCGGCCCCATCAGGGCTTCGCCGGAAAGCTTCAAAAGAACGCGCTTGTACTTGGGCGTGGAATTTTGCATGGGCACATACGGCGAATTTGTCCGCCGCCTCCGTCAGGTAGGTTTGTCACGAAAACGAGGGCAAGTTTCACGAATTTCAGGCGCAAAACAAGCCTGGCAAAAGCACTCTTCTGGGCACTTTTACCTAAATTGTGTGGATGATACAGCAACCGACAAGCATTTGAGCGGCAGCAGGCCGTATCCGCGCAAGTTTTTGCAAACGTTGTTACAAAAACGGCCCGGATCGCTCCGAGCCATTCTTGTTCAACTAGTAGCTGACAGAGTGCCGATTAGGCCTTGGCAGCAGCAGCCTGCTGAGCGGCAACTTCCGCAGCGAAGTCTTCGTTGCGCTTTTCGAGGCCTTCACCAACCACATACAGGCCGAAGGAGGCAACGGAAGCACCTTTGCTCTTCAGAAGCTGGGAAATCGTGACCTTGTCGTCCTTAACGAACGGCTGGTTAAGGAGCGTGACTTCCTTGAGGAACTTGTTGACGGTGCCTTCAGCGATGCGTTCGAGCATAGCTTCGGGCTTGCCGGCTTCGCGAGCCTTTTCGATGGCAACGCGGCGTTCCGTTTCGATCAGTTCTGCGGGGATGCCGGACTGGTCAAGAGCCTTCGGCTTGGCAGCCGCGATGTGCATGGCGATGTCGTGAGCAACTTCATCGTCGCCGCCAACAACGTCAACAACGGCAGCGATCTTGGAGCCGCCGTGCACATACTTGTGCAGCTGGCCCTGAGCTTCGAAACGCTGGAAGCGACGGAAGGTCATGTTTTCGCCGATCTTGCCAACGAGAGCCGTACGGACTTCTTCGAGGGTCTTGCCGTCAATATTGAGAGCCGACAGAGCAGCGATGTCAGCCGGGTTCTGTTCGGCAACCAGACGAACCGCATCCTGGGCCATCTTCTGGAATTCTTCGTTCTTGGCAACGAAGTCGGTTTCCGAGTTGACTTCAAGGATGGCGCCGACCTTGCGGTCTTCGCTCACGTAAACCGTCACAACGCCTTCAGCCGTCACGCGGGCAGCGGCCTTGCTGGCCTTGTTGCCGAGCTTGACGCGAAGGATCTCTTCTGCCTTGGCGGCGTCACCGTCAGCTTCCGTGAGGGCCTTCTTGCATTCCATCATCGGGGCGTCGGTCTTTTCGCGAAGCGCCTTAACCATTGCGGCAGTAATAGCGGCCATTCTTTTAGCTCCTATTGTCTTAAAAAAATTGTCCGAGAATACCGTTCTCGAACATATTGAAATTCTGTTTCTGCAGGATCCTGCTATGCAGCACCTGAAAAAATAGCAGAAAAAAGGGCGCAGGCTGAAAATATTTTGCCGCGCCCTTTCTCCAGCCGTCCGAAAGACCGCGAGATCAGTCGGACGGATGCGTCTTGTCGGACGCCAAAGATCGATGTCTACGAATTAGGCTTCGGTCTTTTCTTCGACTTCCACGAACTCTTCCTGAGCTTCTTCTTCACCGGTGGCCACATCGGCACGACCGGCGAGGATGGCGTCAGCGATCACGGAAGCATAGATGGCAACAGCCTTACCGGAGTCGTCGTTGCCCGGGATGACGTAGTCAACGCCTTCGGGGCTGTGGTTGGTATCGACGACAGCAACAACCGGGATGCCGAGCTTGTTGGCTTCCTGGATGGCGATCTTGTGGTAGCCGACGTCAATCACGAAGAGAGCGTCGGGCAGGCCGGCCATGTCCTTGATACCGCCGATGGACTTGTTGAGCTTTTCAACTTCACGGGTGAAGTCGAGAGCTTCCTTCTTGCTCATCTTCTCAAGGCCGCCAGCTTCCTGCGTGGCTTCCATGTCCTTGAGGTGACGGATCGTCTGCTTCACGGTCTTGAAGTTCGTGAGCGTGCCGCCGAGCCAGCGCTGATCAACGTAGCAGCAGCCAGCGCGCTGGGCCTGTTCGATGATCGTGTCGCGGCCGCCGCGCTTGGTGTCCACGAAGAGGATCTTGCCGCCGCGAGCGGAGAGTTCGCGAACGAACTTTTCAGCTTCGGCAAGCTTTTCAACCGTCTTTTCGAGGTTGATGATATGAATCTTGTTGCGGGCGCCGAAGATGTACTGAGCCATCTTGGGGTTCCAGAAGCGGGTCTGGTGGCCGAAGTGGCAACCGGCTTCGAGCATTTCACGCATGCTGACGGACATTTCTTATTCTCCAAGGTTATGTCTAACACCGAGGCCTTGGCAAAACCGTTCGATTACGGTCACCCGGAGAGCCTTCGGCGTGCTATTTACTGACCCGCGCCAACATAGCGCAGGTTCGGGAAAATCTTTGCTTGCACAAAGAAGCGCGGATTATATGAGAAAACACAGCCGAGATCAAATACTTGAGCGAAATTTTTCTCTAATTTCAGTGCTTTCGAACACGCACCGGCACGACGACGGTCTGAGGCATTTCGCTTCTTGTTCCAACGAAAAGAGAAAGCACGCTGCCGATGACGGAAACCAGTGCCGCAACGTAGCTCAACAGTTCGTAACCCATGAGTTCGCTGGCCAGAGCCAAGCTGCCGGCTGTCGCAATCGTCGCAAGCGCCGCCGCAGCATTGAGTTTTCGACCTGCCGCCAGCGTCACGAAAATAGGAAAGACCACCGCACAGGTGTATATCGTGTTGGCCGCAAGAAGCAGTCCCAGCACGCTCTTGCCGGAACCGGCAAGGACAAAGGCCGCCGCAGAAATGACAAGAATCAACCGGCGCGAAACTTTCACGCTCGGCGCCTTCAGAACATCGTTGGCCGCCACGGTGGCCGCCGTGATCAAACACGAATCGGCCGAGGACAAGATAGCGCTTGCCATCACAAAGAAAAAAAGAACGCTCGCCCACGCCGGCAAATGTGCCACCAACTGCGGCAGCACTGAGTCACCGCCCTGCCCCCCTTCTCCCAGAAATGCTCTTGCCTCCACGCCAATACCGACGATCACGAAAGCAATCGCCGCAATACCGAGAATGCCGAGTTCTGCTCCGCGGCGAGCCGCCTTATCCGACTCAGCACTCATGATGCGGGCAAAAAGCATAGGGCACACAATGTAGCTGCCGCCGATCAGCAACATGAATCGAGACCAATCGGTGATCTCGAACTTGTCGTTAAGCCACTCGAATCGTATTTCCTTCAGAGGTTCCGGATTGATCAAAACAAGAAAGGACAAGAGAAAAACCAATCCCGTCGCCAGACAAACGAGCTGGATCACGTCGCTTTTAATCACACTTGCCTGCCCGCCCAACCACGTGTAAAGCACGATCACCAGCGCGCCGCAAGCCATAGCCGCTGTTGGTGAGAGTCCCGTCAACCCCGCAACAATGCGCCCCATCGCTACAAATTGAGCGGCCAGAATCGCCACCCAGGCACACAAAATGATCACACAGGACAAACGATGCGCTGGTGCCCCAATCAAGTCCTTGATCATCTCCGGCATCGTCAGAGCCGAGCCTCGAGCTCGAATGCGCGGTACCATAAAAATCCGCAACACCACAAGGCCCGCCACTCCCGAGAGCAGCCACCAGAGTGCCGGCGTCCCAACCTCGTAAGCCAGTCCGCACATACCTACCGTAGCAGACCCACCCACACAGGAAGCAATGATCGAAAATCCGACCTGATGCGTTTTCGACTTGCGATCGTTAAGAAAATAGCCGGCCGTCGTTTGCCCTTTTCGATAGTCGAGATAAGCCAGTGCAATAAACAAAAAAGAATAAAGAGCAAACCAGATCATGTAACAGAAAACAAGTCAGGCAACTGTCGATGCAGTCAGCCCTAAAGAGAAATTTCAGACAGAAAAACAAGCTTCGAAAGCGTCTAACGCCTCTCGAAGATCTTCTGAGAGGAAAGAGTCGGCTTTCTGCTTTACATCGCTCGGCACGCCGTAATAGGCTCCGGCCGGCGCACCAACAATCGCACCCAGTGTATCAGTATCGCCGCCGAGGCCGACAGCCAATCGGATTGCGCTTTCAAAATCCGTGGATTCGAAAAACGCCTGCAACGCCTGAGGAATAGTCATGCCGCAGGTGCCAAGGCCTCGTTGCTTCCAGTAGTCGTTTCGGATCTGATCAATCGTAAAGTCGAGCGAGTAGAAGTTCTCAGTAACATAACTGCGAATTTCTTCCTTGTTCTTGCCCTGCCGAGCCAAGAACATTGTCGCCGTCACTGCACGGGCGCCTAAAAGGCCTTCCGGATGATTGTGCGTCACGGCTGTAACCAAATCGGACAGCAGTAGAGCTTCATCGAGCGTCTCCGCAGCGTATGCGCAGCCGCTCACGCGCATCCCTGCTCCGTTCCCAAGGCTCATATACGGTTGTCGATACGGGTTGTGCAGCCAGTTATCAAAGCGAGCGCCGTAGCCCGCCAGCGGATGGCGTCGAGCGTATTCACAAAAGAGCTCAATCACGCGTTGCGGCAAACCGGTCGAATTGCCTCCCGTCTCAGTCAAGGCCTGACAAATCGCCACAGTCAGCACCGTATCGTCGGTAAAGAAACAATCCGAAGAAAGAAAATCAAAACCAGGCGCCGGCGGCATGGTGAATTCGCAATATGTCCCATCGTCGGGTTGGCGCGCAAATTCAAAACGCGAACCGACAATATCGCCGACAACGGCCCCAAGCATGCTCGAGCTCCTAATCAATGGGATACTGAACGCACCAAAACCTCAAGCCTTCATGGACTCCAGCGCGGCCAACAGCACGTTGGGCCCTGCTTCCTTGTATGCCTTAGGATCAGACAGTGTACGGCGCCAAAGTCGAGCGCCGGGTAGCCCATTCATCAAGCCCATCGTGTGACGAGCTGCATTACGCACGGCATTTTCGTGTTCCGGTGCAATCCGGCGCAAATAGGCCGTCATCTGTTCGACGACCTCTTCGCGTCGAATCTCGTGAGGTTCTTCTCCGAAGAGAACTTCGTCCACTCGGGACAGCATCCAGGGTTCGTGATAAGCGGCTCGGCCGACCATCACGCCGTCCAAACCGTTGTCAATAAAGGTCTTGGACTCTTCCAGCGTCTGGATGCCGCCGTTGATGCAGAACTGCGCCTGAGGAAAGTCCTTCTTAAGCTGATAGGCATAGTCGGGCTTGAGCGGGGGCACGTCTCGGTTCTGACGCGGTGAAAGTCCCTTGAGAAAAGCGGTGCGAACATGCACGATAAAAGTTCGGCACCCGGCCTCATAAAGCGTTCCGACGAAATTCTGAACAAACGGATAGTCATCCTGATGATCCACCCCGATGCGATGCTTGATGGTGGTCTCAAGTCCGCTCGCTTCTCGGATCGCTTGAAAGCACTCCGCCACAAGCTTGGGTTCTAGCATCAAGCAGGCACCGAACGAGCCTTTCTGAACACGTTCGGAGGGACAACCGCAGTTGAGATTGATTTCGTCGTAGCCGTACTGCGCAGCAATGGCTGCGGCCTTGGCCAAATCTTCCGGATCGCTGCCGCCGAGCTGACAGGCCACCGGATGCTCGGTCTCGTCAAACTTCAGGAGCAAATCGCGGTTACCGAACAAAATGGCAGGCGCCGTCACCATCTCGGTGTAAAGCCGCGCGCGCTTCGTCATCAAGCGCATGAAGTAGCGGCAATGACGGTCAGTCCAATCGAGCATCGGAGCGACGCAAAAACGAAACTTTTCGGTGTCAGTCATGTTCCAGAGATACGAACACCCCGCGTCTTTGGCAGACACGGGGCCGGATTAAAAAATTTTTGAAGTCGGAGAAAACCGACCGTCAAACGACTACTTACGCATCAGACCGCCGAGAAGCACTGCGACCATGCCTTTTTTCTTGCCTTGTGTTTGAGTGCGAACCAGCTGATTGCGATCAACATCAGGTTTCGCCGAACTTTCTGTCGGTTCATACGGCGCATCAAAAATCGGATCGTAAACAGGAGCCGGCATCTTCGGCAAATCCACCGGACGTCGACCTTCGCGATCTTCATCTCGCCAATCCTTGCGGCCGCGGCGAGGACGATCTTCTCCAGTACCGTCGCGACGCTGAGTACCATGTCGAGAGCGACGTTCTTCGCGCGACAAAGGATGACGTTCTTCGGGTTTGAATTTTTGCTTGGTAAGCTCTTCAATGGCCGTAACAAGGCGACTGTCGCCACCCGTAGCAAGCATCACGGCTTTGCCCTTGGCACCTGCACGTCCCGTACGACCTATACGATGCACATAGTCTTCCGCACCAAAAGGCACATCGTAGTTGATCACTACCGGAAGCTCGGCAATATCCAAACCGCGGGCCGCAACATCGGTTGCCACAAGCACTTCGATTTCGCCCTTCTTGAAGGCTTCCAGAGCCGCCATGCGCTCTTCCTGAGTCTTGTCCCCGTGAATCGCATCGGCTGAAATGCCCACACGAGAAAGCGTGCTGGCCAAACGACGGCAGGTGATCTTGGCGTTGACGAAAACAATGACCTGTTTGATCGGACCGCCATCTTCACCGTCACCCTTAAGAATATCGATCAGGACGTCCGTTTTCTCCGAGTCATGTACCTGATAGACAATCTGCTCAACCGTATCGGCCGTGGCGTTTTCGCGAGCCACTTCGACCAAAACGGGATTGCGCAGGAAGTTGCCGGCAAGCTTCTTAACCTCGGGCGAGAAGGTTGCCGAGAACATGAGGTTCTGACGTTTCTTCGGCAACAGATTCAATATGCGAGAAATGTCGGGCAAAAACCCCATGTCAAGCATACGGTCGGCCTCGTCAAGAATAACGATTTCGACCTGGGAAAGATTCACTGAGCCGCCTTCATGGTGGTCCAGAAGACGCCCGGGCGTTGCCGTGAGGACCTCCACACCACGACGCAGCATGTCAGCCTGCGGCTTGATGTCCACTCCGCCGTAGACCACGCCAACGCGCAGCGGCGTCTTGCTTGCGTACTTCACGAGACTTTCGTTGACCTGCACGGCCAACTCACGAGTCGGTGCAAGAATCAGCACACGCACAGGGTGGCGCGCGGGCGACATCGAGGTATTGGCCTTGGGAAGAATCCGCTGAAGAGCAGGCAGACCATAGCCAGCCGTCTTGCCGGTACCGGTCTGAGCCGCTCCCATCACATCCTGACCGGCAAGTACGACGGGAATGGCCTGCACCTGAATCGGGGTGGGCGTGACATAACCCATTTCGGCAATCGCCGCCTGGATATGTGAGTCGAGGGGGAATTTAGAAAAATCTAAGATTTCTGACATCAGCGTCTTCTGGGGCTGGCAAATGGATTGGCCGCATTTTACGGTTCTTCCCATAAGAAAACCTTGCAAAAACAGCGCAATAGCTTTCCAGAAAGCACCTCTGATGCGAATCCCGTGCAGCACCGCAATAAAGAAAAGCGGAAACTGAAAAGAAAAACCCCGATAAATCGGGGCAAACCAGAAGACATTACTGAATGAAGATGGTGCCCGAAGCGGGACTCGAACCCGCATGCCATAGGCCAAGGATTTTAAGTCCTTTGCGTCTACCGATTTCGCCATTCGGGCGACATTCGGCAATGTATCTGTGTGCTAAAAGATTCTCAGCACTAAAATGGTGATTTTATAGAAAATCTTTCTCTACGAAAAGTCTCCGATGGCCGCAAAATCTCTCTTCGTCTTCGCAACGCTCTGTTGGGCATTAAGCTCAGGCTACGCCCAGACGCCGGCACTTGATTTTTCTCAGGCTCGACAGCTTGCTCACGACCGGGTGGATTCCATCAAGGTCGAAGCGGCCGAAACAGCCAAGCGCGAAAGCGAAGCCAAGAGCGCGCGCAGCTTGCACGGCCCCAAGATCGAACTTGACTCCAAGCAGATCTGGGGACGCAAAACGCTCGACTATGGAACAGTGAATCTCGGCGGACTTATTCCCGGCCTTCACCTGCCTCCTATTGATCTTTACCACGAAGAAGACATCGGTGGCCCTCGCGCAGCCATCAACGCTCAATTGCCGATTTACATGGGCGGTGCGATCAATGCCAAAGTTCGTGCGGCCGATGAGGCCGTCTATGAATCGCAGGCTCGCACGCAGGCCCAACGCGACACGGTTGACACCGAGCTCGCACAGAAGTACTTTGCCGTTCAGCTCGCGCGCAGCATTGAACGACTGCAAAACGAAATGCTGCATCAGCAGGAGCTGGAGGTGCGCAAAGCGCTTCGTTTTGAAAAGACCGGCACAATCAGCAGGCTCGAACGCATGGCTGTCGAAGTTAATCGAGACACTGCCAAGCGAGAGCTTTTGACCGCTCAGACAAACCGCCGCGTGGCCGAAAGCGAACTGGCCGGCCTTTTGCGCGAAGAGAACGTGGGAGAACTCAAAACCCCCCTCTTCGTTGTCACGGAAGACATCGGCACGCTAAAGAGCTGGCAGGACAAGGCGTTGGGCGCAAGCCCCGTCTTAAAGAGCGTAGTTGCACAGCGCCGTCAGGCTGAGCAGGGCGTAACGGCCGCCAAGGCCGCCTGGCACCCCCAGATCTACGCCTTTGCCAACTACAACATGATCAAGCACTACCTGACGATTCCCGAACCTGACTGGATCGCCGGCATCGGCTTGAAGTTCACGCTCTGGGACAACAAGGATCGCAACGCGTCTATTGCCGCGGCCAATTCGCTCGTCACAAAAGCGCAAGCCGCGCACGACGAAGCGAGAAACCGCATTCAGACAGCTGTTCAGACAGCGTACCTCAAGAGCAACGAGGCCCGCGAAGCTTATCGCCTCACCGACTCGACGCTTTCGCTTGCCAAGGAAAACCTACGGTTGCGTGAAAAGGGCTTTTCCGAGGGACTCTCAACGGCTGATGAAGTCAACGACGCACGCACCAAACTGCTGGCCGCAGAAATCGCCCGGCGCGTCGCCGCCTACCGCTTTGTTGTCGCATGGGCCATGCTAAACGCTGCATGCGGCGATATGAACGCCTTTGAACAATCCGTCACGCGTCAGACAAATATTTTCGAGTACTGAGTTTTCCGCCATGACCGAATCCAAAAACGTCTCCGTTAAAACTATCGCCGTTGCCCTGATCGGTGCCGGTCTTCTGGCCTTTATCGGCCTCGGACTATGGAAGGCTGCCACTCCCGCTCCGACCCCGCTTCAAGGACAGGTGGATGCCCGCACCATTGAAGTGGCGCCCAAAATTCCCGGCCGCATTGAAAAAGTGCTCGTCAAGGAAGGCGACACGGTCGAAGCCGGCGCCGTGATGGTAAAGATCAGCATTCCGGAAATTTCCGCCAAGCTCGGCCAGGTCACGGCGCAAGAACAAGCTGCGCAAGCCAAAGCTCGTCTTGTGGAAGAAGGCGCCCGCAAGGAAAAAATTCGGGAAGCCAAGTCAATGTATGAAAGCACCCAGGGTGCTCTGAAGCTTGCCGAGAAAACTTTTTCTCGTGTCAATGCGCTATACAAGGAAGGGCTTGTGTCGGCTCAAAAATTCGATGAAGCCAAAGCGGCCCTTGACACCGCCCGCGGGTTGGCCCGCGCCGCACAAAGCGTTTATGACATGGCGCTCACGGGATCACGCGAAGATGAAAAGCGAGCCGCAGAAGCCCTGGCACGTCAGGCCGCCTCGGGCGTCGCCGAAGTGCAGAGTCTGGCTTCCGAAAGCTTAGTCCGCGCTCCGCGACAAGGAGAAGTAACGCGTGTGGTGCTGCATGAGGGCGAAGTAACGCCGGCCGGTTTCCCGCTCGTCACCCTGCTGGATCACTCCGACAAATGGGTTGTGTTCAACATCCGCGAAGATGAGCTTGCCGAGATTAAGGTGGGTACCGAATTGAAGGCCAAGGTGCCGGCTTTGGGAGTAGACAACGTTGCCTTTACCGTTTATTGGATCAATCCGCGCGCGGACTACGCGACCTGGCGTTCCACCCGTCAGTCGACGGGTTACGACGTGCGCACCTTCGAAGTACGCGCCCGACCGCTTGAGCCAATGCACGATCTGCGTCCCGGCATGAGCGTGATTGTTGACCGCGCAGCTCGCGGCTCCTAACGTTTCCCTCGGTTATGTCGTCGTTTCTTTCCGACTTTAAGCGCGCTTTTGTGCAGGAAGCACGCACCACATCTGATACGCCGCTTTTGTGGCTCACCGGCATCGTGGTGCCCGTTTTCTGGTGTCTAGCCGTCGTTGCCGTCTTCGCTACCGGGCTGATGCGCAACATACCCGTCGGGCTTGTCGACTACGACAACTCCGCAGAAAGCCGGGATTTGATCCGATCTCTGGATGCGGTGGCCTCGGTTGATTTCGTCAATTACGAAAATCCACAGGCGGCAACGGCCGATCTTGCCACGGGTAACATTTACGCTCTCTTTGTCATCGGCCACAACTGGAGCGAAAAAACGTCCGGCAGCCGTTCCGATTCGGCTCTTGAGCTCTTTCTCAACAAAAGCTACTACGCCATCGCGACCACGGTGGAAACCGACCTCAAGCTCGCACTGTCACAAATTCAAATTGGACAAATGCTTGAGGCCGCCTCCGTCGTAGGCGGCGGCTTTGCCGGAAACAAAGAACGTCTTGCCGTGCTTGACGCTGACATTCTGATTGCAGGCAACCCGGCACTCAATTTCAAAGCGTATCTGCTCACCACCATTCTGCCCGGCGTGCTTGCCTTAGGAGCCATTCTGACTTGCGTGGGATCGCTCACCCGAGAGTGGCGCCTTAAGACCGTACATCAAGTCGTTGAAACTTACTCTCACCTCACGGGTTTTTTGCTTGGCCGCATGAGCTTTTGGTTGGTCCTTTACTCGCTCATGGGGCTGGCCTACCTAGCCTGGTTCACCGGCTGGGAGGGCTGGGGCGTGCAAGGCAGTCTCGCCGCCTGGGCGCTGGGGATCGTGCTCTTTTTCGCGAGCATGCCGGCGCTTGCCATGCTCTACACGAGCCTTTCGCCGTCGTGGATTATTGCCATGTCGGTTGCGATCGGCACGACCGCCCCCATCTTCCCTTTCACGGGCTTTTCCTTTCCTCTGGATTCAATGGACGCAGCTGCGCAACTACTCGCTCAGTTCCTTCCGTTGACGTGGTACCTGAGACTTCATTCCTCGCAGTGGGTGCTCGGAAGCGAGCTTTCGCACACGATCTATCTTCTCTCGATGCTCTCTCTCTTCGTCATCATCCCAGCCGCCGTCGGCCTGACTCTGATGCCCCGGAGAATGCGTAAATGGGCGCAAAAAGAGCGTGAAGCTCAGCCAGTGATCGACCTCCCAGAACCCGTCGGTTTTTGGGAGACGGTTCGCACGGTTCTGGCCCGCGGAGCTTTTACAAAAGACACCTTCGTAATTTTCGTGATCGCCGTAGCCTTTTACCTGCTCTTTTACGCGTGGCCTTACGCAGCACAAAACGTCACCAGCATCCAAACGGCTGTGGTGGATCTCGACCGCAGCGCGGCTAGCCGCGCAATGATCGAACGCATCAAATCTGTGGCTATGATCAATGTCGTTGCGATCGGAACAGATCGTGCCGAGGGCGAATCGCTCTACAAAACTGAAAAAGTGGCAGCCGTGATCACGATCCCTGAGAATTTCGAGGAAAACCTGTTGGCCGGCAAGCATACATCCGTTGCACTTACCGCCAACGGCGCCTTCCCCGTGAAGTCACGCGCTGTGATGGCCGGCCTCATGGGTGTTGTCGGAGAAACAACGGCCGCTAGCATGGCTTTAAACCTCGTTCGGGCAGGCGCACCGCTCGAAACCCTTAAAAAGTTGCAAACAGCCCCGGTCGCCTTTGCCGACGTCAATCTCTATAACCCGCTTTCCGGCTATGCAAGCTACATCGTTGCCGCCGTCATGCCCATCATTATCCAAGCCGTTATGTTCGTGAGCATCGTCATGAGCTTAGGGGGATGGCTTGCGAGCGCAAATCCGCCTTCCGTGTTGCGCGCCGTTTGTCGCAACGTACGCGGCTTTGCGGCCCTCTACGTCGCTTTCTGGCTCTTTAGTCTCATGTGGCTTGCCTACGCTCTGGGACCGGACTTTGTGATCTTTGATTTTGCCTCCATGCAAAATCCCGGCGGCACATTATTGATGGCTGCGATCTTTGGCGCCGCTGTTGTAAGTTTCGGTCTGGCCTTTACGTTTGCTATGGGCACAAACGCCTACGGCGCACAGTTCTTTGTTGTCATTTCGGCTCCGGCACTCTTTCTCTCGGGTGTCGTGCATCCGCTCTTTGACATGACGCCACCCGCTCTGGCACTGCGTTTACTATTGCCGTCAACCTCGGGCATCAACGGTCTCGTTGCCGTCTCGCAAAACGGAGCACCGCTTTACGCCGTTACGGTTCAGATCGCACATCTTCTTCTTTTGACCGTCGCCTACGGTGTGTTAGCGTTCGTTCTATGGAAACGCACCGCTCGAAAAATTCACGCCGAGCAATCTCTTAACCGATGATCAACAAGCCAGAACTGAAATCGCGCTTGCGCCTTTTTGCGTTGCCCACCGGAACCGATTACCGAATGGTCGAAGCGCTCAGGGACAACCCCGTTGCCGACATCACCGACGACGGAAACCGATTGTTATACCAAGCTTCTCCCGATGAGTTTTTTGCGCTATACGGCAACGGAACAACGATCATCAACGCACACGCCTTCGACAGTGTGACGCTGAGTGCACTTCAGTTCCTATCCCATCATCCGCTCACGGATCTCGTGCTGGCCGGTCGCTTCTCCAAAGCAGCACTTCGGTTCTTCCGTGAATCGGCTGATAACCTCGGCGTAGTGCTCGACATCAATGCAACACCAGAACCGCGCCTTTTTACCACGAAGATGGTCAACAGCGTTGCAGCCGCTTTTGAACCGAACGCAGGGTTTGCTAACGAATCGGAAGCTTTCGGCGCGTGTTTAGCGCCTTCCTTGGGAGTCCGGGGTGCTTTGCATTGGACGCAATTGTGGAAACACGAGGCGTCTCTTCCGGCCATGCGCAGCGGTCTGCGCAAGCTTGACGCCTTTTATTCGGTTGCCCGACTGCTTGCGCGTACCACAGCCTCGGCCGCCAACTGGAGCGAAATAGGGCGGCTTGCGCAGATTCCAAGCGTCACGATTCTGGAATGGGTCAAGCTTTTGGAAAAGTTTGCGTTGCTTGACATCGTGCCTGCAGTCAATCTGAAGCCGCAACGCCGCACACTGGATCGCCCCAAGGTTTACTGGCGACATCCGGGCCTCTGTCTGTGGCTTTCGGGACAAATGAACTGTTGCCCCGATACGTTGCGTCTCGCCCTATTTGAAAACGCGGTATACCTAGCGTTGTCCGATATCTACCCCGGGACCACTTTTGCGCACTTTGCCGACACAAATCACGTCACCTGCCCTCTGGTTGTAGAAATCAACGGACGATACCAGGCCTACTACATCTGCGAGAACGACGAACAGCGGGAGCTTTCGCTTCGCCACCACAAGTCTCTTGTGAGAACCGGACGCTTTCATCCCCAAGCTGGACTGATCGCGTACCAAGGAATGACGATCCCGGCGCTGATAACATACGTGGAAGTTGCAGTCGCTTCTCGAAAGCAATAAAAAAAATTCTCTTGAAAGGACAAACATGCGAAAGATTTTGACGGGTGCAGCAATTCTTGCTCTCAGCACGGGCCTTTTGACCGGATGCAGCGGCATGATAGAGGCGATCGAAAAAAGCGCCAACTATTCGGACGTCGAAAAAATCGACTACAACCTTTACCGTATTTCCGGCACACGTCCGAATATCAATCAGCAACTGCAGCTGCGCGAATTCCTGTATCAGCGTGCTCAAGACTTCTGCATGAGAAACGGTCAGGGAGCTCAGCTCATTGACGGTGTTTCCGGCAAGAATCCCAAGGGCGAAGGCGTTAAGGCCATCGTGGTGTTCCGTTGTGTCGGCCTCATGAAAGGACCGGAAAATACGTTCATCGACAATTCGCCCGAAGCAGATGCCGCTCGCGCCGAAGCCGCACGCATTGCTCGTGAAAAGGCCGAAGAAGAAGCTGAGGCTAAAGCCGAACAGTCTGCAACAGACAATACATCTGCGCAATAGCTTTTTGACGGACAATCAGCTAATGTGTTTTCGAACGGGCGTCAGTGACGAGTCGCCTGTTCGTTTCCAGGAAAGACCGAAAGCCCGGGGAGTTCCGCAGCGAACCGCTCCGGGCATTTTCGTACGTGCAAATACGAAAAACGGCCCGTTGAGGACCGTTCTTCTCTGTGCCTTACAACTCCGTGGTAACGTTAAACACGCTTAAACACCAGCGTCGCGTTGGTACCGCCGAAGCCGAAATTGTTCTTGACGGCAGCGCGGATTTCCATCTGCTGCGGCTTGTCCTTGCAAACATTGATGCAACATTCCGGATCCTGATTGACGATATTGATCGTCGGAGGAGCCACCTGATCACGAATGGCGAGCACAGTAAAGACACTTTCGATACCGCCGGCACCGCCGAGCAAGTGGCCCGTCGCGCCCTTGGTGGAGCTTACCACGAGCTTGTCGGTGTGTTCACCGAAGAGTTCGCGCACAGCGCGGGATTCGTTGATATCGCCCACAGAAGTCGACGTACCGTGCGCATTGAGGTAGTCGATATCCTCAGGCTTTAGACCGGCGTGATTCAGAGCCATCTTCATGGAACGAACAGGACCGTCAGTGGCCGGCGTCGTGATGTGATATGCATCGCCCGACAAACCATAGCCGGCGAGTTCGCAGTAGATCTTCGCACCGCGAGCCACAGCGTGATCATAGTCTTCGAGAACGAGCAGGCCACAGCCTTCGCCCATCACAAAACCATCGCGATCCACGTCAAACGGACGAGAAGCGTGAGCCGGATCGTCGTTGCGACGGGACAAGGCATGCATGCTGTCAAAGCCACCGATACCGACCTCGCAAACCGTGCCTTCGGTGCCGCCCGCCAGCATTACGTCGGCGTCGCCACGGCGAATAATCCAAGCTGCTTCACCAATGGCATGCAAACCGGTGGCGCAAGCCGTCACTGTAGCGAGATTCGGACCGCGAAGGTTCTTCATGATTCCCACCAGCCCCGAAGCCATATTGATGATGCAACCGGGGATCATAAAGGGGGAAATACGACGCGGACCGCGTTCGAGCATCGCCTTATGGTTGACGCAAATCGTTTCCAGACCACCGATGCCGGAGCCAATGATGCAACCGGCGCGATCGCCCGCTTCATTGTTACCAACGAAATCAAGACCGGCATCCTTGAGAGCTTCGGTAGCGGCGGCAGCGGCAAATTGCACATAACGGTCGTAACGACGAGCTTCCTTAGCCTGCATACCGCCGGCAGCGGGATCAAAATTCTTGACCTCACCGGCAATACGGCAGCCGAATTCGGAGGCGTCAAATTCAGTAATGGGTCCGATGCCGCATTCGCCAGCCAATAACGCTTTCCAGCTCGATTCCACATCGAGTCCCAGCGGCGATACCATGCCCAAACCGGTCACAACCACACGGCGCATCTTTTTATTTTCCTTCCTGTTGTTCTGTGCAATATAAATCCGCTAAAAAAAGGGGGCTACCGCCCCCTTTTGCTTCATGCCGCCCGACGACAAGGTCACTTACCCTCTCTCGGACAGCGCCTCAAGAGGCATTAGGCCTTAACGTTGGCCTGAATGAAGTCGATAGCCTGCTGAACGGTGCGCAGGTTTTCCTGCTGTTCATCCGGGATTTCGATCTTGAAAGCATCTTCAAGAGCCATCACGAGTTCAACCGTGTCAAGGCTGTCGGCGCCGAGGTCTTCGATGAAGGAAGCTTCATTCTTGATGTCGGCTTCGTTCTTGCCAAGCTGTTCAGCGATGATCTGCTTGACTTTCTGTTCCAAATCTTCCATTTCCTACTCCGCGGAATTAGTCTGTGTTGAGCAAACGGTTATCCGTTTGCCGAAGAAAATTTTCTAATCGGGGGATTTTATCAGGCTTGAGGCCTAATTACATCATCCCATGAACATGCCGCCGTTGACGTGCAAAACGGTCCCGGTGACGTAGCCGGCGGGCTCAGAAGCCAAATAAAGGACGGCTGCTGCAATATCATCCGTTTTGCCGAGGCGTGCCGCCGGAATTTGTGCCATGAGATGCGTTTTGACGTCTTCGGGCAACGCGGCGGTCATATCCGTTTCAATAAAACCAGGGGCCACGCAATTGACAGTCACGCCACGGGAAGCAACTTCACGGGCCACCGACTTGCTCATGCCGATCATGCCGGCCTTGGCAGCCGCATAATTAGCCTGGCCTGCGTTGCCCATCGCCCCAACCACGGAACTCATGTTAATGATGCGGCCGAAGCGCTGCTTCATCATCGGGCGCAACACGGCACGGGTAAGACGGAACACGGCCGTCAAATTGGTCTCAATCACGGCGTCCCAAGCTTCGTCGGACAAACGCATCGCAAGCATGTCGCGGGTTATGCCGGCGTTGTTGACAAGAATGTCAATGCGACCGAATTCGGCAACGATCGCTTCCACAGCCGCCTTGCTCGCCTCTGCGTCTGTCACGTTCAGGACGATGCCGCGGCCCTTGTCGCCCAGCGCTTCGCTGATCTGTGCCGCACCGGTTTCGGACGTCGCCGTGCCGATCACCTTGGCGCCGCAGTCGGCTAAAGCCAGCGCCACGGCGCGACCGATGCCGCGGGTTGCACCCGTCACAAGCGCAACGCGTCCGGCAAAGCTTTCAGCGGTAAAAAAGTTCTGCATATTCTTTCCTTCTTCTCGATTTATGCGTTGAGTTGAGCAATCACGTTTTTGACACTAGCCAGGTCACTCACGTTGGCAACTGTGATTTCGGGAGCAATGCGGCGAACCAGACCGGCAAGCACGCGGCCCGGTCCACATTCGACGATATGGGTTACACCCATTTCCTGCATTTTCTTCACACAGCCGGTCCAGAGCACGGCGCTGGCGGCCTGCTTGGCCAATGCGGCACGGATTTCGTCGATCGACTTGTGGCAAGCAACGTCGACGTTTGCCACAACGGCAACCGTCGGTTCCTGCATCGGTGTGCGTGCCAACTCCTCGGCCAGACGGTCAGCCGCTGGCTGCAACAGCGTGCTGTGAAACGGCGCCGAAACGGCAAGCACAACGGCACGTTTGGCACCGGCTTCAAGAGCCAGAGCGCAAGCACGCTCAACAGCCGCCTTGTGACCGGCAATCACAACCTGTCCAGGGCAGTTGAAGTTCACCGCTTCAACCGCTTCACCCTGAGCGGCATTGGCACAAAGATCAATCACCACTTCGTCGCTGAGGCCCAAAATGGCAGCCATGCCGCCCACACCAACAGGCACCGCCGACTGCATAGCGCTCGCACGGAAACGCACAAGGCGCACAGCATCTTCGATCGAGAAGACGCCTGCGGCCGTCAGAGCCGTGTATTCGCCGAGACTGTGACCGGCCATCACTTCGGGTGTAGGACCACCCGCTTCCTTCCATGCCGCAAAAACAGCGTAACTCGTTGCCAACAGAGCGGGCTGCGTGTTGACTGTCAAATTCAATTCCGTATCGGGACCGTGGGCAATCAGTTCACTGAGCTGTTCACCGAGCGCGCAATCTGCTGCCTGCATCACAGCCGCTGCCGCATCCGACTCCTTAGCCCAATCGGCCATGCCGACCTTCTGCGATCCCTGTCCGGGGAATACAAACGCTAATTTCAATTCCGTTCTCCGGTATTTCTGTTCTTTACCACTTCAGGAGCACGCTGCCCCAAGTCATGCCGGCACCGACGCCTTGTAGCATTACGGTGTCGCCTTCATGAATTCTTCCGTTCTTAACGGCCCAATCGAGCGCCAACGGAACGCTTGCTGCCGAGGTATTGCCGTGCATCTGCACCGTTTCCACAGTCTTTTCCTTAGGAATACCGAGCTTGTCGGCAATCATCTCGATGATGCGGATGTTGGCCTGATGCGGCACCCAAACGTCAACCTCGCTCGGAGCGATACCGGCCATGCCGCAGACCTCCACAAAGCTCTCGGACAGAGAACTCACGGCCAGCTTAAAGACCTGCCGTCCGTTCATCTGGATAAAGGGATCGCCGGCAATCTTTCCGTTTTCGATGCGAGCGTCACACGCAAGCGTATCCACGCCGAAAGAGCCATCGGCATGCATACGGTGTGCAAGAATGCCTTCCCGCTCACAGGCTTCGATCACAACGGCGCCTGCGCCGTCGCCGAAAAGAACACAAGTCGTTCTGTCGTTCCAGTCAAGCAGTCGGCTCAGCACTTCTGCGCCCACAACAAGGGCTCGCTTGTAACCACCGGTGCGAATCAGACCGTCTGCCACACTCATGGCGTAGACAAAACCAGCACATACCGCCTGAACGTCAAAAGCCGCACAACCCTTGATGCCCAAGGCATTTTGCAGTCGGCAGGCCATCGAGGGAAATAAGCCGTCGGGAGTGGTCGTAGCCACGATGATGAGGTCGATTGTCTGAGGATCGATATTGCCGCGCGTCAGAGCGTCTCGGGTCGCATCCACGGCCAGCGAAAGCGTCGTCTGCCCCTCTGAAGCAATATGACGACAACCGATGCCTGTGCGCGTGCGAATCCATTCGTCGCTCGTCTCGATGCCCCGTTCGGCGAGTGCTCTAGCAAGATCGTCGTTGGTGACGACACGATCAGCTAACTTAGAACCGGTAGTCAGCACTCGGGTGTAGATGCGGTTGGTGCAGTCTGTCATTCGTTCCATCTAAAAAAAAACACGACGAACCGATTCACCTCACTGCTGTTTCACATTTAGGCCGCCGGTCGTCAAAAAGCATTAGCGAAGCGATATTAGCAAACGGCAGGCATCAAAAAAGGAGATTCGTCCGTACAGACGATCTCCTTTTTCACTTGGTTTCAGTTTTTTCTGTCGACCGAGCTTTGAAGCGGCGGCGCCTTTCAAGTGCTGCAGCGACTCTCAAGGCCGGGGCGGCTTTGCCGGGCTGCCGGATGCCTCCGACATTGACCGAGACATGGGGTTAGGCGCGGTGTTTCACCCGTTGCCGATCTCCCCTGAGCCTGTGCCTCGCGTTCCAGCCGTCAGAATTGACCGGGAACCGAGATTATTCTTCAGCAGCGTCCTGCTTGGTCGTCACAACCTTCTTGCCGCGGTAGAAACCATTCGGGCTGATGTGGTGACGGCGGTGCACTTCACCGGTACCGGGTTCAACGGCGGTTGCCGGGTTGGTGAGGAAGTCGTGAGCGCGGTGATTGCCGCGCTTGCTGGTAGATTTCTTATTTTGCTGAACAGCCATTTTCTTAATACCCCACGTGGGTTAAAAGTTAACTTTTAGTGTTTGAAGCATCCGTAGGCCACATCTTGCATCGAAATGAGGCGTACAAATACTTTAAATTCAGCGACATAAGCGCACTGACAACAGAGATACCGCCGTCAACACGCACGTCGAACGCGCCATTATATTGATTGGAAAAGAAATTATCAACCTTGACAACCGTTTTTTCCGCTCAACGACAAACCGAGACTGAAGCGCGAGAAAAAGCACATTCGGCCTATCGCCTTTTACGTCCTTTCCTGATTTACGTCAGGAGCTTTACGGCCTGTGCTGTAAAGTTACAGATTGCGCATTTTAGGCGCCATAGAGTTACAACTTCAGCAAAGGTTTTTGATGATTGACAAGAAAGTAGTCGTTGTTGCAACGGGCGGCACCATTGCCATGAAATACGATCCTGAAAAAGACGGACTTGTGCCGGCCTGTACGGGTGAAGATTTGGCCGCCGCCGTTCCGGAGCTCGCAAATGTTGCTCCGTTGGAGTTCATTCAATTTTCCAACATCGCTTCTCCTGCTATGACCCCGCAGAACATGTGGGACTTGCACATCAAACTTGAAGAAGTCCTGGCTTGCGATGACGTTGCCGGTGCCATCGTTACGCACGGAACCGATACTCTGGAAGAAACCAGTTACTTTCTGGACCTGCTTCACAACGGTCCCAAACCCATCGTCACAACCGCCGCCATGCGCGGCGCCGGCGACACCAGTCCCGACGGTCCCATGAATATTCTGAGCGCCGTCAGGACCGCTGCAAGCTCCCAAGCCGTTGGCCTGGGGGTTATGGTGTGTCTCAACGAAACGCTGCACGCGCCAGCCGAAGTCACTAAAACCCACTCGGCTAATCCTGCCACTTTCCAATCCCCCTGGTGGGGGCCGATCGGATACGTCGACAGCGATCGTGTCGTGATTCGCCGCAAGCCTCTCAATGTCGTTCGCTTTGCTCCCAAGACTCTCAACGCCCGCGTGGATCTCATCAAGTGCATGACCGGCTCAACTCGCGACTACATTGACTTCGCCGTTTCGCAAGGGTGTCAAGGCATCGTAATCGAAGGATTCGGTCGCGGCAACGTACCGCCGGGAATGGTTTCGGGAATCGAAGACGCTGTCAAAGCGGGGGTTGCCGTCGTACTCACCACCCGGACACCGGGCGGGCGCGTGCTCGATGTCTACGGTTATCCCGGTAGTGTCACTGATACGAGGCGCGCGGGACTAGCAATGGGCGGAGAGATTTCAGCCGCCAAAGCCCGACTGAAACTCATGATCGCGCTTTCGGAGAAACCGAATTTGGCAACCGACCGAAACGCTCTCGAGAAAATTTTCGACATCTGAGACGTTTTGTTGTCTGCGAGCCCACACCACTTGTTCACAAAGTCAATATAGTCTGGCTTGCCGACGCTTTTGTTTCAGGCACAATTGCTGTTTGACGCGGTGCTCTTCTTCGGAAGAACACCGTTTTTTGTCCGATTCGCGTATCAAACATGGACAAAAAACCTGTCAAGATCAGTCCTCTTCGATCTGCTCGATTCTAGAATTAGATTCGCTATTTTTGCCGAGTAACCAAATGGTCGCGTCTATGTCCCAAAGCTATCTCCTGACGGAATCCGGCTTACAAATTCGCAACAGCCGCAACTTTGAAACTGAAGAGTATGTGCGTTTCGAGTCCATCAACCCTCTGGCTCAGGCATTGCGAGATTACATCGTTACCGGCCCCGGACTAATTCCCGGCATTTCGGCTGCCGGTGTCTGTCTGCAGGCTCAGGTTCACGCTAACAATTCGACTTCTGCTTCTTTCTACTACACGCTTCAAGAGGCTGTTTTGGCTCTTAAGGCTGCTCGCCCCTACAGTTTTCCGCTGAGCCGAACAGTCAATGCGATCTCGCGACTTGTCTCCGATCTCATCAACGACGACGCAACACCTCAGGACTGCTGCAAGGCCCTGAAATGCCTGCATTCCATCATTTGCAATTCGATCGACAGCATTGAGTCGCAAATGAGGCCGTATCTCGAAAGCACCTTGCCGCAAAGCGGAGTCATCGCCGCCGTAGGCGGCTTTGGTTCCCAACACTCCGTATCTCGCGGTACTCTGGTTCCGGTACTGATTGATCGCAAACACAAAGGCAAGACTGTTCCTCGAGTCTTCTGCCCGGTTGCTTCGCCTCTCACCGAAACTTACTACACGGTTAAAGAACTACTGGCCGCGGGCTGCCCTGCCGACCTTGTGACGGATGCAGGGTTACCTCATCTTATGCTGCGCGAAAACGCTCAAGCCCTCTACGTGATCGGCGCGCGTATTTGCGCAAACGGCGACGTGATCACTCCGGCAGGTGCCACCGCACCAGCAGCCCTTGCCAAACAACTCGGCATCCCCGTGCACATTGTTGCCTACCGCTATGTGTTCGATGCAAACTACGCAACCGCTCAGGAGGCCCCGTTCGAGGAATTTTCAGGACAAGATTCGAGCCTGGGAGCCGTTCCCGTGTCTCGCCGGCCCCTCGCCGACATCATTCCTCGCGAATGGGTCACCGACTACATTACTTCTGCCGGTGTCATCTCATCGGGCAACTCGGAAGCCCTTGCTCCGTTCATGATTGCCGCCGACACGGCTCATCTGGCTGCAATGGAAGCTGTCAAACGCCTGTTCTGATCAAGGAAAAGCCCGTACTGTCGAAGTACGGGCACGGTGTGCACTGAAGCGAGAAGGCAGACGGCCAGCCTTCTCGTTTTTTAGCTCTACGGATTTGCGATCGGTAGCATAATTCGCGGCTTGTCAGCGTCCTGGTCGTTGGGCTTTGCCTTAACCTTAGCTTTAGCCTGCGGATTGATGCGCACTTTGGCTGTCAGATTGCGGCTGAGCGTCGTCATGCCAGGCTCAAAAACAGGAAGCGCGGGCGCAGCCTCGGCGGCCGTTGCCTTGGCCATCACCATGTCGGCGTTCATGCGGTACGTGACCGGACGATCGTAGGCCGAGTTATGGAAGTCGACTGTCTCGTAAGTCACTCGTGCGTTTTGTCCGACCATGGCTTCGGCAATCACTTTCGCCTGAGCCTTCAGGTTTTTAACGGCATCACGCACCAACTGGTCCTGCACAGCCGCACGTGATTCGGGACTCAACTGGAAACCCACGGAACGGAAAGCAAAGTATTTCTGTGCGCTCTGCACGAACGGAGCAGCCTGCTCGACATTCTTGAGTTTGGCTGACACAGACTGACGGACTTCCCATCCGACGATTTCAGGCGCTTCGCCTTCCTTGGCCTTGCTGTAGCGCGGAGTCGAGGTGAGCGTTTGGTTCTTCAATTCGGCCTGCGGATACAAAGTCTTGAGCTGCTTGAGACCTTCGGCAGCGCGTTCGATCGCTTTGTTCGTAGCTTGCGCAATGTCCTTGCTCTGTTCGAGCACATAGAGTTCAATCACAGCCTGGTCATTGGCGACTTCAATGCTGGCCGTGACGGGAAGGGTCACCATCGTTCCGTTCGGGCGAGGCGTTTTAGCAAAAGCAGTCTGAGCACCCGCGGCTGCGAAAAGTGCTGCGCAAACAGAAACGACAAGGAAAGATTTAGCTCGCATGATGGCTCATCCTTTTTGTTGTTTTACAAGAACCGCGGAGTCATAACCCGCGTTCGATGATTGCAATCATGGCAAAAAGTCCTGCCAACAGACGTTCAGAAACGTTTCAAACTGCTACCGCCAAAGGCAGAAGTGGTTGAGATTCGTGCGTCGGACTTGTGACAAGTACGTTACACAAAGAAACCGCCGCGACACGAGAAATTTCACGCATCAGCGGCGGTTGTTGGTGCCGATCAACGGTAATGTTCAGTGGAAATTGTCAACCAATCTTTACTGTACAGTTCTGTTGATCATCACACGAACGCCCTGGGTGCCCACAGCAACCTTGCCGTCGGCAGCGCCTTCGAGGTCACCAGAAGCCGGCATGAAGTTACCGGAGCGCGACACACGAGCTTCAACATAGGCTTCCTTGACATCTGCCAGAGTCTTCATGCCCATGCCCATCTGGCTTTGAGCGTCCAACCGGAACTTAATGGGCAAATCCTTCCCCTTGTAGCTTGCAAACGCCACCGGCATCTTGCTGCCTTCGATCGGACGAGCGTATACGAACACTGTGTCGTCGGGACGGATTTTGCTCTTCATTTCAGGCGAAACATCAACTTCGCCGGTGATCACAGCATTGGAAGCTGCAGGTTGCGCGGTAGCAGAAGCTTCAGCCTGCGGCTCAATCGAACCGATCGAGGGATCGGGCGGCAGACCGCCGGCACGACGGGCCTGTTCAATGTTCTCCATGATCTGGCGCCATTCTTCGCTGCCCTGTTCGACACCGGCAAGCATACGGCTCCAATACTTCACGGCACCTTCATAGTCGCCCTTGTTAAAGCAAAGTGTTCCCATCAGAGCAAGCGCTTTCCAGTGTTGCGGATCGACGGCAAGCGCCTTTTCGATGAGTTCCTTCGGACGACCTTCAAGGTCACCTTGCTGAGCGGCTGCCATCACGTCGGCCCAATCGGCCAGCACGTCGGCGTTATCAGGAACAAGGCGATTGACCTGTTCAAAGGCCTGAGAGCTCTTGGCCCAATCCTTGACCGCCGCGCTCGTACGAGCAAGCATCATCCAACCGTCGGCGTTATCGGGATGTTCTTTCAGTCGCTCTTCGAGGAACTTCACCTGTTCGGCAAGTTCTGCATCGCTGTGCTGACCTGACATCTTCTGCATCTGCTCCTGCTGACGCGTGAAGTCGGGGTCCATCGCAATCGGTGAACCGATTTGCAGATAAAGTAAAAAGGAAACCACTGGAATGATCACCACGAGAGCAAAAGCAGCGTAAATACCTTGCTTACCCTGCTTGAGCGGCACCGCATCTTCCGGATCCTTGGATTCTTCAAGCACACGGGTTTCGATTTCCCCGCGCGTCTCTTCGTATTCGTCGTCGCTCACGCGACCGGCCTTATGGTCAGCTTCAAGCTCTTCATACTGCTGGCGCAAAATGGCCAAATTGTCAGCCTTGCGGCGAGACAAACCGTCGTCATGATCTTTCTTGACGAGCGGCCAAACAATAAGCGCAAGCGCCACGACAACGAGCGCAATGGCAATAGCGATAAATATAGAAAGCACTTGTTCCTCTCCGCTCGTTATTTGTCACCGCGCAGCAGTGCTTCGGCCCGACGCTTCTCATCGGGCGTTAATGCACGCTCCGTCTTAGCGACCTGACTCTTGCGGCGGCGCAGGTTGATGTAGAAGGCGATCACGGCACCAAAGAAAAGTACGGCAGGGCCCACCCACAAAATCACCGTGCTCGCTTTAAAAGGCGGGTTATAAAGCACAAAGTCGCCATAGCGGTCAACCATGTACTTAATGATTTCTTCGTCAGTGCGACCGGCATTGATCTGTTCGATCACCTGATTGCGAAGGTCAACTGCCAATTCGGCGTTAGAGTCGGCAATCGACTGGTTCTGACACACCAGGCAGCGCAGCTGCTCGGAAATCCCCAGTACTCGCTTGTGCGCCACAGGGTCAAACGCCGTCGGAACGGCTTCCTTGGAGTTTTCGACGGTCTGAGCAATAGAAGGAGCCGACTGAGCAGTCGCAACGCCCGCAAATGAAATCAACGCTGCGCAGGCGGTCGTAAGACACAGTTTCTTGAATGTCATGTCGTACTCTCCTTATTTACTGCTTCTCGAGCATATCAACAATGGGCTTGACATCCTTCTTCCAGACTTCTTCTGTCATCGGGCCGATCACCTTGTAGCGGATCACGCCCTTCTTGTCGATCACGAAGGTTTCCGGAGCGCCATATACGCCGAAGTCAATGGCAGCCTTGCCGCTGGCGTCAACAAGCACGACATCGTAGGGGTTACCTAAAACCTGTAGCCAGCGAGTGGCCAAAGCAGGTTTGTCGCGATAGTTGTATCCGACCATCATGGTCTTGACGCCTTCATTCTTGAGCTGAATGAAATACGGATGCTCGTAGCGGCAGGCTTCGCACCAGGAAGCCCAAACGTTGAGCAGATAGACCTTACCGAGAAGATCCTTCTTGGTGACGGTCTCGCCGCTCATCGTCGGAAGCGAGAACTCAGGCGCGGGCTTGTCGATCAAAGCCGAGGGAACCTTGCGGGGATCAAGATACAAGCCCACGAACAGAAACACGCAAACGAAAAGGAAAATCAAAAGCGGAATGAGATACTTCAATCGCAACATGATCAGTCTCCCACAGCCGCGACTTGTGCCGCGCGGTTGGTCTTCTTACGGGAAGTACGGTAACGACGGTCAAGGATGGCAATAAAGCCGCCCAGAGACATCAAGATCGTGCCCCACCAAATCCAGGTCACGAAAGGCTTTCGGTAAGCGCGCACAATCCATGCTCCCTCACCTACCGGCTCACCCAAGCTCACATAAATGTCGCCGTCAATCGAATGCTTGATGGCTGCTTCTGTCATCGGCATGGAGCGCGAGCTGTAATAGTTGCGCTTTTCGGGATGCAGTCGAGCCACTTCCTTGCCATCCCTGGTGACAATAAAGTCACCGCGGGTGGCCGTGTAGTTCGGACCGCGCACTTCCTCGGTACCATGGAAAGTGAAGGTGTAGCCGGAGACAGTCACATGTTCTCCCGGCAACATGCGCACGTCGCGTTCGGCCGGATACCCCTTGACCAATGCCACGCCCACGACGAACATCGCCACACCGAGATGGGCAAGATGCATACCCCAGAAGGCACGCGGGTGATTCGCTAACTTCTTGAAAAAGCCTACCTTCATGTTGCGGCCGCGTTCGCGGATGTTGTCCACGGCGCTCACGGCAACCCAGGCGGCCAGCGTAATGCCCACGAAGACCCAAGTACTCCAGCGGCCCATCAGAAGCGGCACGGCAACGCCAATGGCCACAGCCACCAAAAGGATGATCCACAGCCGCTTGGTGAGCTGCGTGAGATCAGCCTCCTTCCAACGGGCAAAGGGCGCCACACCGAGCAGGAAGAGCATCGGCAGCATCAAGGGACCGAACACGGCGTCAAAGTAAGGAGGACCAACGGAAATCTTGCCGGCATTGAGCGCATCCAAGAAGAGCGGATAGAGCGTACCGAGCAAGACAGCGCCCATCGCCACAACGAGCAGCACATTGTTGACAAGAAGAAGCGACTCGCGGCTCACCATGGAGAAGTTGCCGCCGAGGCCCACCGTCGAAGCGCGCCAGGCAAAAAGCAGGAACGACAGACCGATCACAACGATCAGGAACGCCAGAATGAAGATACCGCGTTCGGGGTCGGTCGCAAAGGCGTGCACGGACGTGAGAATGCCCGAGCGAACCAAGAACGTACCCAAAAGTGACAGGCTGAACGTGATGATCGCAAGCAGCACCGTCCAAATCTTGAAGCAGCCGCGTTTTTCCGTCACGGCCAGACTATGAAGCAAAGCCGTACCGGTAAGCCAGGGCATGAAGGACGAATTTTCGACCGGATCCCAGAACCACCATCCGCCCCAGCCCAATTCGTAGTAGGACCAGTAGGAACCGAGCGAGATACCCAATGTAAGCAGAATCCACGCCATCGTCGTCCAAGGACGCATCCAGCGAGCCCAGACGGCGTCAAGTCGACCGGCGATCAGCGCTGCAATGGCAAAGGCAAAGGGAACGGTAAAGCCCACGTAGCCCATATAGAGCAGCGGCGGGTGAAAGACCATGCCCGGGTCCTGTAGCAAGGGATTGAGGTCGGCACCTTCGGGAGCTGCCGGGAACAAACGCAGGAACGGGTTCGAGGTAAAGAGCATGAATGCCACGAAACCCGCCGTGATGAACCCCATGACGCCGAGCACGCGGGCCACGGTTTCCTGCGGCAGCTTGCGGCTCGTCAAGGCAACGAGGAATCCCCACCAGGTCAGCATCAAGGCCCAAAACAAAATAGAACCTTCATGGCTGCCCCAAGAGGCGGCAACCTTGTAAAACCACGGCAGCAGCGAGTTCGAGTTGCTCGCTACGTTCAGAAGCGTAAAGTCACTGATATAGAACGAATACGCCAGAGTGCCGAAGGAAATTGTCAGAAAAAGCGCATTGGCATAGGCTGCGGTACGCGCAAGCGCCATCCACGAGCCGATGCCGCGCGCGGCACCTACAAGCGGCAGCACGCACTGCACGACCGAGAGCACCAGCGCAAGTATCAGCGCAAAGTGGCCGATTTCAGCAATCACGGAGCTATCTCCCTTAAGGTTGAAAAATCAAGTTTGATTTGTTGAAGACGTCTCAAGTCCGCCGACAGCAAACTCGAGACGCCAAAATCCTGGGGTTCGGACGAACCGACCTTTTACTTTTTCGCAGCCTGAGCCGCCGCTTCCTTACTGCCCTTCTCGTCGAAAGTCTTCATGGCGGCATGTGCTTTATCCACGGCTTCCTGCGCTTCGGGCGGCATGTAGTTTTCATCATGCTTGGCAAGCACTTCGCTTGCCACAAACACACCGCGATCATCAAGTTTGCCCTGAGCGACAACACCCTTACCCTCCTTAAAGAGGTCAGGAAGAATGCCTTTGTATTCCGTCGGGATCACAGCAGCCGTATCAGTGATCCCGAAAGTCACGGTCACACCGTCGGGCAGGCGCTTAACGGAGCCTTCTTCGACCATTCCGCCCATGCGGAACGTACGCCCCTGCGGCGCCTCTTTGGCGGCGACCTGCATAGGCGAATAAAAGAACACCAGGTTGTCGTTAAATGCCGAGAGCATCAGGTAGACACCGACGCCGACCACGGCAACGGCACCGCCGATCAGTGCGAGTCGTTTGGTTGCGGCATTAGCCATATCCGTTCCCTCCTAAAGCGACCGGTCTTGTGCGATTGACAGGCGCTGTTTATCAATAGTCGTTAAAAGATCAGATTTCACGCGTACTGCGCAAAGCACGAGCCTCACGCGTCAGACGCTGCGCGGCCTTAGCTCGACGACTGCGCAATCCGAAAAGTTCGATCACGAGCAAAAGTACGCACATGCCGTAGGCCGCCCAGACATAAGCTCCGTGACCATCCATGTGCAGAAAATGTGAGAAAGAAGACCAATCCATTTTCGTATTCCTTGAGTCCGTTGCTCGAATTAGATTTCACCCTTGATGGCCGCCTCTTGCGCCCAAGTTTCACGACGTTCGCGCTCGAGAATGATGGTACGGGTCCGGGCAAACGTTGCCGCCAGGCTGTATATCCAAAAGGCCGCAACCATCAACAGGAGCGTCACCAGCATGATGGTGGCAATGGAGCTGCCGCGCGAAGTGATGGACGCGCCCTGATGCAGCGTGTTCCACCAACGCACCGAGAAATAAATGATGGGCACATTCACCACGCCAACCAGCGCAATAAGCGCGCAAGCCTTGTCGGCTCGTTTAATGTCCGCAATAGAGCTCTGGAGCGCCAAAAAGCCGAGATAAAGGAACAGCAGGATCAGTTCGCTCGTCAGTCGTGCATCCCAAACCCAATAGGCGCCCCAGGTCGGACGCCCCCAGACAGCACCCGAGAAAAGCGCGAGGAAACACATAAAAGCGCCCGTCGGAGCCATCGCAGCAGCAAAAATCGAGCACATGCGGTTGTTGGTCGCTAAGGCAAAAGCGGAGAAAACCGCCATCAGCACGTAGATGAGCATGCTCATCCAAGCCGAAGAAACATGAATGAAGATGATGCGGTAAGAGTTACCCTGCGTGGCATCAATCGGGCAAACAAAAAAGCCCAGATAAAGCGCAACGGCCGCAAGCACGGCAGCAAGCGCAAACAGCGGCTTGATCGTCTTTCCGGCAAAGAAGTAAAAGCCCTGGGGATCAAAGAGCGAACGCATGTGTTCTCCCGTTTCCTGTTATTGAATCGAAATCCGAAGACTGGCAGCGATGGCAAAGGGAGCCGCGGCTAGAGCCAGCAATGACAAGGCGGCCGTCACCATCAGATATGCCGTAGGCGAAACACTGATGGCCACCAGCACCGTCGCACCGGCGCCGAAAATCAGCACCGGAATGTAAAGCGGTAAAACCAAAAGGCTCGTGAGCACGCTTCCCGCACGAAGCCCCAAAGTCAAAGCCGCACCAATGGCCCCCACGAGACTGAGTACGGGGGTACCGAGCAGAAGAGAAGCCATCAGCACCACGCACTGATCAATCGGCAGATCGAACATCACACCGAACAGAGCCGTAAAGACCGTGATCGGAACACCGGTGGTGAGCCAATGTGCAAAAACTTTTGCCAGAACGATGATCGTAAGAGGCTCGGCCGAAATGACCATCTGCTCAAGCGTACCGTCGGCGTGATCAAGTGCAAAAATGCGCGGTAACGAAAGCAGAGCAGCTAAAAGAGCCGCCACCCAAACAACGCCCGGCGCCATGGTCCGCAGCAAGTTTTGCTCAGCACCGACGCCAAGCGGCACCAACGTGATTACCACGGCAAAGAAAAAGAGCGTTTGGATGATGTCACTCTTCTGACGCAATGCAAGCATCAGATCACGGCGAACGACAGCAAGAAACAAGTTAAGCATGCCGAACCTCCCCGCAAACACGCTTGCCCGGCGCAAAGGAGGAAACGTCAACGGTCTTCGTCCGCTCGGCAGGCAGATTCATCTCCACTTCCTGATGCGTCGTATAGATCACGATGCCCCCGGCCTTGACGTGTTCGGCCACTGCGGTGGCAAGATTAGCCACGCTGGCAACGTCAAGCGCCGTAAACGGTTCGTCCAAAACCCAGACGGGTTTGCTGAGGCTAACAAACAAACGCGCCAACGCCACGCGGCGGCGCTGTCCCTGCGAGAGTTCTCCCGTGGTGTGTTCAATGAACTCTCCCAGCCCCACCTTTTCGAGCGCATCAATCAGCTCTTCATTTTTGGCAATGATATTGCCCATGCGTGCGGCAATGCGCACGTTTTCAATGGCTGACAGATCGTCTTTGACGCCGTTTAAGTGGCCGATGTAAACGAGATCTTTGTAGTAGTCCTCTTTGAGAGTGCGGATGGGCTGACCCTTATAGAGAATTTCTCCCGCATCAGGCTGCATGAGACCGGTAAGAAGACGCAACAGAGAAGTTTTGCCCGTACCGTTGGCGCCGGCCAAGCGCACCAGCGTACCGGCAGGAGCTTCAAAAGTAAGCCCCGTGAAAAGAAGCCTCTCTCCACGCTCAAGTTCAAGTGCGTCGGCTTTCAGGCACGCGGCCTCGGTTATTTGGGTCATGGGTTTAATTTGTCTATCCAATTGGAAGTCATCCGCCGAACCGGCTTTCTGAAACAAAACCCGTGACGCTGATCGGGCGACGGGCTGCGCATCGTTTCCGTTCGCACATTGAATTCAGAGCTGCCGAAGGCTCGGGAATGTGTCTTTTTAGTCTTGGGCGAGTTTAATTTCGGCCGATTAACGCAGTCTTAGGATGGACTTGTCTACCGTTAGAGAAATCCGCTTTTTTCCGCATCTTCGCCTCTTTCTAAGCACTCTTGCTTATTTCGAAAAAGACGGCCTCGGTCATACAATCAAAAAATCGCGGTTTGATCATGCTCAAAGCGCTTGTTTCGACTGCTTTTAGCTTGGTTGGCCACCCCGGATATTGCATCTTTGTACTCTGCAACCGCACTCAAGAAAAAAGGATAACCATGAGAAGTGATCCGCTTACCAAAGGCATCAATGCCGCACCACAACGCAGTCTCTTGAAAGCACTCGGTCTTTGCGACGCCGAAATCGGCAAACCGCTGATCGGCGTTGTCAGCTCGCAAAACGACATCGTGCCAGGGCACATGAATCTCGACAAGATCGTCAACGCTGTCAAACAGGGCGTTGCTCTCGGCGGCGGTGTTCCGATCGTCTTTCCCGCCATTGCCGTCTGCGACGGTCTGGCTATGGGCCACGTCGGCATGAAGTATTCCCTGGTTTCTCGCGAACTCATCTGTGACAGTACGGAAGCCATGGCAACGGCGCACCCCTTCGACGGCCTGGTTCTCGTTGCCGCCTGTGACAAGAATGTCCCCGGTCTTTTGATGGCTGCAGCTCGCCTGAACATCCCCTCGATCGTGATTTCAGGCGGCGCTATGCTTGCCGGTCACTTTGAAGGCCGCAAGGTTTCCTACTCCAACATCAGCGAAGCCGTAAGTCAGTTCCGTACCGGCAAAATCACGCCGATTCAATTTGAAGATTTGGAAAACAAGGCCTGTCCGTCCTGCGGCTCGTGCTCGGGCATGTTCACGGCCAACTCGATGAATTGCCTCTCGGAAGTGCTCGGTATGGCTCTGCCCGGCAACGGCACGATTTCGGCCGTGCACTCGGCTCGCCTGCGCCTAGCCAAGGAAAGCGGCTTAAAGATCATGGAACTCGTCAAGAACAACGTCTTGCCGCGTCAGATCATGACCAAGGATGCGTTCTTAAACGCCCTGGCCGTCGACATGGCTTTGGGCTGCTCGACCAACTCCATGCTGCACCTGCCCGCCATCGCCCATGAATGCGGCATTGATCTGGACCTGTCGGTTGCCAACGAAATCAGCAAGAAGACACCCAATCTTTGCCACCTGGCACCTGCCGGCAACCACTACATTGAAGAGCTTGACGAAGCGGGCGGCATCCGCGCCGTGATGAATGAAGTTTCCAAACTCGGTGTTTTGCACCTTGATTGCCTCACAGTCACCGGAAAAACGGTGGGAGAAAATATCGCCGGTGCCAAGATCCTGGACCACGAAATTATTCACACGGTTGAAGACCCAATCGCCAAGGAAGGCGGCATCGCTGTTTTAAAAGGCAACCTCGCCCCCGAAGGCTCCGTGGTCAAACGTGCTGCCGTTGCACCTGAAATGATGACCCACAGCGGCAAGGCTCGCGTGTTTGACTGTGAAGAGGATGCCCTGAACGCCATTTACGGCGGTCAAATCAATGCGGGTGAAGTGGTTGTGATCCGCTACGAAGGTCCCAAGGGAGGTCCGGGCATGCGCGAAATGCTCAACCCGACATCTGCCATCATGGGCTCCGGACTGGGCCACTGCGTGGCGCTCATCACCGACGGCCGTTTCTCCGGCGCAACCCGAGGCGCCGCCATCGGTCATGTTTCACCGGAAGCTGCCGTCGGCGGCCCGATTGCCTTGATCGAAGAAGGCGATATCATCACAATTGACATCCCGAACAACGCCATCAGCGTTGATGTGTCCGATGAAGAACTGGCACGCCGCCGCGCACAGTGGCAACCGCGCCAGCCGCGCGTAACGACGGGATACCTGTCGCGTTACGCCAAACAGGTCAGTTCCGGCATGAAGGGCGCCGTGTTGAGCTAAAGTCAGCTGGCGCTCGACTTGGATCGGCCTTCCGTCCCTTTTCGACGGAAGGCCTTTTTGTTGGTTCAATCAAGCGGCCTTAAGAAACTTCTTTATTCCGCGCCCTGTGGCGTCCCAACACAGAAGTGAGCCCACCACGACCAAAACAACTCCCATCCAAAAACTCGAATTCAGCTCGGCACCTATCCAAAAGGTTGCAAAAACGCAAGAAAGCACCGGCGTGAAGTAGGACGCCGCAGCAAGCACGGTTATGTTTCCTTTGCTCATGCCGAGTGTCCAGACGACATATGCCATACCGACAGCGATACCGCCAAAAATCACGCTCATGAGGCCGTGCGCACTTGCGGCAACCGGCTGTGAGCCGATGCCAAGAAGCCACAAAACGAGAAACACAAGCGTGTCAACGGCAAAAATAATCGTCGACGGATTGATTCCGTTACCCCAGGCGCGCGTCATGCTCGAGTACCCAGCCCAGGTGACGGCCGCAACGAGTGCAAGCAAGTAGGAGACGGGATTTTCAGCAAAACGCACTACGAATTCGGTCAAGGAAAAACCCTTGTCGCCACTCAGAATCACAATGATGCCGCCAAAGGCGACGAGAAGTCCCGGATAGAGCCACCAACGCGTACGCACACCGTTAAAGAGCACGGCAAAGAGAATTGTGAGTGACGGCCACAAATAGTTGACCATGCCTACTTCCATCGTTTGCGCGCCGCCGCTCGAAATAAAGATGGCCAGACAGAAACTCAGAGAGCTCAGGTTTGCCGTCGGTATGCCGAAATAAAGATACCGCTTGTCGATACGATGAAAGTCCGGCAAACCGACAATGAAAAAAACGCAGATCGTTGCAACACAATAGAGAAAAAACTGTCCTTGCGCCATGCCGAAACCTTCAGCAATGCCGCGCACAAGACTCACGGACATCCCCCAGCATATCGGCGCAAAAAGTCCGATCAACGTTGCTTGTGTGCTCGTCAACGAGCCGACTCTCAACATAGGAAACGCCTTTGGGTTATGCCTTTGTCGGATAATGACGCGCACCGAAGATAGCGCTTCCCACACGAACCATCGTGGCACCTTCCTCTACAGCCTGCACCATATCAGCACTCATTCCCATCGAAAGCGTATCCCAGCCAAATTCCGCCTTATGCGCATCAAACAGAGCTTTCATGGCTCGCAGAGGACGACGCACACTCTCATCGTCTTGGGCAGGCTCTGGGATGGCCATCAACCCGCGCAATTTGAGCCGTGGCAGCTTGGCAATTTCTCTTGCCACTTCGCAAACCTCCTCGGGCATAACGCCGCTTTTGCTCTCTTCGGCGCTGATGTTGACCTCAATCAGTACATTTAAAGGAGGCATATCCTCAGGGCGCTGATCATTCAAACGCTTGGCAATGCGCAAGCGATCGACACTATCAACCCAATCAAAGCGCTCGGCTACAGGTCGCGTTTTGTTGGCCTGCAGAGGTCCGATAAAGTGCCAAACGAGTTTTCGTTCGGGATGGTTATCCTTAAACCAATCGACTTTGGCACAACCCTCCTGTGCATAGTTCTCTCCGAAAACACTCTGTCCGGCATTGACCGCCTCGAGCACAGCTTCGGCCGGAAATGTCTTGGAAACAGCCACGAGTTCCACCGTGCTTTGCCTTCGTATACAGACCGCCGTCAGCGTAGATTTGACCTGCTCCAGTCGATACGCAATTCCCTCTTCTCGTTGTGTCATCTTCGTCCTTTAAGTTCCAACTGCGGCTCGGCCGCATTGTGAGCGCAAGCGTAGCGCAAAACACTCGTGTGCGGACAAAGTGTTCGCTCCGACCTCTCAATCTATGTCAAATCGTTACACACTCCTGAAGTTTGTCTTAACCGAAGACCTGCAACAGATTGAAATTTCAGCGTTTTGTCGTGCTGCATGGTCTAAGTTATCCACAACATCGGATCGGCCGGGCTTTTGTTGGTTCTGCGGCTCTTTTCGCGCGCTTTTCCTTTTTCCGTTCAAGCAAACCGGATTCAACTTGTCAAGCAAAATTTTGATCTTGTTAATTTTTCTGTTTGTTTTCAGTATGTTAGCACCTAGCCATCAGGCTTTCAGTCCCTCTTGTCACTTATTCACGCGTTTTGTGAATTACTGTGGACGAAAGTCATTTTTTTCATAAAAATCAGTGGCCTTTTGCTGTGCCTAAAATTTGAGCACACTGGTTTGAGGATCAAAATATGATTTGACTTTTGTTGTAAGTATTTACCCTATATTCTTACAACAATCTTTTACGGCCGTAAGTTTCCGGCTCAGGACTAATTCTTTCGGCCAATCGGGAATTAGTCCCTGCCGTTCTTCTGAATTATTGAATCAGAAACCAAATCCGTTGAGAATGGATTGTGTCCTTAACGGCCCAGGATGAGCGTCATGCCGCCTGCGCTTCGTATCTTCTTTTGTCGGGACTCTGCTTTCTATGGAAAAAACAAAACTCAACGCCGTTACGCAAGCGCTTGTGCACATCGACCCTGACAAGAACCCGCTCTTTTTACGTCTCAAGGAGTCGGGAAATTTCATATGGCTTACGCAAGCCGATGAAGCTCCGATGAAATCCCTCGACGGTCTCGGGCTTCTGTGCATCGTAGATGATCCCAATATGTTCAAAGAGACACTCGACATGGCCGTGCTTGCCCCCGAAATCAAAAAACTCTTTGAAGAAACACTGGCTGCCGCCTGGTTCACTTCCCCAGCAATCGGAAGAGAGCTAGCTACTCGCCTTGGCATTCGTCGGCTGCCCGCCGTTGCCGTCTACTGCTGTGGTGAAATGCTGGGCGCCATCGAAGGGCTTCGTCCCTGGGGGGAATATCAAAACGAACTCATTGCCATTTTGACCTCACGTACCAAACCGCACAAGAAAACATTGGTCATCGCTCCGGTTCATAACTGACCGTATCGACGACGGCCTACGATGCCGCCTGGATCTAATCTGAGAGGTTCATTTCATGATCGAATTAAAATTCAAACGCAAAACCGGTTGGGACGGCCCGGATCTGGATCGAGGCGCCGAACGACGCGCCGCCGACCTGTCGCTCAAAATCCTTAAGAACCTCGAACAAGTCTTTCTGCAGGCCTACGAAACACAGACATCTCCGGACTGGATCTATGACCTCGGCGGAATGGATTCTCAGAGCGCAGCCTTTTTGCTTCACTGCCTTGGCAAAGGTGAAGTGCGCATCTCGCTTCACAACGGCGAAGTCAAAGTTTGCGAAACGGCCATTCCCGGATTGTGGCTACTGGAGATCGGGCAGGTTAAAAGCCTCGTTGCAGCCTTGTTGCCTCGTTCAATCGAAGCGGCCATTTCAAACGGAGCCGATCGCATTGAAATCCCTGAAAAACTGCCGGCAGGTCTTTTTGCCGCTCCGGCCATTCTCGGAGAAATCAACGAAGCTCTTGCTCAAACCGACATTTCCAAAACCGATCCCGACACAGTGCCGCGGCAGATCGACATGGTGCGTCAGCCGCTTACGCCCACCGACCGCACCTTCATTTTGACGTGCATCGGCGAAGGTTCCCTTTCAATCGAACTGTCGGGCTTTGCCGAAAGCCGCATTTTCTCGACAAAAGTACGTGGGCTGTGGCGCTCGGTCATCATCAACAACAATCACAAAGTGCTTCTCGACAGCCTATGCGTGACTCACGTTCCGCCCGAAGTCCCCGCTTCTCTGGACGACATGGGCCGCAGCGCCAAGCTTGTGCGCGAAACCATCGAGTGGATCGAACGCGATCTGGAGCGCGGGGCTCTGGGATAAACGGTTGTTTGAAGGATTTTTGCGCTATGAGCGACATCGCCACCGGACTCGACATCATTGATCGGCTCAATGCCGAGCGCAACGCGCGCATCGCAGACAGTACCAAAATGCAATGCAAGATTTGCTGGTACGTCTACGATCCTCAGGAGGGATGCCTGGAAAACCAAACGCCTCCGGGCACCGCTTTCAAGGATTTGCCCGCATGGTGGACTTGCCCGGATTGCGGCAACGGCAAACACGTCTTCATCCCGTTTCTTGATGTCGACGACACCTCGGAGTGACAGCTATGACGCATAACGAAGCCTCCGGCGCCGGTACGAGTCGTTCTCGCCTCGACAATGTCGCTCCTGCTCCCATCTCTTTCCTGCGCCGTCCTAAGCCCTTTGATCGCGAAGCGGCTATGCGTGCCTACGAAAAGGAACATCCTGAGGCGCTGCAGACACGTATGCAGGCCCTGCGCTCGCGCCATGCCGGCACTAGTCTGAAAGTCTTTCCGAGCGATCCTCAGCGTTTCTTTGAAGCAGGCTTTACCGAGATTCTGGCCACTCGCATGGCTGGGCTTCCGATCGTAAACGCGAAGCTCTCCGTTGCCGCCACACCTTTCGTACGCATCCTTATTGATCAAACGCAAGCTTGGATTGGGGTGGTCGTCACCCCCTGGGCGGTCATGGCAATTCTTGCACCTGCTGCTCGTGAAGGCTGGAGCTTCGTTCCTGCCGGCGGAATTGAAGAAATTGAATTGGCTGCCGGCACCTTCCGTTTTGTGGCATGCGCCGACAATATTCTCGGACACTACCGCAGTCTTTCGCTTAAAAGTCCCGTTTTCGAGTTCCAAGATATGGCAAGCGCCAAAGCCTTCGCGCAGACGTGTCTGAATTTGTTGCTCGGGCGAGAAGAACTTCAAGAGGACAGCGAACCCGAAAGCCCGATCCTGTCGCAGCAGACACCGCCACTTGAACCAATGAAAAAAACACTCTCAAGAAGAGAGCTTCTCGGACGTTACGCACAACCTCTTGCTGTAGATTTGGAACAAAAGTGCCGATCAAGCGATGCCGACAGCCGGTCTCGTGGCATAGTTCCTGAACCGATCACCACTGGGGATAAAGTATGAGTTTCACAGAAGGTTCCGTCCTCATTGACGTTGATATGACGTCGCAAACCCGCCCCAAAGTCACGACCCGCTCGACGCGACAGGGTGAGATCAGTCGTGCCATTACCGGACAACCGGTCAACTCTCTCCTACCCAAGACGCTCATCGAGTCACTATACGCACTCTGCCCGCAGGCCCATTTGACCGCGTTTGAATGCGCCATGGCTGCCGCTCAACAAAAAGAAATTCCGCAACGCACCCGCAAAGTCGTTTATGAAATCATTAACGAACATCTGCGTTTCCTGGCCTTTGACGCATGCGTATCCGTTGGTCTCAAACCTGCCGAAGAAGTGCGTCGACTAGGTCAACTGCGCGCGTTGACCACTGCGGAACTCTCCAAAGAAATCCCCGATTTCGATCGTCTCGACGAAGCCATCGCTCCTGCCATTCAAACCTTCGTGACGGGATCCAGTCCCGATCAGTTTGAGGCACTGCAATCTCTGCCTGACTTTGAGGCCTGGATGATGCACGGCGCAACGGCTGCGAGCCGACTTTATGCACAACTTTGGGAAACCGTACCCTGCCGCCGACACACCTCAGTTGCCATGCTCAACCCGCGTTGTTCTCTCGAAACAATCGAAACGTGGATTTCGGGTGACGTTTCGGTAAGTTGCCCTCTAATCAACGGCACGGCGCATCAGACAAGCGCCCTCGGACGTTGCGAGAATCAACCGCTCCTGAATGAAATCGCCGAGCAGTACGGCTGCGGCATTCGTGCCCAATTTGTCGCACGTCTCATTGATCTCATGCTCTACTGGAAGATACGGCGTGACCCGCAGTGCTCCGTTCAAGCAGGACAAACCGCTCCGAACACAGGTCTGGCACACGTTCAGACCGCGCGCGGCTCTTTGATTGTCCGCGTCATTGTCGAAAAGGGCATCATCGCAGGCGTCAAAACCATCGCCCCTACCGAATGGAATTTCGCTTCAGGCAGTTGCGCAGAGCAAGCGCTTTCCATGATCGAATTCAGTTCAGAGGATCAATGGAGGCGCGACGCAGCCTGGATTTTGGCGGCCATTGACCCTTGTGTGCCCTACTCAATTCGGTTCCACAACGTTTTGCAAAACGAAATTAACCATGCATGAAGTCTCCATCGCCGAAGGCATTCTGTCAGCTGTTGAATCAACTCTGGTCAATGAACCCGACGCAAAAGTTTCGTCGGTAACGGTCAACATCGGCGAATTGGCCGGCGTGGAAAGCCAGGCTCTTTTGTTTGCCTGGGATTCGGTAGTGCGCGGTACGCTTGCCGAAGGGGCCAAACTTGTGATTGAGCAGGTCGCTGGAGAAGCCTGGTGCATGAAATGCGCTAAGAACGTGCCGCTGCACCGCCACGGCGATCCTTGCCCCCAATGCGGCGGCTATCAGCTAATGCCCGTCAAAGGACACGAATTGAAGGTCGCGAGTCTGGAACTTGCCGTTGACGCGTCCTGATTGACATCCAACCCGATTCTGTTGTTTAAGGAGTTCTCCATGTGTACTACCTGCGGCTGCGGCAATCCTCACAGCCATACGCATATCGACGAAAAAGGTAACGTTGTCACTCACGCTCACGATCACGGTGACCACGATCACTCCCATGGTCACGCACATACACGTACCGTTACCGTCGAACAAGATATCCTTGCCCGCAACAATGCGATTGCCGACGAAAATCGAGCCCTTTTTGCCGCCAAGAAAATCCTGGCCTTGAACTTTGTGAGTTCTCCGGGATCCGGCAAAACGGAACTTTTATGTGCCACTGTGCGCGCCAAACCCGCCGACGCTCCCGAAATTCTTGTCATCGAAGGCGATCAGCAAACCGACAACGATGCCAATCGCATCCGAGCGACAGGAGCAGATGCTGTACAAATCAACACAGGCAAGGGTTGCCACCTTGACGCTGAACAGGTCAAATTGGCATTAAGCATCCGTCCGCCCGCCGATAACAGCCTCGTACTGATCGAAAACGTCGGCAATTTGGTATGTCCCGCCGAATTTGATTTGGGTGAAGCACACAAAGTGGTGGTGATTTCCGTCACCGAAGGTGCTGATAAGCCGCTGAAGTATCCTGACATGTTTGCGGCGGCCGATCTGATGATCATTAACAAAATTGATCTGGCCCTCTACGTTAATTTCGACATGGACAAATGCGAGGAATACGCCCGTCGCGTTAACCCCTCGATTCGTTCGCTTCGCGTCTCGGCTACAACAGGCGAAGGTCTGGAAAAGTGGTGGGCATGGCTCAGGGCCAACCTGATGATCGCGCAACTCTAATCCGAGATAAAGGTCATAACGGTCATGACTGTGCAACGGCGCACCTATCGGATCACAGGCCTTGTGCAGGGCGTGGGATTTCGGCCGACGCTCTGGCGTGTGGCGCACGCCTTGAAACTCGCTGGCGAAGTCTGGAACGATGCACAGGGCGTCGGAGCGATTCTCGAGGGAGACGTCTCTGTCCTCGATTGTTTCGAAGAAGCGCTGCGCAAAACCGTGCAAGATGAGGCGCCGCTAGCCCGCATTGATTCTGTAGAGTTGGTGCAAACGCAGCCCCCCGTCGGCGCAACCGATTTCGTGATCACGGTAAGCCGTCAAGGAGTGGCACACACGATGGTGACGCCGGATGCGGCAACCTGCAAAGCCTGTGCCATTGAGATGTTCACGCCGGGCAACCGACGCTGGCGTTACGCTTTTACCAACTGCACGCATTGCGGTCCGCGCTTCACAATTACGCGCAGCATTCCTTACGATCGCCCGATGACATCCATGGTCTCTTTTGCCATGTGTCCGGAGTGCCGGCGCGAGTATGACGATCCGGCCGACCGACGTTTTCACGCTCAGCCCAACGCCTGTCCCGTTTGCGGCCCTCAACTCAGATTGATCAACACGAAGGGCGTCCCCATCGAGTGCTCTGATCCCGTTGTGGCCGCCGCACGTTTGTTGCAAGAAGGCAGAATTATCGCCGTCAAAGGTCTAGGCGGTTTTCATCTGGCGGTGGATGCACACAACGCTCAAGCCGTCGCCCGTTTGCGTCAGCGCAAAGCCCGCGAAGCCAAACCACTAGCGGTGATGACAGTCAACGAAGCCAGCGCGCGACTCTGGGGCGAATTCGACGATACCGAGCTTGGTCTATTACGTTCCCCAGCTCGCCCCATCGTGTTGGCGCGCAAAACCGAACGTTGCCGAAGCGCTTTTTCTTTTGTTGCCGACGGCTTGAACGAAATCGGGCTCATGACAGCCTACACGCCGGTTCATCTTCTGCTTTTCCATGCATTGATCGGTCAACCTCAAGAGGCAAAGTGGCTCGATATCGCCTCTGACACTGCCCTCGTGATGACCTCGGCCAACCCCTCCGGCGAGCCCCTGGTCATTCACACAAAGGAAGCCTGTAGACGCCTTGATGGCATTGCCGATGCTATTCTCACGCACGATCGCGAGATTGTCTGCCGCTGCGACGACTCAGTGGTGCGCGTGGTTGACGGCGCCTCGAGACTCGTTCGAAGAGCTCGCGGATACACGCCTCTTGCCGTCAAAACAAACCGCGACATGACGGGCATTGCCGCTACGGGAGCTTCGCTCAAAGCAACTGCCGCACTCGGTCGCGGTACGGAAATCTTCGTAACCGCACACATCGGTGACACCAAAAACGTTGCTTCCTGCAATGCGCTGAAAGAAGCTCTGCTTCACTTTGAAGACATTTTGGAAACACACCCGACAAAAGCCGTTGCCTGCGATCTTCATCCCGACTTTTACGCTTCGCGTCTGGCGCGTGAAATTGCTGGAGCAAGGAAAATTCCCCTCTTTGAAGTACAGCATCATCATGCCCACACGATGGCCGTTGCGCTTGAGTACGGACTTGAAGGCGATGTTTACGGTTTGTCGCTGGACGGCGTTGGACTGGGCACAGACGGCCGCGCCTGGGGATGCGAAGTGTTGCACTGCAGAAGCAATGGTACGTTTGAACGCCTGGGTCATCTGCAAAACCTGCCTCTCCCCGGAGGCGACGCCGCCGCCCGAGAACCCTGGCGAATGGCGGTATCAGCCGCATTGAAGACTGACTGCAAAAACGAAGCGCTTGCTCTTTGGCCGCACCGTCCCGTTGCCGCCATGTCGGTGCTTGCCGCCAATACGCGTCTTACCGGCACCACCAGTTCGGCTGGCCGCCTTTTTGATGCTGTGAGCGCCATTGCAGGTCTGTGCGAGGAACAAAGCGACGAAGCACAGGCCGCCATGCTTTTGGAAGCTGCAGGCGGTGATTTTGCCCAAGCCGTCTACGCCGACAATGACTTTGTCGTGACGGAAGAGGCTGGCGTAAATGTTCTCGACGTTACGACTCTTTTAAAACGCCTTTTTGCCATGCGTCTCGACGGAGCTTCACCTCAAACGATTTCGCAGCGCTTTCACGCCGCTTTCAGCGCTGGGATGGCAGAGCTCGCCCGCATCTGCATTCCCGCCGGCTCCTCGGTGTGTCTTTCGGGAGGCACGTTCCTAAACCGGTTTATGGCCGCCGACCTGAACCGGCGTTTGCGACAAATGGGTTACCAAACTTACCTGCCGAGTCAACTGCCGCCCGGAGACGGCGCGATCAGTTTTGGGCAATGTGCCGTTGCCCGGCAACGACTTGATGCCGCCGGTCATTGAACAATAAAGGAATCAAAATCATGTGCTTAGCAGTACCCGCACAAATCATCTCGCTTGACGGCATGACCGCCGTAGCCGAAATGTCAGGTATCAAAAAGGAAATCGACGTGACGCTCACCCCCGAGGTGGCCCCCGGCGACTGGGTGGTGGTACATGTTGGTTATGCCTTACAGCGAATTGATCCTCAGAAAGCTCTGGAAACGCTTGAAGCAATGCGCACCGCTGGAAGCCTAGGCTCCGAATCCGTTGCAGCATCTTGAACAAGGAGGCAACGGAATGCAGTACACCGTCGAATTTCGCAACAAAGACGAAGCGCTCGCGCTTGCCGAACGTATCCGCACCGAAGTCGATTCCTCGCGTCAATATCGCTATATGGAATTTTGCGGCGGTCACACACATGTGCTCGCACGCTGGGGACTGACTGATCTGTTGCCCTCCAACATTCGGATGATCCACGGCCCGGGCTGCCCGGTCTGCGTGCTGCCAATAGGACGTGTCGACATGGCGCTGGATCTGGCTTTGAATAAGAACGTGACGCTATGCACATACGCCGACATGATGCGCGTACCGGGATCGGGAGGCCAAACTCTTTTTAAAGCCAAAGCGCAGGGTGCCGACGTACGTATGGTCTATTCGCCTACGGACGCACTTAAACTTGCCCGCGACAATCCCGATCGTCAAGTCGTTTTCTTTGCGATCGGTTTTGAAACCACTACCCCGCCCACGGCTCTTGTTTTAAAGTCGGCAAAAAACCAAAACGTCGAAAACTTCTCCGTTGTCTGTTCGCACGTCATCACACCGGCAGCCATGCGCCACATCATGCTCTCGCACGGAAAAGACGCCAAGCCTTTTATTGACGGAATCGTGGGGCCGGCACACGTTTCGGCCGTGATCGGCGAGATGCCCTATCGAGCGTTTGTCGACGAATGGAAAATTCCGGTCGTCATCTGCGGCTTTGAGCCGCTGGACATGCTTTTATCCATCCTGATGCTGGTGCGACAGACAAACGCCAGGGTCGCTAAAGTGGAAAACGAGTTTACAAGAGCCGTTCCCGCCGAAGGCAACCGGCTGGCGCTCTCGCTCATGGCCGAAACATTCGTGTTGCGTGAGAGTTTTGCTTGGCGTGGCCTGGGCAGACTGCCCTCCAGTGCACTGGCGTTGTCACCTGCCTACGAAATGTTCGACGCTGAAAAACGGTTCAATCTGATCGAACACGACGTCCCCGACAACAAGGCCTGTGAATGCGGCGCGATCCTTCGCGGCGAAAAAGAACCACGAGACTGCAAAGCCTTCGGCACCGTCTGCACACCCGTTCACCCGATCGGTGCCTGCATGGTATCGAGCGAAGGCGCCTGCGCCGCTTATTTCTCCTACGAATCACGGCGCGCCGCGTAACGGAAACCCCTTTCGAGGAATATCGAGTCATGGCAAAAGAAACTTATATCCGTCCGATCGACATCAAACACGGAATCATCGACATGACGCACGGCGCCGGCGGCAGAGCCACCGCGCAGCTCATTGACGAAATCTTTTCCAGAGCCTTTTGCAACGCCTATCTCGCGCAAGCCCATGACGGTGCCGTAATGCCCGCTCTCAAAGGGGAACCTGTTATGAGTTGCGACGCGCATGTCGTGCACCCCCTCTTTTTTGCAGGAGGTGATATCGGACGACTCGCCGTCTGCGGCACTGTCAACGACGTAGCCGTTTGCGGTGCCCGACCACTGTATCTGTCCGCGAGCTTCATCATTGAAGAGGGGCTTGCCATTCGAACTTTAGTCGACATCGTCAATTCCATGGCGCAGGCAGCACTTGAAGCAGGCGTGAGCATCGTCACGGGTGATACCAAGGTGGTGGAAAAAGGCCACGGCGACGGACTTTTTATATCAACGTCTGGTCTCGGCGAAAAAATCCCCGGCACATGCGTAAGCGGTAAATCAGCCAAACCCGGTGACGTTGTGCTTGTCACAGGAACAATGGGGGATCACGGCATCACGATCCTGTCACAGCGTGAAGGACTTGGTTTTGAAGCCCAGGTGCAGAGCGACACGGCTCCCCTAAACCACATTACCGAAGCGCTTTTGACAGCCTTGGGCGAGCAAGTTCACGTCCTGCGCGATCCTACCCGAGGAGGATTGGCCACGACGCTCAATGAAATTGCCGCTCAGAGCAAGGTGAGCATTGAAATTGACGAACAAGCCGTGCCGATCCACCCGGCTGTGGCCTCGGCCTGCGAATTTTTGGGGCTTGACCCGCTCTACATTGCTAACGAAGGCAAGTTGATTGTGATTGTTGAGGAAGATGTCGCCCAAGAAGCTTTGTCAATCATCCGCAGTTGCAAGTACGGAGAGAATGCTGCAGTGATCGGTCGCGTGTCATCCGAGCAACCGGGATTCGTGAGCATGAAAACGGCGATCGGTGGCAAACGTTTGGTCGATTGGCTCAACTCCGATCCATTGCCTCGAATTTGTTAGGCTGCTGAAATACAGAAGCGGCTGCCGAGTTGCATTTGCTCTCGGCAGCCGCTTTCATTTTCTTTCCGACGTTAAGCAGGCGGTCTCTGCTTGCCTTGATGCAAATAGTTCTGATAACCCTCTTCGATCAGAGCCTCGTAAATCTGACGCGTGTCGTCGTCATACGTGCAGAACGTCACGGACTCAAACTGCGGCTCAAGTTCAATCACCTGTACCGCAACCGTAAGCGCCACGGCAGCGGCCGTTGGCTTCGGGAAGCCGTACTGGCCGGTAGCAATAGCCGGAAATGCGATGGTACGCGCTCCGTGCAGACGAGCCAACTCAAAGCTGCGCGCATAAGCACGAGCCAGAAGCGCTACTTCCCCATCGCCGCCTCCGACCCAGGTAGGCCCAACCGCGTGAATAACAAAACGGCACGGCAAATTGAAAGATTCTGTCAGAGACGCACCGCCGGCAAAACAACGGCCCTGTTCAAGCACATAGGTGCGGCATGCCTTGCGAAGCTCGGGACCGGCAGCTTTGTGAATCGCCTTGTCGACTTCGCCGCCTCCCGTGAGGTCGGCGTCGGCCGAATTGACAATGGCATCAACGTTAAGCGTCGTGATGTCCGCTTTTATAACGCGCAGACGGCTGCGCAAAGCCTCAGATATAGGAATCATGTCGTTGTAGTCTTTCGCGAAATTAACTAGTCAGCGCCGCGCAATTCCCGCGCACGCCAACCCAAAACGGCAAGTACTGCAAAGTATGTCACAGCCGCACCAAGAATAACACCCGCCACAAGAACTAGTCGGTGCGCCCATTGAGGCTGCATGGCCGACCAGTCGATCCCTGTTTGAATCCAAATAAGAAAAACAGTCATTGCGGCACTCGCCATCAAAACGCGCAACAAATAGACAAACCAACCGCTGCCGGGCACGTACCAACCGCGACGTTTCAACAATGTGAACAGCACCAGCGCATTAAAGACGGAGCCGAGGCCCACGGACAGCGCCAACCCCGCATGCCCGAATGCCGGCACGGTAACAATGTTGCAGCACTGCACGACAATAAGCGAAGCGATTGCACCTTTGACTGGCGTTTTGATGTCTTTGCGCGAATAAAACGCAGGCGCAAGGATCTTGATTGAAATGAGTCCGAGAAGCCCGACCGCATACCCCTCGATCGCAATGGCCGTCATCGAAACATCAGACCCGGAAAAGTTCTTGCCCTGAAAAAGCACCGCAGCCAAACCTTCGGCTAAGAACCCCAAACCGGCAGCCGCCGGAATGGCCAAAAGAAAAACAAGCTTTAACCCGCGATCGAGCAATCGGTTATAGCGTTCGAGTTCGCCGCGATTGAACGCCGCCGATAAACTCGGCAGCAAAACACTTCCAAGGGCCACCCCAAGCAGAGCCGTCGGAAACTCCATCAGACGATCGGCATAGTTGAGCCATGTCACGGCGCCCTTTTGCAGATGCGAAGCTATATTGGTGTTGATGAGAATAGAAATGGGAGCGACGCTCACACCCACCACCGCAGGAACCATCAGTTTCAGAACTTGGCGCACGTTAGCGTTTTTGAGCGCCTTGTGGGGATTGGAGAGTCGCGGGAAGCACCCGATTCGCTTAAGAGCAAAAAACTGCATGGAAAGCTGCAAAACACCGCCCAGAATGACAGCAAATGCCAGCGTATAAATCGGAACAGAAAAGTAGCTAACTAAAAAAAGCGTGCAGCAAATGAAGCTCACGTTAAGAAGCACGGGCGTAAAGGCCGGCACCGCAAAGTGTTTCCATGTGTTGAGTACGGCCGCGGCAAACGACACCAAACTCATGAAAATGATGTAAGGAAACATGCAGCGTGTCAGAAAAACGGCCAGATCAAAGGTCTCCGGATTGTTTTTAAAGCCGGAAGCAATGAGCCACACCACAACTGGAGCAAAAGCGATACCCAAAAGGCTCGCGATAAAAACAGCGCATCCCAAAAGCGAAAACACATCGCTGATGAAAGTCTTTTGCTCGCCTTCGGGTTGCTGTTCCTTCACCTGCGAGAGCATCGGAACGAATGCCTGACTGAATGCGCCTTCGGCAAAAAGGCGGCGCAGCATGTTCGGAATACGGAAAGCAACGTAAAAGGCGTCGGTCGCTGCCGACACACCAAAATAGCGCGCGATCAGCATATCGCGGATCAGACCAGTGATGCGCGACAACAACGTGAAGACGGAAACCGTAGCGGCCGACTTGAGTAAAGACATGAGAAGCGGTGAGTCAGACGAAATATTGTGATTCCTGCGCGGCGGCTAGGCCTTTCTTTGTAAAAGAAATTTTTCCTTGGCTCAAGTGCTTGTATCGGTCATTCTGATTTGATACAATGCCGCGTTTTCTGCTTTCGGGCGAATTCGGCGCAGAGTTGCAGCGGCGAGTCATTCGAAGCGCAGAAAGCAACATTGTAGTAAAACTTAGACCCGGCCGATTTCGGCCAGATGCCGAGCTGCAAACGGGCTCGTCTGGAAAGCGAAAGCTCAAGCTTGCGCTCGTTGGCGAGAATCCGAAAACCGCGGCATCCACTTTCAGGAATTCAAAACTAAATGGCCAATACCAACCAAGCTCGCAAGCGCGCCCGTCAGGCCCTTGCCCGCAACCAGCACCTCTCTGCTCAGCGCAGCCAGTACCGTACCGCTATCAAGCGCGTTCGCAAGTTCATCCTCGCCGGCGACAAGGCCGCTGCTCAGGAAGCTTTCAAGAACGCCCAGAGCGTGATCGACTCCATGTGCCGCAAGGGCGTTCTTCACTCGAACGCTGCTGCTCGCCACAAGAGCCGCCTGTCTGCTGCCATCAAGGCGCTCGCCTAATTTTTTAGGCACTGAGCCGAAAGGCTCCGACGCTAAAACGCCTGATTCCCTCAGGTCAGCGGTTTAGCCATTTAGACAAGAAAACGCATCCGATCGCTCCTCGGGTGCGTTTTTCTTTTCTCCAGTCCATTTCCACTGTTTGGTTCCGCCCTTATCAACAAAAGTGCAAATTTCGAAATCCTAAAATTAAACCGTAATTTAAATTGTTCTCGTCGCAAACGCATTGGATTTGAGTTAACCTTTTTTTAACAAGCGGTAAGTGCGGGCGATGAGACTTCATTGCGGGATTCCCCTAATTTTCTGGTGGTCCCCTGTTGCTTTTCGAAACTGTTAGGCTCGGATTTGTCTGCTTTTTGACAGCGTTTTGTCTACGTCGGTTTTGTAATGACAACGGATATTCCTGAAGGTTCCTCAGAAACATTTAGCCTGGGCATTGACCTGGGCAGTACCACCGTCAAATACGTCCTGCTCAGTCCCGACGGCTCCGTCCTGGCACACGCCTATCAGCGACACGCCAGCGCAGTGACCGCCACACTTATTTCGCTTTTGCAGGATCTGGTTCGCACGTTTCCGCACCTGAACACCCGCGTTCGACTGACAGGATCTGGAGCGCTTTTCCTGAGCGAACGTCTCGGCATCGGTTTCGTACAGGAAGTAATCGCCGCCGCGCAATATCTGCAAAATGCCGTCGCAGAAGACGGCGAAGGACATCCTGTCGACGCTGCCATTGAGCTCGGCGGCGAAGACGCCAAAATTCTCTATCTGACAGGCAGTCAGGAACTGCGCATGAATGAAGCGTGCGCAGGCGGCACCGGCGCTTTTCTGGATCAGATGTCGGCCGCGCTAGGGCTGCCGCTTGATGAACTCAACCGCTTGGCAGGCGAAGCCTCGATCTCTCACCCGATTGCCTCTCGCTGCGGCGTTTTTGCCAAAACCGACGTAGTCGGTTTGTTAAATGCCGGCATCCCCAAATCTGAAATCGCACGCTCCGTGTTTGACGCTGTGGCCGAACAGGCCGTGGGCGGTTTGTCTTGCGGTCGTCCCTTGCGCGGTCGTGTAGCCCTTTTGGGCGGTCCGCTCTCCTTTTTGAGCGAGTTGCGAGAAGCCTTTGCCAGACGTCTGGCCCGAAACTCCGTGACACTGGAGCTATTTGCCGACGCACAGTACGCGGTAGCGCACGGCGCCGCGCTGGAAAATTCGCCTCAGGGTGCGCAGGCCGAGGAGCATCTTTGGACACTTGAAAATTTGATCGAAGCCGTCGGACGCGAAGCCGTCAATCTCGTTGACAAGCGTAACGGCCCGAAACCGCTTTTTGACAGCGAAGACGAGCGCAAAGCCTTTCTTGATCGCCACGCCAAGGCCTGCGTCCCCACGATTGACCTCTCGAAGGCCAACGGCGATCTCTTTTTGGGCATTGACCTTGGCAGCACCACCGCCAAAGGCGTATTAATCACCTCGGACGGAGAAATCTGCTGCACTTGGTATGAAAGCAATCAAGGGGCACCACTTCAGCAGCTCATGCCTCGCGTGAAGAAACTGGCGCAGTCTCTGCCGCCCGGCGCACGCATCCGTTCGGTTCTGACCACCGGGTACGGCGCCGATCTGGCTGCTGCTGCATTGGGCTCGTCAATGACTGAAGTTGAAACGCTAGCGCATCAGAAAGCTGCCAGTTCCTTTATCCCTGACGCCACCTTCGTGATTGACATCGGCGGCCAGGATATGAAATGCCTCAAGGTAGAAAACGGGTTGATCACTTCCGTGGCACTCAACGAAGCTTGCTCCTCGGGGTGCGGTGCCTTTCTCGAGAGCTTCTCCAAGCAACTCGGTCTGACAATGCCCGAATTTGTTCAAGCTGCGCTGCGCTCCAAACACCCCGTGGATTTGGGGTCGCGTTGCACCGTGTTCATGAATTCCAAGGTACGCGAAGCCCAGCGCGACGGAGCAACCTCGGAGGACATCGCCGCCGGCCTTTGCATTTCGGTCGTCCGCAATGCTCTTGAAAAGGTTCTTCGCATTTCTTCTCCCGAAGAGCTAGGCGACAAGGTTGTCGTACAGGGTGGCACTTTCCTAAATGACGGCGTGTTGCGCGCCTTTGAAAAATACACCGGACTGCAGGTGATCCGCCCGCAACTTGCTGGGCTCATGGGAGCATATGGCTCGGCACTCCTAGCCCGCGAACGTACGAACGATCAAACGCCGGTATGGCAACCCTCGGACGAGCTTTTTAACACCTCCGATATTATCAAGCGCGAATTTCGTTGCCGTGGTTGCTCCAACAGCTGCGCACTGACGTTGCATCGCTTTGCCTCCGGCAACAAATTCGTCAGCGGTAACCGTTGCGAATTCGGCCTCAAAAGTCTTGGAAGCGGCAAGAAAAAGCACACGGGCTTTGTTGACTGGAAAATCAAACGGCTCTTCAGTGGCGAAGTCCTGTCCTCGGATGCTGCCCCCATGGGCGACATCGGCATCATGCGCGTGCTTAACACCTGGGAACACTATCCCTATTGGCACGCCCTTTTCACCGAACTGGGTTTCCGCGTTGTTCTATCGGATCCGACAACGGCTGCCATCATGGCCAAGGGAACCGACACTGTACCCTCTCAGTCGCTGTGCCTGCCAGCCAAGATCGCGCACGGTCACGCCCTGTCGCTGGCAGAAAAAGGGGTACGCAACATTTGGTTCCCCTGCATTCCCAAAGAAGAAAAACTCATTGCCGAAGCGGAGGATTCCTACGCGTGCCCGGTTGTCGGCGGGTACCCGGAAGCGCTGCGTCTGGCGCTGGAATCGGCCGCTCCCGAGACGCGCATTCTGACTCCCTTCTTGTCGATTGAAAAGTTTTCGACCGTCGCGCGTGCCCTATGCGAAGCGTTTCCGCAGCTCAAGCACAAAGACGTCATGAGAGCCTGCGAGAAAGCTTCGGCCGCACTTGAGACCTATCGTCGCGACATCAAAGAAAAAGCGCTCGAAATTTGGAGCAAGCCGGGGTTTGTCGTTGTTCTCGCCGGTCACCCCTATCATCTCGACAGCTACATTCATCACGGCATTCCTACTCTGATCGAATCAATGGGAGCTCACGTACTCACTGAGGACGCCGTGAGCTTCATTGCTCAGGATCTTCCAGACAGGGCCGCCAAACTGGATGTTGTGAACCAATGGGCGTTTCACGGTCGACTCTACCGAGCATTCGAAGCGGTCGCCACTCGCCCCGATACGGAACTTGTGCAGTTGGTGAGCTTTGGCTGCGGCATTGACGCCATCACGAGCGAGCAGATGAAGCGCATTGCGCACGAAAACAAGTCGCTCTACACAATGCTCAAGATTGACGAAACGGATACGCTGGGCGCCGCCCGCATTCGTTTGCGCTCGCTCTTTGCCGTGCACGGCGTGGAGATTGCACCTCAATCCATTGAAGAGTTACCGGACTTCGTCGAACCGAAAGATCAGATCAGGGAGTCTCCGATCCGATTCTTCTCGCGCTTTTTTAAGCCGGCTCCCACCGAAGCCGAACGGATTGCGTCCGCTCAGCAGCAAGGGCAGTCCCTCACTCCGCAGCAATTGCGCGAACGCACCCTCTACGTTCCGCAAATGGCTCCGGTGCATTTTCCGCTCTTGGTGCATGTGCTCAAGGACTTCGGTTACACGTTGAAACTTCTGCCGACCGTGTCCGACCACGCGGTCACGCTGGGATTACGCTACGTCAACAACGACGCCTGTTACCCGGCCATCGTTACGATCGGTCAGTTGCTCGAAGCTACTGAAGCTAAAGACTTTGTACCGGAAAAAAGTGCGATTCTCTTCAGTCAAACCTGCGGCCCTTGCCGCGCCACCAACTATCCGACACTGCTCGACTGGGCGTTGCGCGACAAAGGTTTCCCGAACCTTCCGGTACTGACACTTTCAGGGCGAGCCCTTACCGGTCACGCTCACCTCAAGTTGGGGCTCAAAGGCCTCAAGCGTCTGTCCATGGCTGTTGTGCTCGGCGACGTCCTGCAGCGGCTGTACCTGCATGCTTTGGCCGGAGAAATCGTCAAAGGCAGTGCCGACATCGCCCTTAAACTGGCCACACCTACCGCTGCCAAAGCAGCCGCAACCGGCAAGATCACCGAACTCGACGCTGCTGTGCGCGAAGTTGTCAATATCTTTAATGCTGTTGAACTTGACGGTAAAACACGACCAAAAGTCGGCATCGTCGGCGAAATTCTTCTGCAGTACCATCCAAAGGCCAATCTAGCGACGGCTGATCGTTTGCGCGAGGCTGGTGCCGAACCCGTGCTACCCGATCTGGCCACTTTCTTCCTGTATTGCCTTGCCGATCCCATCTGGCAGAGTCAGCATGCCGAAGGCTCTAAACTGCGAGCTATCGTCAGCGCTTTCCTGCTGGGGTATCTGGAAAAGCTTCGCGCCGTAGCGCAAGCTGCTATGGGACAGGACAATCCTCTCGGCCATATGCCTCCTCTCGACGCTTACCTCAAACGCGTCGAAGGCATAATTTCCCCAGGACAACAGGCCGGTGAAGGGTGGCTTTTGGCTGCAGAAATGGCGGAGTTCCTGGCAACAGGTACAGACAATGTCGTGTGTCTGCAACCCTTCGGATGTCTTCCCAATCACATTACCGGACGAGGAGTGATGTCGGCTCTTCGCTCCCGCTATCCCAAGGCCAATCTAATTGGCATTGACTTTGAAGGCGGTACAGCCGAAAGCAACGTCTCTAACCGTCTAAAGCTCTTCATGACGCGTGCGCATCAGCTCAAGGCTTCTGGAAAGCTTCATGCCGTACCCAAGGACGCCAATACAAACCTCTCCAATCAGGAAGGATTTGAGCCTCAAAAGCACACAGCCTAACCCAGCCAAGAGAGAAAAGCGGCGTAGTCGTCAAAGTAAAGCGCTGTACGAGCTTTGATCTCTTCTGCATCCGGCACCGAGTTTTCCTCTCGGATGCCGATGCAGACAAGGCCAGCACGCGTAGCCGCTTCCACTCCGGAAAGCGAGTCCTCGACGGCAAAGATCTTCTCTCTCGGCAGTCCCAAATATTCCATCGCCCTGAAATAGCACTCCGGATCCGGCTTGATGTTGCGCACGTCTTCTGCGCACACAAAGTACTCGAATACTTCGTCGAGTTGAATCTCGTTGAGGATAATCTGATTTTGACGGCAATAGATTTCAATGTTGGCGCGACGCGTGGTCGTTGCCACCGCCATTCTTAGACCTAGATTTTTGATACGCTTTAGCGTCGCTGCCGCCCCTTGCCGCAATCGAACATCCTCGCGCAGCATGCGACGCGAAATCTGGTAGCGTCGCGCGTGGACTTCTTCGGCTGAAAGCTTGCAGCCGATTTTCTTTCCCAGTTCTCCGCAATAACAGCGATACGGATTTTCTTCGTTTTTATGGCGCCTTAACTCCGCTTCTCGAAACGCATGACATTCGCGCGGGTCGAGTCCCGGGTAACCGAGCTCTTCGGCCAGCACAACGTCTACCCTATTCCACAAATCGATGGTGTCGCCTAGCGTGCCGTCAAAATCAAAAATGACCGCGGACTTGCCGCGCAAAAAGTCTCGGGAAGAAATCATGCCAACGGGAAACGAACTATTTGAAAGACGGTCAGCATTTTATGTGTACCTTCGATCCAACACAATTCTCAAGCATTCGCAGGACAATCGTAATGAGATTGATTATCATTCTGTCTTGAATTTATATTTCCAAATCGAAGGAACTCAACGTGATCAAAACCATTGTCGGAGTGGGAGGCATGTCCTGCCAAATGTGCGAAGCACATATCAATGAGGCCATTCGGAGTGCCGTTCCCGGCATCAAAACCGTTCGCGCCAATCGTAAGACTCACCAAGCCGTCATCGTATCCGAAGGTGTCATCGACAAGGACGCTATCCGGCAAGCCATTGTGTCGAGCGGTTACGATTTTTTATCCTATGAGTACGGTCCGTATGAATCCGAAAGTTTTATCGTAAAAATCAAGGGACTTTTTTCTTAAGTCAAAATCAAGCTAATGGGTTGTTTATAGATCTTTATATCTAGCAAAAACCTTGAAAATTAATACGTCTTACTTTCTTCTTTTGTGGCAAGAAAAAACGGCCGCGGGAAAAGTCAACTCATATAAAATTTCACATATGAAACTTTATAAAGCTTACCTTCCGGCAGCCGTTGCTCATCAGGCGAGCTGTCAGATAGCTGGGCCCATACGATATCCACGCAGGTATTCAGGTACCGACTTCACGATCAACCCGTCCACCGGTCCGATCTGTTCTTCGTCTTTTTCAGCGTATTCAATGCTGTGCAAGAAAACTCGAATTGCATTCAGGCGAGCTCGACGTTTATCGTCACTGCGAATGATCGTCCAAGGCGCCACGGGCGACTCAGTCTTGCGAAACATCTCTTCGATAGCAGCCGTGTAATCGTCCCAACGATCGAGTGATGCAATATCCACCGGAGAAAGCTTCCAACGGCGAACCGGGTCCACACGGCGCTGCTTAAAGCGGCGCTTTTGCTCATCGCGACTCACGTCAAGCCAGAACTTCGTAAGATGAATTCCGTGCTCGACAAGGCTTCGCTCAAACGCCGGCACTTCGTTCAAAAAAAGCTGGGTCTGTTCGGGACGACAGAATCCCATCACCGGTTCCACAACGGCGCGGTTGTACCAAGAGCGGTCGAAAAAGACCACTTCACCGGGGCTTGGCAACTGCGCAACATAGCGTTGGAAATACCACTGCCCCGCCTGGGCTTCCGTGGGTTTGGGCAAAGCGACCACGCGTGCGCCGCGAGGATTGATGTTCTGTGTAAAGCGGGAAATCGTACTTCCCTTACCGGCAGCATCGCGGCCTTCAAAAATCACGGCGATCTTGAGGCCCGCATCCTTGACGTAGCGCTGCATCTTCAGCAATTCAACCTGCAGTGCATAGAGCTCTTCTTTGTAGAGCGCGTCGTCGTAGTTGTGAAGATATGGAAAGACGCCCTTACTGATGTCGGGCGAAAGCTCATCCATGTTCTTGGTATGGCGCGTTTTCATTTCGCCGTACTTTGCGAAAATGTCGGTCAATAGGCCGGCCAACATATAGTCACGCGACTTCGGCTGCATATTCTCGAAAACAAGTTGCGCCATCTCTTCGGCCGTAAGCTCGGTCTTCATCGCGCGCACTTGGCGCAGAATTTCCTTGATGACGCCCTCAACATTTTCTTTTGGATCTATGAGCGCGACATCGCGAAACACCTTCTCCAATGTGTCGTTAAGGGTCGAAACCGTCTTATTTTCTTTGATGTTTTTGCCGCCTTCGGCTTGATCCTTTTTCTTATCCTTATCGCCCATGAGTCCCCTCCGGTTGAATTTTTTGATGCGAGGCATCTTTCATATTGTTTTCATGGCACATCTGTTAATCACAACACCAAACAGTGGGGATGTCAATGATTCGATCGGCTGATTTTGTGGGAATCGACGATATTTGCAGACGAACTTTTGCAACGCAAAATTTTCTTCTGGGCCGGATATTTGCTAATATCACCACTCTCTCAAAACGGAAGTGTGGCAGAGTGGTTGAATGCACCGGTCTTGAAAACCGGCGACGGTTAACCCCGTTCGTGAGTTCGAATCTCACCGCTTCCGCCAAAAACTTCAGCCGCAGGTTTTCCCTGCGGTTTTTGTTTTTCCGTGAAAAAAAGACCGCCGACATTTCTGCCGACGGCCAATCTCTCACCTGAAGGAATTTTCTTCGTTCAGCTGAAGTATTCGTGCTGCGTGAGAATGATGTTGTAGAGGAAGTAAATCAGTACGGCTGCACCAGCAACACGCACGACGATTTCCAGGATCTTTTTGAACTTTTCATTATCCATCGCTGTCTCTCATTACTTGGTAGTGGCGGCAGTAAATTCCTTTACGACTGCAGTGACGCGCTTAATGAGTTCGTCAGCTTCGCGTCGTGCGATATTCAACGCAGGCACGATGCGGATGACGTTTCCTGCGGTCACCGAGAAAAGTACACGATGCTTCAAGCCGATGGCCAAACACTGATGTGCCGGACGATCGAGAGCAATACCGATCATCAGACCGCGGCCGCGCACTTCTACAAAGCCAGGCACACCTTTGAGAGCCTTACGGAAGCCTTCCTGCAGGTACTGTCCCATCTTTTCAGCATTGCTCACCAACTGTTCGTCTTCGATGATCTGCAACACCGTCGTTGCAGCGCGCATCGCAAGCGGATTGCCACCGAAAGTCGAGCCGTGATTGCCAGGTGCAAACACGCCGTAAGCCTTTTCGCCGCATACGAGAGCGCCCACAGGAACGCCGCCGCCCAGAGCCTTGGCTAGCGTCATCACGTCAGGAACAATACCGGAATGTTGGTAGGCAAACCACTTGCCCGTGCGACCGATACCGCTTTGCACTTCGTCAAGAATCATCAGCCATTCATGGCGATTGCAAAGCTCGCGAATGGCTCGCATCGTTTCATCCGGGATCGGAATGATGCCTCCCTCGCCCTGCACCGGCTCAAACATGACCGCGCAGATCCCAGGAGTCGTTGACGCCAGCTTTTCAATCAGCTCAACGTCACCGGCAGGTACTCGTATGAAGTCCGGCAAATATGGCGCAAAATCCCGGCGCACGTTGGGATTGCCCGTCGCTGAAAGTGTCGCGATCGATCGGCCGTGGAAAGCGTGATCAAAGACGATGATCTTGGGTTCGTTGAATCCCTTGAGGTGACCATACTTCCGAGCAAGCTTGATGGCGGCCTCGTTGGCTTCGAGACCGGAATTGCAGAAAAAGCAACCGCGCAGTCCGCTTTTTTCGCAAAGTTTGGCCGCCACTTCTTCCTGCAGATCAATACGGAAGTAATTCGAGACATGAATCAGCTCGGACACCTGCTTTTGAAGCGCCGACACCAATCGAGGATGGTTATGCCCGACAGCATTGACGGCGATACCCGCAAAGCCGTCAAGATAGACATTGCCTTGCGTATCGGTGAGCCAAACGCCTTCCCCCTTCTGAAAACACACGGGAAGCGGCGAGAAAATCGGCAACAGGTGCGACTTCGACATTTTGACTGAGCCCTCTGAGTGAGAAGTGCTTTATACGATTGACTTGTTGCAGCCTACCGATCGACTGCAAGGTGCTCCATTTTAGGCGGGATTACCGGTTTGGTTTTCCAGATATCCGTGTTTTTCATAATGAGCGAGCCGAACCAACTTATTTTCCTCATCGACAAAAAGTACGGTCGGTTTATGTCCGCGAGCCTCTTCAGGCGTCATCGTGCAGTAACTCATGATGATCACTTTGTCACCCGTGCACGCACAACGAGCGGCTGCGCCGTTGAGACAAATGACGCCGCTGCCGGCAGCGCCGGCGATAGTGTACGTTGCAAACCGCTCGCCGTTGTTGATGTTGACAATATCTACCTTTTCATACTCACGAATGCCGCTCGCCTCCAGAAGATCACTGTCAATGGTGATCGAGCCGACATAGTTGAGTTCGGCCTGGGTGACGGTGGCGCGATGAATCTTCGCCTTAAGCATTTCGATTTGCATGACTTTATTCTGCAGTCCAGTAGAAGTTGTCGATCAAACGCGTCTTACCGATATAAACAGCAATGGCAAAAAGCACGTTGCCCGAGACTTTATGTACGGGTTCGATGGTGTCGGCGTCCACCGCTTGCACATAATCGATACGCGCCAAAGGTTCGCTCTTGAGAACTTCCTCAATGCAGGCGAGTACCTGATCGGCGTCGGTCGATCCGGCTTCAAGTAGCTTGCGGCCTTCAGCCAACGAATGGGAGAGTACCAGCGCAGCCTGACGCTCCTGCGCATTCAAATAAGTGTTGCGGCTCGACTTCGCCAGACCATCGGCTTCGCGCACTATCGGACAACCGACAACCTGCACCGGCATATTGAGGTCGGAGACCATCTGTCGGATCACGGCCAGCTGCTGCGCGTCCTTTTGTCCGAAGTAGGCACGATCGGGCTGGGCGATGTTCATGAGTTTACAGACAACAGTGGCAACACCGCGGAAGTGAACCGGACGGCTACGTCCGCAAAGTTCCTTGGTCAGTCCTTCAACCGTGACCCACGTACGAGTTCCCTCTCCGTACATGTCCGCAGGTTGGGGCGCAAAGACCAAATGCGCGCCACAATCTTTAATGAGAGCGGTATCGTGCTCGATGTCGCGAGGGTACGACTCCAGATCTTCATTGGGACCAAACTGCGTGGGATTGACAAACACCGACACAACCACGCGGTCGCATTCGGCGGCCGCTCGGCGAATCAAGCTTGCATGTCCTTCGTGCAGAAAGCCCATCGTCGGCACAAGGCCGACCGTCAATCCCTGTCTCTTCCAAGCGAGTACCTGCGCCTGCACCTGAGCAGGATTGGACAAAATCATGAGTTCCATTTTTTCGATCCGGTAAAGCGGATTTAAAACTTTTTAACAACAATTAAAATCAGAAGACGTCATCATCAGGAAAATGTCTCTTTTTCCGACGGAAATTCCCCACCTTTGACAGCTTCATCGTATGCGTTAAAGGCGGCACGCATCGTATCACCCACTTGAGCAAAGCGACGCACGAACTTCGGACCATAGTCACAATACTGACCCAGCATATCCTGCGTCACGAGTACCTGCCCGTCGCAATTCATGCCCGCTCCGATGCCAATCGTCGGAATATGCAGCGTTTGCGTGATTTCGGCGGCCAGCGCAGCAGGCACACATTCGAGCACAACAGCAAAAGCCCCCGCCTCCTGCACTGCCAGAGCATCTTGAAACACACGCTCGGCCGCTTCGTCGCCTCTGCCTTGCACTTTAAAGCCGCCAAACTGCATCACTGACTGCGGTGTCATACCGACATGCCCCATCACGGGGATGCCAGCGGCCACAATCTTTTCAATCGTTTCTCGGATAGCTTTGCCACCTTCGAGTTTGACAGCGTTGCAATGCGTTTCCTTGAGAATGCGTCCCGCATTGCGCACGGCGTCTTCGACCGTCACCTGATAGCTCATAAAGGGCATATCAACCACGACCATCGTATTTTTGACGCCACGAACCACAGCCGCTCCGTAAGTGATCATGTCCTCTATAGTCACTGCAAGCGTATCCGGATAGCCCAGCATGACGTTTCCGAGGCTATCGCCCACGAGAATCGCGTTCACTGAACTTTCTTCAATCAGTCGCGCCGTCGTGTAGTCGTAACACGTAAGCATCGAAATGCGCTTGCCTTCGGCTTTCATAGCGCCGAACGTGGCAACCGTCGTTTTTATTTTCTGCGTGGTCATCAATTGGATTCTCAAATATTGCGCGCGTAGGAAATCAAAAGCGCTTCAATCATTGTTTTTGCGTTGAGCGGATGTTCGGAAACGCGTCGGATATCGCGCACCGAATTGATCCAAGTATAGAGTCCAGCCGGGCTGGCAGCCTGTGCTATAGCTTTAATTTCTTCAGCAAATTCAGGAAAGTACTGTGGGTCACAGCCAACTTTAGCACTTGCCAGATCCCAACCCCAACGCGACAAAAAGAGTGCGGCAGCAGAAAGCGTCACGTCCTTGTCGGCAACAGAAAGCGCTTGCGCCGGAGGTGCTGCACGACCAAGTTTCAAATAGGCAAGAAAGCGCTCGCGCATCTCGTCCGACAAACGGAACCTCGCGTCTTCGTCAAACACCGCAAGCGGCATGCCGCCCGCTTCGGTCAATTTTCGTTCAGCTTCCTGCACACCTTGGCTTTTGAGCCATTCGAGCGACTGCTCCCTAGTGGGAGCACCCGCACGAATCAGACGGCAGCGGGAACGAATCGTCGGCAGAACGCGGTCAATTTCATCGGCCACAAGCATAAACACGGTGTTTTCCGGCGGTTCTTCAAGACTCTTTAGAAGCGAAGCTGCTGCTTCGGCGCGGATGCGATCCGCCGGATACACCAAAACGATACGAACGCCGCCTTCGTGACTTTTAAGATTTAAAAAGTCGGTAAGCGCTCGTGTCTGATGAATCAGAATTTCTCGGTAAACGGTCTTGCGGTCGCTGGTTGCTGTGTCAGGCGGCACAAAAGGAATTTCGCGTGGCAGACTTTCGGCTTCGCTTACCACATAGCGAATGTCGGGGTGCGTTCCAGCATGGACCAGATGACAGCCGTGACAGCGTCCACAAGGCGTACCGTCGGCCGCAGGCTGCGTGCACAGAAGCGATTTTGCAAAAGCCTGAACCAGATCGAAAATACCCGCGCCTCGCGGACCGTATACAAGAAGACCGTTGGGCAGTTTGCCTCTTAAGTCAAGAAGCGATTTTTCAAGCGCATCCTGCCAAGGGTAAAGCTTAAGCGACATCACAACCACCCTTTCGCTTCGACCAGAAGCTGAGCCGTGATCACTTCCGGCGGTTGATCGGCATCAAGCACAAAAAAGCGCTCGGGAGATACCGCAGCACGCGCCAGATAAGCTTTGCGCACACGGGTAAAGAAATCGCAATCCTGCGTCTCAAAACGATCGGCAGTACGCGAGAGCGCCAAACGACGGGCTGCCGTCCGGGGATCCAAATCAAAGAGCACCGTCTTGTTGGGTTGAAACCCTTTTTGCACGATGGCTTCAAGTTGCAAAACATTCTCGGCGTCATAGCCTTTGGCGCCTACTTGATAAGCATAAGTAGCGTCCGTAAAACGATCGGAGAGCACCCAGGCGCCCCGTTCAACGGCAGGCAGAATCACGTCGCGGATGTGCTGTGCACGTGAGGCGAAAAAGAGCAACGTCTCGGCCGTCACATCCATATCGTCATTTAGCAGCATGGCCCGAATTTTTTCTCCGAGCGGCGTGCCGCCCGGCTCACGCGTGCGAACGACTTCGATGCCGTGATCAAGAAGAAAACGATGCAACGCTTCAATTTGAGTGGTTTTCCCTGCGCCGTCGATTCCTTCAAAAGTGATGAATTTTCCTCGTTCCATGATCTCTCATCGTGCGTCATTCTGACGCTTTTGCATAGCGCGAGCTTTACGAGCCGGCGCCTTTTGATATTTTTCGACCGCGCGGTTGTGTTCCGTCAGCGTCTTGGAAAAATGCGTCGTCCCGTCACCGCGTGCTACAAAGTACAAGAACTTCGTGTCCTCCGGATTCAAAGCGGCGTGAATGGACGCTGCCGAAGGCATTGAAATAGGCGTCGGCGGCAGTCCCGCATTGAGGTACGTATTGTAGGGCCCGGGCTGTTGCAAGTCGCGGCGTCGGAGGTTGCCATCAAAGTTTTCCCCGAGGCCGTAGATTATCGTGGGATCGGTCTGAAGCGGCATGCGCAACCGCAAACGGTTGTTGAACACCGAACTCACAAGCGCTCGATCGGCACGCAACGACGTTTCCTTTTCGATGATGCTCGCAAGAATCAAAGCTTCGTATTTCGTTTTAACCGCAGCGAGCGGACTTTTCTTCTCCCACTCAGCATTGAGTATCCTCATCTGCTCTCGGTAAGCGGCACGATACACGTCAATATCGGTGAGCCCCGTGCGGAAGCTGTAGGTTTCTGGTGCAAATACCCCCTCCAGATGAGGTTCCTGAATGCCCAGAACCGAGCGCAACTGCATATCCGACATACCTGCTGTTTTGATCTCAATGTCTGGGAGCGCTGTCACCGCCTTTCTCAAATCCCACAGCGGAATTCCATCGGCAATGCGAAACGAAAATTTCTCGACATCCGAACGTTTCAATTTGTCGACAATGTCTGCCAGCGTCATTCCAGCCGTAAAACGATAACGTCCGGCATGTATCGACAGCGATGTTCCCTGCACGCGCAACAGTCCGATGAGTGTGTCGGGAGAAACGCCGATGCCGGCTTGCGCGATGCGGTTGGCAATCGCACGCCCCGAAGCGCCCGCGGGAACCGTCACGTCGACATAGTTGACGCCTTTGGGCAAATCAACCGTACGCTTGAAATACCACCAGTAGGGCAACGTACAGCACAGCACAACGACAACAAGCACCACCGCCAGCTTGGCCCAGAGACTTTTGCAGATCTGCGGCAACAACGGACTTTCCGTCGCCTCCGTGCCATTGGCGTCAGTTGAACCTGCTTCTTCCGATTTCAAAGAGTGCCTGCCGGGCAGCAGTTCATCTTGAGATACCGTTGATGTCGGAACAGGCGTCGAATCCTTTTCTTCGGTCTTTTCGTTCAACTGCGCTTTGTCGGCCGATTCCTGAATCGGCTCTTCCGACTCTTTCTCTTTTTGCGCTTGATCCACTTGGTTTTCGGACTCAGCTTCCTTGACAGGTGAGGACAGCTCTGGGACTGGCTTCGTCTCCTTAGTCTCCTGCACATGAGGCTCCTCGTGCTTGGAAGACGCTAAAGCCCTCAATTCGACATTCTGGGGCGTTGTCTCAGGAGTCGACTGTCCGCTATGGCAAGAGGCTGCCGGCTCAGTTGAAGTCATTGCCGGAACCGAAACTTGAGCCGCAACGCCACTTGCTTTTTCTTCAAGCAATTCAGTATTCGGAGACTTTTCTTCTCCGACAAGGGCCTCCTGCATCTTTGAAGCAGACGTAGTTACAGTCGCTACTTGATCGGCCGTTTTCTTTTTGCGCAACGGCTTGCGCGATACAGCGGCCTTTTTAACGCCGGTCGTTTTGCGCGCGCGAGAAGTTTTCTTTTCCGCCGATGATTTACGGGGCTTACGGACCGATTTTTCCGAACGCTTTTCGGAACCGGCACCGGTCTCAGGCGCGTTTTCAGTTTTTTTGTTGTCAGTCTCGGAACTCACGCGGATCGTCTCTCAGAAATAGGATCGGTAGATTCGCCAAAGAAAATCGTAGCGTTACGCGTCTTCACCGCCGAATCATGCTCCGAGACGGCTTCAAGTCGACCGAGCCGGTTTAAGAGAAAACAAGGAGCTCGAGTACAATACGCGCACATAGCAAAAGGGCGCTGTTTTCCTCCTTTTCTCCGAAGATGCGCCGCTTCAAACCATATTTTTGCGAATCCAAATGACTGATGCGAATTCTACGGTAGGAACTCTTTCCTGCCTAAGTTCTCTTGCGCTCATTACCGTTTCCGGCGCAGACCGTTTCACTTTTTTACAAGGTCAGCTCACCAACGACATCACCAAACTTGGCAATAAGCTCATGCCGGCAGGCTACTGTTCACCTAAAGGTCGACTGTTGGCAACGCCGCGTTTGTTTCAAGATGGCGAAACCATAGGCATGATCGTTGCGGCCTCCAACGCCGACTATCTCGTCAAACGCCTCAGAATGTATGTGCTGCGCAGCAAGGTGACGATTGAGCTTGCCGATAATCGTGAAGTTGCAGGTTTTGTCGGTTCTGCTCCGACAAATCTCGGTAACGATACGCGCGTTTTCGAATTACCCTGCGCACTGCCGCAGACGCGCATAGCTGCGGCATTGCCCTGCGGCCTGGGTTTGGCCATTGTTCCGAAGGGAACAGTCAGTGCCGGCTTGGAACCTCTCTGGTGGGCAGCCAGCGCCGCTGCCGGTCAGCCCTGGGTGTTCGGCGAAACGGCAGAGCGATTCACGCCACACGCCGTGAATCTGGACCTCATCGGGGGCATCTCTTTTAATAAAGGCTGCTACACCGGACAAGAAGTGGTCAGTCGCATTGAGCACATTGGCAAAACGAACCGCCGTACCATTGTGCTTGCCGCCAACGATCCGCTGGAGCTCGCTGCAGGAGTCGATTTGCAAGACGCGCAAGGGCAAACCGTGGCAACAGTGGTATACAGCGCCAAGCTAGCTGACCGTACGCTTCTTTTGGCTGAGGTTTCCACTGAAGTAGCTCAAGGCGAAGCCGCGATTGAGACAACGGTAGCAACGATGCACCGTCTGCCTCTGCCCTACGGCTGGAACCGCAAGAAATAAAACTCAAATAACGAAGAAAGCGGCACAGGCCGCTTGAAAAATCACCATGGCAAAGATTACGATCCATACTCCCGAAGAAATAGAGGCCATGCGCCGCGTCGGTGCCGAAGCGGCCGATCTTCTTGACTTCATCACGCCTCACGTCAAGGCCGGCGTCAGCACTCTTGCGCTTGATGAGCTTATGCTCGAATACACAGTCAACGTGCTCAAGGCCAAGTCCGCCTGTCTGGGTTACAACCCGGGCAACAACGGCGTTCCCTACCCCCGCGCCACCTGCATTTCCGTCAACAACGTGATTTGCCACGGCATTCCGAGCGAGAAGAAGATTCTTAAAAACGGCGACATTGTCAACATCGACGTCACCATCGAAAAGGACGGCTTTTTCGGCGACAACTCGCGCATGTTCATCATCGGCAAGCCTACGATCGCCGGCAAGCGTCTTGTGGAAGCGACCTGGGGTTGCATGTGGGCAGGTATCGAGGCAGTACGGCCCGGCAACTGCTTCAATGACATTGGCATCGCCTGCCTTAACTTCGTCAAGCCCATGGGGCTTTCGATTGTGCACGAATACGGCGGCCACGGCATCGGACGCGTTTTTCATGCTGAACCGCACGTCTGCCATGTGCCCATCAGCACACCAACGGCCAAATTCGAGCCGGGTATGATCTTTACCGTCGAACCAATGGTGAACGCCGGCAAGCGGCACATTATGGATCTCAACGACGGTTGGACGGTTGTCACCAAGGACCGCAGTCTGTCGGCTCAGTGGGAACTTGAAGTGGTCGTGACCGAAACCGGTTACGATATTCTCACCGTCTCCAAGGGTATGCCTGAGCCCCCGACCTGGGTCAAGGGCTGGAAGAAGCCCTGCTTCGAGTGAAAAAGACTGAAAACGGGAGCAGCTTTAGCAACTGTTCCCGTTTCGTTTTGAGTCCGACTTTTCGCGAGATCAGAGACCCAGCATGCTCTTTTTGAGCTTGTCGTCAATCGCGTTTTCGCCCAGCCAGATTCGCAGGACAGAGTCAAAAAGCTTCTTGCCGCCAATGTTGTCGGCCACTAGCTTGCCGTTGACAAGCACTGTGGTGGTCTTGCCCGAGAACTCGAAGTCCACCAAGTCGCCTTCCTTGACGTCGCCGATTTTGTTCATCGCATCAATAAGCTTGGCAAGTTCCGGTGCGATTTCCTTGCGGGTTGCTTCATCAGTGTTGTCCTGCAGACCTTCTTCCAAAGCTGAAACAAAGCTCTTGGCAGAAACGTCACGCAACAGCCCCAGGCGCACGCGCGCAGCTCCGTTTTGCTCAAGTATCCCCTGAGCAGTCTGAGCTTTCTGCGGCACATAAAGGCCGGCGGCGTAAACCTTGAAAAATACCTTCTTTCTCAAGCCTGCGCCGTTGAGTTGCAGCGTCGTCTGACCGACCACGGCGGAGTCTTCGTAGCGAATCGATTCGACATTGACATCGGCCCAGACATTGAACGCAAAGCCCAACGTCAAAAAAACCGTGGCCACTTTCTTGATCATCTTTTTTTCCTTCCCTGAGTCAAAAATAAGACGAAGTGTGCCTGAACTACCGCTCTTCGCACGTCCGCCTAACCTTTGGTTTCCTTTTGCTCAGGCCTTGCACACTCTAAAATTCGTGCTTGTCACGCATTTTGGGAACTTGCATCATGGCGTCCGAACGCAACTTTTCCGTCAAACCGTACATCAACCTTCGAGAAAAGCTTGCCCAAAACTTTGCAGCGCACCCCCAAGTCGGTCTTTATCTGAGGCGCCACACGGCCGTTATCGACAAGTTCGTGAAAGACTGCGCCGCTTTTGCCAAAGTCCCCACCACCTGCGCGATCGCCGCACTCGGCGGTTACGGTCGCCGAGAAATGTTCCCATATTCCGACATCGATTTGGCAGTGCTCACGCCCGAAGATATCTCCGAAGCCGATCAGACCGCCATTGCGGAGTTCGTCACCGCGCTCTGGAGTCTAGGGCTTACCGTCGGCACCAACGTTCGAACCAAAGCCGAAACACTCAAGATCACCGCAAGCGACATCACGGCGGCAACCGCCTTTTTGGAAGCTCGCTGGCTCTACGGCGACAAGACTCTCTTTAAGAACACTCACGAGGCCTTTCTTCGTGGGCTCGACAGTCGCATGTTCTTTCGCAGCAAAATGCTCGAAATGCGGCAACGTCATCAGAAATACGGCGACACCGCCTATGCACTAGAACCTAATATCAAAGAGGGCTTGGGCGGGTTGCGCGACCTGCAAGTCTTCCTGTGGTATGCCAAAGCCGCCGGTTACGGCAACTCTTGGAAGGAAATGGCTCAGGCAGGTCTCATCACCGGTACCGAGGCCTATCATTTCACACAATGCACGCACTTTTTGCGAGATCTTCGCATCCGACTGCACCTCATTTGCGGCCGCCATGAAGACCGTCTGATTTTCGACGTGCAAACGGCATTGGCTAAAAATGCCGGCTATGAACCCAAAGGATCTCTGCTGCCAAGCGAAGCACTGATGAAGCGCTTTTACCTTAACGCAAAGAACATCGTTCAACTTACGCAAATTCTGGTGGCAGCCATCACAGAGAAAATCTTCCGGCAAGCCGCTCCGCGCTTTGTGAAAAGCATCGACAGCGTCTTTATCGCGCGAGGCGATATTCTCGACATCAAAAGCCGCGATGATTTCCGAAAAGACTCGACCAACATGATTCGAGCCTTCGTGCTTTTTGCATTGCATCGTGAGTTCAAACGCATGTCGACTAATCTGTTGCGAGCGCTCTGGCACGAACGTTCCTCGATTGATACTGAGTTTCGCAACAATCCCGTCAACAAAAAACTGTTTCTGGATACGGTTAAGCTGCGCTATGGGCCGTACCACTTCCTCAAAAACCTCAACACCTGGGGCATTCTCGGTCGATTTCTTCCTGTCTGGCGTCGCATTGTCGGCCAAATGCAACATGACCTTTTTCACGTCTACACGGTCGATCAGCACACGCTCGGCGTCGTCAAATATCTTCGCCGCCTGTCGCACTCTTCCTACGCGCACGAATACCCCTTGTGTTCCCAGATCATGAACGACATTGAAAAGCCCTGGCGTTTGACGCTTGCCGGACTTTTCCATGACATTGCCAAAGGCCGCGGAGGAAGCCACTCCGAGCTTGGAGCCAAGGAAGTCAAGGCATTTGCCGCCAACTTCGGAATCAATCAGCAAGACGCTGACTACATGGAGTTTCTGGTAGCCCAGCACCTCCTGATGAGCACGGTTGCACAGCGCGAAGACATCACCAATCCGGAAGTGGTCGAACGCTTTGCCTCAAAGGTCGGCAACAAGGAGCGACTCGACGGACTGTACCTTTTGACTGTCTGCGATATCCGCGCCACCAGCCCCAAGGTCTGGAACGCCTGGAAGTATCAGCTTCTCACGGATCTCTACCACAGCACATTGCTGTGCCTGGAAGCAGGTGGCGAACCCAAAACGCGGGCGGGCATTTTCGATGAGCACCGCAAGCAGGCCTGCGAACTGATCGCGCAGACCGGCATGACTGACGATGTGAGAGACGCTTTCTGGAAAGAACTTAACATCGTTTACTTCCTTCGTCACTCGCCTCAGGATATCGCGTGGCACACGGTGGAACTGGCCGGGTGCTCACACTCACTGATTCCCGTCGTCAAGTGTCGTCCGCGCCGCAAAGGCAATGTGTGCAAAGTGCTCGTTTACACTCACGACCAAAAGGATCTTTTTGCCCGCGTTGTGGCTTTTTTCGAGAGAGAAGGGCTCTCGATTCTTGACGCGCGCATTCACACGACCGTGCACGGCTGGGCTCTTGATACGTTTCTGGTGCAAGATAAACGCGGCCGCGACGTCAAGGCTCTTCAGGCCGGAATCGAAAAAAATCTGGCCACTGTCATCGAGTCAGCTAAACCCTTGCCGGAACCCAAAAAAGGGAAACTCTCACGGCGCGGACGCAGCTTCCCGGTCACACCGATCGTGGAAATCGAACGTGACGAGAGCCAGCGCAGCTGGGTGTTGCGCATCACCTGCAACGACCGTATCGGCCTCCTGTTTGCCATTGCAGTTGTCTTGGCTCGCCACGGCATCAATCTAGCAACGGCCAAGATCTCAACGCTTGACGAACGTGTTGAAGACGTGTTTCTGATTGACGGACCGACTTTACAGAATCCAGACGGCGTTGTGCAGGTCGAAAACGAATTGATTGACGCCGTGATGAACGCCGCCTGACAACCGATCGGTACCCTCCAAAACGACAGCACCGCAGAAATCTGCGGCGCTCCGACGAGTCGCTTTTACCGTTCTTCGATCGGTTTGACGTGGCGCTCCGTGCTGCCGGTAAAGAGCTGACGAGGACGACCGATGCGGAAAGCCGGATCGTCAATCATTTCGTTGAGCTGGGCAAACCAGCCCACGGTACGGGCCATTGCAAAAATGGCCGTAAAGAGCGGCATGGGAATGCCAATAGCCTTTTGTACGATACCCGAATAGAAATCAACATTCGGGTAAAGATTTCGAGAAATGAAGTATTCGTCTTCTAAGGCAATTTTTTCCAAAGCCAAGGCAAGCTTGAAAATGGGCGAATCGTGCAAACCGAGTTCATCAAGCACCTCATAGCAGGTTTCACGCATGAGCTTGGCCCGCGGATCGTAATTCTTGTAAACGCGATGACCGAAGCCCATCAAACGCACACCGCTTGACTTGTCCTTGACCTTCTTGATGAAGTCACCGATTTTGGCGATGCCACCCTCTTCCTGGATGTGATAGAGCATCGACAATGTCGCTTCGTTTGCGCCGCCGTGCTGCGGTCCCCACAGACAAGCCACACCCGCGGCAATGGCCGCAAAGGGACTCGTGCCGGAACTCGCGCACAGACGAACAGTCGAAGTCGATGCGTTCTGCTCATGATCGGCATGCAGAATGAAGATGCGATCAATAGCGCGCGTGAGCACGTCATTGATTTTGTACTCTTCGCAAGGAATCGCAAACATCATGCGCATGAAGTTGGCCGAATAGGACAAGTCATTGCGCGGATATATATAGGGTTCGCCGATCGAATACTTGTAGGTCATGGCCACAAGTCCCGGCATCTTGCCGATCAACTGAACAGCGGCCATAGCGCGCTGCTCAGGATCAAGCAGGTTGCAGCTCTTGGGATAGAACGCAGACATGGCACCGATCAAACCGGTCAGTACGGCCATCGGATGAGCATCACGACGGAATCCCTGCAGGAAAAGATGCATTGACTCGTGAATGAGTGTGTGATGCATCACAAGATACTCGAAGTCTTCCTTTTGCTTAGCGTTGGGAAGCTCACCCTTAAGAAGCAGATAGCAAACTTCGAGGTAGTCGCAGTTGCGGGCAAGCTCTTCGATTGGATAACCGCGATAGAGCAGCTTTCCGGCAGCTCCGTCAATATAGGTGATCGCGCTCTTGCAGGAAGCCGTGCTCAAGAAACCCGGATCGTAGGTGAACTTGCCCGTCTTCTTGTATAACGTCGAAATGTCGATGACTTCCGGACCGACGGAGCCGGGCAGTACCGGCAGGGTAACTTCCGGCGAACCGTCGGAAAATACGAGCTTTACAGATTTTTCTTCAGCCACGACACTTCCTCCGTTGTGGGTGTCCAAGCAAAATTCGGATGTGCCGCAAGTGCCTACAACCGCCTTTGCCGCACCTTAACGGATCGAAATGATAGCCCCGGCTAAGCGCTTTTGCTTATTCTCGTTTCTTCTCAGAAGCTCGCAGGCTTGCAAAAGCGGCTTCCTGAATCGTTTCGGACATGCCGGGATGTGGCCAGATGACAAGCGACAGGTCCTCGTCGGTCGCTCCGAACGCCATTGCCTGCGCCAGGGCGGACACAAGGTCTCCCGCAGCAGCGCCCACGACCTGTGCGCCCACCAGTCGGCCGGTTGATTCTTCACAGACCAGCTCAACGAAACCAGCTGTTTCATCGCAAGCTCTCGCCATAGCGTTGTGCGCAAAAGTGGCTCTGCCCTTGCGAACGGTCATTCCCGCTTCCTGAGCGGCGTCACTGCTCAATCCGACCCAAGCGAATTCTGGATGCGTATAGACAACAGACGGTATTGGAGACACATGCGCAGGACGTACGCCCCCGGCGATACGTTCGGCAACAGCTCGCCCCTCGTCGGACGCTTTGTGCGCGAGCTGCGGACCTTTGACGATGTCGCCGATGGCCCACACACCCGGTAAATTGGTGCGACACAACTCATCGGTTTCCACAATGCCGGCAGGATTGACTGCCAAGCCCACCGCCTGAGGATTAACGTCTTCGATGGCGGAACGTCTGCCGATTGCCACCAGCAGCCTTTCAAACGTGCGCGTTTCCTTGATGCCGTCGCGCTCAAACGTGACGTTGACTCCTTCTTCGCTACGCTGCACGTCAGTGATAAGTACGCCGAGCTCAAACTGAAGTCCCTGCTCAGAGAGCATTTTGCGAGCAGCGTCGCTTACCGTCTTTCCGGCAAAGGACAAAACGTCGGCTGCCATGTCGAAAACAGTCACAACGCTACCCAAGCGAGACCAGACGCTTCCAAGTTCAAGCCCGATCACGCCTGCACCAATGATGCCGAGACTCTTCGGAGGCACCTTGAATGCCAAAGCCCCAGTGTTGGAACACACCACGTCTTCGTCAAACTGAAGTCCCGGCAAAGCGCGAGGTCGGGTGCCGCAGGCAACGATCACGTGTTTGGCCAGCAGTATTTGACCGCCTGCCGTTTTGAGTTCCCAGCCCGTTTGTGCTTTTGTGCGAAAGCCGACTTTTTCTGGAACGAACTCAACGCCTGCTTTCTTGAAAAGCATCGCAACGCCGCGATTGGAATCCTTCACCGCTTTGGCACGGTGGCGCTGCATCTGATCAAAGTCCATAACCGGAATAACAGGCTTCAAACCAAAAGCTGACGAGCCCTTCCTTGCCTTTACATAAGCCAGACTTGCAGCCAAAAGCGCCTTACTCGGCACGCATCCGACATTGGCACAGGTGCCGCCGAGAGCACCAGACTCTCCGTCATCAGGATTGACCATTGGATCAAAGCAGACTGTCTTTAAGCCGAGCTCTGCGGCGCGTACCGCTGCAGCATAGCCGCCGGGCCCGGCACCGATCACCGCCACGTCATAGAGTGCGTCCATCGCGTTTTTCCTTTTCTCAAATGTCCAAAAGCATCACGGTGGGATCCTCAAGTGCTGCCTTCATCGCGCCGAGACCCAGCACGGCTTCGCGTCCGTCAATGAGTCGATGATCGTAGGAAAGCGCCAGATAGTTCATGGGACGAATGACGATTTCGCCGTTAACCACGACAGGACGTTCCTTGGTGGCATGAATACCCAAAATAGCCGACTGGGGCGGATTGATGATAGGAGTGGAAAGCATCGAACCGAAAACGCCGCCGTTGCTCACGGTAAAAGTGCCGCCGGAAAGTTCTTCGATCGACAGCTTGCCCGCTTGGGCTCGTTTGGCAAAGTCGGCAATCTCAAGTTCGATTTGCGCAAAGCTTTTTTGATCAGCGTTGCGTACTACGGGAACCACCAAACCGCGCTCCGTACCGACGGCAACGCCAATGTCAAAGTAGCTGTGATAAATGATGTCGGTGCCGTCAATCGAGGCATTCAGTACCGGAAACTTTTCGAGTGCGTAAACGGCGGCCTTAACAAAGAATGACATGAAGCCCAGCTTTATGCCATGGCGTCGCTCAAACTTTTCTTTGTATCGGGCACGCAGCGCGATGACCGCGCTCATATCCACTTCGTTAAAAGTGGTGAGCTGCGCGGACCCGGCAAGACTCTGAACCAAACGCTCTGCCACGCGGCGGCGAAGGCGTGTCATCGGGACACGGTCCTCCTTGCGGCCGTACGGATCGGGCGCGATCGGTTCGTGGGCTGAGATGGCTGAAGCAGGCGACGCCGCGGACTTCGGAGTCGTAACCTCGCGCGGCGCAAATTCGGCAATCTTGGGGGGAACCGAAGACTCTGCCGCCGCAAGCGCATCAACCTTAGTAATACGGTTTCCTGGCCCCGTGCCGATCACGGTTTTAGCATCAATGCCGGCAGCGGCAAGAACAGCGGCCGCCGACGGCATTACGCGCGGCTCAACAACAGGTTTCTCGACCGGTGCAAGAGACGGAACTACGGTCGAGTCAGTAGAGACAGCAGCACTCACGGAAGCATCGGTATCAATCACGGCAATGACCTCGCCGGAGACAACAGTCTGACCGTTTTGTGCACGAATCTCCGCAAGCTGACCTGCCACAGGCGAAGGCACTTCCAGCACCACCTTGTCGGTTTCAATCTCAATGAGAATTTCATCGGCGGCGACGATGTCGCCCGGTTTGCGCTTCCACTCCAGAAGCGTCGCTTCACTCACGGATTCGGAGAGTTCGGGGACTTTCACTTGCACTGTATTCATAGCTTTGTTCTCTGTCTGTATTTTTTTCTTTCGGTGGGATAGCTTTACTTTAGGCCGTCAGTACAAAACCTTTGATCGGAGCAAAGGCTGCATCCTGCAAATCTTTGAGCTGTTGCGCATGGCGAGCGCTGTAGCCCACTGCGGGCGACGGACTTTCGGGACGGCCGGCATAGGCTAGTCGCATACCCGGACGCATGTTCATGAGAATGCGCGTCTTAGCGTAGTTCCAAACGCCTTGATTCTGCGGCTCATCCTGGCACCAGACAATCTCTCCGGCATCGGGGTAACGTTCAATGACGGCTTTGACCTGTTCGTGCGGGAACGGATAAAGCTGTTCCATGCGTACGATCGCGTAATGCTTCTGAGCCTCTTCGTTGATTTCAGCACGACGGCGCACCAGATCGTAATAGACACGGCCGGAGCAGAAGACAATGCGGCGCACGATTTCGGGCGAATCGCACGCGTCGTCGATTACGGTACGGAAAAAACCTTCGGAAAGTTCCGTCAAATCATTGGTAGCTGCCTTGTTGCGCAACAAAGACTTCGGTGTAAAAACGATGAGCGGCTTGCGTGCCTTTTGAAGCATTTGAAGACGTATCAAATGGAACATCTGGGCCGCGCAAGAAGGCTGGACCACGCGCATATTGTCACCTGCACACAGCTGCAAGTAACGTTCAATGCGCGCCGACGAATGTTCAGGTCCTTGTCCTTCATAGCCGTGCGGCAACAAAAGAACCAGACCGCAAAGACGTCCCCATTTGACTTCGCCGGAGCTGATGAATTGATCTATCACGACCTGGGCGCCGTTGGCAAAGTCGCCGAACTGAGCTTCCCAGAGCACCAACGCATCGGGAGCAGCCGTGGCATAGCCGTATTCGAAACCGAGCACTGCGTTCTCAGACAACACCGAGTCGATCACAGTAAACGGAGCCGCTTCGGAACCGAGATGCTGCAGCGGAACGTAGTCGCCCTCATCCCACTTCTCGCGCTTTTGGTCGTGCAACACGGCATGACGATGACTGAACGTACCGCGGCCGCTGTCTTCCCCCGTAAGGCGCACGGCGTAGCCTGCCGACAAAAGCGTCGCGTAGGCCAAGTGTTCGGCCATACCCCAGTCAACTTTAAGCTCGCCGGCGGCCATCTTTCGTCGATCAGCAACCACTTTGGCAACAATCGGGTGAAGCTCAAACGTTTCGGGCAACGTGGTGATCATCTGCCCCAAACGAGAGAGTTCGGCCATCGGTACGCGGGTATCGATGTCATTACTCAAAACACCTCCGGCAAATCGCGTCCAATCGGCGCGATAGCGGTGCCGTTCAGTGAGAATGTTTAGCGAAAGAGGCGGACGGCCTTCCTTGAGTCGAGCCTTCACCTCCTCTCGCATCTGTTCACTTTCCTCGAGCGAAACAACGCCGGCACCGTCAAGCTTTTGAGCGTACAGGGCGCGCGTTCCGGGATGCTTGCCGATGGCCCGATACATCAAAGGCTGAGTGACCGCAGGCGTATCTTGCTCGTTGTGGCCTAACTTACGGAAACAAACAATGTCAAGTACAGCATCTTTTTGGAACGTCCGCTGAAATTCACAAACAAGTTCGGCCGCGAAAGCAACGGCATCCGGATCGTCTCCGTTAACATGCAATACAGGAGCCTCGATAAGCTTGGCAGGATCCGTGCAATAGGTCATCGACCCCTTGTCACGAGGGTCGGACGTTGTAAAGCCGATCTGGTTGTTGATGACGATGTGAACCGTACCGCCCGTTCCGTAACCACGAGTATCGGCAAGGTTAAGTGTTTCCATCACTACCCCCTGGCCTGGGAAAGCTGCGTCACCGTGCACCATCACACCCAAAACCAAACGTTCCGCCGCTTTGCCCCCGCCTCTGCGATCCTGCCGCGCACGGACACTGCCGACAACGACTGGATCAACAATCTCAAGGTGAGACGGGTTGAATTCCAATGCCAGGTGAATATGGCGACCGTCTACCATCATGTCGGAAGAAAAGCCGTTGTGGTACTTGACATCGCCGGCGGGTAAATTGGATGCTGCGACACCTTCGAATTCGGCAAAGAGATCCTGCGGACTCTTTCCGATAATGTTGACGAGAACGTTGAGCCTTCCGCGATGGGCCATACCGATCACGCACTCTTCGACACCGGCGTGCGCAGCCTGCTGCACCACGGTCTGCATGGCCGTGATGAAAGATTCGCCACCCTCGAGACTGAATCGCTTTTGACCAACGTAACGGGTATGAAGGAATCGCTCAAGACCTTCGGCTGCCGTCAGGCCTTCGAGAATCTTACGGCGACGTTCAGCCGTGTACATCGGTCGAGAACGACTGCGCTCGAGTTTTTCCTGCCACCAGCGCTTTTGGACCGGATCAGAGATATACATGAATTCGGCACCGATCGAGCTGCAATATGTCTCGCGCAAAGCGGTGAGCAGCGTGCGCAACGGCATTTTATTAGCGCCGAAATAGGTGTTAGTGATGTGAAACTCTGTGTCAAGATCTGCGTCCGTCAAGCCATAGAAATCTGGATCGAGCTCAGGAATCACCGGCGCCTCGTGACGCTTGAGCGGATCAAGCTGAGCACGGCGTGTACCGAGCACACGATAGGCGGCAATGAGTTGCTGCACGAAAACCTGTTTACCAGCGATTTCCAGATCCTGACGGCTGACATCGCAAACGACACCAGCATGGGGCCTATTGGCAAGGCTCGTGACAATTTCCGAATGTAGCGCTTCGCGGGAGATGTCTCCGGCGTCTTCCATAAGCATCTGAGCGAAATAGTTGCGCCACTGCTCGGAGACCGAGGCCGGGTCCTTGAGCCAGCTTTCGTAGAAGGACTCAATATAGGAAGCGTTGGGGCCGTTCAGCCAGCTTGACTGTTCGAGGTCTTTGATGGGCATTTCCTGTTCTCTGAGAATCCAAGTCGACGAACAAAGCACAAGTGCCTTTCACACTCGGTTTATTCGGAACCAGAGTAAGGATACAGAGAGCAGAACGAGAATGGGCTGGGAGTAGGTCTTTCGGAGAGGTGGAAATTGAAACAGCACATAAACGAAACCCCCGAAGGAGAGACTCCAACGGGGGTTCGCTTTAATGA